>Ga0214542_1000070_pt1 | contig 124825 bp, 68 predicted proteins | sample CNSS1metaG_FD_160096 | JGI IMG/M metagenome (GOLD analysis project Ga0214542, IMG submission 160096) | Root nodule microbial communities from cowpea collected in UCLA plant growth center, Los Angeles, California, USA - CNSS1 | ecosystem: Host-associated > Plants > Roots > Nodule | place: USA... | reverse complement strand
TCTTTTTTAATTTTCATTTCTTGCATTTAATTAAAAACTTAATGTCATTAACCCCCTAATTAACCATCTCATTATAAAGCAAACACTGACACGTAGGATTAGTATTTCGACACGTAGCAAGGAAAAGTCAACTGTACAGTGAAACGTTATCAATATAAACGGCGTTACCCAATTAGGACCTAATTGAATCAAATTGACCAAATTTAGGACCTATTTGAGCACCCCGCGAAAATTGGGATCTAATTCAAAAAAGTTGACGAAAATTGGAACCAAAAAGGTATTTTAACCAAAGAAAAATTAACGCAATTAGGTTAAAAAGACTATATCTATTCTTTTTTTAAATTTAGGGACTATGATGTGTCAAAGTTTGAGACAATTATGAATTTTAATTTTGCATTAAAATTTAGTAACTAAAAACATATTTAATCCAAATATAAATTTAGTAAGGACGATAGCAATTGCATTTTTACCAAACTAAAATAATTGAGAATGTTGATAAAAATTGCCTAATCAATAAAAGATTTAAAGGATTCCAATACAAAAAACCATGCCTCAGGGTTTGCATGGCTTTTTCAAGTTGTTTTTCCTCTTACAACCAATGAGAAATTGATCACTAAACTGCTAATCTTTCAATTTCTCTGGTTGAAATTTCACTGATATGCTCCCTCACTGCTCTAACTTATTTCATATTCTACTATTCAACCATTGAATTATGTCCCTTGTGATGTTTTCTCGTTCAGGTTCAAAGAGGAGGTCATGTGAGAATCCTTCATAGAGTTTGATAGTTTTGTCTGTTGAGGATGCCTGTTCATACAGTTTTCGAGAAGCATCAGGATCAGTAACAGAATCAGCAGTGCCATGGAGAACTTGAAATGGAACTCTCAGTTTTCTGAAATTTTGTTGCAAGTACGTTGTAATTCGAAGAATTTCATAGCCAGTACGTATTCTCAGAGATCCGGTACATACTAGTGGGTCTGAATATTTTGCATGCAGAGCCTCTGGATCTCTACACACCGGTAATCCCTTCTTATATGCAGAATTGCATTCATATGTTGGCAGCAAAAAGGAAAGTATGGGTGCAAGTGCCTTTCATCAAGAAAACATAGAGATGAACACCGCTTCTATCCAATCATGTATGTATGTGCAAGCATGCCATGTTTTCTATACACAAAATATGTTATGCATTGACATTGTACAACAATTTACATTGTTATCTCATCACAAACCATCATGTACGAAAGTTTGTTGACTTTTACAATCCACTCAATGTTAGGAATTCATTTGAAGTTCCACGTCGAGTAAAAATAAGTATGAAGATGGCTAACATATAATTAGAATTGTAAATCCATTGTCTTAAGGTTTTGGTTGAAAATGGTGTTCTGATCTCTCTTATATGAGCATGTTCACAACTCATTGGTGTCTCTCCTTAGAAAAGCTCACACTCAAAAGTCATATCAATGGTGATTTCTTGTTAGTTGATGATGGTAAACTGTTTTATACTGTCAATGCATGATCATTGAACTCTTTACATATTCTGATGTAAATGAACATGTCAGAATGTATATATGTATATATGGATGGATGCAACAAGCTGTGTGTTCTAACCACCAAAATTGGATGAGAAGGCTCCACTCCAACTGCTGGTGAGGTGAATGTAGCACCAACTATTCTGGCTTCAACCTTTGGATCAAGCAGTGCCTGCAATATATTTATATACATAGCAGTGAAAAGATGAATCAATTTTCCCCTAGAGTAAGCTTCATGAATCATTTAATACAAGAGTTTGTGAAACTGATTAGTGTAAAAGGTTTTTACATTGATTACCAATGAGAAATCATCATGCATAGTACTTCACTTTCATTGACTTCTACAATAATTATCTTAAAAATCACTTGTGACATGATTTAATATTTGATGACAGTGTGAAAACCACAGAAATTAAGCTCTTTACACAAGCCCACCTTCAGAATAATGGCTGCACCTGTTGAGTGTCCATAGCAGAAACATGGAAGTTCATGATTTTCATTGAGAATCTTCTCAACAAATACTTTCTATTCATCAAAAATGGTGTATATCAGAACTTATTCAGACAATACCCTACAAAATACTTATAGGTTCTAGAACATACCATATCAGAAACAGCATCATCAAGAGAATGGACATATGCATGTAGCCCATCACTCCCACCATGTCCTACACAAATGTAAGGATTAGCAGAAAAAAAAATCAGGTTTTGATCTAATATTAGAAATGAAAGAGACATAAGAGTAGAACACAATCTACTAGATTATAAAATAAAGAGTTCAAGTTTTCATGATATATCAATAGGAAACTTAACTCAGTGAAAAACTGAACAAGTAAGATTTAAGCAAGTAATTAGTCTTTATCCATAGAAGAATTCTGTGATTTATTTTCAGACTCTGACTTAATGTTTGAGCTATTATATTGTTAAACAAGCCAGACGCAACACGCACAGATAATAAGCTTACTCATAAACAGGAGCTTCACATGTTACTTTATCGCACAAATATGCATCCAAATAACATAGCCCTGCAACATCCAAACATACATGCATGTTGAAGAACAATGGTGACAACTAAAGTATCAAATAAAAAGAAGACATGTTGAAGACATGTCTTCCATAATCCAATTCTATAATATAAATAAAAAGAATGACATAAATTTGTTACAAGAAATTTTCTTCACATTTTCACTACAGCAAGAACTGAATTGTTTTTGTAGAAACTGCAGAAATCGGTGCATCCTCCTTATACCAAAGAGTGTAAAATAATAATGTATGTTAAAAAAATTGTTCCATCATCCTTATGCCAGTTATACACAGACAAGAACATGAATTACTATCAATTCCTGCACATTTCATGCATGCTCATAAACTAGAATTAGCTTCATACTTACCACTCCAATCCATTCCATAAACTTTGTAACCATTAGCATTCAGCTGCTTTGCAAAATCACTATATCTGCTACTGTCAGAGAATAATGGGAATGGCTTCAGGAAAACAAAGAAGTAATGTAAAATCTGAAAGGCTTCAGAACTAGAAATAAATATCTCACTTTCTCTTTTTTGTTTCCTTTCTATCTCTCTCCTTCTTCCACCCAACTCACCCCATAAGGGGGTGTCAGAAAGAACGTTGTTATACCCGTACATAATAAATAACTAACCTGTGTTCATTTAGACCATGCAGAAGAAGAACGAGTCCCCTGCACAAAGTAGGTAACCTATTTTAGATGTCCAATTTCTGTCAGAAAGAAAGGGAAAATGGGGTGGGGTGTGGGGAATAATCTGAAGGAATAAATGCATAAGCTTTCCTTAAAAACAGAAATAAAAAACGTTTGCAGTAGAAACTGTGCATGTTATGCCATACTTGAATACCTTGTTTTCAGGAAATGAAATGTTAAAAATGCTCTAGATGCAAAATCAACATGAAACGTCTAAAGAACCAAAAATATGTTAATAAGTGAATTTTAAACCTAATTCAATCCTACAAAATCGACTTGTAAAACAAGATTTGTATCTATTTATATATTATGAAATCATGTTGAACTATCCATAATCCGAATGAACTTTTAAACCTTTCTTAATGAAATGAGTATTAAAATCTCTTGATATCTACCTTATCTTGTGATAAACTGGTGTCCAACATTGTGTGAAAATGGTGTCACCCCTTTTGGTTCCCAAAATCCAATACTCCCTCACACACCTTTGATCATCATCCTCCACCACCCTCCTTATGGCCAATTCCCTCCTTGCCACCACCACACCAACACCACTTTTCCTCGGCACCATCTTCGCCGGCATGCGCACCATTGCGCCTTTCCGGTGGCATTCCTCCTTGCTGCTCGGCTTCTCGGCCGGAGACACCCTCCTCGGCCCTCTGAACGGCAGCAGCAGCAGCATGGCAGCCGCACATATCAACGTCAACAAGCTCTTCAATGCTCTGAAAGATAACAAGGCACTTTCCTTCAAAATGAAAGCCTCTCTCGCCATTTTGTTCCAAATCCACGCACCCTTTTGCTGTTAATGACTCCTCTATCTTCTCACGTTGTTTTTTTTCTTCTTTTCTTGAGGAAAATGTTGAAAAACATGAAAGAAGAAAGAAGAAGATGAAAAAAAAAAAAGAGAAAAATGAAGGGGAGATTTTGCTTGTTATGAGAACATTCAGAAATATTGCAGATGATAAAAATAGCACTTATAAAACGGGATGATGAACAGGATGGCCATGAATGATATGGCATATATATATATATATATATATATATATATATATATATATATATATATATATATAACGATGATGAACAGAACAAATACATGCAGCGTAGATATATATTTCTACAGTAACAAAATGTTATGTGTGAAAGTTTATTAACTTGTATAACTATTTTAAAAATCAAACAGAAAAATATTCTAGCTAAACAAAACTGGTTGATAATTCTATATTAATCACAGATTATGTTTACAACACATGTCTATTAACAGAATGTTAATAGTACATTAATTCCATCCATTTTCAGAGTATGAGTAAAAGGATAGAAAGAGATTGAGGTTAAGCACTACACGTGGTGTTTCAGAAAATTTTAAGGTAAGATTAAGTTGAAGCAGTCAAGAAAATGACATGACGTACAAACAAACTTTCCATAAAGTGAGGAACCAGTGGATTGTTACTAACGGATTCAGAATATATACAGACACTTCGGATCTTAGATATTTATTATAGGATAAATGATAAAAACATGTGATGAATAAACTATGTTATTGGATGTTTGATTCTCGAAAAACACGATTAAAAAAGATAAGATTCTTTTACATTAAATGTAAGTCCAAAATAACTTACACCAACTTTCAATGGACAATTTTACCAAATCTAACGATTCATATCAGTTCATTTAAAAATGTGCGGAGAAAAAGTTTTAAGGTAAAAAGAAAACTATGCAACAAGAAAGAAAACACCACCTTACTGACTCACTTAAGTAAAATTATCTGAACAATTAGATTTCATAAAACTAAGGATTAAGATTTGATGCAAGTACTTAGATTTACATCTACTTTTAATGGATAGAAAAACACTCTCTCTATATATAGAAAGAGAGAGAGAGAGAGAGAAACACACATATATACATTATCAAGGAAAATCATTACTAAAAAGGGTTGAGAAAGTCAAATGAACAATTTCTAATTAAATGCACAAAGGCACTTTTTGACCATAAAAAGCAAACCATGACTCAAATTAAATCATTGTGTTTCATCCCATTATTCCAATTGCTTAGGTTCTCTGAACATTAGGTATTTTTCTCCATTTGGAATTATTCAACACACACCCATATAACCAGATTTCGGAGACAAATTGGTATCACTAAGATTTGAGTCATCATGACCATAACTTCGAACAAATGAGAAAATTATTCATTAATTTGCTATGAGACCAATCCATAGGGGTATTGTAAATCGATATAATTACAATAATTTAACCAATTTAAAAGGCTATTCATGCAAATGATCTGCTATAAACCAAACTCTAATGAAAAATCCACCGTAACACAACGTAAAACAGAGCAACATTTGCACCACTTGATTGCTGCAGCGCCAAAACTGCAACTGAATTTATCTGACAGTGGTTTTGCAGAAGCATTTCTCATCTTGTTGACAGTACTAGTTTCATGGGACATCTAACAATAACTGCAAGAACGGTTTCAAACATGATGTTATCAGAGTATGGTTTCAGGACCTAGCTATTGACTAATAATGTTCCAGTATAACTGCAACTTTTGACTTCATTGATCCCTCCAAAAACAAAAAGAATCGTGAAGTTCAGCAGCTTCTAGCATGTAACATTACCTTAAAGTCTCAATTTTCTTTACCTGATGGATTGAGCAACTTTGCTGTTGTAACTAAAATCCTAACCATCTTGCATTTTTTTCATTTTCTTTTTCAAGGCCTTGTCAAAGTTGTTGCTTGACAGAGAAAGAACCTGGTTCAGCAGTAACCTTACCCCAGATTTCTTCATGATTGCAAATCTAGGCTTAATCCTTTTCTCTAAGCTGTATCCAAAATACTGAGGAAACTTAACCAGCTCAGAGTTTGGGTATCCAGTGGTCAAAAAGAAATCCCATTTTGGAATCAAATTTTCAGTCAAGCTAAAAGTATACAAGGCTCCATATCTTGAAATCATGGTCCCAATTTCTTCCAAAGTGTATCCCCTCTCCAAGAAAAATGCTGTTATAGGTTTCAGGTTGGCCTCAATGCTAAGACCAAAATTCTGTGGGCATCTGAATAGAAGAATGCCAACATCAGCCCCTAAAGAACGGAAGTACTTCGCCGTCGGTCGGAGATTGTCCTCTACACTATAACTAACGATATGCGGGCAACGAGTTAAAATCTTACCTATATTCTCTTCAGATAGGCCCAATTCAAGAAGGAAATCTATGCTTTCCATCACTTTCTGCCTGCTATAAGTTATCAAGGCCGGGAAGCGATAGATCACCTTTGGCCATTGCTTCTTGTCAATACCCAATGACTCTAAGAACTTCATGGTGGGTTTAAGATTTTCAGATAAACTGAAACCACATAATTGAGGCCTTTTACTGAGAATAGATGGAATGTGCTCTTTTGGCACCCCAAGTTCAAGAAAAAACTCAACCACAGGCTTAACTTTACCCTCCAAGCTATAGTAGGCAAAAGCCGGGAATCGGTGTGTGATACTTCGAATCTGATCAATATCCATACCAAGTTCCATGAGATAGACAATATGAGGGCGCAGATTGCCACCATCTTGGTCTGTCTCACTCACTAGTGACACAGCTTTAAGCTTCTTAGAGTCTAACACAGGACTAGAAGGAGAAACTGGCACTGCTGATTTGTCCTTAACAGGTGGATTTGGATAGTTTTCCACTACATCCACTAGAATGTCACCATGCTCTTCAAACAGGGATTCAAGATAAGGGATAAGAGCATCCCTGATCTCCAAAGTTGTAAGCTCTCTTCCTGTTTGTTCCAATAAAACTGTGATTAGCAGTGTTCAACACAGAAGAAAATTATGAAATGAAAAAGAGTAATTGTTGTGACAGAACCTGCAAGATACCAAGATCTGTGTTTGGAATGAAGCTTTGAGACAAGGTGATCAATGAAAAGATCTGACTTGTTGATGGTTCTAGCAGCAACCGCATTGCTCAAACCTTGTTTCTTCAAGAACAAGGCCAATACAGCCTTGGCTTCTTCCTTTTCTGCTACTAACAGTGTGGGAGACACCACTTTTAAATTCAATGACCCGTCTATGCCTGAAGAAAGAGCACCACAATGAATGGTCTATGCTTATTAGAATGTTACATGAACCTTGTGCCAATTTCAACATCTAAAAGTAAAAATTAAAAACAAAAATTCTAACCTGATTTTGCCTGGCAAATGAAGACCTTTGCAGGAAAAGAAAGTTGAGTCCTGATGTAAAACATTCATAAGTGAAAAAAAAGTTCATATAATTTCATAAAGAGGAAAAAAAAACATATACAAGAGAATGGAAATCCTTGCATGCATCTACTAATAGAGAGTTAGACAGACAGAAAAGCAAACAAAAGAAAACCAAGAAGATATTGGGGTGTCAGCCAAAGCTATTCATGGTGAATTTGAGTAAAATACTTAATTAAGGGCCTACTGAATATGTTCTTATTATATAGTGTTTATGTTTAAGCTGTTTTTATAATCAAAATAAAGAATAGGATTTGAGTGTTTTCATATAGTTATAAGTTGTTTTCCTAAGTTACAATAGAGAACTTACCGAAAAAAGCGTATGGACATCTCATAAGCTATTCTATGTTCTCTTAAACACATGCAGGGATTATGTCATAAGATAAGTCATCTATAGTATAAACAAGCTCTTTGAACCTAAGGGCTAATAAAAATGACTTATTTTGAGAAGATTTTGCAGGAAAATTGTTATCATAAGTTCTTATTAAAATAGTTTTAAATCCTCCTATATCGTCCTTTTCCTGATTATCAAAAGTATATAATGTTTTCTAGAGCAAATTACATTGATACTACTACCTTTTTTCTTCTTAAAAATTCACAAGATACACCCATACTTTTTTTTTTCTCCCACATTGAGCCTCTTAACTGTTTCAAATACATTAAACTAGCACGCTCTAATACTCAAGAAACACATTGCATCTTGCATCCATGTAATGAGTTTACTCACAATTTAAAAAAAGAGGAACATATTGTGAATTTTGGGAAAAAAATCACAAGAAACACCTTCTACTATTCAACATACACAAACGCAAACACACCCACAAGCTCATTCCCTGAATTTCCTCTCCTCCCTCTTGATCCTCTCATTGGGGCTTTGAATTTGACAGAATAAAAAAACAAGAAGAAAAAAAATTGACACTAGACATGCAAGAAACTTTGGATAGAGTGTGAAGTGCACGAAAAGAGTGAGGAAAAAGGGTACCTCGTGGTTGTGCAAGAGAAGAATCTTGCAGAATAAAAATGGTGGGGTAGTTGAACTGAGGAGAAAGTCTTCATCTTCTTAGGGTTGAGTTAGTTTCTGTGAAAAAGAAAGATTTTTTCATTACTGTATCGCTGCGCGGACTACAGACAACAGACAGAATCATGGGAGATAAGATACGATAGATGTTGCAACCAAGATTAAATATCTTTGGGTCTTTATTATGTATTTAGTAAAAAATAATAATTTGGTTGCTTTATGATTTACAATTTTTATTTTATTTCATTAAGTTTTGTAAGGAAATCAAATTTTTTTATTGGTTTGAAACTTGTACGTTCACTGGGATAGGAGATTTGGTTATCAATAAAATTTATAATCTTATCCAGATTAATACAAAATAAAATTAAATGTAAAATAAATTATATTTAAATGAAATTTTTCATTAAATATACAATTTTTTTTCTTATTTGTGTAAAATGTATTTCTCATTTCAAATTTAAGAAAATTTAAATATATAGCTTATTGTATTAAATGTGATGTAAGTGTTTTTATTTTAGTAGATTTTAGAATTTTAAACAATAATTAAATATGTGTCTTTAATTATTTTTGTAATGTACCATATTATTAGGGGTGGCAATGCGGGTCGGCCCGGCCCGTATAAGGCTCGCACAACGCGGGCTGGGCTACCCCGTTTCGCACACTTTATGCGAGCTGCAAACACTAATATTTGTCTTTTTCAGATATACAAAAATTAAAACGTTAATGCAAGAGTTTATAAAAAAGTAATTAATATATACAAGTGCAAGTTTTTTATTTTATTTTATGCGAGTTGCAGGCCAGCCCATGCAGATTGCGAGCTTATACAGGCTGGACCACTACGGGTCTGCGGGCTCACTATCCTAGTCCGTCCCACGTTTTTTTCGTGGGCCTACAGGCCGGCCTGAATGGCCACTCCTACATATTATCGTCATTAATTAAGAGTATTTATGATGTGATAAATAGAATTTTGTAATAAATTATAATATTAACATTTACATGTTATTTGTTATGAAAAATATTTTATTTAATTTTTATAAAATATATAGACAAAATAAAATTTTTTAAAAATAGTTTAAGCATTACAAAATATTTAATCATTTAAATAATAACAAAACCCAAAATATTTTTATTTCGTTGTCCTATTTATTATTTTTATTCTTTTTAATCTTCTCCGTTTAATGGTAACAAGTTCAAGTAATGCACCACTGGTCTTGGATTCAGTAACACAATCCATTCGGCCAATTCCGCGTTTGTGAGTCCATTTTGAATATCATTTTTTCTTGCCACACCTTCATTATTACTAAATGTAGACTTTTATTAATCGAGAAAAAGATTAAAATACCCTCTTTCGCTGAACCATTTCAATATTTCTGCTACTACAGTCTCCAATGCTACAATTCCTTTCTTTATTGCATTCTGAGAGGAAGAAGAGAAAGAAAGCTTATTCACCAGAGCACGTTCCATAAGTTATTATTTATGTTTTAGAAAAATTGTTCTTGAAATTATATTTTAAATAGTTCGCTCTAAAACATATTTTATATGTTATGGAAAATTTGTACCAGAAAGTATTATATATGTTAAAAAAAAATCTAAAAAATTTGTTTTGAAGTACATCTCATTTGTTCAAGAAAACTTGTTTCAAAAATTCTGTTCCAAAAATCATGTTTCAGAAATTTTGTTTTGAGCAATTTTCAGAATAAATAATGCATAGTTCATTTCTAAAAAAAATGATCATGGTAAAAATCATTCAAGTCCAGTTAGAAATTATGGAATGCAAGAAGAAAATGGCTTTTGCAGGCTAAAATTATTAAAAAGGCCGATCTATCTATTACAATATATAATATATAAACAGATTTTCTCTTTTATGTTCATATTTCAAAATATTAGTTTTATCCTTTAAAATATAATTATTTATTAAATTTTAAAAAATTGATTGTTACTTTTATATTTTTTTTTATTTATCAACAATTATTCACTATTATCACCTATTAATATAACATCACGTTTATTTAAAAAATACGTAAAATTTTTTCGATTGCTTGTTCGAGAATTATGATCTTTAGCTATGGAACTGAATCATTTCCTTATATCTGAGAAGAACTTCCGGATTGATAGGAAGGAAGCTTAATTGGACTGAATCCGAATTTTTATTCTATGATTGATCAGTATAAACATCAACAACTCCGAATTGGATCAGTTTTTCCTCAACAAATAAGTGATTGGGCAAAAAGAATCTTACCTAATGGAGAGATAGTGGGGAAGGTAAAAAAACCCTATACTTTTCATTATAAAACCAATAAACCTGAAAAAGATGGATTATTTTGTGAAAGAATTTTTGGGCCTATCAAAAGTGAGATTTGTGCTTGTGAAAATTATCGAGTAATCAAAGATAAAAAGGACGATCCAAAATTTTGTGAACAATGCGGAATAGAATTTATAGATTCTCGAATACGAAGATATCAAATGAGACGTAACAGGCCAGTAGTTTTGTAAAAGGAATAAAAAGATAGCAAGTCTGTCTGAAGTAGTGTCTTTTTTTTCCTAATATGACATAAGAAGAGACAATATAATGTTAGTATATACACACATGAAATAATTGAGTACGAATGAAAATCTGATTTAATATTCAAACTGGCAATAATTAATTTTAAAATGTACAACTTAAATCGATTCATCATACTACAACTTAATGCCAAGTTAATCTTTAGAAAAACAATTTCATACTATTTCCTTAAACATTTATGCTTAGTGACGAAACATCTTATAAAGCTTAACCATAAAATATAATCACGTAGGTATTCTCTTTTATTCCATATTGAAAGTATAATCAATCACCAACGTCTAAATTTTTGAACAATTATAGACAAATTACTACCAGTTATATGCTGACAATTTTATATTAACTAAATTATCATCAAATTACAATAAATATATATATATATATATATATATATACTTATATTAATTTATATAAGCAACTTTTCACATGCATGAATGCAGGTCAGAATTATTTTGAAAGTGATGACAGCATAGTGGATTTGGTGCAGTGAGGATTGAGGACTGAACTTCTTTTTAATGCATTTTACAGTTTTTTTTTTCAACTTCATTATTTTATTTTACCTCTCTCCTTTTTTTTCTATCATACAAGAAAATATAAATATAATTTATCCTTTTTAAGGTTTGGATCAGGGAAGAAGCCTTCGAACAAGTCAAGTGGTTTACTGAGTCAAATGAAGTAAAAAAAAAACGTATTTATTATAATTGATAAAGTGATGGATTTCTTGCTCAACACAACAAGTGGAGACACGGAAAAAGTTACTTTCGTACAACAAAGTGGTTGGATAGGGACATCGTGAAGAAAGATGAAATGAATGTTTTCTAAATCCGGTGGACCAAGAAGAACACGTTTTTTTGTTGTTAATAATAATTGAACCCCATTGTTGTTATCTTCTCAACATTTTTCTCTGTTTTCCCAATTCTCTTCTGAGAGTTTCTTACCGGTAAAGATGGCTACTTTGACTGTGCCCCCAGTTCCCCCTTCTCCTAGAGATGATGCACTGCAACTTTACCGTGCTTTTAAGGGTACCCTTTTTCTCTTCAAAGTTCAGTTATTGTTTATGCTTTGAAACACACGTTAAAAATCTGAGCTTTAATTAATTAGGTTGTTATCTGTGTGAAACTTCCCTTTGAGGAACATGCTATTTCTGCACAAAATGTTAAAGTTCATGTTGTCGGTGTGAATTTTTATATAACATCCTAGTATTAACCTTTTTGCATGCTTGGTTTTAATTTTGAAGTTTGGAAACAAGCCCTGATTGACAATGTTGCTGTTTTCTTTTGTGTTGCGTTGATTTTTGGCTTTTGCATGTAAATGTACATTGTGAAGAGTCTTGACTCTTGAATGTTTATTTCTTATGTTGCTGTGAACTTTCTCAACCCTAATTTGAACCTTTTTTCTGTTCTTCATACCCGTGATTTCTTTCTAATTGTGATGTTTTCACAGGATTGGGTTGTGATACCAGTGCTGTCATCAATCTTCTTGCTCATCGTGATGCTACGCAACGTGCCTACATCCAACAAGAGTACAAAACAATGTATTCTGAGGAACTTTCCAAACGTTTAGCTTCAGAGCTTAGTGGAAAGTTAGAGGTACACTAATAATCAAAATACACCAGTAACATGTTTGGAGGAAATTTTCCATAAACTTATGTAAGAAAAATAAGAAGAAAAAGTGATTTTTTTTGCTTAAAAGTGCTTATGGAGAAATTGCTCCAAACATTCATGACTTTGTGTTGTGGAGATGTTGATATTTTAAAGGTACAACGATAGTAACTTGTGGAAAAGCTGGTACAACTACTAACAAAGAACAAAAGTATATCTTTATGCATGATATATGTCATATATGTCAGGAATCCAAGTTTGAGTCTAAATCGGACATTAAGTATAAATAAGAACATTGAATGAAGAAGATTCACAAATTTATTGTTTTAAGATTTTAAATTGAAAATAACATCAACAATATGTTATGTGAATTTGGCTCAAGTTTCATTGTTGTTATAAACTCATGAAACAAAACAGAACCGATGAAAGAGCATAAATGTGTTTTAGACAAAAATAGACATCTAAATAGATTATACTTTATTGTATGCCTAGTGATCACGGTCACGTTATTCATTTACTAGAAACACATTTGTATAGAAAACTAAATCATATGTATCTTAAAATTTAGAATAATGTTTTCCAACATTTCTGGTTTGTCTTACATGTTCTTCTTTTTTCTGTTTATCAGAGTGCAGTTCTTCTGTGGTTGAAAGACCCTGCAGGACGTGATGCATCAATCATTAGGAAGTCTCTGGTAGAGGTGCGAAGCCTTGAAGGTGCTACTGAAGTTATATGTTCACGGACTCCATCTCAGCTGCAGTATTTAAAACAGGTCTACCATTCATTGTTTGGTGTTTATCTTGAACATGATATTCAAGCAAACACCAGCCCCGGGAGTGATCATCAAAAGGTGAGCTTTCTCTTGCTAACATTCATGAAATCAACCTAAGATGATGTGATTTAGGACATGTTTTGATACAGTAATTAATGCGTCAACATTTTTAAGTGAGCAAATTTCTACTAATTTGTTTATATATGGACTAATTGTAGTTAATGGAGAGTTTTCTTTTTCTCTTGTCAACAGAATTATCTAATTTCGGAGTATATATAAATGACAGAATTAACTAACTTCTGAGTGTTGTTTGTCTTGAGCATGACAAACACCAATGGAGATTGTACCAGCAAAAGGGTGGCAAAGGCATCAAAATGGTGCAATTTTGTCTTCAAAATTAAAATGATGTAATTTTGAAGTCGTGTCAGTTTGATACAACTTCATTACACTGAAGTCGTACCAAGCTGACACAACTTTAATTAAAATTAAAAAAAAAATTACAATGAATTGAAAGTCATACCAAGTTAACATAACTTCAGTTTATATCACAATATACTAAAATCATATCAAGTTAGCACGACTTCAATTAAAAGTGAAAAAAAAAGAGATTACAAACGAATTGAAGTTGTACCAAATTGGCACAACTATTTTAGAATGAAGTCGTACCAAGCCAGTATAACTTCAAAATTACACCATTTTGGTAATTTTAAAGTCAAAATTGCACCATTTTGGTGTTTTTTGCCGCAAAAGGGTACTATTAGCAAAAGGGTACCATTAGCAGTAGTCTTCTTGGCCTTTGATAAGATCTCCTTCCTCTTTTCTGCAGAAAAAAGGTACCTTTAATGACACTTCTACACATAAGTTAGGGGTACTTTAGGTGCAGGGTTTTGAGAAAGAAATCTATGAAAAAGTAGTTTCCTTTCATGTTCAAATCCATGAGTTCCTTTCAAGTTATTAGAAGAGTGGAAGTGCTGCTATTGATACCTTTTATGTATGAAACTTGTTTCAGCTGTTGCTTGCATATATAAGCACACCTCGTCCTGAAGGTCCTGAAGTTAACAGAGAAATTGCTCAGAAGGATGCAAAGGTTCTTTACAAAGCAGGGGAGAAGAAACTGGGAACTGATGAAAAGACCTTTATCCACATATTCAGTGAACGGAGTGCTGCACATTTGGCTGCTGTCAGTGCTTATTACCATGACATGTATGGTCACTCTCTGAAGAAGGTATCTTCAGCACTTTTAATTTCTTTGATTAAATTTACTCTTTCTTCTCATATTTTTACTGTGCTTATTCAATCTCAATTTATCAGGCAATAAAGAATGAAACATCTGGGCTGTTTGAACTTGCACTTTTGACAATTGTCCAATGTGCCATTCATCCAGGAAAGTACTTTGCTAAGGTATTCCACTTCATTTCAACTTTTGATGAGTGCTTCTTCCAATGCTATTTCAACAATTTTTTTGTTCAATGACTGACAGAAAGAGGACACTTAATGTTACTCATATACTGCATTATGATGCACGGATACGATATGTGTATCTGATATGTCAATATGCTTATTTTGCAAGTATTATGATATGATACATGATATATGCATAAATGATGCCTTGTGATTTGTGAAAGCCAGCATTATTTGAATTGATTGTTCAGATATGAATGTGGAAACTTTTTAAAATGTGTGACCACCATTCAGGTTTTGCATAAGGCAATGAAAGGTTTAGGGACTGATGATTCCACACTGATAAGAGTGATTGTGACAAGGACAGAGGTTGACATGCAGTATATCAAAGCTGAATATTCAAAGAAACACAGGAAGACTCTGAATGATGCAGTTCACTCAGAAACATCTGGTCACTACAGGGCTTTTCTTCTCTCACTTTTAGGCCCTAATATCTAGCCAACAACATGTTCAATGATGTTTCATGTGCAGTAAACTCATTCTCTGATGGTTTAAGATTGGTTTGTGATCCATGTAATGTAACCGATCTCTGCTTGTAAAATAAGGTTGTTCTTGTTGTTGTTGTTGTACACTTGTACTAGTGCTTTGAGAGTATTAGTTTCAACCTAATGCATTGATGAAGAACTGTTGTGTATTAAATATGCATAACTATATGTTTTTTCCTGTTTTAACAGTCAAATTGAGGTTAGAAAAGCTATTACTTTCTTCCATTCAATCTTACACAGATGATTGACATCAGTTTTAATAATTTTACTTAAAATTAAGATTTGAGGGTAAACATTAGTTATCAACATCTTAATACATTTTTGTTATAATTGGACCACATAACTATTTATAACCTTTACTTTTAGAGATATAATTTAAGGCTAGGGTTCTTCTGATATTTTTCTGCTACAAAATATAGGAATGTTTTTCCACTTGCCTTAAGATAGAAAGGGGAGGGGAAAGAAAAGAAAGAGCAAAAGAAGTGAGAGATGTAAGTGATAACATTGATATATTGATTAATACTACACAACCACTTAATTTCTTATTAAAATGTCATTAGTTCACTTAAATGTTCAATTAAACTTTATAACTATTTGATAAGAAAGAACAAAAGGGATAAATAAATACAGGATATGAAAGAAATATAGCAGTTGTACAAAAGACTTAATAATAAAAAAATATAGGAGTATATATTTAAGAAAAATAAACTATGTTAAGAATCTGAAAACTACAACTTTATTATTTTCTAAACTCGAAATATAATTTATAGTAGTAAATTGAAACTGTGATATTTAATATGTAGGAGCTGTTTATTGTAGATTCCAGTTGCTGGGCCTCCAAACAGGGAAGGGGAAAAATTTGTCTTTTGCTACCTGCACCCGATAATTACTAACTGCATCTAGCAAAAGCAAAAAGACTAAAATATCATTAAGTTATAATTTAATCTCTAAGTCTAATTCTTCCCCATTGCTCAATCTGTAAATTTTTCATATTACAAAATTTAAAAATAGCAGGTATAAGTCATAATTTAAAAGTTTTTCTCCAATTTTTTTGGAATAGGTATTTCATAACACCTTTATAACTATGGAGGTGTTGGTAGTAATTAGAGGGGTGCAGGAAGAAAAAGTAAAAAAAATTAAAATTAAATTTTAAACCAAAATTTCATTTATATATTATAATTTAACTTCTTTTTTTCAATTAACATGAGATCTCTCTTTTTAACCTCGTTTAATTTCTTATTTTTTGTCAAAACTTTTAATGATAGTGTTCTCATATTGATAATGACATTATGTTAAAGAAATTATTATCACTATTATTATTTTGAAAATATTGCACAAATTACTTAAATTTAATCTTGATTTGTGATTCTAGAATGCGCATACCAAAGTCCAACCCTTGCAAGTTTAAATGAAAAAAAAAAAAAATCAGTGTTTTTAACTTATGGGCAAAAGTTTTTATGTACACAAACTCATTCAATTAACCGAGTCTTTCACAACTTTATAATGCATAATTATATATGAAATTTTAAGTTTTTCTTGACTTATGTGAGATTTCTTGTTCTATTAAAACTTCAAAAATTTTAAAATATGGTGATTCACACTACAATCTGCATCTAAGAACATGTCATGAACTACCACTTCTTTCTATTACTCATTTTTCACTTTTGACCTAAAAAAAAAAAAATCGGACTTCGAATTCATTTCTTACCCATTTTTTGTCTTTTCCTCTAATACAAGAAACAAGCACGTCATTAAGAATGACACAAATGTTTAATAATAGTATAAAAATCTTCATGCTTAATTTCGGCTTTTTTAATATACTGAGTCCATTTTGTTATAGTAATGCGTAACTCTTCTAAATATTAATATATATCAAGAAAAAATATATGCATATAAATATAATAAGAAAAGCATTACACATAACTAATATTTTGTACTATCATCTATTGATGTAGTTTTAAAGTTTAACGCGCATTTTTAATATGGAAACATATAAAGGATGATAAGTTTATTGAATTTATGATGTCACTCATTAAACATTCTTATAATGTCACTCATTAAACATTCTTATAATGTTATTAATTGAATTTCAGTATTCGAAAATACTAACGTAAAAAATAAATGGTGACATTCTTATAATTAAAATCACAAAAATTATGTGAGCTCACATTGTAACTGACCTTCAAATTAAAGTTGACGTCAGCTCCTCTGTAACAGATGTCAATTCACATCGAATGCTATATTTATTATTGGAAGATGATACGTTTGACCCTCTTAAAATGCTATCGTTTAATAATTTGATATATTATTTATATTTAATATTTATTGATTATTAATAATAAATTGTGAGAGGAATTTGCTGAAGCAATACGAAAAATTAGACAAAATTAATGGCTCACCAAACAAATACCAATTGTATATTTTTAACATTTCTGCTTTAGACTCTCAATAGAATTATCACTCACAAATGATACAACCCATAAAATTCACTTTCATATTTGGGAAAAGAAACAGATTACCCAAAAACTTAGGTAAAAGTTAATTATTGGAAATTGAAAGGTTTAATTACCAACTTTTTCCATAATATAATAAGTCAAATCAGGATTCAAACTCTAAGATCTTACTTCATTGTGCACACTTATATTTTTAAGCTTAAAAGTAAAAGTTTAAGGTGAAACATCTTTAAACTAATAATTTTTTCTTCAACAGAAGTCATAAGAAAAAAACATATATATACATAGCAATTATGACTATTCAAAATATCAATTAACATACAAAAACATTTTTTTTTTTCAAAATCTACTACTCCCAACGAAGGAGAATAAATTTATTATCGAAGAATGTAATAATAGTATATAAAATAAGCATGATGAAATAAATAAACTTAGGTGAAACTAGGGCAAAGGGCATTTAATTAAGGTGTGGACCAATTGAAGCAGTGATATGTGATTTTCAATTATTTATTTGGCCTACAGTGGTGGAGCTTTCAGTCCCTTTCACATCTTTCACTGTGTTTACATCATCTTCCATGCTAAAATTTCCTAAAATAATAATTCAAACATTCACATTCTACTGCAATTAATGTTCTCATCATGCAATCATCTAAAACCTTTTCATCTTCATCAACTTGCCCCATCTTTTTTTACTGCACCAAACCCTAAATATCTTTTTTTTTTTTTTAAACTTTAAGTTTTATATCCCTTTAAAAATTCAACCCTACAGCTTTTCAATTACAAAATGGCAGTAATCTCAATTAATATTAATACAGCAAAATACAAATATATAATTAGTTACAATGTCATTCTCTAAAGGATGAAATAGAAGCCTCTAACAACCTAAATGCTCATATATATATATATATATATATGATTAAATATGTTTTTGTCGTTTAACTTTAACTTTATGTGAATTTTGAAATTAGTTCATTTTGAAATTTTGAATCAATTTAGTTCTTCATCTTTCGAAATACGTGGATTTAGTCTTTTTAATCAAAAATTGTTAATTTATTTGACATTTCAAGCGTGTTTTGACTTAACATTAAAGCAAAAATATGTCAAACAGTATAAACAACTCAAATACAATCCTGAAATACTTACGAAACATTAAATAAACATAACAAAATTTGATTAAAAGAACGAAATTCACATATATTCAAAAGATAAATGACTAAATTGATCTAAAATTTCGGAATGAACTAATTTCACAATTCACTTAAAGTTAAGGAACGCAAAATATATTTATATATATATATATATATATATATATATATATATATATATATATATATATATATATAATTTGTTTGTAACCTGTTTTTTGAATATGCTTCACTTAAGGTTACAGCTGTTGCAACTGGCTTTTCCATCAGAGCATCAAGTCAGTGGAATATCATATCAGCCAAAAGGAGTTCATAAGTGGGGCATAATGCAAGCCACAATCACAACACAAACATGCAAATCACAGTATCAAGTAACGTGGATATCTTCCAATCATAGCCCATGTATCTGGAATTTTTTTTAAGCACAAACACCTTTCTTTTTTCAGGATTTGCCAAAAGATGTGATTTCACACACACATGAAAGAAAACTCACTAATATATTCTTCATATCTTTCACTCTCATCACTGTTTTTCTTAGCTTTCATGATATATATATCCCTTGTGCACAAGTCAAGGATAAAATCCAAGGAACAAAAGTATACTATAATGATAGATACCAGCTATATCAAGCTTTTTCACACAACTGAATATCACACACAAGAATCAAAATGAGGCTCAAGAAAAGTTGTGCATGGACAAATCTGTAAGAACCAAGGGAAAAGGAAATGGAAAAAGGAGAAAAAAAAGAAAGAAAGAAGAAAGAAGAAAGAGGGAACAAAGGCCTTATTATACATCTGATTCCTTCTTTTCTTCAGCTTTTACTTTTAACTATAATAACATTTATATAACGACTAACACAACCTAAATAAGTTTTGCCCCAAAAAGAATATACAGAGATGCTTTAGATTTGTGGAAAGTGCATTACATCTTTGCCCTGAAAAAAGCACTGCCTATATATATTATATATATATTATATATTAATTAATTTATATTCCTGTGCATTAATCTTTTCTATTTTTGGCTAGTAATAATAAAGTGATCATGTAAACCAGTTAAAATTAGGCTTGTTCATTCTTGTGTTGATCTCCCTAAGGTGAACTCCAAGCTTGGATTTTGATCCTTGAAGCTTCTTGTTTGTATGTAGTTGTTTCCCTGCACAAAGTAGTTACTGTCATCAACTCAGACTATATATTCTTATCGATCTCAACAGATATATTCATTGATGTGAAGATGATGAAGTCACAACCTCAGAAAGTTTCCCAGAATATTGCTGAGATGATAGGATTTCGTGGTGACTAAGTTCTTCCAAATCATGTGCACTAGCTTGTATCCGTGCTCCTCTACTGTGAGTCATTTCAAAGAACAAAGTTTTCAGAAGTTTAATGTGACAGCCAAAAGTATTAATTATGTCACGATCTTTATTTTAGACAAATTATTGTTTTGGTTGTTTCACTATGTTATTGTGAGCTCTAACATGTTGCAAGCAAAATAATAAACAGTACTAAGATATGAAAAACTAAGCAGCTACCAGTGTATGAAAGACACAGACGAGGATAACGAAGACAAAAGAAATAGAGGGAATTCAGGTAAGGAGGAACAATAATACAAGAGTGATACATGTATGGGATCTTTAATAATACATGAATGTGATCTTTAACATACACTACTAAAAAAACTCATATTTCTTGTCAATTTTATTTTGAAATTTTTTTCGTAAAAAATATTTATAAATTTTATTATGAAAAAACATTTTACAGAAAATTGCTGCCAATTCTTTTATAAAATATTTTGTATAAAACACTTTTCATAACAAATTTTGTAAAAAATACTTACAAATTTTATAATTTTGTAGGAAATAATTATCCACAAATGAATTATTCATTATTTAAGATTCTTAAAAAATTAGCAAAAAAAAAGTTGTTTTTTAAAAGTTTTTTTAACAAATTTACAAGAAAAGTTTCATGTAATATGAGAATTTTTAGTAGTGACACTTCTCTCATACCGATATATATATATATATACATTTCGATCATAAAACTAAACATTAATGAATAGTGTGATGGCGGATGACACCATATACCTAACAAATAATAAATGTGACTAGAACATACTCAAACTCATGATTTAGATACCTGATTAAGAAATGAACTTCAAACCTAATTCAACTTTACAAAATCAACTTTAAACTTAATTATAAATTCATTTTATCTTTAATCGAGATAAGATGTTTGATAAATATATATATATATATATATATATATATATATATATATATATATAATATAATATAATATGATAGATAATATGCTCATAGTATTATATTTAAATTAGCTTATATATTTACATATTTGTCTTTCTTTAGTTTTAAGTATATATATCATTTTTTTCTTATTGTAAATATCTAGTCAATGTTAGTTGAAAAGACAGATATGATAATCTCTTATTATGAGTTTTGAACAATCTTTTCTTTTTATTCTCCATTTCTTTTACTATATGATTCAATCCTTTCTCTCTCTCTCTTTTTTATATATCTTTTCATGATTGTAAATTGTTGTACAAATTTGTTGTCTGAAGTGAAAGAGCTGAATTAATTACAACCATGAAGCCATCATTACAAACATTTAAACATGATAGTTCTATGAAAATTTATATACGTACACCTTTAGTTCTTCTGCAGTGTGAATTAGCTTTAATTCTTCTCTACTCCACTGAACATGCTACCTACTTTATTAACTTTTTCAAGATAAAATACAGGGAACATTTGCTTTGTATAAGAAATACTTTATGCTTTCATTTTTGTAAGATCTAAAATTTGAATGAATATAATGCAAACAACACATGCATTAAAAAGATATTGTTTCTACATGTTACAATATGTTCCAACAAGTATATTTCACTTTTGATATCAGATTTTTCACCATTTAAAGCTCTCAAAAGTAACTATATATATATATTCTTCATCTCATGATAAAGTAAAGATTATAAGTTAAATCTTATAATTAGGTTTACTGATATCAGAATAGAACACTGATATTTTAATATTGGACACTGTATTTTGACACCGCTAACACCACTCTTTCTCATAGTACGTTAAAACAAACATTTGTGATGGTCAATGTGCATTTATTTCATTCGTACCTTGATGAGAGAAAGGACTTTAAGCCATCTGCAGTTATTTCTACCAGAAATTATATATAAAGTTTCAGAGCTTTTGAGTACATGTATATATTCATTCCCTTAAAAGACTTTATTTTTTTGTTCATGCCTTACAACATTTTATGTCATGAATAAATTGAAGATGTATTTCATTGTAGTATACAATATAAAATTCTGTTGCAGAGAATTTATCAGAAAAAGGTAAGAAAAATAATCAGGAAAACGGCAAGGAATAATGAAAAAAGACCAAATAACAGGGAATCTAGGTTTTTAAAAGGAAGTCAAGAACATATGCGTGTGTTTGTGAGTCAGTGTTTGTTTGTGATGTAAGAACATATCCTCCATTAACTCTGATTTTGGGGCTTTTTATTAGTTTTATATTCTTTAAAATAGGTTAAACAACCTAAACCTAAAGCTGTTAATATAACGTAGTTTCATAATTATGTCTTTTAATTAAACCTTTGAATATGTATATGAAATCATATACTATTTCAGATATAATTTTATTGTTTACTTTGATGAAAAACAAATAGTTGAGTATCCGAAAAGTTTTTCAAACCCTTTAACTAAAAAAAAAAAGTAAATGTGTGTATTTTAAGGTTTGAGAAGCTTTTTTTAAGTTTACTTTCTGCCATAGCTGTTTTTAAATAATTCCCACTAATTATCTATATATGAAGAGAGAGAGAGAGTATATAATTTGTTCTGAGATTGATTTAATTAAGCCTTATTGGAGAGTAGGTAATGAACATGATGATATATATTAATAATGTTTTTTTTTTCAAAATATATCTTACAAACAAATTTTTAATTTGTGTGAAAATGTCATATATTGGATAATTAAATATCTAGGAATACAGAATATTATTCTTTAAGAAATTATATTCTTATTAGTGAAAAATCAAAACTCTTGAAAAACAAACCCTTGCACTTTTGATTTTAAGGGAAACTTTTTTTGAAGATAAAACACCAATTCAATTTCTTATTTACCCTTACTAATTGAACACATTTTTGTCCTTTATAATGGTCATAATGATTCCATTTATGACTTGTATCCACTAATATCAAATTTACAATATAGTAATATAGGGAAGGACCCTATTATCTAAAGTTTATATACAACTTAATTTAATTTAAGGTTAAGCTTGTGTTTATACATCATTATAAATTTAAGTTAATGTGATGTAAGTTTATTTGTGCGTAATTTACTCATGAAGATCTCTTGCGGTTTTACTTTTCCTATTTGAAGTGACATCAAAGTTAATTATTGCTAGAAATTTTCCTATTTTGCGAGAATTTTCATGTCAACATTTTATAAAAAAATATAAAAAAAGAGATATATATATATATATATATATATATATATATATATATATATATATATAATTTATGAAGTTTCAAAAATTAATTTTAAACACAGCACCAAAAAAAAATCTAATATATGGTGCATGTGAACAACTCATAATGCTGGTGGAATTGTTGATAAATCCAAACATAACTTTTGTTTCTTACTGAAAGTCTTCTCAATAATATGAAGGCTAAACATTGTGTTCCCAACAAGTAATTTATCTATTTTTAATCAAATAAAATTTAATTTTTAAAAGTACTTTCTTTTATGTATTGTTTCAATTCTTTCTTTTCTAATAAGCTAGGAAGCAGAAGAATTAATTTTCTTTTTGGAAGCTTTCATTGTGTTTGTTTCATTCTTTCACACGTAAGCTTTTTATAATTTCGGTAAGAAAATTAGAGTCTGACACTCTAAAATGGGAAAATAAATTTACAATTTTATATATTTTATATATTTTTTTTCAAAATGAAATTAATCTTATTTCAATATCTTGCTAGGGACAACAGGCTGTCCAATAACCTAGCTAGGTTTGTAGCTTATCAGGTGGGTTTGACTTGCATTTCAGGTTAGTTTGACCAAAATGATACTATATAATATTTAATTTATTTAATATAATTGTTTAAAAATACATATCATAAAACAATTTTTTAAAATTTTATATTAGTAAAAAAAAAACTTAAATTTGTGTAACATTTGAATTCAAAGTTTGTATGGGATATGATTTAGTTTGATTCTTTGTTCAATAATTATTTTTTCTTTGTTTCTATAAAACAATCATTACTTGATCTATAGTGAGCTTGGATTTGGATTTAAGAAATTGATTGGTTCAACTCATAAACACTTTTCTAGTAATAAACTAGATATTAATTAATAATTATGATCCCTTTATACATTTTATATTTAAATTTAAAAAATCCAAACTTTCACATACACACATGTTCACAATATAATAGGCAAATAACATAACTAATTAATAATTAAGACTAAAACATGGTTATTTTTGAAAGCCATATGATTTTATATTTTAAATTTTAATTACCTGAGTTTAATTATTTGTTTCAGTCATATAAAAACTGTACAAACATTAAAATTAGAATATAAAAGTCATATTTCAATCTTAAGTGAATGATCAAGATTAAAAATAAATAAATAAATAAAATCTTAATTAATCACCTAGAATACTTATACACAATTATTATTCATTTTTCATCCTTTCAAATAAAATTATCTGTTTTATTTAATTACACTAAATCAATAATGTATTCGGTCTAAAGATTCTTGAGGTATCTGATAAATCATCTTTGAACATCAGAAAGTTACTACAATGCATATTTTTTAACATATTATTTTGAATACAACATTTTACTTAACTCCACTACTTGTGTTTTTCTTATCAAATACAACATTTTGAGAAAAAAAAAACATGGAAAATTGAAAATATTGTACTTATAATGTTTCTCTTCTAGATGTATAAGTTGTGCACTTAAATGTATTACTTTGCTAGTACATTTTCACAGTAAAATAAATTTTAACTATAAATTTGTCTAATTCTTACTATTTAAGAAACATGCTTTAGTTGTTAATAGTAGTGCTCATAAAACTCAATATCAATAAAAAAAAGTGTTGAAAAATCCCTGTACCAGCACTTCTCTTCTAACTATGACTTGTGTAGCAAAAGAGAAACAAAGAATTCAACCTCACTGTCTATCTTTCTGACTCCAAGAAACTTTTTTGCAGTACAAACGTGAGGACCGAGACAATTTTGCATCAGAGCTAAAGCTTATCAGAATCCAACTCAATTCTTGACCACCATTTTCATGACATAGAGAAGAAAAAATATATATATATATATATATATATATATATATATATATATATGATGGTCATGAAATCTATATATATAATATGATTTCATGTAATCTCATACAAACTAAGTTGTGTATTAAACAAAATAGTCATAAACCAGAGAATACCTTTAAGTTTTGCTTGATTTTCTGTGTCTGAAATATTAGCCATTTTTAGTCCAAAAAAGAAGTTTATCATAGTATAAAGACATTATTATGCTGTATAGTATCACTGAATGACAACTTTTTCAGAATTGTATATATTTGAACCTTAACTTCCACTAAGGATATGTTTTCTACCTATTCCATTGCAATTCTCGCTAGAAATGTCTTTTCTGCGATTAGGATCATAGGAGGAGTTTGCCACACCTAAGTTTTTAGCCCTTTTTGTCGTATTAGTTGACTCAAATTTTGAATTAGAAACTATATAGTACCAAGCATCAATCTTTGATAAAGCTAAAATACCAAATGTACGACCAAAGGAAAAGAAAAATCGGAACAGAAACAAAGCCTAATTTGATAACGGTATAGTGTTGTGAAGAAGTAATGTTAGTTACTGAATGGAGATCAAAGCAAGTCCATTAGTTCATGGAATGATCATAGCCAAAGGGAGAAAGAAACTGCATAAGTCAATGTAGAGCATAGAAATATGCTGTTCTAAAAGTAGAATGTTAATCCATAAATGGTGCATATTCAAGAGTGGAGAGAATAGCTTCTCCATGTATATTTTCACTTGCACATAACCACTAAATTTCGTCTAGTTTCAGGAAACTTTGCTTTCTACACATTTAAAGAGGGTGAATGACATTGTATCAAAAAGGGGTATCAACCAAATGAGGAATCGCTACTTTGATCTTCAGAAAGAGAGAAAGAAAGCAGAAGTGGAGAAAATAAGTGAAAAGCAAAAGTTGTCAGAGAGAAGCACTTTTTTCAGTTTCACAAAAGGGTGTACATTGGATTTCAGATTTTCCCCAACTCCAATTATTAAACTCAAATCTTAAATATATGAACACTTGCATATATATAGATAGTGAAAATCCAACACCATGCACCATGCAGATAGTGACACTGAAACATTTTCATACACACACACACATCAGAGATTACCTGGTAGAAGAATTAGCCCACAGATTGCTGGATGTGTAGCCCTTATCATGATCCATGGATGCATTTGGAGCTCCTCTCTGATTGGGTAAAAAATTCGTATTTTGATTATTTGGAACTGTTATGGACATGAAATCCTCATCCCCATCTGTTTTATTGCATTATGTAAATGTAATCAAGCATTAATATAAATTCAAAATCACATCATCACATACGCATATACAAGTCAATAATTAATCTTTTTCTTTTGTGCATATACATTAACTTTTTTACAATATTTATGCAGACATGAAGAAATTATTAGTTAATGGATATAGATTAAGAGGGTCTGAGTCATAAAGGGGTGTTAGGGAATCTCCATGGGAATTGAAAACATTGAGCTAAAAAATTTGGAGCGGAAATCAAGGAATTGCATTAGGTAAAATATTACAAGCGGCTAGGGTGTGATTACAAATTATATATGAATTACCTGAAGAAGGTGCAGGTTTGTCAGTGTTCTTAACAGTCCGATACATCTGCAGTAACAAAAAAAAAAGACAGAAAAGATTAATATAATAGAAAGAGATGGATATTTATATATATTAAAAAAGAGAAAGAGCAATGATAGATGGGAAATCTGAATTGTGTATGAAGAAGATTTTGAAGGAGAATAAAAAAGGGGAGAAAATAATCAAATCAGATGCTTCTTTTTGTGGGTTTGTTTGTTTAATAACCACGAGGTTGATGTTTGGTAAGGTAAGTAATTGCTTCTATTATTGAGAAATGATGGCTACTTTTCCTACTTTCTCTTTCTATCTTTTATCTCTTTGGCTTTCTCTCTCATGAAAAGTAGAACTTGTCATGTTCCTCTTGCATCAAACAACAACTTCCACTGTTCATCATTCATTCATTCACTGCATGCCTCGGTTCCTGTGCGGCCCCTTGGATAGATAGACCTTGGACAAAGTCTACACACTACCCTAGTCCACACAGGCGCAACAAAACACAGAGGGAAAGAAAGAGAAAGAGAAAGAGAAATAGAAAGCTTTTTTCTTTCTATGATTTTGTTTTACATGGAAGAAGAGGATAACAAAAAATGAGGGTAAGGTGTATGTAAGTCATATATACCTGCAAATGACTCTTCACATGAGCTAGTGTTAGATCTTTCACATCCATTAGTTCCAAAACTGACTTAGGAGTAGCCCCTAACATCCAACAAACACAACAGTTCAAAACACGGCAAAACCTAGATTTAATTTCACATCTTGGATATGTAATTTTTCATTTTGTTAATGAGTCTTCAAACACAGTCACAGAAACTCAGACACACAGGCACACACACATATCTATGCAAAAGGGAAGAGGAAGAGAGATTCACTTTCATGGCCACCGAGTAGTTCAACAGCATGAACAAAGCGGTTGTGAAGAGAACTAGTCCAACGCATTCTTGGAGCCCTCATGTTCCTTTTATTACTTTGATTCCTTGGCAACATTCTTGATCTCACAAATCCATTATTAGAAAATTCAGAAGCTCCAAAATTTGAACTATTCCCAAACTGCTGCTGCTGAGGGTAATCAAAGTGCTGAAACTGTTGGGGCCTTGAGATTGGTTCTCCTGCTACACCCCCAACAGCACCATTATAGGTATAGTTAGGAGCAGAATTGGAAGAATAAGGAGGGTGTGGAAGTGAATATAGAGAAGAAAAGGAAAACTTGTTGGTGGGGTTTCTCTCAGTACTAGTGTTGTTGTCCAAAGAAGAAAGGTTACTGTAGAGAGGGATTCCATTGATGAGTCTTATTTGAGCCTCAGAAACCCCATGGTGGCTAAGTCTAACAAAGTTTCTCTTCCTCCAGGTGCTGTCAGCCTCAGAGGGAGTAACAGTGACAGTTGTGGAGTTTGCTAAAGACAGTTGTGTGTCTGTGTGGTAAGGGCTACAACCTTTGATTGAACCATCACTGTGGGATTTGAAGCCTTCTTCTGCATAGTCATCTTGGTGTGGCCATGCATCAAAGGGTGAATCCTCTCCAGTGCAAATCGAAGAAGGAGCACTGTTTGGGAGGCTAATGTGAAGGGAAAGATCAGGAATCTGATTCGATGATTGGTCTCGGAAAATGCTATTCTGGGGCATTTTATCAATCACCTATATTCCCAGAAATGATTTCAATCTATAGTATATGATGTGCTACAACAACACAGGGAACAAAACCAAAATAGGAAAACAAAAACACACTGGAGAATTCAGAATTTGAAGGAAGGGAAAGGGTGTTTAAATACACACACATATATATAAAAATTTATTCTTCCACTGTATGAAATTTGGTATATATTATGAGAGAAGAACCCCAGAAGCTACAAAACAAAAACAGAAAAGGGAGCTAGAATATTAATCAGTTAAGGTGATTAATTGAGGAGCTGCAAAGTGATGAATATGTGAAAAATGTTTTTGAAAGAGAAGACACTTTCTCAGCTACACAAAACCATGGAGAGAGAGAGAAAGATGTGTAGTGGTGCATATAATATAAACAAAAAAAATGTAAAAGGAATGGGAAAGAAAGAGAGAGATGAGAGTGTTTTTTGCTGGCTAACTTGAGTTGAGAGTATATATAGGAAAGTGACACTCCAACAATTCTTTTTTTTCTATTTAATTAACTCTGCTTTTTCTCTTCTTTTCTGCGTAGTCAATAAACGCAAAAACTGCAAAGTGCAAAGTTGGGACAAGTTTTGCTGTGTTTGATTTTTCTTTCTCCAAAGAGGACGGGGTGAAATATATTAAACACTAAAGAGAGTAATCAAAAAGGAACTCCACTGTTCATTCTGCTGCCACTTCCTCCCTTCTTCTTCTTCTATCTCATGACTATGTCTTCTTCATCTTCGTTCGTACCCAGAACACAGATTAATTTCTCCTACAATAATATATCAAATAAGTATGAAAATTTAATTTATAGGTTTTTTCTTAATTCGATATGTAAACTTGCAAGCTAAAAAAATCTCAATTAGTTAACATCATAGTATTAAGATTAAATTGATTAAAATGACTGTAATTATTTGGATGATTGCTATAATTATTAGTCACCACTAGGCCAAAAGTATTTTTTTTACTTAAGAGCCTAACAAGCCAAATGTCACGATTCTATTTAATTGTTGTGACTTGGCTCATTTGACATTTATTATGAGACAATTGATGTCACTCGGTCCAACTCGTGATCTTGACTTTGATATTAATTGTTAGATCAAGCAGTTACGATTAGGTACAAAATTATATCTATTAGTCAGGGTGCAACTCTTTTTACTGTTTTAATGTTTAATGTTTTACCTCCATGTATTTATATATATATATATATATATATTTTTTCATAACAGGTATAGTTTGCATATGTTTCGTCGAGTGTAATTTTTATCATGAGTTTGGTGTGGTCTTCATGCTTTGTATTATTTTATTTTATTTTATTCGTTCATTTTAATAAATTTTCATGCAATGACAAATGATTAGTGGACTTTGGGGTGTCAATATATATAGCTGAGTTGTCAAAATTCAAGTAATGTTTAACATAATCTTATTTGAAATATTAGTATTAGTATCTAAAGTATAAAATCCATTTGTAAGAATACCTAAAGTTTTAGACTAAAGATGATAACATATATATATTAATGGTGAATTTTTTTTTAGCCTCTAAATAAAAGTTTAATTTGTTAAAAATTTAAGTGAGTCTAATTCTCACATTTAGTATAAATAATAAAATTAAATAATATAAATTTATTGGCTTAATATTTTATTAGAGTAATGTGTGTTCATCGATAAGTTAATGAGATACTCATATTTAAATGGACTTATATCTTTAAACATTCATATTTCACTAATCTTTTGTAGACCTTATAGAAGTTTAAATATTTATTTATATTAAATAATTAAAAATAAATATAATTTGTCTTTCTGGAGTACTTGTGACTTTAAACAAAATAATAGTAGTACTTTTGTATGATTTTAAATAATACAGATATCCATCTATCTTATTTGTTGGATAACAAAAAAAAAAGTAAATGTTTATATTAAATTAATTGGAAATTATAATTTGTAATGAGTTTTGTCAACTTTTACTCTAAATAGCTAAAAATCATCCTCTTACATAACATTATTTTTTATTGCAGTACATAATACTTCAACTGGAGAAATAGATAGGCGTGGCTTCTAAATGCTAAAAGAAGGTTTATGTGCCTATAATAACTTTACTTAGTCTAAACATGTTCATTATCTCAAATTAAAAATTAAAAAAAAAAAACTAATTGCATATTTGAGTACTGCATATTCATCTATCTAGAAGAAAGAGTAGCAGTACATGCACAGAAAATGTTTGAGTTTTTATAAGATTAACTAATTAGAAATTGCAATACGAAATTTTTGTACGAGATACCTACTTCCTGCAAACGTTAATTTATATATTCATAGATGGTACTAATATACTTATGCAAAAGAAAATTTCTCAATTCTTTAATATGATTTTTTAAATATGTGTGATAATATTGTAATGTTATTAAGTTAATATATAAATTAAAATTATATTTATTAAAAATAAAGTGAAATATATCATAACAGATAAAAGAATAATCATGGATAAATAAATAAGAAGAGAAAAAGTAGAGATAGCCAATTTTATAAAAAACTTGTATAAGTAACAATCAATTTTTAAAAATTTAATAAATTATTATATTTAAAGGGTAAAATTGGTATTTTGGAATGTGGACACAAAAAGGGGAATCCCTTTATATATTTTTATAAAAATAAAGTGAAATATATCACAACAGATGAAAGAATAACCATTGCTAAATAAAGAAGAAGAGAAGAACTAGAGATAACCGATTTTATAAAAAACTTATAAAAATAACGATCAATTTTTAAAAATTTAATAAATTGTTATATTTAAAGGGTAAAATTAATATTTTGAAATGTGGACACAAAAAAGAAAATCCCCTTATATATTGTTATAGATGTAATGCATATCACATACCTCAAAATTAAAGAGGTAAAAAAGATATAAATATTTAAATTGATCTGATCCAAATTATTTTAATTGAATTATATTTATTCATTTTAAATCTAATCAAATAAATTATAATGTGATTGTATTTTTTTAATTTAAGAAAATATAAAATGAATATTCATATTAAGTTACTTTAGACAATTTTCATTAGTTTGCAATTACCCCCCTTTTTATTCATATTATGCAGAAGATGATCTTGGATAAGACATTCTTAATTTGTCCTTCTTCAAAATCTCAACTTGATATAGATCAAAGTATCATTTAAAGGGAAATATCAATTAGAGATATAACTAAATTATATTTTATAAATAAAGATTTTATTAAACTAATTACTGAGGTTGAATTAAACCTAAGTTCACCATCTAAATCCTCAAGACTCTATCCTAATTGAAATTTTAACTCTTTAAAATCTATTCCAATTAAGATTTAAACTTCACCATTTAAATATAGTTAACAGTCTTTATTTTTAATGTCAAATTTATATATATGGATTTAAAGTGATTTAAATTAGATTAAAATTTAAAATTCGCCCATTAATTAAACAGATCAAATTTTAAATTTATTGAATTTGGATTGGTCCAATGTAACACTACCCTACTTAAAATCCATCATTAAGTATATCATTTTTTGTCTATTAATTAAGAGTGTAAAACTTTTTTACCTGATGAGTTCATAGAAATTAATTAAACTAAAGTGAAAAGAAATTAAAGGATTGTTATGAAAAATGTTGTATATATTTTGCGTGATGCTTAAAGCTGACACAGACATACGGATTTAGTAGCATATGTTCTTACTTAACCTAACCCAACTTTAATTAAGCTAGAATAAGTGGATGTACTATATATAAAAAATAAATAAAACTTTAATTTAAAAAAAAAAAGTTGACTATTGGGGCTTTAATTATGCTTGTATATCCCTTTCAGTATTTAAGATGGAGTTTTGTGTTACAATTTTCTCTTCTCTTTAATCAATAATTATCATAATTGCATTTATTAGGGTTGAATTCTGATGTTAACAATATGCTCATGCTTTCTCCATGTATAATCACTTTCTGAGTACAAAAACGTTGTCTGTGACATTCAAGAAGCAGTTCATTTTGCATAACCAAATATTACTTTAGATTAATGCAGACACTTTCTAATATTCGAAGGAGACAAAACTGTAACTAAAATCTAGACAATATTTAGTGTTGTTGTTTTAAGTTGATGTCGACCACTAGGTTTTCTTTTATTTTCTTTTTTATATATATGTTGTCGTCTTGTGAGCAATAAAAGCACATTGATATATTAGTATACTATAATTTTTTTAATATATTTTAAAACATTAAAATTAGTGTTAATGAGTATTGTTTAAAAGTATAATAGAGAAATAACAGAAAAAATTATAAGTTATAAAATATGTCGATCATGAACTATGAATCATGCACTAGGCTACCAAAATAGAACGAATCAGGTTAAAATTTTTAACTTGTCAACCCATTTACCTGATCCTCGTACTGTCAAATTTACAAGCTAGTCTACCTCAGGTCGAAGATCTTTTTTCTTAATTAAAAATAAAAATAAAAATAATTTAAATTATTAAATTTTTTATATTATTTCTTTAAAAATATAAATATATAACAGTATTGTAACTTAAATCATTGACACATAAAAGTTTCAACTATAAATTATAATAGAATGATTTGATATGTAAATGTAATAATTATTTTAATTTATTAAATTAAAAATTAATTGATCAATTAAAAATTTTGAATATATATATATATATATATATATATATATATAATTAAAATAATTATAAAAAAAAGTGATGGAAACAAGTTCAATTTCTTATCTGTCTTTTTTGTTTCGACCCATTTTTGCAAGCCAAGAGAGCGTACCACTCAAATTAAAAATTAAGTCATCACCCTAAAGAAACCCACTAAAAAAAATTAAAATTCATCTATCACTATTCGTGAGTAAAAAGAAAAACTTTTCCGTGATTTTTGACCATGACTACATGAGTTCTTGAAATGACGAAGGGTTTAGTTAGTCTTTTCACATGTTTTGAATTTTATGGTGTGTGTAGGTTACAAAAACGTAATTATCATATCTTTTGTTAAACTCTTCCCTACAATTTAATGCTACCACTAATAGCACACGCAAGTAGATATTCTAAAATTTCAATGTTTTATTTCCTTTTTCTCTTATTGCTTGGTACATAATCTAAGAAGCTCAATTAAAATGTTATTATAAAAAGTGACGTGACACGTGTCAATGTAATGACGATAATTTATGAAATTTGGATAGCAATTTTGGGTGATTTTTATGATTGGCAATTAATGAAGAAGGGTGGGTGTAATAGTGATTAAGCAAATGGTGAATAATTGAGGCATTTACCTGAATGTGTGAAGGGACACCGAAACCAAGAAAGAGGGCCTAAAGGCTTGTTTGTTTGCTTCCACATATTTGTCATTCTAAACTCAATAATTTCAAATTCTTTGTAACCTTCTTAATTCCTTTTCATTCTTCCAAATATTCCTTTCTAATCCCCTAGCAACTTCTCTACTATTTATCTGTTTTCTTCTCTCTCCCTCTCAACATCTTTCAAAATAATGCATCCCACACCACAACACATCAATAATATACTAAAAGATAGAATATGTTTTATCAAAATTCAAATAAGAAAATTTGTGTACATCTTTATATACATGCTGAAATGACTTCTAATTAAACATTACACATTTCTCATGAATGTTAACATTAGTGCAATTGCAATGAAGGTTTTTTATGTCGATAAAAAAAAACTTTTTATATCAATTTTAGAATCGGTATAGTCACAATCGGTATGAAAATTTTTCGCTCTGTATGTTGGTTATGCTACACTTGGCATAAAAAGTCTCATTGTCATTCCATTCTCAACTTCTCTATAAAATCCTATTCACCATATAGGTAGCACACTCCCCGACGTCATGCTTATTGTCACTACCATTCACTTCCTACTTCGCTTCCTCCGCCTTTTCGTTCACATTCGCGATGTTTGCGTTCTCATCAATCGTTTATTCGCCTCTAATACCACTCTCATCACACACTTCTTTGCGAAGGAGGTTTAGTACTCTGGCATCAACATAGAAAATATAGTAAACACATTGTGATATTGTCCCAATAAACATCATTCAACACTAATAACAGACTTCAGTTCAAGGTTGAACAAAACGAAAATGAGAGAAATTTGTAGAGGGAGAAGACTAGAGCCACCAGTGAGAGGGAGAAGACGAGAGTCAGTGTGAGAGAAAGATTTTATGTCTGTTGTAGTGAAAAATGGGTATAATACCTGTTTTTAAATTTAAAATAACATACGTGTTCACCTTTTATGTCGGTTCTAGGTATAACTAGCATAAAAAATCGTATACTTTATTGGGATGTTGTCGGCGCTCTCACTTTCTATACCAATAACATGCATAAAATATCTTCTACTTTATTATGAAATTGCCATTGTGCTCACTTTCTATGGCGGTTCTAGTGATAACTGGCATAAAAAGTTTTTTCATATTTACAATAATGCTACCGTGACGCTTATTATGCCGAGTGGATTATTATTTAGCATAATAAGTTGTTGTGAAAAGCTATTTTTACACAAGGTTGTATTCTTGTGTGATTTAAACCAAGAGATAAAATGTCTCATTATGGTAAAAATCTAACAACAATTAGGACCAAAGAATGCGTATTGAAATAAATGGGTGGAAGAAACATATCCTCCCTACATTAAAAAATATAATTGTCGATAGACAAAATCCCTTCGTAATAGTAAAATTTTATCAGTAAAACAAAATCACCAACGAAAAAGCTCATATTACTAACATATTTAAAAAAAAAAAAGTCAATTACTAACATATTTTAAAAGGTCAACTACTAACAAATTTACCAACAAATATTTAGAAATTCAATTACCAGTGATTTTTAAAAAGTTTAATTATCGACAAATTCTAAAAAAGTTTACTACCAACCGAAATATTCATCTATAATAAAAATATATATATTATGACAAATTTTACTATCTTGCACATACAAATATTTGTTGGTAATAAAAGTTCTAAAGTTTACAAATAAAATATGTTAATAGTTGTTGACGATATTTTTTTTGTCAATAAAACTTCGTCAACAATTATGAAATTTTTTGTAGTGTTTGTAGTTGTTGAAAGTCTCACATCGACTAGAGATAAGACAATTACATAGTGTATAAGTGAGGTACAGACCTCACCTTTCAAGCTGGTTTTGTGAGATTGAGTTAAGCTTAAAACCCACTTCTAACAACAACAATAAATATGTGATAAAACTTAACTTACACTTTAGAAAGAAACTATTAAGAATTCATGTATTAGTTAAAAAATTTATATCAAGTGATAAAATTAAGTAATATACAAATTTAGGTTAAATATGTTTGTAGCCCTAAACTTCAACACGAAATTAAAATTTGTTATTGTCTCAAACACTATACATTTTTATTCTCAATTTTTACAAATGAATAGATGCAATCATTTTTATCAAATGATCTTAATTTATTTTTTTTAAGTGTTAAAGAGATTCCTAAATTAGTATTTTGAGTTGGAACGTGTCAAACGATATAAGCACTTCAAACGTCAGACTAAATCATGTTTGATACCTCAAAAAAATTTAACTAGGATATGAGAACTATATTTGTTTTTAAAATTATAAACTAAATTATATTAAATTTTGGAACACAAATAAAGTTTAATTTCATATTAAAATTTAATGACTATAAGCATATTTAAGTTTTTTAAAAAATCATAAATTTTAAGTCTTAAAATTTGGAATTAATTGATATCAATTATTTATTTACTTGACTTGTCTTGAGTATCCCAACAAATAAATAAAGTTTTTATTTGTTTTTTCTTCTGCTGCTGTATAATTTTGTTATATCGGATGTAAAATAAATATTTATTTCCTCACTACTATTATACCTTTTAGCAAATTAAACAAAATTTTATATAATATATATAGCACACAAAAAGTAATCTATCTGATTTTCTTTATGGATCACATCAAGAATATTTTTGATTGATTTATTGTGTAATTTTCTATAGTCATTTATGTGTATTAATCTCACATGATATGTGATGTTTTTCTATTATCAGTTCCTGAAATGGATTGCTTAATCATTATGGCTTCAACATCTTGACTCAACATATCATTCCTTAATTAAACTCCATCAAGAACATGACAACTAACATATCATTCTATTCAAATTCTTTAATCATGCATAGCTTTATCCCGTCATATATAATTATTTTTATTCATATCCAATCATTGTTTGATGTATTGTATTTTTTTTATGTATTCTCAGTATAAAAAAAACATGTGATTAAGTCTATTTAGTTGAAAGAAAATAAATTAATCAAATTAAAGAAAAAAAAACAAAAATTGATGAGAAATGAAGGGAAATAGTGTTCTTAGATTAAAGTAAAAAAAGGATACAAATATACACAGTTGATTTAAAATAAAATAAAATAATACTTTTTAATATTACATTTGTTTTTTCACAACTTATTTTTTTCGCTTTATCTCTCTTGAAATTTGAGGAACTGAAACTTTAGATGCGCATATTTGAAATAATAGTTCAAAAATCAATACAGCAAATTGAAAAACAAATAATTGCACATCACTTTCATTTTTCTGCTCATTCATGCAAAGAAAAGCGGAAAAGTTGTTTTTTCCTAACTTTTATAATAATTTATATTTAAAAACTATATCATATTTGAAATCATTTTATGTTTAATTTGAATGGTAGCTTTTTCTAACCTTCACTCACTATATATAAATTATAAATGAATTGAAGTCACATATGACATACAGCAGCATATAGAATTTAAAAATTCTTAAATTTGGAAAAACAGTCTCTAAATAAAATTTTGTGAATTTGCTTTTTGCTTTGTCAAATAAAAACATTAATTGATATTTTATATCATTCAGTATTAAAGTAAGAAGAACTAAGTTTTTTTTATAAGAGATTAAAGATATTCTTACCACAAAAAAACATTAATTTTAATGGGTTATATTTTGTGTTTCCAAAGGTTTTAATCCATATTAAGTGTGTTACTTACAATTAGGGAGGTTGACAAGACGGGTAGGATACGGATAATAACTCTCTCATATCCTACTCATTGGATAAATATTCATCCCGTATTCATATCCATATTCGTGCGGGTACCCGTACCCGTACCTATATCCAAGAATATGTGTGGGTATTTACAAAAGAAAAATTAAATATCTAATAAAAAAAATTATAAATTCAAATAAAAATACAATGCATAACCTTTATGAATTTCAAACAAAGTGAAAATAACTCATCTAAATAGTATTGAATGACAATTTAGAAATAAACAAAGATTTTTTAAAATCAATTGATAAAAGACAATCCATTTCAAATCAATATGTTGATGTTTTAATAATTTTTTTAAAAAAATTAAATTAAAGTATAGCGGGTACGGATACAATGATACACAATCTCGTGCCGTTAACATGCGAGTATAAAAAATACTCATACCTGTTACCCGCGGTTGTTTAGTTAGAATATCCTATTTTCTACCCGTTGCAGGTTTTATCCGCAGATACCTGCGGGTATGAATATTTTTGACATCCCTACTTACAATTTATCACTCTCTTGCGAAGTTAGTGTCCCTAACATATTAATTAAAAAAATTTTAACTTATAAAATGACAAAATTTATCTACGATTTTTAAAATTTTAGTATTTTTCAAATACTTGTAAAAACTCAGTTACTTAATAGGTTTAATAGGTTTGTAAATCCCATATTACTTATGGAGAGTTGTGTGATATCCCTGTTATTTTTGGAAGGTTGTGAAATTTCTCTTATATAATATTTGTCGAATCGAGTCGAACTGATTGACGAGACTAATGGTCAAAGGTTGATTCTTGAGACAGGTCAACCTAAATAAAAAATTTAATAATATACTTTAAAATAATAATCTATTTTTCATGTTTATAAAGGAAATTCATGTTTTGATCCTAACTTGATTTATTGGACTTTGTGAATTTTTTTGATTTTGTAGACTTTTTTAATCCAACCCACATGAACCAGAATCAAGCCTTGTGGATTAGACCAAATTGATAGCTCTAATTATATTGTCATTAAATATTTAATTAAGTTTTAAGTATCACAAATTTAAAATATTTTTAATTTAGTTTTTTTAATCTTATGAAATGTTTGAAAGATTTTTTTTTGTCTAAATATTCCGTTGTTTGATGTTATTCTTAAGGAGATGACGATTTCTGACTACTTGTCTCTAATTTATAGATGAATTCTATTTGCTTTCTTTAATTTCCTCCAACTCAACTTGGTACTTCCCGTTTTTAAATGTGTGTGATTTGTGATTTGATCAATGAATTGAAATAAATTAAATAATAAAAAGCACAAGTTGATTAAAAAGTTGAAGACATAAAGACAAAAATAATAACTACATCTGCGGACAATAAAATAACAAACAACTTAAAATAAATATTTTAAATATTCAGCAAATTAATTTTTTAATAACAACTCAATTAAAAATATTAAATTTATAATTTATTTAAAACTTAATTCAGTCTTTCCTAAATCATAATCATATAACTCTTTTCTTATTAGAACATAAATATTCTTTGCCATGAGTAATTATATATGTGTTTGGAATGATGATTCAAGTATAGTATTACATTTTATATATGAAAAATACAAGTTATTCGAATTGATTTTAACATCATAAAATTGTGTTTGACTTAATTTTAAGACAAACTAATAATCTACCTTGAAGTTATGTTGTTTTTAGAGTAAAACCTTACTTGTTTAAGTTAGTTCTTACAAATGAGAATTTAGTATTGTATGAGATATGTTGGATAAGAATTTTCATTAATTAATACTTTTAAAAGAGAAAATAAAAATATTTTTTATTAAATAAAACTAGTTTATACATAACCTGAAAAAATTAAAAATAATAAAATCGTTTTGTAAATTAATTTATCTAAAAGGTATTTTTGACTTACGGTGTTTTTTTAACTTGAGAAAATGCTTACATTTTATTTTGTTATTATTACTAAATAACACATATTTTTTTGTGAATTTTGTTTTAAATTAACACACTTTTTGTCAATTTTGTTTTAATTTTTTTAGAAAATACCTACAAATTTTATTATGAAAAAATTTGTAAGAAATTACTACCAATTTGTTTGCAAAATATTTTGTATAAAACACTTGTTACAAAAAATTTTGTAAAAAATACTTGCAAATTTTATAGTTTTGTAGCTCACGAAAGAATTACCTACTAATTAAAACTCTTAGAAAAGAATGATAAAATAAAATATTTTCTTGTAAATTCCTTTTAAAAAATTTGAAAAATATGAAAATTTTTATTAGAGTTACTCTTTTATTCTACAAATATTTTATTTTATAGAAAAGCTTCTTCAAACATACTTATATCTAATTTTTGTATGTGTTAGTTTAATCAACCTTTATATTTACATAAATAAGTGTTTGAAAATTTATGGCTAGTGTAGAATTTTTTTTAAAAAATTTTATTCCATGTTAGACAAAAAAAATAACTTTTTCCATTAATTATTTAACAGTTGAAAAACATCATGTATTTTTCTTATAATTTTTTTTATTTTTATATTATAAAATTAATATATATTTTTGACATCATTTACCCAAGTTGACAATCTACTTTTAAAGTTATTTTTGTTATTTGAAAAGTTAATTTTTGTATTTGTAAAAAAATGAAAAAAATGAAAAGATAAAATAGTGAATATAAAGTGTGTGTAAATTTTTTTAAAAGAAATAGTTAAGTTTTCACTGGTAATAGTCTGATGAATTTGTACAACCATTAATTTTAAAGAAAAAAAATCGGAAGATTTTGTAGGAAATTTGTTTGAACTTAATTCATAAAACTAAAAAAAAATCTATACAAATATTTATTATGATATTTAATTTTCTATTTCATAAATTATAGATAAATAAATCCTTTTTGGTAGTGGTGATAAAGCCAAGAAGAGGGTGCAAAGTCCAAAGCAATTAACATGGGCACCAACACACATGAAGAAGCAGAATAGGAAAAATGATTTTGCAATCAATTGCACTATGATTGAAGAGTAGAAAAAGATAAAGAAAAGAGAAAATAAAAAAAAAAGCATTTCTTTTTTAACATCCTTTTGACAGCAATGGAAAAATAAAAAGTGTTGTAGGGCATAGACTCCATCACAACTAATCTTTCACCTTTTGCTTTCTCTTCCCAACACTCAAACATGCACCTCTCATTTTGAGTTTCCTTTTCTTTGTTTTTCTTCTTTTTTTTCATTCCATTTTTGACTTTTATGCCTCGTACCCTCTTTCAAAACAATTCACCTTATTTCTTTTCTCTTAAATGCCTCAATTTAACCTACTGAGTTATAAAATTACTTATGTGAATCTTATGTTGCTAAAATATTTTTGTCAGGGTTAAATATGTTTTTGATCCCTTAACTTTCACTGAAAATTGGAATTAGTCATTCTCGGAAACATTGATCTAATTTAGTCCTCCAACTTTATAAATGTTTGAATTTAATCATTTTAACAAAATTTTGTTAAATTTATTTGACGTTTCAAACGTATTTCAAGACAATTTCTTAGCTAATATTGAAGCGGAAATGTGTCAAGCGGGGTAAACAACTCAAATACTCTTATGAAACATGTTTAAAAAGTTAAATAAACTTTAAAAAATTTGGTTAAAAGGATTGAATCGAAACATTTCTAAAGTTGGAGGACTAAATTAAGTCCAAGTTTCGAAGAGAAACTAAATCCAATTTTTTCTGAAAGTTAAGGAAAAAAAACATATTTAACCATTTATTTTAATATGTTTCGCATAATTATATCAAAGTCTCCTTTTTTTATTAATTTGATTAATTTTGGCTGTTATTTTTTATTGATATTTCCATGTGTATTGAATTACGTGTCACCTTATCAATTATTGTATATAGAACAGTTTCAAATATGTTTAAATTATCTTCTTTAACAATATAATCCTGCACGCATTCTTTATTCTTTTCCCTTGGAATGGGAATACCATAGATATGTTATTCCAATAGTATAATAAATAGATTCTACAATCCTGTTTCCAAGGGAATCACAGTTTTCTTAATAAATTGTGTTTGGTGATGCAATATCAGATAATCACATGCATATTTGTTGGTTTGAAATGGAAATTTAAGTTTTACTTTAGAATAGAAATGAAAAAGTTGACGAAGAAAAATATTTATATAAAAGATTTTATATCAAGAGTGATATAAGTTTCTTGTGTAGTTTGAAATTATATTTTATCATTGTTATAACTTTTCAAACCCATCAATTTTAAAGTGATTGATCATTAATTTCATCGATATGAAATATAGGATTGTCCAAAATTTAAAATTTATTCTTATCGATGATTAATGATGTATACAAATGTCAACTTGATTCATGATTCATAGGTCGGTCTAGAGATGATAAGATTATGTATTTGCGGATATATGGATAAAATTTGTGAAGAAAAATTGGTATTTATTAAAAAAAATTAAAATTAAAATTTGTTTTTATTTTATTAAGTTAAATTTAACTAAAATTTAATTTATATTTTATTAAATTAAATTAAATTAAAATTAAATTTTAAATTAAATTTATTTTATATTTTTTTTGTAGTTTTAACTATATTTTATTATAAAAATTTATAAAATATTTTTTTTAAATATCCACGGGTATCCATGGATACCTGCAAGTATGTTTTAAATGGGTATCTGATAGATAATTAGGTAGGTAACAAGTGAATTTTTTTTGTTGCGGGTAAACATCATCCATTATGATCTGACTTGTTGTCATCCATAGGTTAGTCATAGCCCAACCTTAAGTAAGTCTTTTTTAGGACTAAGGAGAGTTTAGCCTACTAAAAGACTTTAATTTGGTTGAGTCAGCCCTCGCCGAAATTTAGCCAAATCTGGTCGAGCTGATCCCAAAAGAAATTTGGCCAAATTCAGCCCATTCGACATCGACCAAAAATTGTCTAAATTTGATAGAGTTGACCAATATTCGAAATTTGGCCGAGTCGACTCCAATTGAAATTTGGTTGAATTCGATTGAGTCTGTCCCGACTGAAATTTGGTCAAATTCGGTCGAGTTTGCCCCAATCCAAATTCGGCCCCATCCTTGGTCGTAGGTTGAGACAAACTGAATTGGGTCGATGGTCAAGATGGATCGACCTAGGCCAAAGGTCAAGACGGTTGGCCCAGGCTGAAGGTCGAGAGGACTGACCCTAGTGAGGTTGAAGGAACTCGGGTTGATATGAGCATAAGTTCGAGGTGGGTTGGTCTGGGTCGAAGGTTGAGATGAACCGACCCCGGATGAAGGTTGGTTTTGGTCGATTTGACTGAAAGTCGAGACAGGCCTATTTAGCCTGAAAGTCGAGACAAGCCTATTTAGACTGAAAGTCGAGACAAATCGACCTAAATGGAAAGTTTATTAATATATTTTTTCATGTTTAAAAAGAAAACCCATGGACTAACCCAAACCCACATGTATTTTGTAAACTTTTTGGCCATATAAACTTTTTCAATAAGGGACTTTTTTACATTGTGGGTTTTTTTGACCCTAATCATGTGGGTCAAGAGCGAATTTGGATTCTCTGCTGAATTTTTTTGTGTTGTTCTTCTACTGTGTTTTCATAATACATTAATATTTTGACATTTTAAAATATATTAAAAAGATATTTAAAATACCAATACAATGTATTTTTAATGCTCAACAGAGGACATCACTAAAAAATCAATAGAGAATCTGAACTCGTCAAAAACTAACCTTGTGGAAGGGACTAAATTGACAACTCTAATTAATAAATTTGTATTGTATTAATGGAAAAAAATTGGATGAATTTAGATAAGAAGAGGAGTTACACAAAACATCTTAACAAAGTAGAAAAAAAGTGATGTATTACATTTAACAGTTTCATATTGGTTAAAATTCAAGGTCAATGATAATTTATACATATTTTTCTTCTTCAACCTTCTGAAAATAATTTTTGTCAGGACATTGGTAGAGAGGAGGAAAGTATCATGTCACTCAACCCTCGGTGAATCTTGATCGCTAAATGCCATTCAAGAACTTCACAATTGATTCTGCAGGAAAATTACGAAAGGAATAACTTTAATCAGATTGAAAGCATATACTATTTATTAGTATTATTTTTATGGAAAGGAGGAAGATAAGCATCAAATAAAAGAGTGATGCATCTAATGGAAAAGAAAAAAAAGGATTTGTGAAGAGAGGACCAATAACAATCCTATAACGAAGCATTATTATTTAACAAACTGCATAATCTGTGAATGTTCAGGATTATGCTTAGAATTATAAACTATTTACAATGAGAATGAATGTAACTGGAAATTTTGAAACGATTCCTACCTGATTCTTAATTTATAATCTGAAGTCACTGGGTGAAGCATAAGACCAAGAGTTTACTCAGAACCATTATTGCTAAAGACAAGACAAGCTTGAAGAATAACATACAAAATTAGAAAAGTTTGGATTTGAGAAGATAATTAGTAGAAAAGAGGATCAAATTCTTGAAATATCTGAGTTACTTGATGCAAATTGCTTTCACATTAAACAGAACACATTTCACTGATCAGAAGTTGGTTTTATAACGTGTAAGAAAAAAAAATGATTTAGAATGAAGGTGATTACAATGAAATGAATATGGCTGAAGTAAAGGCCAAGTCATTTTCGAGCATGACTTTTTGTGTAGAATGATTGGAATCTTAAGAACTGTTTTCAAGTTGTACTAATATTGGATAGTTGTCCTACCTTGAAAATTAGGGTTTACGATCTTGCAAAATGCAATTGGACCAAATTGGTGAAATTACACCAGAAGCGTTATGGCAGATAGATCAAGAAAACATTCAAATTTAATAATTCCAGAATTTACGTGTTAGAGATGTAGGATAAGGTCCTTTAGCCTCAAGCAAGCATTACATCCGAATATTTATGGAAAAGGACACAGTGATCATAACAAAGGTTTCCTCAAGTAACAAGCTATATTAAGAAAGAGTAATACAACATCGAATTTGGATTTTCGTTTATTATTTTTTGGATTATTTGTTTTACCGTACTTTCGTAATACATAAATTATTACTAATTTTAACGTTTTAAAAATATATTAAAAAATATTTAAAATATTAATATAGTATATTTTTATTGTCCAACAAAAATAACACCATATAACCCACTTGTAAAAAATTTGAACTCTAAGACGTCACTGAAACAACATGAAGAAACCTTTTCGGCCTCCGGTATATTTGTTGAACACATTTAAATTATCGTAATTTGCTTTTAATAATAAATTTGTACGTTTTTGTTTTATTATTTTGTAGGAAAAACCTTTAAGTTTTAATTTATATGAAAAAAATGAATTTTTATATTCAAAGTTATTAATAAAAATTATGAATAAAATATTAATATTAATAATTACTTTAAATAATGACTACAACATTATTTATATAAATTATATTTTAGAAAACATTTTATACTTAATGTTTTAAATTCTTTTCCTGAATATTTTATCATCTACATATTTCTATTGATATTGTTTTCGATAAAAACATGTTTAAAATAGACTTTCAGTAAATGTAAGATTTTTTCATATCTTATTTAAAAGTATTTCCTCATTTATTTTCTCGGATTAAAAAATTGATATGATAAAAAGGTAAAATATCCACGCTCATTAACCGAGAGTAGTTTTTTCTTGCAAGAAAATTATAATATACTTTTTATTTTATTTTATTTTTACTATATATATATATTAAATATATTTTTGTCTAAAACATGTTTCCTTAAAATAAAATCCCCCAAATAATTTGTATTAAACAGTAACAAGTATCTATTATTTTTTTAAATTATTTCTAGATACTAATTACAAATAAATATTGAATATTTTACAAGTGATTAACATATATTAAGTACACAACAAATTATTTGGACTTTTCCATAAAATAATTAAGCGTTCTTGTTTTATTATGTGAAAATAATTTTGATATTTGTATGTTATAAGTAGTATATATTATTTAATATATTAAATTAAAATTTATAATTTCATAAAATTTATTTATCATATAAAATAATATTAAAAAATTATTTAAGTTAGTTGATAAAAAAAATATTATAATTAAAATAAAAACACATATTAATGCCATTTTAAATCATATATATATATATATATATTATTTATATATAATTTTATTAAACATTGATAAGTTTAATTATATAATCAATTTTAGTAAAAATTATCATATCTATAAATTAAATTATATTTTTTTAAGTATATATATATATTATATTTGTTTTTAAGTATATATACATATATATATATATATATATATATATATATATATATATATATATATATATATATGCATTATATTATGTAGAAATGATAAAAGAATATAATAAAACAGTTGAAATATCATATTTTAAAGTTCTTATTTTGTGATATGAAAATAATTTTGATATTTATACGTTGTAAGTTTTATATATGATTTAATAAACTAATTTAAATATTACTTTTTAATTTTATAAAATTTATTTCTTTATTTTGAAATAAAATTAAAAAAATATATAAGTTAGTTGATAAAAGTTTAAAATATTATAATAAAAAATAAAAATACATATTAATGGCATTTTAAATTAATTGTATATTCTATTAACTAAATAAAAGTTACTTTATATATAATTTTTTTGTCTATATGTTATATTTATATTTAATATTATTTAGCAATGATACTTTTAATTATGTAATAAACTTTATTATAAAAAATCATATCTGTAAATTAAATTTTATGTGCTATATATATATATATTTTGTGCATTATGTATAACAATATATAAAGAGAAAATTCTCTATTTCGTGTCCACATTTTTAAATACCAATTTTACTTTTTAAAATATAATTATTTATTAATTTTTTTTAAATTGATCATTATTTTTATATATTTTTTTTAAAAATCGTCTATCTTTGCTCTTCTCTTTTACTTTATTTATCATTCGTTATTTTCTGATCTTTTCTTATATATTTCATTTAATCTTTAATAAATATAATTTTATTTTACATTATATATTACATTATTACCACCTATTAATATAATATTACGCATATTGAAAAAATACATACATAAAGCCGCGACACGTTATTATTATATAAAAATGATAAAAATTTATATTAAAACTATTGTAAGATTAAATTTTAAATATAGTAAATTAGACGTGCTTAATTTTTTGTTTAAATTAGAAAGAAAGTAAATGACAATTAAATGAGTTAAACATATAATAATGAGATAAATGAATGGAAATCATAGAAAAATAATATTTCCACTTTCTTTTTTGTTGATAAATTTGAAAATGGAAGTGATAATTTCTTTGAATAATCATGGAAGCAATTTTTGTTTAAAAAAAACATTATTTAAAAATGAATAGAAAAGAATACAAACACAAGTCAAAAGAAAATTAGAAAAGAGGAAGTTATTAAAAAAATGTTGATTAATTGAAATAAAAAAAAATCTATCTTAAAATAATTTTTGGTACACTAAACTATATTTTTCTGTAGGAGGAAGAAAAAACAAAGAAGAAAAAAAAGAAAAAAGAAAAAAGAAAATAAAATAAAAGGAGACTTTCTTCTCCCCCAACTTAGCCTTAAAACCCTCACTCTTTCTTTGCAACCTGTGTGTGCTAGGACGCCGTTGGGACCTCCTTCTTCACTCTTCGCCTTCCATCCTTGGACCATCCTTCACACTCTTCAATTCAACCGAATTCCAAAGCTAGCAATCACAGACGCAGTAACCAACAATGGCGACTCGTGACGGCGGCATGAAGTCGACGTCGATTAACGGTGTTAAGATGTACACAATTGCGTCGCAACAACCTTCCCTGGCTTCCTGGCTCCCTTCTAAGAAGCAGAACTCTCATCGCAACGTTAAAAGTAACTCTCTCCTTCTATGTAACCTTTCTCATCCATCTATTCATTCATTGGTTCTTTCATTCATTTTTTTTCTTCTCTGCCTCTTAGGTTACACGCAGAACCTGCAACTGCTTGAGGATTTGCGCTTCACCACGGCGGCCACCAAAATTAAGGCCACTCCCGACGGTGAGTACATAGTGGCTTCAGGTATCTATCCGCCGCAAGTTAAGGTGTACGAGGTGAGAGAGCTAGGGTTGAAGTTCGAACGCCACCTGGATTCTGAGATTGTTGATTTTCAGGTACTGATAAACAGCTAAGCTAATTTCATTTGAAATGAATTCTCAAATTTAGGTTTATATGTTCCTCTAGGTTTTTTAAGCACATAGCTTTATTTATATTTAATTAATTTTGATAATATTTTTTATGTTTGGAAATTGTATTCAATCTCTTACATTGAAACTGAAACTGTTAGCTTGAATTAGACAAAGAAGTTTGGTTTATATTTGACTTCTGATAGTTGTGCTTCATTTTAGTTATGGGTACGTTATTGGTTGAGGTAACAAACTCTTACTGCATAGCTTCATTGAAGTACAAAAAGTTAGGTTTGTTGTATTCCAGTAATTTTTATGCTCATTTTATTATATTTAGTTCTTTTATTATGTCTCTCTACTTGTAAATTGTAAGCAACCTTTTACATGGGGATTGATTGGCTGAGGAAACTTGCCTTCAATTGAAATAGAAAGTTAGGTTTAATCTGAATTGACATTCATCAATATTTTCTGTCTTGTAAATTGTAATCCATTAATTGCTGTTCCATTTTGTTCATGTTTATATTAACCTTTTCTTTGTGGTGAAAATTGTGATCAATCTTTTTGTGAGAGATTGGTTGGTTGAGGTAAATGTGCTTTTGCTGGTGTAGGTTCTGACAGACGACTATTCAAAACTTGCATTTTTATGTGCCGATCGTTCTGTTTACCTGCATGCGAAATATGGAAAGCACTACAGCGTGCGGATTCCAAGGTTTCTTCTCTGGGCTTTTTGTGTATTGATTCCTCTTAGAGTTTAAAGTGTGGTTTGTGCTGTAGAATTGATGTTTATTGTTGTCATTTGGTAGGATGGGGAGAGATATTACTTATGATTGCTGGTCTTGTGACTTGCTTTGTGCTGCATCATCCCCAGATTTGTACAGAATAAACCTAGAGCAGGTATTTATCTTACAGCTTTCTGTTTTGGAGACATCTATAGTTGCACGGAGATACCTTTGTTTTTCTATTGGTTGAGCTTCGAAAAAAAAAGGAATACTTTAAATGGAAAACTTCTCTTTTTTATTTTTTCAGGGCCGATTTCTCTCCTCACTTAGCACACAGTCCCCTGCATTGAATGTAGTGTGTCGAAGGTAACTTGAATGCTGGTTTGCTGTGCTTTATTTTCTCCAATTATTAAAGCTTTGTACATTTTGTATACATACCTTGCTATTTGTATTAAAACACTGGAACATAAATTGTCAAAATTTTAGCAAGATTCATGGATTAGTTGCCTGCGGTGGCGAAGATGGTGCTGTGGAATGCTTTGACATGCGAGTGAGATCTTCTGTTGGAAGAATCGGTGCTGTTGGACCTAGTGGTGATGCTGACCAGGTAGCAATTCTACACTCTCACAATAGTCTTTCTAGGCATGAGAATACTGTGAGAATGTATCAATATTTTTTATATTTGATGTGCTGAAGCTGTTGTTATAAAGCTAGCATCAAGCATTAAAATCTCATATGTAACTTACTGTGTTTTTATTTACTCATAAGTTACAAAATTGAGGGTATAAATTTCTTTGTATATTTCTTTGTGTAATTGAGATCTTCTTAACCTTTCCATATTTGTAGGAGGTCACTGCATTGGAGTTTGATGAAGATGGTGGTTTCTTAATGGCTGTTGGAAGTAGTGCAGGAAAGGTATGGTGTTACTTAAATCATTGGTTGTGACTTTTGTCATTATCAGGATCTTGGCAGAATTTTTTTTACATCAGCTTCTTTGTGATTGAATTGAAATAGGCATGGTCATAGAATTTAAGGAAAGGTTGTCTTCATCTCAGGGTTGTAGTTTGCATATATGGATGTATACGTCTTAAACAAGAAAAAACTTATTTAATAAATTGGGCAATGTTTAAGGGATAATTATCCAAAAAGTTGAAGCTATTAAGTGGAGTTCGATGAATGGTTTTATTTATCTGGTAAGGAGTTCTACATAAATTTTACTCCATACACTCTTGAGTAACATAGAGTAGACATAATGCAAATAAATAGGAAAAAGAAGAAAAATCCACCATTCTGTTGAAGAACATGCCCTCCAAAAAAATGTGATGAATTATGGATATAGTATAAACTCCAAAAGTAAGAGTGTTACTCTCAAAGCTACCTTGTAATATGTGACGGCCTGTTGAGTTTGAGATGATGACGATCTAAGTTTGCACTTTACCTTTTGCTGAAATTTGACTAAGTCTCAAAAGCTTAACCTGTTAATTGGAAGTCCAAAGAATGGTTTGATATCTGTGATAGGAGGTTTATGACTGAGCTCAAAATGCGGTTCGATTCTATAGGGAGAAAGTCTTCAAAGTCCTAAGATATGTGCAGAATTCATTGAGTCAGAAGATAAGTTATTACCTCTCGGAGAACATAGTTAATTCAAAAAAGTACACAAAATGGAAACAGGACATACTTCTTGTGACTGCGAGGAGGATGAATTAGTTTCATGTATTTTTTTCAAAATTCTTTTCATTAGGCAAATGTTTTTTAAGAGAAAACAATCTCTTTGCGAGAACACAATATTTGCTTTCTAAACAAAGCCTCCATGTTTGTCCTCCCCTTTTAACATGGATATTTTATACATTTAATATCATGTATGCAGGTTCTCATTTATGATCTGCGCTCATCGCATCCTCTACGGATACAGGATCATATGTAAGTTGACATTTCCATTTGAGAAGTTTGTCTGTTTTGAAAATAGTTATATCTTTAATTAATGGTAGGTTAAAAATTGTTCTACAGGTATGGCAGTTCAATATTGGATATTAAATGGCATCGTACTCTTAACTATGAACAACCAATGTTGATTACCAGTGATAAACATGTTGTTAGGATATGGGATCCTCAAACGGTATTGGACTTGTGGCTCTTTCATATTTCCGATTAATAGTTCAACTGTTTTTCTCCTAATTAATTTGTGCACCTTGGTCATGCTTGATTTTATTCATAAAATTGTTGTGTTTAGTGTTTGTTTTTGTTAAGACTGTACGTACATGTGCACAGAGTTGCAGAGTTCAAATCCAAAGTAGTTGGTTAATGGTCATATCTTTAGCAAATATTTTTGTTATCGTCCCTATAATTTTGTTTTCTGTTGATAAGGTTTTAGCAATATATAAACTAAATTGTATATGCATACATCTTGTGTTTTGATGAGCTCTGTATCTGTTGTTCCTAAACATTTAGACAATCACTGTATTTAGATTGTATTTTTAATCAGTCTGGGTTGTTGATAGATTAATCTTTTTCCAGGGAGAAGGCTTGACCAGCATTGAGCCAACAACAGGAACAATAAATGACGTGTGTACATTTCCTGGCAGTGGTTTGATTTTGCTGGCCTTGGACTGTAGTCAAATACCATCTTACTTCATACCTTCACTTGGACCTGCACCTAAGTGGTGTTCTTCCCTGGAAAATTTCACTGTATGTAATTGTTTTAATGATTGGATTTTAATCTAGTTATCTTTGTTATGACATTACAGTTATTTTTACAGGAGGAGCTAGACATGGGTGGACAAACAACTATTTATGATCATTACAAATTTTTGACAAAGGAGGAGCTTGAGAGATTAAATTTGACCAACCTTATTGGCACCAATGTACTTAGAGCTTACATGCATGGATTCTTTATCAATCATGCATTATACAAAAAGGTGGGTTGTCTTTGGTGTATTTTCTTATTGACATGTATTTCTCGAGTTGTTGAACTTCTGATATCTTTGTTTTTTCCAAGAGCCTAACTGTGTTTTCAGTTTTTTTACGAAACTTTTTATTTTGTTAAGTTGGTAAAGAAAAACCATGTAATATATTAGAGCTTACATGCATGGTTTCTTTATTAATCATCCATTGTACAAAAAGGTGGGTATTTGGTGTAATTTCTTATTTACATGTATTTCTCGATTTATTGAAATGCTGATATCTTTGTTTTTTCCAAGAGACTAACTGAATGTTCAGTTATTTATGAAATTTTTATTTTGTTAAATTGGTAAAGGAAAACCATGTAATATATTAGCTTAATGTAACATGTTACCTTAATGGCATCTTATTTGTCCAAAAATCTAAGAACTTGCAAAGCTTCATGATGGAGATCCTTTTCTTGCATTTCTTATGTGTAAATTTATTCCTGTAAGCCATATTTAATTTGACATTGTAAATTGGCTAAATTTCCCTTGGAATAATCTGTTGTGTTTCAAAGACCATTTTGGCTTGTTGCAGCGCTTTTGGTAGAAAAAAGAAGCATAATGGTCGCTGTATGGTTTATGTCCATGGTGTTTTTTGGTTGAAGTCAGATTCTCACATTTTCAAGGGTGTCCCTTGGCCATTAGATTTGATTTTGGATAGGGCAGTATTTGTGATTTGTACTTTAGTCAGGGCAATTTCAAGGAAGTTAGCTTTTTTTGCATGCAAAAAGACTTTATCTTTCTTCATTTTCCCCTTTATTTTGTGTTTTACATGTGCTGTTTTGGAGAATATCAGATCCTCAGCTTAGTTTTTACTTTCCCTGGATTATTTTTTGTCCTGTTACATGATGCATAAATTATTTTGTAGGCTAAAGCGCTGGCTGATCCTTTTGAATATGAAGCTTATATTGAACAACAGAAGCGAGAAAAGATGGAAGCTGAGCGTGCCTCACGAATCACGGTAAAACTGATTTTGTCAGTGATCATTTTACTTTTTCTGTTCATACTTTACGTAGGTAGGATGATTTGATGATGTATAATTCATTGCCGTATGCCTCGATCATTCTCCTTGCAGGTCAGGAAAAAGTTACCCAAAGTTAATCGGGCCCTGGCTGCTCGCCTCCTAGATAGTGAAGAAGCTGAAAATGAGAAGAAAGATGAGGATGACGATGAAACTAAAAAGGCATCCAAGAAAAAGAAAGGTCTTAGCATGCAAGATCTTCAAGATGATCGATTTAAAGCAATATTTACAGATGAGGTACTGTACTATGAAATATGGCAGTTGTGTTAGTCTTTCCAATGATTTTTTCCTCTCTCCACAGCCCTTCTATTCTATAACTAGAGAATATTTTAATGCATATAATGGGAAATTTGGAGGATCCATGCATGTAATTGTTTGTTATGACTTATGACTCTTATTTCTTTATTCCAGACGATTCTCTTTCTTACAGTTTCTTATGTGGTTTCAGGATTTTGAGATTAAGGATACTTCACAAGAATATCTGGCTTTACATCCCATGGGTTCTAAGAAGCAAACATCCCTGTTAAAGGAACATTTTGAACCTGTCATGTCAGATGATGATCAAAGTCTAAGTGATTCTGATGCATCAACATCATCACATGACGAACCTGCAAACGGAGGGAAAGACAAATCTCGGGTCCCCAGGTGAGAATCTGTTACTAATTATTTTGTATGGTTTCTTTTCCTTTGTGGGATATAAATGGGGTGGTGATCTGATACGATATGTGGAGCATTTCAATGATTTTTTTTTTCCTTTTGTAATGAACAACGTTTCTTTATCTGATATTTTATAAGATAAGCTACATGTGTATGAAATATGTACTTATTTTTCTTATGTATCTTTTTATTCTTAATTGCTGATATGCCTTTTTCCATAAAATGCAGAATGTATGAAATTAAGAATGAGCAGCACGCAGAAGCATTCTGGAGCAGAAAATCACTTGCAGGGGAGGAGTCACTTCCTATGGGAGACAGAGTTGCAGCTCTTAAAAATGAACAGCAATCATCTCGTGTTCCAAATGGAGTTAAGCAGGGTCCAGGAGGATCACGGGAAATCACTTTCACGTCGAGAAGCAAAGCTAAGTACAAGGAAGATGAGGAAGATAAAGAAGTCCCACACCGGAAGAAGAGAGGAGTACAATCCCTGGGGCTGAAGCCCCAGAAACCAGCATTTCGTGGCCAAGGGAGAGGAAAACGAGGGAACGGTAGAAGAGGACGTCGATAACGACCTTAGACACACAGTAATTTGATTCTTCTTAGATCTTGCTTTGTTCTTTTTTATGGCTCAGTTTTCCATCCATGTAGGGTCTTGTGGGTTGAAGGCGCACAAGTAGACATGGCTGCAGGGCCACACCATCTCTCATACGTAATATGTACCTTAAATATCTTTGCTTTCTTGTTTACTTTTTACCTTTTCCCCCATTTTTGGGTGCCTCTAGTTTGTGTGGAACCTAACTTAATTGCTACAATTTTGTTGTTCAAAAGCCAGGGATAATCTCAAATCTTAATCATAGGAATAGGAATTTATCTCCCTTTATGTGAGAATGTAACATGCTCTCTCAATTTTGTGTTTAGTATTTTTCACCCATTGGGGTGAATTCTCTCATTTATGTTTAGTTGGTGGGTTTGCTGTAAGTTATGATAATGAAATCTTAGTTGACGTTGGAAGATGAGTTGCTACTGCTACTGCATGGTTTCGTTAATGGTTTTTGTTCATGGTAAATAGCATGTTATGAAATTTATCCAAACGTGAAAAATCAAAACTGTGAAGTCATTAATAAATTCTGGAATTGTATTTACTTATTCGATCCATCAGTTAATGAAATCAAGAACATATACTTTTTGAAGTTCTAATCAATTATGAATTGACTGTGAATTGGAAGTAGTCAACAAATTAAGTATTTGTTTAAATATCTACAAGTTAATTTTTAATAATTTAGTTCAAGAAAATGTGTATATATATATATATATATATATATATATATATATTAAGTTGTATTTATCTTTGGTCAAATTATGTCGAATGACACTTATTTTTTAGTTTTTAAATAATTTTTATCTTTATGTTTTAAATAAATGAAGCTCATCTTTTTAGTATTTTCATAAAGTGAATATTAGATTTATTTATTTTTATAAAAAATATATATTTATTAACATTTAGATAATAAATTATGAAAGTCGAAAATTAAAGCTTTAAAATATAAATACCAATTCAGTGATTTAATTATGGAATTTTGTTCTCATCTTAAAATGAGAAGAAATGTGAATGTCATTTTAATGAACTTTATATAAAGTAATCACAATTTATCTTTAATCTGTTGGAATATTCCTTAGATAAAAATAAAGATATTGTTCTCATTATATAGATTTAGGATGTTGTTCATATAATATTCTTTACATATAGAAGGGAAAAGTCAATCCATATGACTACAAAACCATGAGTCTTTATATTGTTTGAAGGATAACCCTATCCATTATTAAACAACCTGCTATTTCCAGAAGGTCTGAAAGAAAGAGAGTTGATGAAATGAGCGAAAGTGAACAGCTTCAAATGAATTTAACATTTTGAAAAATGATTTTTTAACAATTAAATTTTAACAATTTTTTCTTATAACTTGATGTGTTATTTTTAATTTTTTATATTTCAAAATCACTTAAAAAATAACACATCAAAATATAAAAAAAAATTGTCAAAATTTAGTTATCAAAATATCATTATCCATTAATATCATTGTCTTCAAAATGTAAGAATACCGATGGTATTATGCATGTATTCCATTTTTGGTGTGCTAATCTAAACTGAAATGAATGGAGGTAGAATTGAGAGTTTGTTTGCAAAGGGTGTGGTTGTGATTAGCTGACAGAAAGAGAAGAGTATATACATCACTTCACTTCCGTAGGGAGAATGAAAGTTCCTAATATGATAAAACCTATAGGGTTTTTAGCCTTAGACTTTAGACGATAGTGGAACAAATTAAGATGAGGGTGAGCTATATATGTTAACAAATATCTGCCACATCTATAGCTTCTAGGCTTCTTATTACCACATGGGTATGGTTAGTCTACACCTCAAGTTGGGGACAAATGTTTCTAGACAGTGACAAATTGAAATTACCATAATATTAAGATACCAAAGAAATTTAATAACAATGAAACATAAACAAATTCATATAAATGGTTAAAATATCTATTTTAATTCAAAATCTTGAAATAATAATTTTATGAGTTCTCCTATTTTCATTTTATTTTTAATAGTTGAAAATCTAAATATAAGTTTAGGTTCAACATTAAATAAAAATAAAAAAGTTAAATATAGGAAGACAATAAATAAATTATTTTAAAATTTTGGATTGGAAATCGTGTTAATATTTTATATGACTTAAACTCGTCTCATTATCATTAGCGTTGTCTTTGATAAATTCTTTCTCAAAAAATTCATTAGTGACTCACTTTAAATTTCCAGCACATTGTTTTAATAATTATTTTAAATTTTAAACTTTAATGTTGTACATCATATTTGTACACTTAAACTTAGAAAGATTATATTTTATTTGTGTAATTAATCATGATTAGAGTTTAAGATTCATAATATCTTATGTTGATTGAATTCATATTTCATTAATATTATCATCGGATAAATCTTTTCTAAAATGAGCCATGATCGACCCACTTTGAATTCCTAATACATTGTTTTAATAATTATTCTAAATTCTAAACCTTAATATTTTATTATGTTAGTGCACTTGGAAAGATTGTGTTTTAGTTATGTAATTAATCATCATTATTTAGCTCTTATGTTTGACAGCTTACCAACCCAGGTGATGGATGAACTCTGTGTTTCTCTTTTCTCACATTTACTTACATATATAGTATTAATAATGATTTCAATGATTTTTTTTTATACAAGAACCAAACAACCAAAAAGATACTGTCAGAGGAGCACATGAAGGAATTCAAATGGGAGAGGGATCAATTATTGTGGCCATAAGTTAATTAGTGTGAAAAAAAGTTGAGTAAAGTTATGAATCCATTTAATTATACTATGTCTAGTTAAAGTGCAAAAGTGTAGAGAAAATTTAAAGAGACTAAAAATGGGAAACTTCTATAATTTCATACACGAAAAGGTAAAAGTGAGTTCCCCTCTATTCTTTCACTCTTAAGAATATATAAAAAAAAATGGTAAATTTAATACAACAAATACTATCATATTTTGTTTTTAATACGACAAGGAAACATTTTGAATCTTTTTAGTTGAGGTAATTAAGCCTTCTTATATACCTGTGTTAAAAAATCATGCAAATAAAAAAAAAATTAAACAGTAACTAAAAACCACTTCTTTTGAAGAATAATAGAAATGGGATTGTGTTTTCCCTTGGTATCATTTTCTAATTTGCTTTGGCCCTTTTGAATTAAAAAAAGTGTAGAGAATTCAACTTTCCTATCATTTTTTTTTCTTATACCAAATAATTTCAGATAAAGTCTTATTCATTTTTCTTCTAATTTACAACCTTCGTTTCACTTAACATGACGTTTGGAAAGAAAAATAAACAAAATTACTTATTATCGAACAAAACCAATAATTCATAAAATATTTTTTCAGGACTATCCTTAATTAATGCTACATAATTAAGAATATACATAAGTAATTAATCCTGGAGATATGAAATATGTTAAGAAATTGTATAACTTTTTATAAATGGGAAATATCATTTACATTTCTTTATATACAGTATATAAATGGGAAAAATAAAATGAAAGTTTTTATATAATTAATTATCACTTAATTGTGTGTTTGAATGAAACAATTTAAGAAAGTAATTCTTTTATTTGGAGAATTTAAATTTTTTTTAAGTAAAATGACTTATTTGGATGAAAAAATTAGAAAGAAATCGAAATTGAGTAATTCTTAAAAGATATTTCAAATCATTAAATTAGTAGAATTTGAAATTCACTAAAAAAAAGAAAGGAAATTGAAATTCCACAAATTTTGGAATTCTCCATTGTTCAAGATTAGATGTGTCAATTTGACTCAAACGACCCAAATGACCTAGAGGGGTTTGGCCAACCCGACGACATACACGAGTTGGGTCGGCCTGACGACCTATACAGGTTCGGCGACCTATATAGGCCCGACTTGCCCAACGATACAAATAGGTCCGATCGACCCGACGACCCAGACAGACCAACCGACTCGACGACCCACATGGGCCCGACCAACTCGACGACCCAAACGGGTTGGCTTGAGACAACACCGTCTTAAATTCGTCTAAATTTGACAAAGTTGACCTCGACGGGAATTTGGAAAGATTCTGACAAGTCAGCACTGGCCGAAATTTGGCCAAATGTGACCTAGTTGGCTTCGACCTAAATTTAGCCAAATTGAATTAAGTTTATGTCGATCAAAATTTTGCTGAATTTGGTCGAGTCAACTCAATCAAAATTTGACCGAATTTAAATATTTTAAGTTGACAATTATATTTGTTAAATTTAATTTCAAAATTAATATATTAAAAAAAATATTATTAAAATAAAATTTTATCTCACAAGAGAAATTCAATTATTTTATCCAAACAAGAAATTGAAATGTAAGGTATTTCAATTACTCTATCCAAACAAATTATTTAAAAAATGAAGGAAATTTAATTGCAAGAATTTCAAATGCGCATTTCAATTTCTTAGAATTGTTAAAATATTTCATCCACACATAAAGTAAAGTTTCTCATCGATCACGCAATTTTTTTTACATAAATCATACACCTTTTCAGAATGAATTTATTTCTTCACTATTCTTCCTATTTCTTTGATTTTTTTCGAATTCAAAAAACAATGCTTAAAAACAACGATATTGATTTCCAAATAGAACAAGAAAACGGATTAAGTATGTACCAATGAAAAAAAAAAGGTATACCATAGTGAAAAAAAGATGAAGAAAGTTTATAGTGCTATTCCATTATTGAAGGTAGCAGGAACTATAATGAATGTCAAAATCAAAGATAGGGTTTAGAAAAAAAGGGTTTGCGTGAATGATTGATTCATTTCCCACTTTTGTCTTTGCATGATTTGAGAAGAAAATTCTGTCCATAGTTCAATGGTGTCTTGCTTTTGTTTAATTTGTTTAATGATAACTATGATAATGGGACTCTAAATTTGACACTTGTATATCTTGCAACATTTTATAGTATAGAAAGAATCAAAGGTTAGAATAATTTATTGTTAGAAATTGTTTATTACTAAAGTTGGAGGAATAATGTGCACCTAACATGGAAGGAATCACACTAATCACATCAACCATATCATACCAATCATCTTTCTTCTCAAAGAATGGAAACCCGTGAACTCTCCTCATATAAATTTTGGCACATTTTTTCACAATTTCACACTCCAAAGCATTTCAAGGCCAATTTTTATATCTAAATCTTATTTTAAATGTAATTCATCTTATTTTAGAAATTTAATTTACGTATTTTTTTTGGAATGCTTATAAAGACGTTTGTTCAAAAACATATTCATACACATATTCTAATGTGTGTGCAGATAAAGGAATCAATTATTCCTTCCATTCAATGAATTCATAATTTTTTAACTTTTGTATCAATTATGATGCATGCAAAGTTGTGTAATTGTTAGACAGTGAAATAAAAAGGTAAATATATGATAATTTTGGGCATAACAAACCATAACTTTAACTAAGTCTATATGATAGGTATGATTGAAAGGGTATTGTCCCTTAAAATGAAGGATATAGGATGTTTATGTTTGCACATGGGCAGAGTTGAAAGGAGTGCAATGAAAATGACCAACAATTCTATTCATACGCCAAACATAAACATAGGGTCATCATTATATAGTTATTTTGTGCATGTTGTGTCAAAAACCTATGCATGCACCTAGCTTTAGGTTTAATAATAATCATTGAGCAAATGACATTTCTATCCAATGACTTTATCATATGTTTGGTTTTTTGTATGTTGAAAGAAATTCATCAACTATATCTATCTAAAAGGAAAAATAAAACCAGTTTATGTCCAAGTCAAAAACAACATTTTAGAGCAGTTAATGGAAAATAACTTATACAAATCAATTTGCATAAGCTTATTTTTCTTAGTTTAGGAAGTTGTTTTCCTTCTTAAAACTACTTACAAACAAATTTCTCCCACCACCTTCAGCAAAAAAAGTGATAGTGGTGAAAGAAGAACTGTGTTTGTTTGACTTCATGACCTTACAATAATTAACATTTGCTATTTTCCATAATCTCACTTGTTTAAGAAACGCAAGAGTTTCAATTTCACTGATTCCTAGAAAGTATCAGTTAAATAAAAGTTCATAAAAAGTATGGTAAGGGATGGGGTGGGGGAATACATAAACATACGCGATCAAACATTAAGAAAACACAGAGAAACATGTTATGTCTGTATAAAAAGGAATATAAAGAGTAAATCCTGTATGTATGAGAGGTACCCCAGGTTTTTTCTGCTGTCCCTACATGGCTAAAAGTTGTCCATAACCAATTTTTTAATCAATTTGATTAAGCTGCATGCTTATAAATCCCCTTCTTCCACTCATAATAAACCCTTCTCATGATATTTGATGCAGTTTCTTTCTTTTCTTGCTTTTCTCTGGTTTGATATGCCACTTCTATATTTTGCTAGAATTGTAGTAAAAAACCATTGGCAAGAACATCACATAAAGGATGCAAGTAGGTATCTCTTTCTCTTCCTATGTTGCTTTCACTCTCTCTATTTTGCTCTTTCTGTATGCTTTATGAGTGTATAATATGTTTCATCCAAAGATCATGCAGGGCTTGAAGCTGAGGGAGAGTAAGATTATGAAAAAGATATTAAACATTGATAGCTTCAAAGGAGAAAACCAGAATTCATCAGAGGCCAGAAAGGAAACTCCTAGTTTGAATCAAGCACCTGCATACTCAAGAAGACATTTCTATCATCAAACCAAAAAGTATGAGGTCATAGTAATATAAATTCTTGAACAAATTTTTCTATGGCACTTTAATCCTTTTCTAGCTATACATCACCTTTGATGCAACTCTGATTTTGGAAATTAACTTGCACAAGGATCTTTGTTGGTTCCTGGAATATTGGAGGCATTACACCACCCAAGAACTTAGATATGGAAGACTGGCTTGACACAGAAAATAATTCAGCAGATATTTATGTTCTGGGGTAATCATTTGCTTTTGTTAATTAAAATTATATGTAAGAGTTAACTGCATAGAAACTAAACTGTTGGATTCCTATTATTTCATTATGATGTACTAGGTTCCAAGAAATTGTACCTCTAAATGCAGCAAATGTACTTGGTCCCCAAAACAGAAAAGTTTGTACGAAATGGAATTCTCTAATTGGAGCAGCCCTTAACAATAGAACACCAACAAAGATGGTTGAAGGAGATAGAATAGCTGAATCACAGAAGATATATCCTTTGAAGGAACATAATTGTGCAGAGGGAGAACATCAACAAGACTTTCAGTGCATCATAAGCAGGCAGATGGTGGGAATGTTCATAACCATATGGGTTCGATGTGACCTCTATCAGACAATCAGGCACTTGAATGTTTCATCTGTTGGCTGTGGAATCATGGGCTACTTCGGAAACAAGGTTTGTTTTGACATGTTACAGAGAAATAGAATGCATGTTTTTGTTTTCTTTAACTAAACAAATAGCTGTTTGAGAATGCAGATGGCAGTTTTGAAACATCAAATGAATTCTTAGTTCTTTTATTGATCTTAAAATACAGGGTTCGGTATCAATCAGATTTTACTTGCATGAAACAAGTTTCTGCTTTGTATGTAGTCATCTAGCATCTGGTGGAAAAGAATCAGACCGAAGACAAAGAAACGTTAATGCAACAGATATTTTGTCCAGGACAATCTTCCCCTCTGGGCCTCTGCAAGATAGGCCTCAAAAGATCATTGATCATGAGTAAGTGCATATTAGATTGTGTAAAACTTACACCTTTTTTAAGACCAGAGATATATTATCATTGTATATGAGATATGTAACTATTTCCAGTTCCTCAAACTGGTTTTGATCGAGGAACATTTAAGTAATTGGGTATAATCAGTTTATACAAGTAGAACACATTCAATAGAACTTCATCTAAAAAGGGTACCTGGTCCCATGCAGCCGAATAGTCTGGCTAGGAGACTTGAACTACAGGATTTATATGCCAAACTCTACAACACAATCACTGATCAAGAGAAGAGAGTGGGAAACCTTGTTGAAATATGATCAGGTAATGCTTGTTCAAATTAAAAACCGTTTAAGGTAATGGTTTTTATTAATTAGTCACTACTGTTTTGAGTTCAAGAATTTAAACTCCACTCAAATTATGTATAGCTGAAGCTGGAGCTGATGGAGGGCAATGTGTTCCAAGGTTGGCATGAAGGAGTTATAGAGTTTCCACCTACATACAAATACCGGCCAAATCTAAAGATTATCTAGGTTGTGATGAGCAGCATAGAAGCAAAATGGGGCGTTCTCCAGCATGGTAAGCATACATCAAACAATTTGGTTGATTCTGAGGTCCCTTAAGAACATGATGGTGTAGAGTATTGGTATTGCAGGTGTGATAGAATAATATGGTTTGGGAAGGGAATGAGGCAAATCCAATACAACAGGAGTGAGTCAAGACTATCTGATCATAGACCTGTACGAGCAATGTTCACAGCAGACATCAAGGTGGCAGTGAATTGAATATGGTTCAAAATGTTACAACAAAAGCTTTCGTCCAATACATTTCACTTCTCATTATACCATTTCTCAAATGAGGTCTATCCTTTAAGGATCCAAGACATGTGTATGGTAGGCCAATTGTCAGACTTTAATATTTTTGGTTTACTTTTGCCCTACTTTTTGTGTTAGAAAATACATAAGAGGCCTGAGAAAGAGTTGCTGTCAATATTTTTTGGAGCAGAGAAAAGGGTGATCAGCTGATGCAAAGTATAGTAATTTGTCATGTTTGTAATTTTAATTCATACAAGAAACTGGTATTAAGATTAAATTCAATATTCCTATGTTATATGCTTAAAACTCATCCACCCCTAAAACTAGGATGACAAAATGAGCCGGACCTAACGAACCTGACGGAAAAAGCATGGCAAGAAATTCAATCCACCAGTCCGAAACAGCCCAGCTTCTTAAGTCCGCTGGCCCGTCGGGCCAACCCGCGGGCCAAAATGGTCGGCCCGCTGCCCGTATTACTTACTAAAACAAAGACCACGTGCACAATTTTTTTAATATTCCTTTCTCACACACTACGCCCAGACGCCTCACACACTCTGCGACTGCGAGACTGCAACTCTTCTTCTCCGCTCTCTACTCTGCGCCACACACATACTCGCTTCTCCTCCACCCACGTCGCCGCTGGCCACCACGAAACACGCTGGCCACCACGTCGCCGCTGGCCACCACGTCGCCGCTGGCCACCACGTCGCCGCTGGCCATACCTGCTTCTCCTCCACCGTGACATCCACCACGTCGCTGGCAGCAGCGAGAAAACAGCGCAGTGCACGGAGAACGCAGAGCCACCATCGGACTGCGATTGGCGAACGATTCCGACCGCCACGACCACCGCAAAGACAGGTTTGTTCGTAATTTGCGTTCTGGTTCCCTTTCTTCCGATTTGTAACCTAAATTCCTGATTTTCGTAACCCTAAATTTCGTGATTTCCGACCACCACGACCCATTCTGTGAATCGTAATTGCTGTAGATGCTGCCGTTAATCGCTGTTCATTCTTAAATTTTCCCCCAATTTCAATTTCGTAGCTTTGGAGGATATGCTATCCTCGGCCACTGCACTTTTTTCTCTCCCTCTTATCCAAGAATATTTTTTCTATTGTATTAATACCGAGTAATGTAAATGAAATTTTTGGTTGTTCCATTGCTAGACATTCAGGGGTTTAAAGCAACAATCATATTGATGATGTCCGTTGAACTTGGAAGGAGGGCATTTAGAAAGATAGGGAACCTAATCTGATAGAAGGGAAAGCTTTTATTCTTGTAGAATGTAATGTATAGATCTTGCATATAGTCCATGTACATAGCTTTTTATGACCCATTATATGTGCTCTTCGTATAAAATAAAACTCTGCTGCTAGTTTTCTGAACCTGCCTGAACTGAATCAGTTATGTTATTATATATTGCAGGGTTATTTGTGTTGTGATAATTTTCTTGTTTAATAGATAATTGTTGTTGTATGTGATTGATCTGTATGAAGTGCTCAGTAGAATGTATCGAAATTGACCCTTTGGTCCCATGTTTCCTTCAACAGATATAAAAATGCCAAAAGTAAAGACAAATCGTGTTAAATACCCAGAGGGTTGGGAGTTAATTGAGCCTACACTCCGGGAACTTCAAGCAAAGATGAGGGAAGGTTGGAAATTTACATCATGTGCTTGCCTTACAATATTATATTATATTATGTTCTATGAAATTAGAAATTAATGGTTTTATATCCTTTATGTGGCAGCTGAGAATGATCCACATGATGGTAAAAGGAAATGTGAGACATTGTGGCCAATATTTAAGATTGCACACCAGAAGAGCCGCTACATATTTGACCTCTACCATCGGAGGAAAGAAATTTCTAAAGAACTGTATGAATTCTGTCTAGATCAAGGATATGCTGACCGCAATCTAATTGCTAAGTGGAAGAAGGTACCTAAAATATGTTTTTATTCTATTTTTGAAAAAGCTTTTGTTTTTTCTATTTCTTTTATCATAGATTCATTATATCCCTGGCATTTATTGTTACTGAAGGCTTAATCATCTATTTAATTTTAGGCTTCTTTAGCATTTATGTGTATAGTAGAAAATGGTTTATCTTGTATACATAACATTCACTGTTGTAGCAGCCATCCTGCTACACTGCTTTAGGTTACACTGCTTTAGGTTGCATGCTTGCATTTCTCACAAACTTTTGACCATGATTTTGTCATTTGTAAACTTGTTGTGAAAAACATCTTGTGTCTGTTTCAAACAGAAATTTGTGATTACACATGATTCTAATGTAATATAAACATGCTGGTTTTGTTCAGGTGGGTTAAATTTATACATAAATCACATTGCTTCAAACTCGTATTTAATCAAAAACAACATTATGAAGTCAAGATTGTCCAAAATTAAGTTAACTCATTTTCATTCTGATATTGAGTACTTGTGAAATGAGAAAATATGTTAATGCTGTACTCATTTGTGCCTTCTTGAAGATGTTAATTGTTTTATGGTGTTTGGTTCTCAGCCAAAAAGTGTTAAAAACAATATTATCGTATTACTGGTACTTAGATTTTAATTTATCTGTGTTGGACGTTGAGTACCTAAATCATCATGTTTTTGGTCCGAATTGCAGCCTGGTTATGAACGTCTATGCTGCCTGAGGTGCATGCAGCCACGCGATCACAATTTTGCCACCACTTGTGTTTGCAGAGTTCCGAAGCAACTTAGGGAGGAGAAGGTGATTGAGTGTGTTCATTGTGGATGCAAGGGTTGTGCAAGTGGAGACTGATTGGACAACAATTCTTGTATTGGTGTTAGTGGAGGGTTTCTTAGTACTAATTTCGTACTAATTTCGTCGATCCTTTATTTTCTGTTGTCCGAAACTCAGATGGGACACAATTTCTCCATTTGTATTGCTGTCTACTACATGAGTGTTATGTATTAGGTATATTAGTTATATGTCTAGTTCAGAATCTGACTTAGTTTTGTGCCTATTCATCTTTGTTAGCCTAACATGGTGCAACTTAATCAATGGGCTTAGAAGAATCTTATTATTATTATTACTATTAATGTTTCGAAGTAAACTATTTTTGTGAGGAAAGAACTCAAAGTTGAAGCATCTTCCGTCAACTACTTATTCGAGAATTTAATCTTTAAATCCAGTAGACTGCAATATCTTCAAAAGTCAAACTCGCCAATCCCATTCTTCATTTTAATTTCATCTTCTCAAAAATCGGGAGCTTTAACACTTCCATTCTTCAAATATGTGCTAAAAAAATATCAGAGATGACTATAGTACCTTTGGGGGTGTAACAGTTTTCATGCCAATTTGCCTTGCCTAACTCTGCTAAACCTCCAAACTTCTTTGGCTTGGTAGTCTTCTTCCACCCCACCTTCTCCTTAAAACTTGTGAAAATCAACAACAAAAGAGTTCCCATTCACCCCATCATTATATGTGACGAAAATAACCACTATATTATCTAATTAACAACCACATCACCTATTTATCGGAAAAATGAAAAATTATACAGTAAGATTCAATTGAAAAATATAATTTATTTGAGTATTTAATAAATCATAAAATTTTAAAAGAGACTAAATTGAAAAGTTTCAAGTTTTATCTTATATTTTAAAAAATAATTAAACCTATTTTTAATAAAAATATATTTATATTAGTTTTTGAAGTCTGTCAAATAACAATTTTAAGTTTAGTTTTTTTTAAATCTTTTTTTTTTCAAATAACTAACCTAATCTCTAAAAATTACTTTATAATATTATATATATATTTTTCGTAATTTAAAGTTTCAAAATAAGTTTATGTTAGATATGATTTTGAAAGATTCACTTTTAACTAGCTTTTTAACGGTGAGATATGATTTTCTATATCCAATTATGACAGGTAGTGCCACTTAATGTAAAGATTAGTTAAATTCCACAAATGAAAAATATGTTTGTACTTTTATTTTTGGCTATATATGTTTGATCCTTTATCTACTTACTTTTATTCATTTTGTTCTCTGGCCCTAAAAAGAAAGGTAGTTTAGTTCTTTGTTTGTTAAGAAAAAAAAACTTGAACTTGTATTTTCCATTTAGTCTTTTCCATTTATTTCATAAGGTGAAATAACACATCATTGATATGATTTTATCTTTATCTCACATGTCTAAATAATATTTGATGTTAAAGGTGTTTAAACATTGCAGTTTATTTAAACACAAATATTAAATTTTTAAATCTCAAAGATTCAATTTCTCTTGTTTCCAAACTAAGAAAAGTTGAGCATCAAAGCCAGCTATGAGGACAAGAGATAAGGTTTATGCAATTGTGTGTAAAAAAAGTAGCAATTTGGAGCAAGTAGATTTGAACCTTAAATTTACCAATGTAAATTTTATAACAACACTTATGCATTGGAGAGCAAAATATAGTAGAATTCTTCAACCATTTTCTACACTGACTTTTGCTAATTCATAATCCACTCAACTTCATTGACACTTGTTTGATGATTACAATGTCATTTGCAAATTCATAAAAAGCCTTAACACATTTCAAGATTAATATATACTATATAGTAATGTTCATAACATTTTCAAGGTTTTTAAGTTGGTAGTTATTCTCATTGTTAAGAAAATCACACACTCTCCATAGTCACAATGAGAAAGTCATTTTCTTACACCTCTCATGGATAAACCTTGAAAATTCATGACAATTAAACACATTTGAGTATATAATAATCGATATGGAACATAAAGAAACATCTCAATATTCTAGTTTGAAAATGAATCCCAATTTTTCTTTTATCCACACATATTTTTAATTCACTTTCATTAGAGTTAAATAGTTATAAAGATATTTTTCTTAACAAAACTAACAATAACAACATAAAAAGCTAGCAAAACGAATATCACATGAGTGTTTTTTGAAGTTTACTTTTCCTTTTATTTTTATCGATAAAAATATATAAATAATAGGACAACTTGAGGTGTGTTATCCAATTTACAAAAAATTACGTAATTCTTTTATATATAATATTCTTTTTATATCGTAGAGAACTTTACATTACAATAATCATAATATATTTATGTCATTTTTGTACTAACAAAACATTTTGATGTAAAAGAATACTTTTATCTATTTCAAATGTTGATCTTCTTTTCTGGTCAATATATTCCCATGCTTCCCACCTTATTGTTTGTTTAAACTTTATCACATCAAGACATCTCCAAAAGTATTACAAAAAAGCTTCATTTCTTGCATTGTGTATCTTATAACAAGCCTTCACCATAACTAACTAAGGGAGTGATCTGCAAAAACAATTATGTTTATAGTATATCTTACATGTCTACATAGAACAGATAATTAATTAATCATATAAATACTAATTGCTCCATTTGTTCTCAAGTTAAATGACAACAAATTATCTTATATCTTTATTCTATTCCAAAAGATTTTAACTGTCATATGTATATTAAAAAACTACCTAATTACCTAGTCATTAATGCGTTATTTCAAAAATTTTAAACAAGTAATAAAACTTAGACAGGTAATAGAACTTAAACACCGATCAAAATATTATTTACTTTACACAAAGATCAATTAAACAATTAGATAATAAATATCTTTTATGAATACTAATGAAATAAAATACGTGTGTCTTAACCTTTTCATTATGATAAAAACAAATAAAATAAATTATTTTTATCATAATTATTAAAATGAATTTTATCATAATTATTAAATAATTTCTTTCAAACTTTATAAAAAATATGCCCATAAAAATAATTATAAAATATATTTTTTATTACAATTTTGAAAAACCAATTACAAAACATAAAAGATAAAACTATAATAAATAAATTATATTAATGACTATAATTATTAACTACAGTTATAAAGAGAGACTTGTGTATTGAGATAGTTATTAATTATAGATCCCAAACCGAATATAAATTAATATATATATATATATATATATATATATATATATATATATATATATATAAATAAACATATAATTCGGTCTTTATTTTTTTATTACATTCGCCTTCCTCAAAATTGTTTACTCTTGGTTTTTCCCAGTTACGTTGCTGAGTCGTTGCAATTCCTCTTAAACCCTAATTCATAGGGTTTCGATTCGAAACGACAACAAAATTTCTGCGAGGTCAGCCAGACGAATAGCTTTGACCCGTTTCTGTCTGCAACAGCTGTAAGTTTTTTCGTCCCTATTCGCTCTATTCGGTCGTATTTTTGGTGAATTTTGTGATTGCTCGCAAAAGCGATCTATCCAGGTGCAATGAATCTTGATAAGTTTCGCCACTGAACGATATTCATCGCTGTTTTCGATTAGACTTTGGTAGAATTAAAGATTTTTGATTCTCTTATTTTCCTCTGAATGAGTGACATTATTTGCTGTCTTCGATTGGGCCCTGATAGGATTGAAGATACAAAACTATTTGCCTAGTGTGATTGATCTGTGTGAAGTGTTCAGGGACATTGTAACATTCGAGAGTTTGTTTCGTTTTTTTGAAATTCCAGTCAGTTGAGAGTTCGAGATGATTTTGCATGAGGAAAGTTCCTGTAGATATACATGAGCAGCGATTCTACATGTGTTGTTTTTTTTTTACTGTTATTATTTTTACTTGCAAATCATGTCGATGATCCACTCTGTTTGCATATATTATTTATACGATTAGGAAAATGAGGGCTTTTGGTTTATAGCATAGATTATGCTCGAAATGGAAACTGAAACTGGAGATTGCACAGTTACAGTACATGAGTTGAGGTTAAAAGGATAAAATGTGCCCAAAAATATGAATAATTAATTTTGCTTTCTCTAATGGCTGCCTTCTATTGTTCTCTTTTTTCTTCCTGACATGGCATAATAACAGTTAGAATGCAAGCTTTTCTCGATGATCATTAACCTTTAATAGAACTAGGAAGCAAAGGTAAAACTCTGTCAAATGCTACGTTGTTGGGAAAGTATTCATGTTGTCTACAAGGTTTTCTTACCATGTATCAAAAAGACATACTAATTTAGCAATGTAATAAGCTTTCAACATGCAATTGCTTTTTTGCTGATTGATGCATCCGTTTCTTCTTTGCAGGGATTGTTTGTGTTAAATGGCCAATAATTCTCAGCCCTCCAGCATGCAGGTAGTGTATTTCTCTCTCAATACCTACCATGAATCTTGTTACGATGAAATATTTGTTTGGTAACGTGTAATGTTTGTGTCTAGTGACGTACTTGCTTTGATTATGGTAATGTCGAATGGTGATAGAAGCAATAGCTCGAGTCTTAATGTCTGACTTCTTTTTATGTGTTTTCTCTGTTGAGTTAATGCTGTCTTTACTTTTGCTAAAAATGATGTTTTTTAATTTTCAATTTTTTCTGTGACTCTCTCTCCCATTGTGTCTGATGGTTGGGTCCTCCATGTTTTGGTTCATCCTTATTTTTGCAAATTCTATTTTATTCTTCATGATATTAACTACAATTTCTTGATCTCAAAATAAGAATCTATCATAATTTTTCCATCACTCGTGTCTTTTCGTCTGCAGTTTCGGCCAGTCATTCAAGCTCAGCAAGGACAACCATTTGTTCCAATGAATCCACAACAATTTGGACCTGCAGGCCATGCTATTCCTTCTTCAAATGTGGGAATGCCTGTCATTCAAGGTCAACAGCTGCAATATTCTCAACCAATGCAGCAGTTGACTCCAAGACCAATGCAGCCTGGTCATCTTGCTCCTTCATCACAACCTATACCCATGCCATATATGCAGACAAACAGACCAATGTCATCCATTCCACCTCATTCACAAACTGTTCCCCCTTTAAGCAATCATATGCCTGGCTTACCTGTTTCTGGAGCACCTCCTCATTCTTCATATACTGTATGTGCTGCCTTAGTTTTTAAAGCTTTACTGTTATATTGGTAGGTTTCCCTTGAGTTACTTTGTACCTTCTACACTCTAACATCATTGTACATTTTCAGTTCACACCATCATATGGTCAGCAGCATGATAATGCAAATGCATTGGCCCAATACCAGCATCCACCTCAGATGCTTGCTCCTCCTGGTGGTCAACCTTGGCCGTCATCTGCATCTCAGAGTGTTGCACCTTCTACATCTGTGCAGCCGGCTGGGTTGCAATCATCAGGAGCTACATTGACTGATGCAGTAAGTGTTTTGTTGATATTAATGCGTAGTACTATCTTTGTGTTCATTATTCAGTAATTTCCACTAGAGTTCAAATGCTTTTGTTTATACAAGCTCTACATATATATGACAACTTGTTGGAATTCCAATTGTGGAGTTCCCTTTTTGTTATGCTTTTTATATTTTAGTTGTTATACTATGTTTCCTCCTATAGATGTGTGCAATACATTGTTAATCCTACACCAGTGTGGAGAGGCCACCACCAAAAAGCTAGTGGGATGGTTGCTGTTGTGAAGTCTCGAACACATACACAATTTATAGTTTTATATCATACATATATAAAAGGCTGTAAAACAGAAAAATATGCAAATTTAAATAGTAAATTAAGAAATAAGAGGTGTACGAGAGATTAAGAACATAATTTGGAAAATATCTGACTAGAAGAAATTGGCGAAGAAGGGTTAAAACTGTGAGAAGTTGGGAGCTAAAAAGAGGAATTGGTAAGGGATGAATGTTCATATAAAAAAAGGGAAGTTATTGTGGGGGATAAAAGACTTAATGGCGGCACAAAATTTATAAACCAAAAGTTGAAAACAAAATTCTTTTAAGAGAAAAGTAAAACAAAACGTTAAAACAGGCGAATTCATTCGCTCTCATGGACACGGTTTAACCCAGAAGTTGAAACTCTGGCTACTTGCTTGTGTAGCCACCATGATTTTTCCACAAAACATAGTCACATCTGCTGCAATATCAAAGCCACCCCACACGAATGAAATGATTCATGTGTTCCAAATGGCTGACCACTATTTGCTTCCATAGAATGTGTACATGAGTCTGACTTTTAAAGAAAGCAATAGGATCAGTTCATTATATCTGTATGTTCCTCGATTTTTTATGGACGTTAAGCTAATCTACTAATGTGATCCTTATATTGCATGCCGCTGGATTTTGGATTGTTCAAATATAGCTGCATGAATTATATGTTATTGGTAATTAGTAATCAGACACATGAGGAAATTTATTAAGTCACGTTACATAAATTTGGTGGTATGAAAAAATCCCACATTTGTAACACTTACTTTATTTAGTAAATACTGAACCAAGTTTCATCCAGAGCATGAAGCTCCTACTGGCTACATCATGTTGCACTGGAGTTTAGACTTTCTACCTGAAACATCAGAGTGTTGCATGCACAGATATCTATCTCCCTATTTCCTAACTCTATTGTAGTGTACAAACTGCAATATTCCCTAACAATAACTGGCTTACAGCAGTTATTGTACTATACTCTCTACATTCTAAAAATTACTATACAAAAATTGACTTACTCATAGCAATAACTTCCTAATTGCAGTTATTGCACTGTAGATTCTGAGAATCATTGTCATATTGACTGCCATACTCCTAACAATAACCGTCTCATGGTAGTTATTGCTCTTTGTTCATACCTGGAGTAAACTCTCCAAATCAGTGGTCTGGTTGAACTTGCATTCTCGCTTGCCTTTCATTTTCTTCTGTGTCTGGGTCTAGGTATCCATCATGGAATAGAATAGTGACTTTCCTGTTGATGATGTCATTTGAGGCAAATTTTTGTTTTGAGAGTAGCTAATTGAATCTCAGTAGCCCAAGATGCTTTTGGTGATGGCTTTCTTTAAATGTGATACAATGAACTACATTTCTTCTCAGTAACTAATTTATTCTTCTGTTATATTATGATTTCTGAGAAATTTGAGCTTATTATTGCAATTCTCAGTGTTTTACTCTGACCAATTTTAGGTAACTAATGCTACTAACCAACAATCCTTATCTGATTGGCAAGAGCACACTTCTGCAGATGGGAGAAGGTATTGGTGAACATAATCATGTCTACTTTGCTAGCAAAAACTAAATATCTTGTATATTTGTCATTAACTATTTTTTGAAATAATTTATTTGTCTTGTGTTTTTGTTTTGGAATTATAATTAGAAGTTTTTGTTTTCTCAAATTAACCAGATATTACTACAACAAGAGGACAAGGCAATCAAGTTGGGAGAAACCTTTGGAATTGATGTCACCTATTGAGGTGAGTGGTTTTAGTAATTTGTTGATGTTCTTGTGAATGTCACTTTTTATTACTGTGGAACATGCTTTGAAAGTGTAAGGTGGTCAATCAGACCGGCATCTTATATGGATGTTGGTCATTTCTACAATGTTTACAATGATCATAGAAGGTTTATGGTGCGAATATCCTTTTATGTGCATGTGCTTCCACTGATTTGTAGATGTCATGGCAAGTCAGGAGAAATTTTAACAACTGCTCTATATGGTCACTGTGAAGGCGGGTTAGCACTTTCTCAAGGCAGGCAACAGTTTGCTATTTACAATCTTATTTTTTCTTAAAACATAAAATGTGAGATTGTTGTATAGCTATGGTTCTGCAATACCATTACTTGATGGTTGACAGCACCCTTCCCATCCCCTTCCTCCAGCAATTTTGTAGGGTTTTCTTTGTGGTGTCTTTTATCAATTGTATCTTTTGCAAGTTTATTTTCTGTTCTTGCATACACACATACAAGTAGAGATACAAGTTTTATGCTTTCCTTTTCTTTGTCCATCTCTCTATCTTTGCTCTCTTCACTTTTTACAATCTTGTGGTGGCTTGTGCTTTGCACTGGGGTTGGCTTACATATTTGTGTATAGGAATATGCAACTTCTGCTTTATTGTATTATCTATTGTAATTTGTTAGTTGTGGCAATAATATCATTTAACAATTTTCAGGGATGTTTTATTTCCTTTATTTGTTTAGTTTCCACCTGTAGTTTCTTGTTGCTGCGTGTAGTTAATTATCATAACCTTGATACATGATCTTTCTTGGGTGGTATACTTTTAGCATTTTCAAATCCTACTAATTCTGCTGGATGTGACAGAGAGCTGATGCATCGACTGTTTGGAAAGAATTCACTTCTGCAGATGGAAAAAAGTGTGTTTTATCTCCTATTGTATGACATCTTATTTATGCCTCTTTTTTTGTCATTAGTATGTAATGATTTATATTTTGGCTTTGACTTCTTTCAGGTATTATTACAATAAGGTTACTCAACAATCAACGTGGTCAATACCAGAGGAACTTCAGGTTTGTTAGTAATGATTACATGCTTATATTTGTATTTGTTTTTAATTTTATTCACTTCAACTTTTTTTTTTCTTGTCTCAAATTGAAATATTTTCTTTCAGCTGGCTCGTGAGCAGGCACAAAAAGCTGCAAACCAGGGAATACAGTCAGAAACAAGTGATACACCCAATGCTGTTGTCTCATCCATTGCAACACCAACAACAGCTAATGCAGCTAGCTTGAATCCTTCTTTGACATCAAATGGGCTTGCTTCCAGCCCATCTTCGGTCACACCAATTGCATCAACCGATTCTCAGCAGTTGGTTTCTGGATTATTAGGGACCTCTGTTTCACACTCTACAGTTACCTCAAGCACCACAGGTGTTGAACCAGGCAGTGCGGGAACTACAACTGCTGCACCTATAGTAGTTGCGGGAAGCTCAGGACTACCTGAGAACTCACCTCAACTATCCAAAATGCCACCCATGTATACAACTCTGTTCTGCATGTTCATTGTTTTCTCCCTCTTGTGTGGTTGAGTTGTAGTTTTCCAATAATGACTTGTGTATTCAAAATTTTCTGCAGTGTTGAAAATCAAGCATCTCAAGATTTTGCTCCTGCAAATGGATCTTCTCCTAATATTGAGGTAATTATTGTAATTGATGGGGCTTGTTTTTATCATTAATTAGCATGTACAGATTCTTATGTTCTGCTTGGTAGACAGAAAAGAAATGTACTGGAAGTGAAAAGAAAGTAAGAGAGTACAGAAAGAGTGAAAATAGATGTTGTTTGGTGGTAAGGAAGGAAATAAATGAAAGAGAATGAACGTAGAGATTTCTTTATCAAAGAAAAGTAAAAAATAAAAAAAATAAGAGGATTTTTATTTAATGTTGAAAATTATATTTTTTATTAATATTGTTTACTTATTCTTATTCTTATTCATTCGTTGGTGATACTTATTTATTATTCATTATTAATATTTATTTATTATTAATTTTATTTACAGGATATTAGTATTTATGAAAACAAAACTATATATAAATGCCTCCATAATCGACTATCTTTGTGGAGCCTAAAAATTCATCCTTTGCTTAATTTGCAACATAATTGTTTATGTTGGCTTGTGATAGTTTTCACATTTTCCTACTCTTCCTTTTTGTATGGAAACATATCCTGCAGGCCGGACCTACGTTTTTTACGCGTTTCTGCTCTTTTCTTTCCTACCAAACCCCACCCACTTCCCTCCCTCCCTCCCTCCCTTTCTTCAATACCAAACTCAGAATGTTGAAAATTGTTTGATTTCCTTCTCATTTATTTGTTTCAAGAGTATTTTCCTAAATTAAGTTCATGCTACTACGTAATTAATTTGTCATGAAAATTTTATTACATTTGAAAACTGTTTACAAAACCAAAACAGCATAAACCACCGATAGATGTTTTCTCATTCTCCTATTTTGTGGTCCTAGCTCTAGGGTGTGCCTCGTCTAGAGTGCTGCTGCATGTGGTGGTGAAACACAGTCTTTGAAAATAGTGAAAACATAACCCAGTTTCCTAGTTCCTTGGCACTAAATACTGAAAACAGTTTTTGAAAATAGAAACCAAACATAACCCAGTCTCTTAAAATTCCACAATGAGTGTAATGGAATTTGTGTTTTCCATTGTCTGTTTCTTTCCTATATCTGCAAAAAATATTTTGATGTTTTTGAAAACCAAATGTTTGAAAACTGTTTACAAAACTAATGTCTCTTTGTAAGTTTTCACAAACAGGAAAACCGAAAATTTCTGTTTTGGTTTTCTATTTTCAGTTTCTATTGCTCCTTTTCTTCTGTGCAATTTCGTGCCAGTTTTCTATTATACAGTTCTTTCTTGCACTTTCAAATCTTACTACCTCACTCCCTATTCTTTTAAAATTGATTTCTTTTATAAACTAAAACCAAAGCACAGTCAAACATACCCTGAATCTCTTCCTTTCAAATAGTTTTCAAGTTCCTATCAAGGCTCCTGATCTTGGTGGTTCTGCTTTTGCATCTGAAGTCCATGCACCTTTGTTGTATTTTTAATCACTCCAAAGGTTAAGTCTGTTTGGAAACACCTAGCAACTACTGTGAATTGAAATTTAGAGGATGAAAACTACAACTGCCATGACTGCTAATGGTATGTGACTGCCATGTCCCACCACATGAAATCTTTTAAGTAACTGCCATGGCTGCAGTTTAACATTTATCATCATTGATAATAGAAAGCTTGTGGGAGACAATATCGTTAATTTGTTGTCCAATTAAGAATCTGTATTTAGTCTACAGATTTTTTTCTTGCAACTCTTGCAGGAAGCTAAAAAAGCATCGGCTGAGGTTGGGAAGAATAATGTGATTCCATCTGAGGAGAAAACCAATGATGATGAAACTTTGGTATACGCAAATAAGCTGGTAAGAATTCATATCATCGAAATTCTCTTTCATTAATAAATCTTTTAAGAGATCTTATTTTTTCTATTTATATATATATAATGCCACATAAATTATTTACTGCTTTAGGAAGCAAAAAATGCATTTAAAGCGCTTCTGGAATCTGTGAATGTTCAGTCTGATTGGACCTGGGAACAGGTAGATGGCCTTCCTTTCATTTTTCTACTGTTTTTTTGTCTGTGATGCAAATGCTAACTTTTAGTTTTTAATTGTAATTCAGGCAATGAGAGAAATCATCAATGACAAAAGATATAATGCCCTGAAAACACTTGGTGAGCGAAAACAAGCTTTTAACGAGGTGAGAAACAAGCCTCACAGCAAATTCTATGCACTATCTTGAAGTTGATGTTTAAGTTTGCATCAACCAAGTATTTCAGTTACGTGACATAGTTGCTTATCATTTTCAATGAATTTGTAACGATTCTGTCTGGCTTTGTAACATTGAATCAATTTAATCTTTCTTCAGTATTTGGGCCAAAGGAAGAAGCTGGAGGCTGAAGAGAGACGGATGAAGCAGAAAAGAGCCCGCGAAGAATTCACTAAGATGTTGGAAGTATGTTGAGTATAATACCTGATTAATTTGTTCTTTATTAGTTAACTACTTAACTCTGCATATTATGCTTTCAGGAGTGCAAGGAACTTACATCCTCCATGAGATGGAGGTATGTCTCTGCATGTTTGGGTAACAATTTGTTTTTAGCTGGTCTCCTTAGGTTGAAATAATTCAACTTCAATTTTCTAATTAATTATTTACTGTAATCAGCAAAGCCATTAGTATGTTTGAAAATGATGAAAGATATAATGCTGTTGAAAGACCAAGAGACCGAGAAGATTTATTTGAAAGCTACATGGTGGAACTTGAGAGGAAGGTGAGATTATGTTACATTTTGTTTCCATATGAACCTTTGCATTCATGACACACCATTTAAATGTAGATCTTCTGACCAAGAAAGCTGCATAAATTGTTTTTCTTAAGTTGTGAATTTTCTTTAAATGTAAATTTGAGGAAGAATCTTGTTTTATTTGGTGGGTAGTGGGCCTTGTGGCAGCTAAGTGGATTTTATGGTCACATCTAGAACTTTAAATTTTGGGTTGTGTGTTTATTTCATAATGTAGCGAATAATTTGAATTGTATTATTGGCTTGAGTAAATATATTGAAAAGCTCAACTTAGTTTGGCACTGGTCAAGCTTGCATCTTTCCATCTTATTCAAAAGCCATTTTTTTGTTGTAAACACAATTTAAAGGGATTTGTGGTTTTGTAATTTGTTCACATGTTTTTCAGTGCATTGTAGGTTTTTATTTGACTGCCTTTTGTCAGGAACCGTGACTTTGTATGCAGTTTATGGCTGCTTTATTTTCTTGTCTGTTTCATGGCATGGAGACAAGTATATTAGATATGTATCATTATTGTAATTAAAATTATGGTTAAAGTTGAACCACTTTCTGTAATTCATGTGAGAAGAAACTAAAAATAGAATGAAGTCATGGATTGTAGAGACTTATAATCAGAACTGAAATTCACACGTCAGTTCTCCACTGTTGAACATGGATTCAAGAAACAGAGGGAATGCAGTTATTACATAAATAGAGCTTTAAACTATTGAAGGTGCCCACCCTGTTCCTTTTAAAACTCCATTTAATTTAATTTCATATACCTCAATCTCTAAACTGTAACCCATTTCCCTCTTTATTACCTTCCTCCTTATTGTACTCTTCCTTGCTTTCCATTTCCCTTTTTGTAGGTTAGGTTTTTTCTGCCCCAAGCTACATCTTCCCTTCCTCACTAGCCCTCACTTGCGCGGGGCTTATATTATTTTGTTACCCCTCTGCATGTCCTAAATCTCATGATGGGAAAAATAATAGCTATTTTTATGTGGAATGTTGTCATAAGCTTGGTTGTTTTCTTTGATGGAGATTATAATTCTGTGTAGGATGTGCAAGATACTAATATGGTTTTCAAGTGCATTGTTGACTACTGAAAAGTTAGTTATTTGTTACAAAAACATAAAACTCTTTATTACATTAAAAAGAAATAGTGCACTTAATATTTACGCTAGAATTTAATGTCCAAGCATTTCTAGCCAAAGCGAACCAATGACTGAAAATAGTTTTCTCATTATATAAGCCCCATTCATAATAACTAGAATAATTTGAAACCTCAACGATTAGCCACATTGATACACTGAAGTCCAAGCTCATTCCCAAAATATGTAAGAACTACAACAAATGGCAAAAAGGCTATTGCTCTGATGTTATCCAGCATTTAACTTCCTTAACGTCTTGGAGTAGTCCAAATTGCATGCTGAGATGTTTGATTGTCACCATTCTCTCAGGAGTTGGATGTTGTAAAATTGCTAGCATTAACATAAGATCCAAATTCGTTTTGTCCTAAGTGTGAATTAAGTGCACGGAGAAGAATCATGGAACCTCTTTCTAGTCTCATTTTATTATTTGGAACTATGAACAGATGGGGAGGTTGACGAGTCTGCTACTGTTTATTGTTTTGTAATCTGGGGCGGGTCTGTCTATTCCTGGAAGTGAGGGGTGGATGCTTATAATGTTGACAAAAGGTTTGCTTATTCTGGAATACTGTGTTCTATTTGTTCCAAAGAGTGCACAGCAGGCAATTGGCACCTGGCACTGGGGAGAGTGAATTCTTGTTTAGAATAAAATATAGCAATGAGATGGTGGCAAGTTAACTCCCAATTTTAATTCAAGTTGCTCTTTAAAATTGAAAGGATAAATTTGTGCAGGTATATTTCAAATTTATTTCATGACATTCTTAATGTTATATTTTCTGTGAAAAATTTAGGAGAAGGAAAATGCAGCGGAGGAACACCGGCAGAATATAGCAGAATATAGAAAATTTCTGGAGTCCTGTGATTATGTGAAGGTGCACATTTTAAATATGAAGTTCATTTTAGTTGTTATGGTTGCTATGTCCTTGAATCATCTCCTTACTATTTGTATTTAATTTTAGGTGAATAGTCATTGGCGTAAAATCCAAGATCGGTTAGAGGATGATGATAGATACTTGCGTCTTGAAAAAATTGATCGCTTGCTAGTTTTTCAGGTATATTGTCTTTTAGTTGGTCTTCTATGATGGATCTATGAACTGAGATTGGCTTTGGCAGGACTATATTCGGGACTTGGAGAAAGAAGAAGAGGAACAGAGACGAATACAGAAGGTATGGCTTAAGTGTATGATCAGTGGTTATGATTTAGTAAATATGCTTGTATGTATATGCGCTTATCATTGTGATATAGGATCGAGTCCGTCGGGGTGAAAGGAAAAACCGTGATGCATTTCGCAAGTTGCTTGAAGAACATGTTGCTACTGGAATTCTTACTGCTAAAACTCAATGGCGAGAATATTGCTTGAAGGTAATTGGATTGTTACAATGAAAGATGGAATAACATGGAAAGAAAAATAAAGTATGTTTTCCTCTTTGTGTAGGTCAGGGATTTACCTCAATATCAAGCTGTTGCATCAAATACACTGGGTTCCACCCCAAAAGATTTGTTTGAGGATGTTGCAGAGGATCTTGAGAAACAGGTGTCAAATTTGTTCTAGTAATTTCTTTTAAATGTTGATGATGTGTTTGACATAAAGGTTTAGGTGGTCTGGGTTGGGTTGAATTTAGTCTAGTTTTTAACCCAACCTAACTAAATTTTATTGAGTTGGGTTGGGTTGAGTTTTGTCTTTTTATTTAGCAACCCAATCCGAATATAATTGGGTTAAATAATTTAAAAAGTATGACCACTTCTATAACTTTTAACGATTTGTGATATGAAAATTTAGTCTCAATACTAATAACACAATATTTCGTATGATCAACTATAGAATTATTTACTCTATGGCAAAATTATTAGATTTTGAAACTTATAAACCCATTACCCAAATCAAATTGGATGCAGTAAATGAAACCCAACCCAACTTATTGACATAATTCAACCCTCACAAGATGTAGTTGGGTTGAGTTGAGCAAGCTTGTAGGTTGGGTATAACCTGCTTACACATTTGATGTTGGAAACTTGAAGGATATTATCATGGGTTGTGCTGCTGGATTACTGTTATTTTAGTCAATCATTCATTAGGCAATATGTCTGGCGTGAAATTCCGAAATTCCGTTTTGACTAAATCCTACCATGTTTAGTTGATTAGTTCCGAGAATTCCAGCAAGCCAATAGAAAGAAAGTAAATGCTCTCCATTTGTATTTAGAGTATTTTTTTGCTGACTTCAAGTAATTTAAAATAAATTCAAGGAGCTAAGAGCCCTTATAAATTTTAAATTTAGTGTCATTATTGAAGATTTCTGGGATGACCTGAATTTAAGTAATGAAGTACTAAATTCTTAGTATTATGATATCTATTCAGTAATGCCTAGTTGCCAACCTAGAGTATTATAGTAACTCTTTGCGTGCTTGTGTGGAGAAAGTGGTTTCTGAATTATCTATTTTTGACATGATTTTTTTACAGTATCATGAAGATAAGACACTCATAAAAGATATAATTAAGTCAGGCAAGGTAGGCACCAAAAAGATCTTCATTGCGTTTTATCTGTAACATGTTTGATGACAAACCATGCTTACCCAAGTCTCCTGTCTCATTGAAATAGATCACTGTGGTAACTACATCAGTATTTGAGGAGTTTAAGGCTGCTGTGTTGGAAGATGCTGCATGCCAAACAATATCTGACATCAATTTAAAGGTTGATTTCAATTGTAATCTTTGAAAATATAAATTATGTGATGTGTTGGAGTCAGTAGGTGTCCAAATAAGTAACATCTGTTATTACAGTACAAGGCAATATCAGGACCTCATTATTTGCTTTTGATGTCTCATTAACTTTTGCTGCTATAGAAAATTGAGACAATTTTTTAAGCTCAATATGTGATGTGTTGGAGTCAGTAGGTATCCAAATAAGTAACATCTGTTATTACAGTGCAAGGCAATATCAGGACCTCATTATTTGCTTTTGACGTCTCATTAACTTTTGCTGCTATATAGAAAATTGAAAGACAATTTTTTAAGCTCAATATTATTTATCGACAATGGTAGACTGTGTTCCGGTAGTTTTACCTTCTTTTGGTTAATTTTGCATATAATTTTAAGGCTTTTTTTTGCAGGTTAGTGATATGGAATTAAATCTATTGTGAAATGTAAAATCTTTAGTTATAGTTGTTGAGCTTGTAAATTTAATTTAAAATTTACTTTCTCATTCTTTCAATTGTGATATGCAACTCCTTATGATGCTTATGATTATCTTAAATGGCATGGGGCCCCTTGTTCATGTTGGAAAAAATCTCTATTAATAGTTTGCTGTTAACCAGATGTTTGATGTTGTATATGCCTTCGCAATATGGATTATATGACTTAGGCAATTTGCTTCTCTTTTGTAGCTTGTATTTGAGGAGTTGTTAGAGAGAGCTAAAGAGAAGGAGGAGAAAGAAGTCAAGAAGCGCCAACGCCTTGCTGATGACTTTACTAATCTGTTATACACATTCAAGGTAAATAAGATTCTACCAGTGCTGATTTATGTTTTACATTGTTTGGCTGGATAAATTAATATTAAGCATCGTATTTTACTTTTTAAGGATATCACTACTTCCTCAAAATGGGAGGATTGCCAGTCACTTTTTGAGGAGACTCAAGAGTACAGGTATGTTTAGTTTTTTTGTTTCTTGTACCCGTAGAAATTGTTCCTAGTACAGCGTGTCCATGATGGACGGCTTTTTGTTTGGTGTTTTACCATCCTGTTCTTACCCATAGGTCAATTGGGGACGAAAGCTATAGTAGAGAAATTTTTGAAGAATACATCACATACTTGAAGGAAAAAGCTAAAGAGAAGGAACGGAAGCGTGAAGAGGAGAAGGTGCGTGATTTTATTATCTCAGGTTTTCGTTTTGTTATTTTTTTATGCAGAAAATCTACTTTTCAATGAAGTGTTGTATTGTGTGATGGAGCTGGTTAACTTTTACTCATGGACTCTATATAGAGCTTTAACAAAGCATTCATATGTTAGCTTCATCCTAATCTTAAAATCAAATTGGTAACATCTTAAATATAAATTATAAGAATAATATCCTTATCTTCATCTAAATATCCCCAGAATTGAAACATTACAAAAATGCCTAAAATCTTAAACTATTATTCAAATTACAGATCTGCTATCATAGACTTGTATTTTCTGTAGGATTCATCATAGTAGCATCTGTATTATTCTTTAAGACAATCTACTATCATAGGCTTCACCTTTCAAGTTTTTATTATATTGGAATGATCTGGTTTTGTCATTGAAATTGCCCTGATATTTACAATTTGATTTTAGATGAGATATTGAATCGTATGTCCTCTTTTAATAGTGTACGTGTGCGGTCCTGAAGATGAAAATCAATCAAGGAAACAAATCTGTTTTTTATTTCTTTTAAACCTTTGTTCTTGGATTGCCCTTGGTTTTTCTGTACCAGTTTTCTAATCATCATAAGATTGCAGTTTTAGACGATGGTGTTTTGTGAAGCATTTGTATATCCTTGCACCTTATAACAAATCGAGCTTGGCGGGGAACTGCATTGATATTGATTATTTGTAGTTTAGTGTTTATATTGGAATGATATTTAACATTATAAATAATTGTTGCAGGTGAAAAAGGAGAAAGAAAGGGAAGAGAAACGGAAGGAGAAGGAGAAAAAAGAAAAAGATAGGGAACGAGAAAAGGATAAGTCAAAGGAACGCCATAGGAAGGATGAAACAGATAGTGATCAAGACATGGCTGACGTCCATGGTTACAAAGAGGAGAAGAAAAAAGAAAAGGATAAGGAAAGGAAGCATCGGAAAAGGCATCAGAGCAGTATAGATGACGTGGATTCCGAAAAGGAAGATAAGGAAGAATCAAAAAAATCACGAAGGCATGGCAGTGAACGCAAGAAGTCTCGGAAGGTGTGAACTGATTTTGAATTTCTATTTAGTTAAATCTTCATCATTTATGTTTTATGGTTCAGGAATAGGCATCTGAAATGTGTGAGCATATTTTTGCAGCATGCAAACTCTCCTGAATCAGACAATGAAAACCGGCACAGACGACACAAGAGGGAGCACTGGGATGTATCTAGGAAATCTGGGGGGCATGAGGAACTTGAAGACGGAGAGCTCGGCGACGATGTTGAAAACTAATTCTTCTTTCCTAACCCTTTTGCAGTTATCAGATGGAGAACTTAACCTCCATCTTTAGAGAATATTCACTTTCTTTCTCACTTCTCTGGACACAGCTGTGAATTTAGAATCCTTGATTGTAAAGAGAGATCTTTTAGTCCTCGTTTTAGTTTCGACAATTTTATAGCCGCGGAATTTGTACCAAGAGTGCTGCTGAGTACTACTGCAAATGCAAGTTTAAATTAAATGTATCATAAACTTTAGTTTGTATGCTCAATGTCTGCAGATGATTTGTGAATAAATGTTGAATCGTTAGAGTATCTGAAGTTTTTTTTACTGCAACAATTAAAATCTGCAGACATCAAAGGTGGCATGTTTATAATCTACACATTTGACTTCTCTAACAACGCGGGTTAGTATCAGATTAAAGTTTGGTTTTGTAACTATATTTGTATTCGATAATTCAGGGCGAAGGGATCATTATTCATCTACTGACGTGAAATGAGGCTGTTAATTCCGAATTCGATTATAAATAAACTTTGGCTACTTTTAAAAGCTTCTTACGATTCTTATATATTTTGGTTTCAACACATTTCACTATTGATGCCAAGTTCGGATGAAAAGTATTTTAAAAAAGTAATTAGTTTAATTTATAAACCGAGTGATCTTAGATAGAATGCAACGTCGACAAATGGGAAATTAGCCGAGTTATGATCGAACAACCAAATTCAACACGGGGGTTTTGAATGTGTCAGGGTGCAAGACATTTGAAGAAATATCACGTATTTAGTGTGGAAGTTCCAGTAATTTCTATTACAATTTCATTGAAGATGCTATCTAAAATTGCATCGGTGATCTCAATGGTGATGTCCTTGACATGGGGTTCGAACTTTTTCCACTCCACGATTGAATTCATGTAATCCAAAGTCAATAAGTAAGTAATGTTTGGTCCACCTAGAGCTACAGCTTGTTGGTCCCATTTGTTTGTTCTCTGACGAAGGAGCTTTCCAATCTGTAGAGGTCCCATAAATTGTCTGTAACCTCTCTTTGTGTCCTCTTCCGTTGGAAGCGTTATGGCAATATCTTTCACACAATCAAACAGCATCTTCTTTATCCTATGCAACACCCTTTTAGATTTCAACATCTGAGAAACATCATTAGTCCCACGAACAACAACCCTAGTACTTCCACACTTCCCTCTCTTCTTTGTCTCCTCAACTCTACCACCCCACCCACCAGCTGCTGATAACAACGACTCCCCTCTGATTTTCTTCGCCACAATATCACCACCACCACTTTGTATTCTCTGTTGCATTCTCCTCATATCCTCAATCACTGTTCCATCACCACATACAATAATCTTATCTCATTCATACATACAACATTATCTCGTCAAAGACTTAATTCAATTCTGGTTTTTAAAAAGCCAAAGAAAACAACCTACCATTTGGAGCTCTTGGTACATGAATCTTTCTCAGCAACTCATCACCACCTTCTATCAATCTCTGCCGCTGCCTTCTGTTTCTGGTAAGAGCAACAAAACCAGTTAATAATTTTTCTTAACGTAAGAAATTGAGGTTGCTAAAATATTTAAGAATTTGAGTCCTACCTCTGCTGCGGTGCCATGTTGTATAAAGTGTGGGAATAAAACAAGTGCTGCTGTTTATGTGAGAACACGGAGGTTCCTTCTTCATCAATATCTTGGCATGAACTGAACATAGTAAATCTGGTATCTGATGAAAACTGAAGAATGTGATCGAGCCCTTCATGTTTGTTTCTCTGGTCACACTCATGAACTTTGGTTAGAACAGTTTTGGTTTCTTTGGGGAAAGAGAGCTTCTTATATAGGGCTTTTAGGAGATAGAAAAAAGGGAGAAGACCCTTCTTCTTTCTGTTTAAGGTAGAAGTGTTGGTTGAATCTTCACCATTGGAGCTCCACCGGTTGGAATAGTCTCTTTCTGAAAGGTAAAGTTGTAAGATGAAAGGTTCTTGTTCGTCATTGAGAAACTCTGCTAATTTTTTTTGTGGTTGGAGTGTTGGTGAGGCCATTTGAGGTGAGTGTGTTGAAGGGTTTGAAAGTGTAATGGAAGGAGTAGAGAAGATTTTGCAGTTAAAATGAGGATAGAGAAGAGAGCCATATAAGAAGCTTTGGCAGTCTCTGCTACCACACAGATAGATAGGATACAAATTCTTAATCACAATCTTAATCCAAACTCTCCCTATATTTACTATGTTTAACTCCAATTTCAGACTTTTAAATTAACATATAATAAATGTCGAAAGTTTTAATTATTACAAATAAACAATTCTTTTTTACACCGAGTGTGGTTAGTTGCATACATTTATTATATGTAAAAAATGTAAGTAAATAATAATATAAAATCATTTTATCTTAAAGGTTTGGCTTGTGATTTTTCTTTGTCCTGTTCTGGCTCTAGTATAGGACTATTATATAACATGCATATATATTGCATCAGTAACCTTTATTAAAGTTTGTCATAAAATTCTTAACTTATTTACATGTTACATTAATTTTTATAAATTTAACTTGTTCTTTTTTTCTTCAATAACAAATTTATTTTATTAAAGATTGTCATAAATTTCTTAACTTGTTTACATGTTACATTAATTTTTATAAACTTAACATATATTTTTCTTCAATAGAAAATTCATTAAGAACTTAAATTTTATCTCACATGCTGTTCTAAATATTTATAGTTTTTGTCACAAAATTATATCTTTATTTTTAATTTCAATTAATAATTATAATTAAAAAAAATGCTCAAAGTATTATTTATTTCACTAACGTTTGAAAATAGAAAAAAATCATTACATTTATTTTGGGTTCATAATAAATTTAAAAATTATAAAAAATTACATAATAATAAATATTTAATTTACATTTGAATTTATATTTTTTCATGACCAATGGCTAAACATGTTTCACTGAATTTGCTTGAAATTGTGGATGAACTTACCTTTGTTGTATGTATGTTCTTTTATCAAGTATATTTTAAAGTCATATCAATGATCACTAATGACTAGAGTGATTGATAAATTAATCGTGTAAACCATAATAAAAATTGTCACAGTTAATACATATAATTGTCGCATATTTTCAACAATTGCAGTACAATATTATATATTTAATTTGTTAAATAGTTTCTCAAATTATTTTTCATTTTGTTAAATAGTTTGGTGACATCTTTGACAATTTTCTCTAAGCATTCTAGTGTACTTGTTTCACCAATTCAAACATATTTATCTGCATTATCAAGACTTCATTCATATGTTAATATATGATAATGGTGAAAATACCTTATTTTATCATACTTTTAGTCTGCTTAAAATAATTTGATTTTTTTTATCTTAATTCGTGACTCATGGGTTATATTTTTATAACTTTGAGTGAGTTTGAAGAGTTCTCCTAGTCGTGACGCTTTAATTATGGTTTAAATTCACAATTCAAATTATTTTTAATTAAATATGTTTTATGATTTAATTAGTTGGTTATTCATCTTCCTTCATTTAATGATTTCAATTTTTTTCGTTGAATTGTTAAAATTGAAGCCATTATCTTTCTTGATTTTCTCCGTGATTATTTACAACTTAAAAAGTCATAATAAACACATTATTAATGTAACGTACAAATTCATTCGTACCATCTAATCCGAATAACTCTTATCGGAGAAAGTCTAATGTTTGGGTCTCATATTTTAGTTTTTACAATTAATATAAGGACATTGCCATATGACGAAAGCAAATGTTACACTTTAATTTTTTTTTTTTCCTTTTTTAAGAAAACACGTGTATTAATATCCATTTGAGTTTAATAAAATTATCATATGCTACAAAACTCTTGAAAGTTTAATGGAACTTCATGTTATCTTCTATAAATTGAAATAACCTCAATAGTTAATGCAAAATGATACAAACATTTACAAATAAAATTCTTATTAATCATTATATTTTAAATAAGAAATATAAGGATTGAATATCAAAAGCAATACACAAATAATTTTTTATTTTGGGTGAGATCATTATAAGTTGAAGAGAAGGAAAATAAACTTTTATATTTAAAAAAAATACATATCTATAATTCGCAAACTTTTTGTTGGACATGCTAATTTACAATCTTATAAATTTAAATAGTGGCTTTTTTTAAGTGATAGAAGTTGCAGAGAGAATATTAGTTTAATTCATAAATTAGTATCAAAATAATATGAGTATAATACAATTTTTTTTATTTTAAAAATAAATAAATATAATTATTGTAATTTAACTAAAATTAGTATCTGAATCGAAACATATCAAATGTTATAATATTATCGTAAAATATAATTAAAATATTAAAATAATTAACTTTTTATATTATAAGAATTATATCTATTTATTTTTTAAAATTTATAAACTAAATTATACCAAAATTTGAAACATAAAATAATTTTAATTTGGTATCAAAATTTAGAAATTAAAAAGATATTTAATCTTAAATTTTTTCTTTTTGTGTTGGTGTTTCAAATCATTCCCATGACTTGACATGGAAACATGTGTTAGTTGGAGTTTTGGTCAATTTGTAGATTATAAATGTTGTCTAAAATTTTGTTTTCCACTCTCAGCTTCAACAAGTACCATGGTCCACTCTCTTTTTCTTGCAAGAATAATTGGTTGGTTGGTTGTTGCTTCTTAAGTTTAACAAAATATCAAAACTAATAACACAAACCAAAGAGAGATGAAAAATACACCCCAATCTAACTATTTTAACATCACTTCTAAAATTATTATCATGAAAATTACCATACATTATATAAAAAACATTAAATATTTAAAAATCATAAAATAAAAATGAGAAAAATGTAATACATCGAATTGTAAATTTAGAAAATTATTTAGTATTTTTGTTTGTTTTTTTTTTAAATTGAACAAAGTATTAGAAAAATGTGATTATTTCTTTTTTGGATGGTGGTAGTTTTACACTAATATTATCATTTGACACTCATATAAATTAATATTTTATTCAAATAATAATATTTTTTTAAAAATTATTAATGTTAAATAATAATTATTTAAAAATAATGGTGTCAAATAACTTTTTCTTTTCCAAAACTTGGTTGGCGTGAGAATCCGAAATAAATAAATAGAAAGTCGTCTAATTACGGCATTGAGAAGCGTGCAATCATGTTTAACGCAAACAACCAAACCCTACAAATAACACCATACGCCATTCAATTCAAACATTCATCACTGCTTAAGGTGGTCCTCATAGGATTCCAAAATGTGACAAAAACAAAAACAAAAACAAGAAATGCCCTCAAAGGTTGTTGTAGGACAAAAATAGTAATAAAATTTAGGTTAAATTAAATTCAAATTTTAATTTTATGATATTACCCAAAAGACACTATATTATAAGCCTTTTTTTTTCTTTTTTTCATGAAACCTTTTCCAAATAAAAAATAGACAATAATCACAAAAAATTCTTAACACATATAGAGATTCTGTTGTCCCTTCCTTTAACTATTGCATTTCCAACAAATTTCACACCTCCGATAATATTTTATCAAATCTTTGAGTGGCTATATTATTGAATACATGTTATCAAATTATTATCACAAGTTTGGGAACTTTATATTTAATCTTCAACAAGATCTTCTATATCAAATCTTCAAGAGATAATTGTTATTTCTTGAATTAATTTTTGTAGTATATTCTAAATCGAAATTGGAAAAGTTGAAGGAGTAGGAGTGCAATTGGCATGGTTAGAAGCAAAAGTTTGATGAAAGACAATGCGATAATAATAAATGGTACCAACTTTTGAGATGGATAGAACCACAAACTTTGTACTATTCTCCTGCAAGTCAAAATCTAATTCAATACCTTTCCCTTTACCACCATCTAGACCTTCTTTGTCACTTTGTGTCTCACTCACAAACTTTTACAATGCATCAACGAGATGAGAAAGCCTACCAATTTTAATATCATTTTTCTCACTCCAACTTCTTCATAACCGTATGGAAAAAATATGTTAATTTCTTTGCCTTCAGCTAAATTAACTCACCAAATTTTGACTCATTTGATACAAACAGGTGAGTTTTCGCACAAAGAGAAAGCATATATTACCTTTCTCTCGTTAACCAATGGTTAGAAAAAACCTACAAAGTTTTCATCATGTTTTTGTACGACGAGTAGTTTAATTTTTTCACATTATTATAGTAACAAATTTTACTGTGGGTGAAAAAAAATAGTGCTATTGTTAACTTGGATTCTTTTGTGTATAGATTATTCTGAACATTTGGCTGTTTGGACCACATTTCTTGACCATTACCAAAAAAAATCTCTGAAAACGAGTAATTGTTTGCTGTCATTTGTTGATGAATTCATTGTACAAACAATACCCAGAACCTACAAACAATATCTATCTTAAATTTTAAATTCTCGACATCTTCATTTTGAGTTTTCTTTTTCAGCTTTTACATTTTTAGCTTATATTTTTCTTTTTCTTCATAAACTTGGTGAAACTTACACTTTGTAAATTTACATTCAAATATCTTGAATTGATATTATTCAAATTGAAAGTTAAATGCTATTGATTAGGCAATAAAGAAAGTCAACTGGTTCTTTCAATCTAAAAGTCTCCTATAAAGTCATCCCAAATTTCCACTAACAACACATTATAAATATTACTTAACGTTTTCATAAAAATCAACTTAAAAATGTGAATATATAACTGAACATAAGTTGTGAAAAATTATACCATTTACTTCTCTTATAATCCATAAGTTACGTTAGTCAGCGTCCGTGTGTCTATGAATTATTTTTCAAAAGAAAAATAGGTACGAAGAATGCACAACGGCACAACCAGGCGGCAAGTTTGCTATTGGCATCACTTGCAAGAGAAAATGAAAATACTTTTTTATGTGAAATAAATACAAACTAAAATCCTTGAATATTTTAGGTTTGGCTAGAATCAAATGATTGTAATAATAAATTTAATACATGAACTGCTCAAGACTCAAATATTCACAACATATATACTACTCACCCAAAAGATTTGGGCACTGAAATTGGAGTCTGAGCTCTCCATTTCTCAATTTTGGTCTTAAGATCACTATGAAAGGAAATGAGTGATTCCTGACGACTAGCAAAAGCTGCGGCAAACTGCTTAACTTCCCCTTCTAGATTTTTCCTTCTCAGCACTTCAGTATTTAAATCTTTCAAAACATTTTCTTTTTGACTGGAAACCATTGATAGTTTCTCAGATGATTCAGAGAACTTCTGCAGCAAAGACTCTCTTTCGACCTTCAAAAGCTGTAACTCCCTTTCCATGCTTTCATATCTTTCACATAAATCCTCCTTTGAGTAAGCAGTTTCACCTCCCAAACCAGAGCCCTTTGTCACAAAAATTTAATTTAGGATAATCAAGAACAACCTACTATACTTCATCTCATTTTATGCTAGAATGCAGTTCTATATGTTCACCTATGCCAGTCTTTAGAAAACTTAGTTCACAGATTAGTGCCTAAACTAACGACAAATATCTCTGTAGACTTTCAATCAACTAGCGGCTTCCTTCAGCCTGAGTTTTAATCTCTCAACAATTCTCTTCAATGGCATTTCATTCTATAAAGAGCTAAAGAGAAGTCAATACAAATTTGTAACTATAAAAGTGATTAACCTGACTGTTTATTCCTACCCAATATATATCCCTAAGCTCTAGCCACATTCAACAAGTTGACTTTGGAGGTCCTGACTATTCTATGGACAAGACAAGCTAGCACAATATGAATCAAATCGACTCTTGTAAGTTGTAACATGAAGGAAATGGAATCTTGCAATCTTTCTAATTTTTTCAGTAGTATCTAATTTCTCCAATATTTCTTGTCAAAAGAAGCCAGACACTATATTGCCATCATTTGATGGCTATTATAATAAAGAAAACAACATATAATTATAGATTTGAAGGGTATGTATAACAATTCAGTATTTCTAACAATTCTATTTGCAACAAGGAGACCACGAGAGGAACTCGATAAACAACATTCTATTTCTAACAATACTTATACTACACACATATTCCACTAGGTAGAAATGAACCATCGGTGATTTTTATCGTTTTATAAACAGGACAACCCCGTGAAAAGCTACTATATATCTTAATCATTTGCTCAATTTCATCTACTGGACATATGCCAAGCAAGGCTTCGGTTACTATTGTACTAATGGCAATGGAATTCTTAAAGAAGACAGAAGATGCCCTAAAAATAAGACAAAGAATAAAACCATGATTGATGATCGATATCTTGATATTTGTGAGCAGACAACTACCTTGTGTTCACAGCTGCACTTATGTTTCTTCTCCAGTTCTTCTGCTATTGAGGTTTTCGATAACTCCAGCGATGCAATTATATTGTCAATCCTCTCGCGAAACATTTTTTGTTGTCCATTGATTACAGTACAGTTTTCAGTGGAAGACCTTTGACCATCCATATTCACTGCAATATGACCTTCCAAAGTTGAAAATAGATGTGCTCCAATTTCACTCACAGTTGAAAGTATCTTCTCAGTCGATAGTGTGCCACCCGATGCACATCTCTGTTTAGGACACAGGAGAAAAATACTTTACTGTTTCTTGAAATGATCAAGCAAATAAAGTTCGAAAAGTGGGATATAGTGCACTCATCCAACCTGCATTACTGACAAAACCTCCTCAAAGCCATCCTTGAAATTTCCCACAGATTCAGATAACCCCAGAGGCAATTCAAGCTTTAGTTGTGTTTCTTGTTGATGTTTTGCTGCTTCATCTATTAATTTCTGGCTTGATGGCACTTCCTTCGAATGCTTTTGCTGGATTCACACAATTAACATAGAGCCAACCATACCGAATTACAAAAAGAAGTTCAAACAGCAACTGTTAATAATACATAAGATCATGACGAACAATGACATGAGACGAATACAAATGATATATCGTTAATTCTTATTAAAAAGGAAGCTCACTATAGTAGTATTTTATGGACGGTCGACTCTACAAAAGCGATGTTTTATATCGCTGTATCAGTAGTTCAAAATATAGACATTAAAAACATTTTAGAAGAGTGCATGAGAGATATGTATAATTATCACAATTGTAATTTGTAGCGTCATACTGGAAGAATTATCCTTTTTTATTCATAAATCAGGTTACACTATTTTCAGTGGTCTTCTAGATTGATTACAATTCTATGGTCAAAATTTAAATTTCCCAAAAATATGTTGGGATAGGATATCCATCAGATACTGACCTCGAGTTCATTTATCCTTTCTTTAGCTAGCTCCAGTTGTCCCCTCAAATCTTGAACCTCTTGCTCATACTTCTCAATTGCACTTGTACAACCCTGACAAACACGGGTCAAAGAAACTAAATAACGACTGCAAAAAAATTGCATCATATACTACTTAATAAAGATATTAATATCATAATATGTAATAATTAAAAGCCACACGCAATCCACGGGCGTAAACTTACCGAACATTTGAACTACAAAAATGGTTTACAACAAATTCCAGTTTTCGTAAAACCTTTTAATACATGATCATGATCAGGTGAGTCTATGATTCTTTAATAATTCAACAAAGAATATTTTGAAAAATCCATCAACCAAACAAATTAAAAAAATAAAAAATAATCTCCTCTATGTATGTCCAGACACCGATTTCTCTTCTATCTCTTGTATATTCAGTTGTGGAGGGCAACCCGTGTAAACTGTATAGGGCTACCCTTTACTCTTAACTTTGTTCCTTTTGGGGGAGATGAGGATGGATGGGAAACAATAGAAATGCAAGAGCACATAAAAGAAAGTTTTTTGGGGAGAAAAACTTAATACATATGTACTCACAGTTGTATCAATTGTCGGGAGTGATTGAACTTTTCTGTTGGTGGGAGGAGTAGTTTGAAGGGAATCAAGATCTGCAACAAAACCGTTGTTCATTTTCAACCACATATCTTCATCAGCCACATTACAGAAAGCATCTGGAAGGGGGCTTTGATCTGGCAACGTTGAATACTTTGATCGCCTGACTACAAAAACACTGGGATCTGCCTTCGGAGATTTGAAAATATCTCCTTGAGATATACTACTAATGTCACTGTACTCTTCCATAAATCCGTGCCTCAAAAATCCCGGTCCCTAATGAATAAAATGGTTAATATCAGGAAAAGTGAGAATGCTGATAAAAAAAAAAATCAGGAAAAGTGAGAATGAAAATCATGTTAACTACAACGCGGTACAGAAAGGAAAACTGTGAATTGTTCCCATGGAACAAAAGTGATTATGCAATTCAGTTTAACATACAGATATAATGATCATTCAAATAAACGAGGTTCACCTGACTGTCGTTCGTCCCACAGTCTGAGAAAGATTTTGTAGTAGAATTTTCAAATTTCATCTGTTGTTCCCTAATCCATTGATTACGTGATTTCCTCTCCTCTTGCAGTTCCATTTCAAGTTTCCCACGCTCCATTTCATACTGTACAGTGAGATATGAGAAGATAGTTAAATAACTAATACAAAAATACAAATCAGAGTTTACGGTAACGCTTTAGAATGAACTTTAATGGCTCTAAATATGTATAGTGCATAGGAATTTGAAAGGTCAGACCTACCTTCAGCAAATCGTTCCTGAGTTTAAGAATCTGTTGCTCGAGCACCTCAGCATGGGACCCCTGAAAAGAAATTTCTATAATGTAACATTTTCTTATTTTGAATGTACAAATTATCATCAGGAGATGATTACCTCAAGCTTCTTACGTAGTTCCTCTATCTCTAATTGTTGCCGTTTTAACAAGGCAGCATCCGTCAATATCTGTAAAATTTCTATTGTCAAGACAGTGGCCAAATATAGGCTAGAAACAAGTACCGGCATGCACATGAAAGCACACCCTAAGCGCATATAACTAGCTGCGAAGGAATTGAAGGTTTATTATTTAAGTACCTATATGTTAACTATATTCCCTGAGAAAAACAAGTGAAATGTAGAGAAAAGTTCAGGCTTGACCCAAGTGAAATGTATAAATTGTTTTAAAATTTCTTCAAACTTATGCAGTTTAGGAAAGAAAGAAAGCAAGAAAGAAAAAATCACCATCGTAAAAGGTACTTATGCAGATTACGAAAGAAAGAAAGAAAAAAAATTCAACATCGTAAAAGGTACTTATGCAGATTACGAAAGAAAGAAAGAAAAAAAATTCAACATCGTAAAAGGTATACGCATCATCAGTAAGATCATCATGGTGGAAACTTAACATTGTAAAACGTAAACATTTCACGATTAATGGTACCTAGGCGTGACTACATATGCACGTACAAAACCTACACCGAGTTCCTATTCAACAAGCAATATGAAGCTTTAAGGACCGAAAATAAAATTTAATAACGTAAAAGTTACGAGGTACACCGAAAATACACAGACCTCATTCACTTGAACGCAATTCGTTATGCGTTTGGCTCTACTGGCAAACTGAAGAGTTCCCCTTGTTTCTTCAATGTGAATCTGAATGGATTGCCGAATATTTGCATTAAAATATTGTTGACCTCAAGCAGATGAAAAGAGCAACGCAAAACCGAAATCAAAGCCTCTACCTCTTCTGGTGCTATGGTGCAAATAATGGACGTTTTCGCATTACCACCAAGAGCAGGTTGGAGTATACGAGTTAATTTACTATCACGATACGGAATATGCCCCCTGCCATGAAACAAAAAGGGGCGGAGCATTATTATCTTGTGAAAAGCACCCAAAATTAAAATATTGCACAGGAGGCTGGACAAACAACTATATACCTTTGCTTCGAACCCTCACTTAGTTTGTTGATAACGTTTCCCAAAACCATCAAGCTTTTGTTAATATATTTTCCTTCTTTTAAACGTACTCCATCAGCTCCAGTCTTGGCAATCCTTTCAGAACCAGCTAGATCTACTAAATTCTAATTCCACAAACTCCACAATAAGCATGCCAATTACTCGTAAGAATTTCTTATAGACAAGGAAGGTGTGAAAAAATAATACAAACCAAGACTGAAACTCGAACAACATCATTAATTGAAGAATCATTGAAAGAATTGGAATCCTTTCCTTTGCTTTCAATCACCTGCATATTTCATTTTAGCAAATGAGTTAGGGGTAATTTTATGAGGAAAAGTTTTCTGATAAACATAAGTTTCGCAAATAAAAAGTTTGCGGGATACCATTCTAAATATTGTGTGCGATCTGCTACTCCTTACATTCATATTTGTCTCACCAAAATGTCTGTTAACTGTAAAAGTATCAAAGAACAATCAACAACTTAAAAATAAGCATGCATATACGTTCAAACTTCAGAGCAAATTATAAAAATGTATCAGTATAAACACAAACCTTCCCCTGCTTTAATGAGATTCAGCACTTGTTCAGCATTATTTACAATTTCCTCTTTCAGCCCTGAAACAAATACTCCACGCTGGCAAAAATTAAAATACAAAAGTCAGCCCATTTATACCATACATTTTCTATAGTGTAAATGCACATCAATTTTTAAAAAGAATACATATAGCAACTACGCAACCTCCAAACTTTCGTGAATTTGCAATTTCTGGTTTTCGACAACGAGAAGGTCGTTAATTTCTTCGTTGTAGATCTCCATATAGGAAACTCGGATCAGAAACTCTCGATCAGACATCTGGGGCACCGAATTGGTCGAACCAAACATCAACATTACATAAATAATCACAAACTTGAACAAACTAAACCAATTTCGTACTAAGTATTAAACATACCGTATCAATTGTCGCAAATATATCTCTAACTGCCCGAGGAATCACTCCGGCGTCAGTTTCAGAACCATTCATGGTGAAAGTCTTGCCACTACTGGTCTGCCCGTACGCAAATGCAGTTCCTGAGCATAGCATGTGACATGATCTCAACAAATCAACATTCATATTTAGAAATTACAAAAATTTAATTACATCAGTCACAATACTAGTAATTTTAGGTCAACGTTCAGACATTTAGTCCATTGAAAATTATATTATTAGTCGAACGAAACAATTGAAAAGAAAACTAGATAATGAGACTTGCTTTTAGAATAAAATATCTAAACATAAAATCAATTCCTTTTAAAACTAACTTTACGTTAAGCTATTCACTTAGTTGCTGTAGTTATCCCTATTTTACGCTTAAGAAAATGTTCAGACTTTTAGTCCATTGAAAAACTGCTTATTAGTTGAAACAATTGGAAAGAAAACTTGATGATGAGACTTAATTTTCGAATAAAATATTTAAACATAAAATCACTTCATTTCAACTTAACTTAGTGGCTATAGTTATCCCAATTATAACTTTACTCCTCTACGGGAAGATTATAGACTTTAGTAAACACAGTCTTTAATATGCGTTTATCACTGCTAAAATTCTTAGTAAGCTGGTTTATCTCTATCTCAATCTCATCAAATTTATGTATTACAATAATTTATCTTTATTCCTAATTGAAGTTGGATCTCCAACAATACAACCAAAGCATAACATAAATCTTACAATAAATTATATTAGCCATTCTTGGGATTTCCAAAAATTACACAGACTCTTCCTGAATTTCTAATCGTGTAATAACCACCCTTGAATGTTTAAAAAAATCATACCTACACTCCTTATCCCCTTAATATTTTAAAAATGTCGGCGAAGTTTATGTAACTTCATGAATCGTTGGAAAATCTTAATACAGCATTGTTCAGTTGGTTACCACTTGAGCTAAGCTAAGACTAAGACGAATATCATAACCAAAATAACTAAAATAACAATAACAAAGAGTAGTAGATGCTAGAAGTGAACGAGTATCGAATTTGGATACCGTTGAAGCCATCGAGCGCGGCGTGAATGATATCCTTGGCAAGGAGCTCGTAGACGCTAGCATTGGTGCTTCTTTCGTCGAATATATGATCTGAAAGAGTTAGAAATGGAAAATTGAAGAGTGATTTGAAAATAAAAAATAGAGGAGAAAGAAATTGACGATGACGATGACGTACCAAAACCGTAAGAAGAGGTAGAGAGAGGAGTGCCGTGGATCTTGTGAAGAGATATGCGGTTATCTTCGACTTTCCAGAAGGTTCCAACGGCGGAAGAGGAATCTTCGGACACCGGAGGACGGAGGCGAACGGCGACGCAGATCCTCTCCATTTTGCTGCTTTTCTCAGTGATTCTGTTCTGCAACAAACAGAGCGGGCACTGCTACGATCCTTTTCTCTCTTTCACTACGTTTGAATTTCTGTGCATTGACGGAAACACCCTTGTCGATCGCGGCCCAACCGTTGAATTTAATTTCTGGACCTTCACACAAGTGGGCCAACCAGGAGCGCCAAGATAGAATAAAAGTAAAAATTAAAAATATAAAAAGTAAATTATCAAAAATGTGTAAATAAATAATAAAAAAAAATTGTGGTAAAAGACATTAATAACACATGAATTGTATGTCCGTTTACATAATATCTCTGAGATTTTATTAGATATTGTCCGTTTTAAAATCAAAATTACTTTTATGATTTTATCTTTAAAAAGATGTATCCGAAAATTAAAAAAAATATATATATTTCAATTTTCTTTAACTTTAACTTAACAATCTAAAATAATTATTAAAGTGATATATTCTTGATTTTTAATTTAAGCTAGAATTAGTATTCCCTACAAAGTATGAACTATGTCTGAAACAGGCATATCTATGTTGGAACTTTTTGAAATTGGTTTATTAGAATTTTACATTATTCGATCTAATATAGGTCATATTATAAAATTATGCATAAGTAATAATTATCTTAGTTGACCGTATTTTTAAATGCATCAAAGAGATAAATATTGGGAAAAAGTTATGAACACATTTTAGTTAAAGAAAAAGTGAAAAATTGTGAAAAAAAAAATCCAAAAAAGGGACATACATGTGTTTATAACAGGATTCAATTTTAGACAAACAACATTCGTTAAAAAAATTTGGAGTGCTTTTACTGAGCTGATTAAGAAAGACACTAGGCTTGGTTGGAAACAACCATATATAAATTATCTTAGCAGGTGTAGAAGAATGGATTGTGGATTACAAAAAACAAGGTAGGTTAATGTTGTTGTTACTATGAACACACTAACATTTTAACAAACTTAATATTTTATAAGAGAAGACATATTTATTTAAAAATATAACTAATCATTCTATTAAATTTTAATATTTTTGTATTAATAAATCTGTAATAATATAAAAATATATATTTTAAATAAACTCATCCACAAATTTAAAATCTTGTTATATAAATTTAATAAGTTTAAAATTCAATTGTTTATTACGTGGTGATGTAAAACTTGTGTAGTGCATTGATTACTGTATATTCTATTAGCTTTTATAATAATTAATTTTATTAATATTTACTATCATAGCTAAAATATTTATAGTGCATTAATTAAATTTGTAATAGTTGATGTTATATTTATCTGTATTTTAAAATATTTCCATGTTACTTTATAATTTCCCATTAAATTGAGATTTGTTTTTCATATCATCTTCAATTACATTTTTTAATATTTTTTATCATAAATTCAGATGAATAAAGGAATGCATGGAGGATAAAGTTGGCAATAAATTATATAATAACTGCATTTTTATTGGTTATGACTACATGAAATTCAAACAGTATGTGGAAAATCATATATTTATTTACTTTTCTTATTTATTAAGCAACGCGTATTACATAAAATGTTAAATTTATAAGATTTTCAAAAGGTAACCTAGAATCATACCGGTTCACCAATGCACTTAGTGATCAGTACTGAATTATTTGCTTTCAAAATAGGAAACAGGTGAAATTATTATTAATTAAAAATTTATTAGATACTTTTGTATTAAGAAAAACTATAAACTAAAATATAACTCGATATTCGTTAAATTAAGTTAAGTCTAAAATGTTTATAACTCTAAAATCCTAAACCTTAAAAAAATTAACTCAAGTTATATAATAATTTATATATTTACTTATTTAGACATAACACCATTGAGTATTGAAAATAATCTCTATTAATGTGTTTGATAGATTAAACCAGGTTCTTATTTTTTAAATAGAATATCGAGATTTTTTTCTTGAATATAAAGAGAGTTTATAGTACTTAGTATAAAAACTTATATTATTAACTTTAAATTTAACTCAATTAATAAGATAGTTTAATAGCTCCAACAAATTAGTTAGAATAATAGATAATAATAACATTTTAAAAAATAACATTAAGTTTAAAATCTAACTGAATTATTTTTTTAAAATATTTCACTTATATATATATAATAATTTAATTATCATTATAATAAAATTTCTAAACAATGATCAATTTTAATGACAAAAATTAATTAGTCACTATAGTGATCAATTTAGATATCAACTTATAAACTAAAAATTATTGGTAACTAAAATAATTTTTAAATTGATGTCTAAGTTAATCACTATAGTGAATTGATATATAGATTGCTCACTAATATTAGTTACCAGGTTTTGACAATCAAAGAAATTGGTCTCTAAATTAGTAATCAATTTAGGAACTAATTCATTTGGTAGACAAAAATTGGGTAACTAATATTAGTGACAAATTTAGAGATCATTAACTATAGTCATTACTATAAAGATTAATTTATAAACTATTTTAGTTATCAATAATTTGTAATTATAGATTGGTATTTAAATTAGTCAACAAATGACTAATTATTTTTTGTCACTAAAATTTATCATTATTTATAAATTTTCTTATAATATACATATATAAAGAATGTCCCATAATTTATATATTTTCAAAACATACGCATTTACATAAAAGTGACCCAAACATTAAAATAGTAAATACTTTTCCCTCTTATCCGTTAGAAAGAAGGAAGATTCACCCTAAATAAATAATTCAAAATCATAGATTGTTATAAGATATTGTAGTGTAGAATGTCTTCTTTTTTTAGAACTAAAGTTAATGGTTTCTAGGTCAAAAGATGACACCTCTTTATTTACTCTTTCCAACCAAACAACGATTTTTGCTGAGTTCTTAAAACTTGCTTGTGAAGAAATAAATGGAAAATTAGAGGTAGAAGACAAACATAAAATGGAAGAAAAAAAAAATCACATGTCAATTAGTAAAATAATAATATTCTTAAACTCTCACCAATTACATAGTTTTGTATATGAATGTTTGTTTTAAAGTTTTTCTTAATTTTTTAATTTCACGAGAGTGATTCTGTGTGGATTTCATGGGGGCTACAAATCTGAATTCCAAATCGATTCTTTGCATTTGGATAAAAAACGACCAATCATCAAAAAGTGGTTGTAACTTTGTTAAGGGGACTTGACTTCAATGTGCATGTCCATCTTTATTATCCAAATCAATGATTGATATTATGAAACAACAATAAATAAAAAAAAATGAACACAAAGATATATTAAGTTATTTTAAGAGTAATTTAAGAAAAAAAATATTATTCATCACTCTTATTTTTTGTTAATTAGGTAGTTTGAAGTTAAACTACTTGCTAGAACCATTATTTAAAATAAAATAAACTAGATTGAAAAAAAAATTATCATATAACATATTTGTGTTAATTGAAGTTGAAAGTAATCCATGGAATTCATCACTTAAATGAAGCTTTATTTAATCACATGTTCTGCCATTGCTAGACATCCAAAAGCTGTGTAGTAATAGTTCACGTCATTATACCTTCAACTCATTTAAACTTTTTATTCATGTGTATATGTGTTTCTTTTTTATTTTAAAATTATGCTTACAACAATAATTAATATATCAAATTTTTAAATTATTTACTAAAAAAATAATATGGAAATATATTGTATTTTTATTACTTTTTATACAAATATTTTTTTCAATTTATTTATTAAATATTTTTTATAAAATAAATTTAACTCATCTAAATATAATTTTAAAATACTTTTTAATATCCGAGATAATTTGATAAATTTGTTTTTCTTTCAACTAAACTTAATTATTAATTTAACACATCAATTAAATCATTCAAAGACTTTACTTTTAAATTTACCCACTTTCACCCTCAAATCCCTTAAAAATATAAATTTTATCCTCTAATACACTCAAATTTATTATCTCCCTCCCCAAATTAATCGTCACAAGTGAACACACTCATATAACATTTTAATATTGATTTTGTTGTTTCTAATGACAGGTTATTGAATATCAGAGGGCTTTGATTTCGCTAAGTCTTTTGGAGTGGTCTGATCTGGTTACTTCCCTAGTTGGCTTATGTCATCCTTGTCCGTGTACTGTCCTGGGTTGACTTATGTCGTCCTTGTCCGTGTGTTCGTGTACTATCCTAGGTTGACCGTTCCTTTTGTGACCTTTGTTATGAGTTGAGGCCGGTTTAGGTTTATGCCGGCCTGAGCCGTGTACCTTAGTTGTTTCCGGCATATATGTGGGGATTGTTCGTTGTTACTTATATGGTTAAGTTGGTCAGGTACAGTACAATTTTTATTTAGAAGAAATAATTAAGTTCCAATTTTTAATTGAGGTTTTATTATATTTTTTATTTATTAAATATTAAAAAAATTATAGTTTTTAATTGAGTTGTCTCAACGGGTAAATTTATTCATCAACTAAGCGACGTGAATGTTATTTTATTCCATCATCTAGTTCATTTGTTTTCACATATTAATAAATGTGATGTTATGTGATTAATATAAAAATGATATTAATGTTGATAAATAATTGGTGAATTTTAGTTGACCTCATAAATAAAGTGTTAGATAATACATTTACCATGCTTTTATTGATTTTCACGACATCACCTATAGCGATTATGAGACTCTCACTATCACCATTGTTGACATGCAACATGTATCCAATGAAGATAATAGAAGTCATTCATCGTTTTATATTAACGATAATATCAGTTTATAGTGTTCACAAAATCTCACATTTCTAAGAAATAGATACAATTAAGCAAGTAATGAGTAAATCACATCACTCAATTATCAGAAAGATTAAACAACAAAGATTCAATTAAAGAATATAAAATGTTTAATACTTAATAAACTAAAAGAACTTGATAGAAATTCAATTAAAAATATTCAAATTTACAATAAACTTAAAACTTAATTAAATTGTTGACTAATGATGTATTTTTATAATAATTTGAGGAATTTGCCTTTTCTTGATATATAAAGTTCAAAGTACGAAATTATTTTCGTGAAAAAAATCATGGATTTACTATTATTCATTCATGTTTTTAATTAATTTTTGTTTTTTATAATAGATATTATATATATATATATATATATATAAATAATATTTATATGATGTAATCTTATCATGACTCATGTTTTTCTCTTTTAATAAATTTTTCATGCAGTAAGAGTGATATTTAGCATGAATTTATTTGGAACTTATTTTTAACTTTGTTAACATAAAATATATACTTTTTCCATAAATTATTTTTCATAATCTATATCCAATGTGTTATTGAGATAAATTTTATTGATGTAAAAATTGGATGTGATATTTTGATTATAGATATAATCAATATATAATATTTCTTTAGTTTTAACAGAAAGCAACAATATGTGGCTTTTCTACATCATAACAAATGTAAAAAGTGTCACATGATTAAGATCAAAGTAATGTGACATTATTTTCTTAAATTGGTTTTATTTTCATATGTCTCTACCTATGATGATAGAATGTTATACATAAATTTCTGAACTCAATTAATTACAAATTAAAAAAAACAATAAATATTAAAGTTAGTAATTTTTTATATGATGACATATTACTGATGAACACTAGGAATGTCAAGAATCATAGTTACACCTAATATGTAAATTTGTAGCCATAGTAACTACTAAAGTTCAACAAATTATACTTAAGTCCATTTTAGTTTAGTAAAAAACGAAGGTTACTACTAAATTAGTAAAACTAAATCAAATCATTTAATAATTTATAATGCATAAAAGAAAATACTTTCTCTGATCGTGACGAATTTATATAGTTTATTTTGTGTCCAATGGTTCATCTTCAATAAAAGCTTACAAAATGTATGTAATAGATATTAATTTTCTATTATAATGGCATATTCAAAATTATAAATGTTAGTCTATAAAATTTAAAGTATTATATTACTTATTTTAAGAATCCTTACATTCAGTGGCGGTTTGTTGTGACTAAGGGCTATGGTCCCTAAATTTTTTTATATTTATATAATTTAATATATAATTATAAATATATATTTTTTAAAAATTTGTGTTTTTAAAAAATTTGTAATTTTAATATATTTTAAAACATTTTTATACATCTATATCTATATATAAGGAAACATTTTTTTTTCACATCTATTTTTCAATTTTACCTTTTAAATATTTTTAAATAAAATTAATTATTTTATTAATATTTATTTTTAAGTGATCATTTATTTTATTTAAAATTTTTTTATTTGATTTTTTTAAACTTAATCATTATAAATGAAAATTAATTATAGTAAAATTATAAAAATTATTTATATTTAATTTTATAATTATAATAATAACAATAATTATAATTTTATTATTTTTTATTATCATAAAAAAATAAATAAAATATTTTACTAGTTTATATAAAAATTTTGAGATTACATTTTTTGTTTTTAATTTTTTTCAAAAATATCAATTCGGTCCTCCAATTTTTTTTAGTCTCACTTTGGTCCCGATTTTAAAAAAAATAATGCAATTTGATCCTTTTTTTGTTAAATTTCTTGAATTGGATAAATTTTTTTTTATCAAAATTGAAGTTGTGAATAAGGATGGTTTCCTTTGTTGGTGTAATTGAAATAATCCTAGTGTCAATTTTGATGAAAAATTATTGCTCCGTTTCAAGAAATTTAACGAAAATGATCAAATTGCATCAATGTTTAAAAATCAGAACAAAATTAAGACTAAAAAAAACTAGAGGACTTGACATTTTTTGACGAAAAAATAGATTGAGAGGGTAAATCAACAAAAAGTTTGACATCCAAAATATTGACTGAAGATCCGCCACTGCTTACACTACACTACCAAAAATTTTCATATTACATGAGATTTTTTTTGCAAATTTGTTAAAAAAATTTACAAGAAAAAACTTTTTCCTGCTATTTTCTCTAAGAATATTAATTGGCGGGTAATTCCTTTGTGGGTAATTATTTTCTACAAAATTATAAAATTCGTAAGTATTTTCTACAAAATTTGTTGTGAAAAGTGTTTTATACAAAATATTTTGCAAAAAAATTGACAGCAATTTTCTGTAAATTTTTTTTCATAACAAAATTTATAAATATTTTCTATTTAAAAAAAAATTCAAAACAAAATTGACAAAAAAATATGAATTTGTTTAATAGTGTAGTGAAAAATGAGACATTTATATCACTAATATAACATCAATGATATAACCTATGATGCAAAGTATCTCACTTGAAAAATGTGAGATGATCATTTTATTATACAAAATAACAATATTTATGTCGGACTTTAGGATCTTTGCATTAGTGATCCAAAGACATGTTCTTTCATATTTGGATGTTTTTGCTTTTGAAAGTTTTTTACCTAATTAAATTATGTTTATATAGTTTTTTATTGAGTTAATTGTCTAAATATCTGTTCTATGTTCAAAATTGATATAATGTTTTTTTTTTTTATCTAAAGAGAATGTATGAATGTCTTTATTCAATTATTTTTGTTCATCCTTGATATCGTATATTTGTTGTTTACATATAAATTTTCAAATTTAGCTATCAAATGTTTAACATTAAAATTTAAAATATAGTAAAAGTTATAGGAAGTACCAAATCAATAACAAAGACAAATTGTAGATCCGTGTTCATCGGTTGAATAACTATTGAGAAATTAACTTTTTACATATAAATTTGTATTTAGAATGTTTTGTATTAACAATTCTTATTTTGTATGACTTAAAGCTCAAGAACACCATACACCGAAGAAACTTTTTCGTCCTATTATAAACAAATGGATTATCTTATTGCATATATTGTATGTTTGATGAGTGTATCCTTAATATCATAACAACCGTAGATTGACTTCAATATAATCTTATTTGATTATGTGTTTGTCATTTGTTCTCTATTTATGATGTATTGTATATGTTTACCATTAGTATAATTCCGATATGAGCAAGGAATGATTAAGATCAACAAATTCATCACAATAACAAAATAAACTTTAAGTGAAATTTATAAATAAATTTAAGTAAATTCATGTAATACGCAAAATATAAATTGATTAGAACTTTTTTCATCTATTTTTTTTGTCTTCTAAACAATAATGTAGATGACAGCTGTAGTTATAAAGTTACTTTAATGTTTAAATGAATAAAAAAAGAATATAAGTCCAAAAATTAGAAGAATTATAATGTGTCATATTAATGTAGAAGTTGCTTTCTTGTTGGCCAAGGAAAATACTATCCTTATAATAAGATAACTTATATATCTAATAAAATTAGAAATGCAAGAATTTTTTTTATACACGTTTGAGTGAAAATGTTTGAAAATGAATTACGTGTCCAGGTACAAATCCATCAATGTGATTGATTTGTTATTATGTCTTAGTTTATCAACTTTAATTAATGATGTTACCACTCTTTTTCAAATTGATTGCATGATGCAAGTTGGTGAGTACGTAAGAGTTAAAGCACTATTTATACATATTCTTTTTTGTTGTGTAAATATTTATCTTTGTCGGAAAAAAAATAAAATAAAAAAAAATAGCATAAAAGATGATGTTTGCTGTTGAAAGTTATTGCAAATTCACACTGGTACTGGTACTAAGATATGAAAACCTTTAAAAGCTGGCATGACGCGTGATAAGGTTCAATGGGTGGATTTGTGGATGAAATTCGTAGAATGTAACACTGAACATGTATCATACTTTACAAGGTGTGTCATGTATCTTTCATCAAAGTCTACAGTGGAAAAAAAATTTATAAATAAAAATATTTTTATTTATATTTTGTAAAGATTTTATCTTTAATATAATACTAATAATAAGTTTTTTATTTTATATATATATATATATATATATATATATATTACAACAACTAGTTACAATAAAATTATAAAAATTATTACATAATAATTTTATTATCAGAAACAAAAAATAAATATACATACACATTCGTGTTTTCACTGATAATTATAATAATAATAGCTAAAATGTTTGAAACATTATATTAGATATCCAATTTTCATTTCTCTACAATTCCAGCTCTATTTACAAAATAATGTTAGAAGTTTTTTTTTTTTTTTATCTTATCACGCACAAGAATAAATATGTTACTCTTCTATTATTAAAGTTCTTCTTTTTTAAGTTATAGATAATAGAAAATAAGTTAGCACGATTAAATCTTAAATACTTTTTTTTATCAACAATAATAAATATATTAAATAGAAATAATTTATCAAATAATATATACAAATAAAAATAAAAGAATAAAACACAATAATATACCTTTTTTTTTTCTTATACGTTACCATAAAATTGTTATATATTGACATAATATTATATATCAACCTTACCATAAAATTAAATTTTAGGTCACAATTCATATCATATATCAATTCTAATAACACATTGAGAAGTGAACCATACATATATATATATATATATATATATATATATATATATATATATATATATATATATATATATATTAAAATTGGCCCATATGTCTAACCTCTCATTTAAGTAGGATATGTTTATCTGTCCCACCTCTTCTTTTTTAAGATGTGAATTTACTTTTTTCTTACTGAATTTTAGAAAAGATAACTTTAGAAAACATTGAACAAATGCAACTTTTGGTTCCATCTATAGATTCTTTATGTCAACTACTTAATGTATTGGTCCAAGTTTTATGATTTGTATAAGAGAAATAAAATATTTTGTGAGAAATATATGTGAAACCAACTAGATTATATATATCACCTTTATTTATGTGAAAATAGACGAGTTTTACTTTATAGTAAAGAATATTGTATGAAATTTTCTTATGTTTTTAGATGAAAAAATTGGACTAGACCACTGATCACTCTGTTAAGAAGATAATGACGACCATTAGAGATGACCATCATTTTCAATCAATTTTGACTATCAAAATCAATCCCAATTGTCCACTATTAATTGAATAAAAAGTAATGTCTTTAAACCCAAAAATAATAAAATGGTTCTCTCAATAATCAATGTACACAGAGTTATGCATTAGATTTTATATTGTTAATTATAATGCATGATTTTCTAAATAGTGTGTTATGTTGTTTATTATATATGTTCTTACGAGTTCACTATGTAAAGATTGTTATTATGATTTTCTTTCTTCCTTTTTCAACAATTCTTCTCTTATATTCAATTTGAATGTGTTGGTATGTATTCTTCGCCAGAATTGAATGTGAGTTGTCCATGCAATGATACTCTGTGTTCAAGTCAGACAAGAAATAAGAAATGCAATAAATGCAGTAATAATGACAAATTTATTAATTATCTCGTGAATAATGTTATTTATATTAAATATTAGATTTAAATACTATGTTTATGGACTCTTACCTGATTGAGGCTGATTTATATAGATAATTACTAGAATTAATTTGTTTAATAATATTGGTAAATAATTTAGTTCTTAATATCATTCATATTGAAATGTAATAATGAGATCGACATGATTTTAGCTGTAACTAGGCTGACATATATAGTGTCGACTGATGAGATTTACTTGATATCGTCCATTGTAAGATATATATATATATATATATATATATATATATATATATATATATATATATATATATATTAAAGGTGATTGAGAACATATACAAGTCATCTTAAGGTCGAGATGACTTCACAACATACCAAGATGACCATGGAGTACTTGGTTGATCTTAAGATGTCACTCCATGATTTATACAATTATTATGTAAAGACTAAGATGATCTCAAATATACATAATACAATATCAATAAAAAGATAATAACATATTATGTGCTTTTATTATGTTTAGTTTGATTTTATGCGCTTCATATAATTTTAATATGTTACTATATATGGAGTTTATACAGGAAAGTTCTTTTACTGAAACATCCAACAACGTAATGTTATATGCTTGTATATAACAAAATTAATTATTACAAATGGTGTTAAACATTGTTTCAGTACATCCAGTAGTCTCACATTGTTTAGGAGTCGAGATCAAACGTAATTTAAATACTTATTACTCTCCCTCTAACCTTCAAGGTGTATTTGAAGGACAAATCTGTGAAGTAACTCCACGCTCCATACACTCTTGTAGTAAATACTCCATACACTCTTGTAGTAAATAATCCATCTTAATTGATATATACATTCATTTTTTCTTGGTTAAAAGAACATATTTTCTATAACCCAACTTGGTTAGAAAAATGCAAATATGTAACCACTTAAAAAAACCCAACTTTTAATTCAATAAGCATGGATCGAATGGTGTGATTGTAGCCAATATCACATTGATACGAAACTATTTTTCACATAACTTCATTTTTTTTTTCTTCAGAAAAAAGAAAGTAAAGTAATTCCATCCCTTATGATTAACAGGGTTGTTCACATGTTGGGGGGGTCCTCTATGACCTCATTGCTAAAATTTTGGCCACACCTCTCTTTTCCTTCTTTAATCACTTTTTTAGGGCAACTTTCTTTATTTTCTTTTCCCTTTTTTCATATAATATTTTCATTTTTTTTCTCATATATATAATAATTTCCTTTTGGACAGGGCAGAAGGCATGATCAACCAAATATCTTTGTCCACTTCAAGTCATAGTCAAATCAACAATACTTGACGATTATCCAAATCCAAAAGACACAACAAAAAGAAGAAACAACATTATATAACATTAATTCCATCATTGACCCATAACTATACCTTATATTTACATCAAATACATGCACACACATATATTTAATATATACATACATATATTCCTTGAAGATTCCCATCATATAGAGACTTAAATAATTGTCACTCACCCTCTCCTTAATTTAGACACTAATTAATCTTTTACAATATGATTACAAAAGCTACCTAAGACAAAACAAAGTGGCAACAACACCAAAAAGTAGAGAGACCCTCAAAATCTCTCTACGTTCCTCTTCCAACAACGTGGGGTTTCTCGAAACCACCACATGCATGTTGTGTGTATATATGTATATATTAATTTCATATTGTATTAAAAGAAAAAAAAAAGTTGACGAAATTAGAAAAGCTTAATTATTCTGACTTGAACACATGCACCCAACAAAAATTTGATGGTGTGGGATATTTAGTATATTAGGAAGAAGAGCTTAATTTATTGTACAGTAAGATACTAAACGACGTCGTACTTACTACTCAATGTGATATTCATATACACATAATGACATAGTCTAATTTTGTTGTTGTTGTTACATTTTAGTTTACGAGTGACACTATACTACTGTTGTGAAATCATGGTGGCTAAAATTTGATAAAGATTTGAGAGTGTAGCCATAAGGGTCACGGATTCGGATCTAAGACGTTCATTCTCCACGGAGAGAAGAAGATTCTGGTGCATGGTTAAGCATAACCGGTTTTTTAATTCTCGGTTTTCCATTCTGAGCCGGTTCGCTTGGTTCGTGAGATTCTCTAAATGCCGCTTCTTTCTCCAGCGGGACCGCCTAGCTGACTCCCGGTTCGACTGCATTCGCCGGAGCTTTCTCTCGTGCGTGGACCGGACCGCCCGGTTCGATTCCTGCGAACCGGACTCCGGGGTGGGCGGTTCGTTAACGAGGGAGAATAGCTCCTGTATTTCGGTCGGCGTGAACATGGTTTCGAGAACCGGTTGGGCTTCTTGGTGGAAGAACATTGTCGTTGGTTGTTGCAACGCGAGAAGAGAAGAAGAAGGAGAGGAGTGAACCGGTTGTGTCGGAAAAAACGAACCGGAGAGAGGAAAGAAGGGGAAAAGGGAAGAAGTGAAGCGTAGGGGCTGGGTATTTAAGGAGGAAAAAGGCTGCAAAACGTTCCAACATGTGGGGCCAGAAAGCTATGTGCGCATTTTCTCCAAAGAAGAAAAAAAGTAGGGTAACACATGTTTTAGGTATTTTCGTTTTTACACTTTAAAAATTACTTCTTTTACACACACCCACACACAAAAATTAGGGTTATTATATTTAAGTTAACCTTTTCTTTTCCACCAATCTGATAATCATATTTAAGTTAAAGCTAATGTGAAAGAGAGATTTATTTAATCTCTGTCAACACTTCAACAATTGAGATCATTTTCATTATATATATAACCTTTGAAATAGCTAATCTTCTATTATGATAATTCTGATAATTCTAATGATTAACACGATTAATGATTTTGTATATGACAACAAGAATAAGAATAAGAATGAGGAGCAAATATATTTTATATAATTATATAAATTGAATTTTTGTCTTCATATGACTTATTTTCCTTGCCTATTTGTATTTTATGTATTTGGTTTTTGTTTTACGATAAAAAAATGTATCTCCTAGTAAGTGGTAAGGATATTCTTCCGTGATGCGTAGTAGAAAGATAACATAATGTTGCTTTTGAGGGAGTGTTAATTCTTAATTGTGTGTAGTGGATTAGTTTTTGGACAACATAATGAATGAGAAGATAAGAAATTAATACATATTTTAAAAGCATGGTTAACTAAAACTAAGTTTGACCCATGTTAAGAAATTGAAAAACGCATTTTGTTAATGAATGAGGTGGATTTGAAAGTTTGAGATGAAGCATGGAAACTTTTGAAGGGTAAACAGTGTGGTGGTGGGGATTGATTTGAGGATGATGAATGACCTAGCTTTTGTTTCTTTGTGTATTTTTATTTATATATGGTAAAATAATTAATGGGGTCCTCATGAAAATTTTGCTTTAGCTTAATGACGAAGGATCAACCAAAAACGCATATGCAACGAATTGGATTAGAAAGTTACCAGACAGAGGCACTGCGCCGAAGTCATTTTGGACACGCACATGCATGGAAGGTGCAAAAGGAAGTGAAAGAAAGGAATAATAATAATAATCTTATTAATTTTTCTACCAACAAAACTAAAATTAATTAGTGTCGTCAAGGTGGACTAATTAGGGTTTAGTACGTGGAAAATTATGGCCACATAAGCCCACAATATTAGCCATTGTGATTGTGGCTATGAGTTTCTTATTTTCCTCTCCCACCCTAATGCACCCACGTCGTTCATCAAACCCTACAACAATCACCAATTTCAACGTAGCCACAACCACAATTAAAAAAAAATCCACTAGTCTCATCGTTGTCGCATTGCACAATGAATTTGTCACCATTTGGTGATCGATTTATTCTCTTTGTCAAAAGGGTTTGTGAGTTATAGATTAGACTCCATTTATATATATATGAGTTATCCAACATGACTAAAGAAAAAGATTATAACACAAAGTTTTACTAGCTATTAGGTTATTTGTTGAATATCAAAAGCTTATGTATCGTGACCAACTTTAACTTGGTTTTGTCAAAGCAAGAGACACTGTACGATCCGCGACCATACAGTGATTCTAAGTGCAAATTGGAAGATGGAGATACCTATCAAAGGTCATTGATTGCTTTGTTTTCACTCTTTTTGTTGATTTTAGTTGTAGATACCAAGTATCTTGAACAATTTTATTTGCTTGTTTACTATTTCACTAGCTATAGTTGATGTGGCAAATTATAAAGATTTATGGATGTCGTTATATACAGCATAGTGTACACTAATCTTCCCATAGTTTTTACGTGCAACATGAAAAAGAAAATAAGGAATCCTAATGCAATTAGTAATAGATATTTCATATGATTCTAGTACACCCCGTATAGTTTCACAGAGTACCCTTTCTTGTATTGTCATTCATCTCAACAGAACACATTTGTCTAATTCTCTATAAAGAAGACTTTTGATACATGGACTCGTCTAATCTGACTATCAAGACCAAATCATTGACATACAATTGATGGTCTTTTGAGAAAATATCATTGGGGAGATATAATACCAGTGAAACATGAGTACAACCTATAAATAAGATATTAACATCACCTCCAACCCAAAATCTTAGAGACAATAGATTTATTGGTTTTATTCCTTATATGATAATCAACTTTTTCACTTTTACTCAATGTATAGTTTAGACTGACACTTGGATTTCCAACACTTAGGAGTTAAGATACTTTTGTCCTCGAACCCTCCGAAACGTCTTATAAGGACAAAAATGTGATAGGACTTTCAGGCTCCAAAGTCAAAGCAGATAATACCTTAGATACAATAATTGTTCTTAACAATGTTATTTCAATGAACCTTTTTAAACACTTTTAAAGACAAAACTGTAACAAGAGTTCCAAACTCCAAAATAATTAATATCTCAAATGCGTTGATTAACCAATGAACTTAAGATCATAACACAGAGTAAATAGAGATAAAATCAATTTACAATTTATAAATGCAGATAATCATAACTTATAAGTTGGATTTGTGAATATGAATTACACTAATTTCTTAATATGATATTAGGGTGATTCTAACAAGTTTTGTAGGACTTACGATATTGCTACAAGACCACCCACAAATATCTAGTTTTAGACAAGTTAAACTAAAAATCCTTTTATTAAAAGAAAATGGAAAAGATAAAATAGAAATAAAAGCAAAGGGAATATTCTTGGGTAGTTTTGATTCTATTGGTAACTAGGGACCGGTTTTGGTTTGGTTGGAAGTTGGTTCCCTTGAAGAATGAGGAAAACATAAAAGGGGTTGTGAGTGGAGGATAACATGCGACCCTTTCTATGCCGTTTCAGTGTAATATGACTAATTTAAAGAAGCAAAAGGAAGAGAATTTAGCAACCCAAAGTGGTTTGCATGCATGTGCTTCATAAATTTTAATGCACTCTCCTTTATTTCTTTCCTTTTATGAGGAGTGGAAAGAAGTAGCCATAATACACTTAACAAACTATTTTAAAACATTCTTTATCATTGCTTAACATTTCTTAAAAACAACTATACAAATTCACAATCATTGAGTAAAGAGTTTAGGACAAAAACAACCTATTAGGGCTTTTAATATCAAAACATATTCCATTGCCAACTAAATGTGCAAACATCTCCCAAAGTTTTGAATTTTGTAATTGATCAATAATTTAATTAATCATTTAGTTTCTATTTTCGTAAAAAAAAATATGTCAAGTTGGTCTTTAATTTTTCTTAGTCATAATTTTTGTAAAAATTAATACAATTTAGTTCTGATTTTTAAAAAATTGATGAATTTGATTTTTTTTTTTGTTAAGTTTCTTAAAACAGATCAAGGATTTTCTATTAAATTTGATAGTAGGAGTATGTTAATTAAACAAATAAAACAAACCATCCTTATTAATAACTTCAATTCAAAAAAAAAATGTCAAGTTGACCTTTAATTTTTCTTAGTCACAATTCTTGTAAAATTTGATACAACTTAGTCCTGACTTTTAAAAAATTGATGCAATTTAATTTGTTTTTTTGTTAAGTTTCTTAAAATGAATCTAGGATTTTCATTAAATTTATAGTAGGAATATGTTAATTACACAAACAAAACAAATTATCCTTATTAATAGCTTCAATTTGTTTGAAGAATCATTTATTTGTTTCAAAAAAATTAACAAAAAGGATAAAGTTATATTATTTTTTCAAAAATTAAGACTAAATTTCATCAATTTTCACAAATCAAAACCAGATTGAGATAAAAAAAAAGAAAAAAAACTAGAGAGTTAATTTTACGTTTTTAAATGAAAATATGGATCAAATACGTAATTAAATTTTAATTATTTAATATAAACTAAAATGAAATCAGTTTTTCTTTTTCTTAAATATATCAAAGAATTTATTTCGAACAGTCCAATTGCACTTCCTATGCGGAAATGAAAAAACTTAGTTTATGAGTTAGTCTATACTTATATATAAAAGAAATGTTTTTTAGTGTTCATATTTATTTTCTAATTTTACTCCTTTAAATAAATAGCTTTTATTAAATTAAAATAAATATTTTATCAAATTTATTTTTTAAGTGATTATCTTTTTAAATTTAACCTTTCTTTTATTTGACTGTTTTTTTAAATTTAATCACTTTTACAATTACAGAAATACCAAAAAAATAAATAAAAAATATTAGCAACAGTGTACAAAAATTATTTTAATTTTATAATAATAATAATAATAATAATAATAATAATAATAATAATTTTATTGTTATAAAAAAATAACATACTTACATGGTGTTCAGTGGTTCATACAATGATTTACATTATCGTTTCTTTTTGGAGGTATTTTTTTATTTTAGTTTTAGGTAGACACTTTTATCTTTTTTTTATATATATAGTATTTATAAATACTTTTATTTTTTTTAATATCAGTTATTAAAAACATCATAAAGTAATCATTATTTATTAAGAACATGAGGGATACGGATGTTTACTTTTAAATCAAGAAAAAAAATGTGAATACTATTTTATTAAAAATATAAAATATATCTCCATTTTAAAATTAATGTTAATGATATTTATTTATAATGGGATGAAATGATAACAATTTCCCCTTCTTATTATATATGGGAATCTCTAACACAAGATTGTGTAAGTGATGAGAAGAGTGTTCAATAATGTAAAGTATGAAAGTGAGTGTCCCGTTTTTTTTTATTTTTCTGATTTTGTCATTTTTCTTCCAAAATCACAAAAACTTAATCAAATGCGAAGAACAAAGTGAGGGAACCAATTGCGTATATGATATGCTTAAGTATGAGAACTTTACAATTAGATGTCACTCCAACATTCTTAATTGTACCCAAAACTTTACATAGATTCAATCATTTGACAAAACAATGGTTTACTGTAATTAAAATCGTCATGAAACTAATAAATGTTTATTGTACTGTTAATAATTATTCATGATTATTATTGATATTATTTAAATTGTTTGTATTAATTATTGTAATCCTGAAGTTATATTTTTTGAGTTATCTTTTATGTATATAAATATGTATCTTTTTTTGTAATGATATACATAAAAATATACCTAAAAGTTGTTTTTTATTTTCTCTTTTTCTCTTTCTTTTTTCTTTTTATTATTAACTTTATTTCATAACAAAAATTATTTTATTTTATTTTTTACTGCTTTGTTTAAAAAACAAAATCGTAAAAAACTTTTTTGAATAGATGGAATCAATTCTGTCGCAAATGGAAACTAGTTTAAAAATAAATTTAACAGTAAAATTATTTGTTATTATTTTTATTCCTAATTTGCGAATAAGTTTATGTGAATAATTTTTCATAATAAAATCGTATTTATTAATATTATTGATATGTGAGTCCTTGTAGTATAATGACAAGTATTCTAACTAAGTGGTATGGTTTTTAAAAAAATTTACATGAATATTTTTATTTATTTCTACTCCTATAAACACCTAATAAAAAAATAGTATTTTAATTCTGTAGGTGATTCTTCGTAATTTGTTATATATTTTAAAATAAAAATCTGATGTGATTGGGGTTGGATAGGCATGTACATGAATTGAGGGTGTTTGTCTATCATCACCCTGTTTGTTATTCTCAACAATGAAAGTGAATAATTTAATATTTTTTATTTGTTTTCTTGGAATATAGTTTTGAAATTTTGTTTGCTTCTCAATAGAGTTGTAAAAACGAGAAGTATTTAAGTGATTTCATATATTTATTTTGCAAAGCATTGCGTGTAAACAAGTAAAATAAATGTTGTTGATCTGAAATAGACATTATTCAACAATTACAAACTATATGATGCCAGAAATGAAAAATATTTGATGTTGTTCAATGCAGGAAATATGATAATGCAGAACCAATGAACTGCAAATAACCATTACCGGGATCTGACTAAAATTCACATATAAATTATACATAATCCTAAAACCGGAGTTTCTTTAGAGCAATATATAAGTTAATGAGCAAAGAGATCATAAACATGAAACAAAAAAAATGACAAAAACTGGAGATTTTGTGATGAAAATCTGGTAAAACAAAATCAAATTCATCTTATCATTGTGTTGGATGCTTCAATTGATGGAGCAACACCAGAAGAACTTTTTAGGTAAAAAATACTGGATGCAAAATTCAATTTGCTGCAAGCCTCCTGTTTCATTATATCTATCCTGTTCATGCAAGATACTTAATATTAACCTGCTTCAAGCATGGCTTTAATGAAGGCGCAGTGTCAAGCTCCAGGTTTTCTTCAAGACTCGTGTGTATAAAATTCTAAGCATACAGATGTTTTCCTAGAAACGAATTACACACAAAATTATCTACCAAATGCAAAATAACAAGAAGCTAAAATGGTTGTCACTTTCACATTTTCTCAAAATAACAGATTACATATGATTTTTCACAATTCCATGCTATAGTAGACAGCTTAAAAATAAAGTTTAATTCTCAAAGAATAACATAGCTAGCAGATTACCATAAAACTGCTCACATGAACCAGCAAAACTGATCACACAAGACTGGCCCAAGGACCTAGGATGCACCCAACACACTCTGAATATGGCTAACAAATGAATTCCATCAAGACACAGCTACATAACAACGTAACAAATAAAGACTGAACCTGCAGCACACATAACAGATATATTAGATGAAATAGCGTCATGCGCCCTACTACAAGTCATTGAAAAATCTAAAAAATCTAAAAAAGAAATAAAACAGTGGAATCTTGAACAATCTAGAAATTGTGTGGACAGAAGAACTATGTAAGGAACAACAAAAAGGATATGTGAAAGCCAATGCCAAACCAATAATGCCATTTCCAAACAAAGATCCTCCAAAAATATACTCATTTAAAAGAAATAAAAGTTTAAAGGACTTAAAGCAGATGCCTTGAAATCTGCCATGTTGTTACTGTGGACTCAATGAAAACCAAACTACACAGATTGTGTTACCTCCTCAGGTCTAACTCCATTATTCCTCATCTCATCAGAGGTCTTGAAAGCATATTCAGCAGCCCCTGACAAGTGAGCCAATGGCCACTGCATAGATAAAAAACTATTAGGTATCACCCCATCTTCTACCATATCCTTCTACATCTGTACAACAACTCTAAGGAGTGATTTCTTTTGCGAAGACAACATAAAGTTAAAGACACTAGCAGAGAGAATTGTCCCATTTTCTTTTACAGTAGAATAAAAAGACAACATAAACTTGTAGCATCCCCATCTGGCATACGATGAAAGCATGGTACTACAAACAACTTCATCTTTATCACATTCCACATCAAGCATCTCCAAGAAGATCTCTTCAGTCTGTTTTAGCTTTTCAACTTGCCCTTATAAGCGCTACACTACTCAGTATACAATTACACTTGGTCTGTTGTTCAGCTCCTGAGGCACCAAACTACCAATACACTATCAATCTCTATATTTTGGAGGAAAACAACAATATAAAGTGAAGTATTCATGCCATACAACACACCCACTAGGTTCACCAATATTTTCTTAATAATCATACCTTATTTTGAAGATTTTTTAAAGAAAGTATTTAATAACATTCTTTATCCTTTACTATCGAGTCATTTCTCGAATTTAGTCCCCACCCATCGCCCATTTTTTTGTTTGTCAATTTTGGTTTTCACTATTTTAATCTTCTCTTTTTTGTTTATCTGCTAACTTACATCCAGTATTTAATGCAAAAGTTGATGTGGCAGTACAGTGATGAGGTGGGTGTGTTGTGTAATGTCATATCAGCATTTCCTTTAAATATGGAAGTCATCTTAACATGTTGATTGAAATTGCACTACTAAAATAATGGTTCACCAAATTCCAAGAACGGAGACCAAATTCGACCAAATGAAACAGCAGCAACACCAAACAGGCAATTTGAAATCTACTTCCAATGAAAATCAAAAGTAACCCTCAAAATTTGATGCATTAAGGTAAACAATTGCATTCTCCCAAGAGTTTGATGTTACATCAAGGAATACAATCCTCAAAAATGAAGCAGTTATCTATCTCTATCGAAATTGGAACACACTCTGACCTCATGAGTTTTCAAATTTTCGATAAGTGTGAGCAATCTCTCCAACATCCATCTCAAGATCATCCTCAAGTAAAGGATCCTCATAATCCAAGGTACCAGTTTGATCAATCTGCACATGCAACTCCCCCATTTCAGAATCACACTGGTCCGAAACCAAATCATCATAACATTCCGCATCAGACCCCTCACTACAAACCTCTAACTTCTTCTTCCTCCCTCTGTAACCCACAAGCCCTAGGACCTTCTCCTTCCATAGCACCAAGGGACATTTCTCAATGAGCTCAGAACCCTCATAAGCCTCAGTCAAAAACACACTAAACCTCTTCCCCCTCTCTGACACATAGAAGATCCCACAATGCTTCAGCAGAAGCCTCATCAACTTCTGAGGCATCACAAGCTCCCAACGAAAGTGAGTAAGGTGATCAGTGACCAACCTCTTCTCAATAGTGAAATTAAGCAGTTCATGCATAACAGCAACAGCCCTTTTATCAAACTCCAAAGAACCAGCTTTAAGTCCACGGGCATCTGCATAGGGAGACAAATAAGACATCTCCTGAAAATGCTGAATCTTTTCAGCATAGTACCGATATACCCTCTTATAATTTGAAGGAAACTTCAAAGGGAACGGAACTGAAAGCACGCCAGGGAATTCACTTTCACTTCCACTTCCAGCTACTCCTCTCACCACCTTCTTCTCCAACTCAGTAATTGCCCATTCAGGATTCCAAGACACAAGCTCCAAAAACTCAATCCCATCAAGTGTTTTCACCACCTTAAAATGTTGAGGATACTTGTGCACCCAATGGACTCTAAAATCCAAGGACAACCCAAAATCTCTTCTAAAGTGAGCAATCTTCTCCAACGGAAGACGTTTCTCCACTGACATCATGAGAAACCTTGTAACATATTCCGCAGCCTTGTCAGCATGATCCTCGATGACCCTTTGCTGTTGTTCCATCAAGTCCTCGGCTTTTGGGGTCATGCCGCACCATAGGACCCCCTTTTGGTCCTTGTAGAGTTCAAAGAGTTTGGGGGTTTTGCGGAGGAAATCAGAGATTCGGTGGGGCTTAGGGAGGTTGATTTGCCTGCGGTGATTCTCTAGGGAGCGAACAGGAATAATCATTTCGGGCTCTTGCTTCAGAAGCTCCATTAAGTAAATGATTTTGGAGACTATCTTCCATTTCTCGGTTACGACTTCAAGGTCGTGAACCCTCTTCTTCTTGCTCCTATCTTGGACCCTCCTGCTGCTCGTCATCCATCGGATCAGAAACTCACCGTGGTAACAGTAACGATCCCTTGTTCTTCCTAACCACCGATTACACATCAACATCACTAATCCAACTTACTTCTCAATGTTACTATCTACAATTCCAATGAGCACCATCTAGCATAAGTTAAATTATCCAATAATCAACAAAAAGAAACAACAATACTAACAACATACTGCATGAAACTGCATTTCACATAGTGAAAAAAGGTGTTTATGGTGTAGCCTTGTTGGATTGAAAAGGTTTTTAGTTGAGCTAGATAAAGTGTCATAACAATTGTGCAGTCAAATACCGGGTCTATATCAGGAACAATTTCGGCATTTTCTACTTGGAAGGTTGTTCTGTCTAAGAGCATGTGAGAAGGGAAAAGGGAACTTTAGTTTAAAACCAATAAATTGAAACTTTCGTCATATTTCCAAAAAAAAATGATCAGAAGTATAGTTTATATTGATGATCAAATACCTTCAAACTAAACTTGAATGGCTTTTACATTATTGATTTTAGTTGAGATCGTCAGACTCTAAAAAGACACAGTACGAAGCGGTTGCAGAGCATAGAACAAACTATTCAAGAACAACTTGTAAAGTTCATTCTGCAACCACCAAGCCAAAAATCCTGTAACCACCATATCCTTATCATTGCCTCCATCATAACACAGAACCAGCCACAAATTTAGAAAAAAACTGAAGCAAAAAGCGGTCACAAAAAGAAAGAAGCAGAGAACAAAATCCTAAACCCCAATCCTAGAACCAAACATAAAAACGAAGCATAAAAATACTGTCAAAATCATAGATAGCATGCTCAACTGTTAACTACGGAAACGACGCCATTGATTGTCGTTTCGTGTGCGGAAATAAACAAAAACTCACCGCATTTAGGTTCCTTCTTCTCCTCTCCCTCTCCTCGCGGGCGGCTCTCTCTGTTCGTACGGCGCTGTCGTTCTCTCTGTTCGCCACGCCGTCGTTGTTGCCAGAGTTCGTGACGTCGTTGTCGTTCCGGTCATTGGCGTGGTGGTGCGCTTCTCAGGTCAAGACATTGTTGTCGTTCCTGCGTCACCGTGGTTCGTGCTATAATATTTTACTCAACTAATTTTCAGTTTCCATTGAATATTATGCCTTTGATTTTTATTTTTTTTTCATGTTATAAGCAAAATTTAACTCAAACTCCAATTAATTTAAAAATTATAATAAATATTTTTTTTTCAACTCCTATTGGATTAAATAAGATGAACTTTTTATCCTAAATTCAAAATAAACACTTATTCCTGTAGATTTTTTACTATTAACTTATATTTAAAATATTAATTTCATTACTATCATATACATATTTCATATTTTATTTAAAAAATTTTAGTTTCTTTATTCTTACCTTTGTTAAAACAATTCAAAATGATCTATTGAGCAATATAGATAGGATCAGACTTTGTCTAAAAAAAATCACAGTATAAATTTATTAGGTACTCATCAAATGAGGCTAAATTCGTTTTTACACATGTTGTCCTATGTATAAATTATTTCTAGGAAATGACACATAAATGTCAATTAAACATAAAAGAGTATAATCTATGAGAAAAAAGTTATGCTCTTTTTATAAATTATTTTATACTTTCTATCAAACCTAAATTTTTCCATGTTTATATTTCTTAAATATCATAAATATGTTTATTAATAAATAATGAGAAATTAATGTTACAAGTTATTAATAGTAAGATACATTAGTACATTAATAACATTGTTTTAAAATTTTTAATAAATTCATTGAATTAATTATTTCTTTTAGCATGTGTGATTACTTTAAAAAATTATTATATTAATTATCAAATAATAATAACAATTTTTACTACATTTCTCTCTCCCTTGATCTTAATGTTCTAAGTATTCATTCTACAATAGACTAGACAGACAAAAAAAATTATAAAATAATAAATATTTGAATGTTTTTAATTGAAATTTTAACCTAAAGATGTTAAAATAGGTCACAATGATGAAAAATCATAAAACATGCTAGGTAAAATAGAAAAAAAAAATCTAGATTAATTGGTCATTATTCTCTTAATTATACTTCTTTTAGTATATATATATATATATAATGAGTTAAGACGGTTTATTAGTAAATATGTCAAGATGAAGTTATGTTAAATAATTATTATCAAATGTAGTCATTTAGAATATTTTATTATATTTTGAATAAACTTGGGATTAAATGTTATGGTAGAGTAATATATGTGTTGTATAAAATTTTTCATAGTTATTGATTGTCACTAAATAACAATTATGGTTTATCGTATTTTTTATTTTTATTTTATTTGTCAGTAGAGTGATTCTTTATGATAAAGACGATAATGCTCGATATTTTTTTTCGACAAAAATAAAAAAGTATATTACAAGATTATAATATGAAAAAAAACATGATTCTCAAAAAGTTTTCATTTTTTTTAGAATGACTCAATTATTTTAAATGGTCATAAATAAAATAAAAAATCAAGCATGAGATAAAATAATATCTTAACCTTCAACTAATTATTAAAATAATATGAGATATTATATTCAATAAGAGATGTTTAAAGTTACATAGCTCAATGTTAGAAAATTATTAGGTAAGATAAAAATTTGAAAATAATAAATACAAATAGTGCGTGACAAAATACTTAAAAAAAAAATGTAAGATTTGAAAGAGTACACATTAAACCGAATTAAACAAGAATATGTTTGCTAAAGCCGAGAATAATTTTCAAATTAAAGAAATGAAAAACAAATAACATCATTCAAAAGTCACCATTGATTAATAATAGTTACTTCAAATAGGATCTGCAATATGGAGAAGAAGGGTTATTTTAAAGAGAACACAACGTGGAGAAAAAGTATTATTTCAATTCAAGCGAATCAAAAAAACATGAAAAAAGATAAGCCATCTCAAAGGGAACATGCAAACACTACACAAAGATCACAAAAAATGGAGAATTTTGTTAATATAACATGAATCCCACATAAAACTTGTAAAAACAAAAGGTGGTTTCAACACCAACAAAAACTCTTATACACCTACAAAACCATCATCATAATTATATGAAATTTATACTTTTTACAACCTCTTATTCTTTCCATGTTTTTATTATTTATAATATTTTTATGTTATTCCTATCAGTATTAAGTAATTATCTTTATAAGATTTATAATATAATATTTAATTATACATGAAAATATCGTTTTCAAAAAGCATGTTTTACTTTGAATTCTAATTTTCCAACACTTTACTTCCCTGAATCAATTTACTAATTATGTAAAATATATTACGTGTGCATTTGTTTTCTTCTTATGCATACTATAATATGATATTATATATATATATATATATATATATAAAGTTTTTTAAATAAATATTTTGTTTTGAATACTAAAATTGATATCATTGTTACATTGTCTAATTAAAATAACATACATATTCTCAATTAAAAATAGGAATATTCGGACAAAAAAATATTTAAAATATTTTAGTTTATTATAATTCATATTTTAAAATTTTTACGAATAAAATTAAACTAATGATATGTTTGCATACTAATTATTAAAATTCTCTATCAACAACCATCTATTTGTAAAAGACAAAATAAATTTCTCCTAAACATTATCCCATTCTTCCTAAATTTATTCTTCTATACAAATCTTAATTAACTATTGAGTTTTTGTATTTTTTTTATTGGTTAAGTTATGGTTTGAAGTTAAGGCTTTTACATATGGGAAATGCATATTTGTAAAGTTAAGAAGGTTTTTCATATATTGATTCAGTCCTAGCCTCAATTCCTAAACTTTCTCTCTATTATCCTCATGTTAAAATGTCAAACACCTTTGAATTTAACTTGTAACTAGTCAAATAGTAATCTTTAAACATTTTTAGAGCTAACTCAAATAGTATTTAATAAGTATTAATAAGAGTGTTTATTAGGTTAAATAATATGATGACTTAATTTAATATAAATAAATCGAACTTTTTTTAGTTTTTTTTGGATAAAAATCCAACTTAAATTATTATATAATAATGACATAACTACTATTTAACCTACTCAATTATTCTATTACCTAAAAGTGTATTTTCTAAAATACTAATTTATCATCATCATCTTCCTTTTATCTTCTTCACGTGCTTCCCAAATTTCCCCAACATCCATCTAATTTTTTCCCTTCTAAAAATTTCCATTTTTTCTAATCACAGTTAAAAAACCAGAGCAAACATATATTTTAAGTCATAACCCTATTACCATATTTGTGAAAGGGAAAAAAACGATGAAATTCGAAAAAGGAGCAATAATTTCGATCTACTCTGACGCACATTCACTTTTTCTCGGACTTCGTATCACTTTTGTGATGGAAAAGAAAGTTGAAAAAAAGCAAAAGAAACTTTACCCGGTGAAAGATGGCGATGATCATGACCAAGAAGACCACATCATTGAATATCATGAACATGTTAGGGACACAAAAACACAGAAACAGCTTTTTTTTTTTCAAACAAAAATTTTTAAACCATCTTTACTCTTAAACTTTTTCTTCAAGTTTATCTCATAATGATTCAGAGTTATTAGAGCGTGCTCGATCTTAATAACTGATAATTCTTCTCACAAAACCAGAACTCAAAAATGTTCCTGGTGTTTTCTCTTCATCGATCTATTTACCTTGTTTGAGTGAAACTCAATCCAAATTCTGAGTTTAAAATCTGTCACTAAAATTGCTGAATAAAAATTAGTCATTGACTGATCTCAAGAATGTTGAGAATTTCAACCAGAAAACCCAATTGAAGTTGTTAACCTTTTAGCATTTGAAATCAATCAAGCTTACAAGAACATTTTTTTTTTCCATCAAACTTAGAACATTCTCTGTATATATCCAAAAGCAATGAATGAAAAGTGGTGTCCAATTTTTCATTCACAATGCTGAAATTACATAACCCCAAGAACTTCCTCACACTATATTATATAAAACATCAACACTTACCAAGAAAAGAGAGACGTTGACTTTCAGTATTGGGTGGGTCAACAGGAAAAATGTTAACTTTTCTTTCCTTTCACTTTTCGTTTTCCGGTGGTGGTGGCGGCGGCGGAGCGGTGGCGGAGGTTTCCGTCGTTGAGGATCAGCGGCATGTCGTCGTTGGCCTCATCGACATCTTCTTGGGTGGCAATTCTGATGCAGCAATGTTCCAAGGAGGCAAAGAAAGCTGTGGTGACGCCATTGATGAACCACATGGCCACCCCATCAGGTTTTCCGCAACCTCTGATCTTGTTTTCGCCACCATTTTCGCTGCTACTTGTTGATCGGAGAGTGAAGAAGCCGTTGGTGGAGGAGGAGGTGGTGGCTGCCATGGCTACTGTTGAAGTGGCCACAACAACAAGAAGATGGTGAAGGTTTTGGTAGCTAATGAACTTTTGCTAGGTTTAGTTATAACTGTGTAATTTGATTATATAT
>Ga0214542_1000069_pt1 | contig 125284 bp, 65 predicted proteins | sample CNSS1metaG_FD_160096 | JGI IMG/M metagenome (GOLD analysis project Ga0214542, IMG submission 160096) | Root nodule microbial communities from cowpea collected in UCLA plant growth center, Los Angeles, California, USA - CNSS1 | ecosystem: Host-associated > Plants > Roots > Nodule | place: USA... | reverse complement strand
TATATAATATATATATTTATAAAATATATATATATATATATATATATATATATATATATATATATTAAAATTTAAAATAAATTTAGTATAATTTTAATTGAGAAACATTAGCTACAAAAATATTTTTTAGTAAATTTATAGCAATCTTGCTACGAACTAGGTACAAATTTATTTCTTCGCTATTTTATCACAAATTAGTTAGAAATTAGTTATAGATATGTGCTCTAGTAAATTTGTAGCTATTTTACTACAAAAAAACTACAAATTGTTTCCTTCATTATTTCCTCGCAAATTAGTGAGGGATTAGTTACAAATATATATTATGATAAATATGTAGCTATTTTGCTATAGATACACTACAATTTTATTCTTTCACTATTTTCTCGCAAATTAGAGATAGATTAGCTACAAACATTTTTTTCTCCCTAATTTTTCTAGCAAAATAGATTTTTTCTTGTAGTGGTGTAGTGTGTTGTTAATTTCTTGTAGCATTATTTATGTCAAGACTTCTTTTATTGAAGTTGTGTTGATGCTTTGTATATTTATGGTTGCTCCTTTATCTTATGTATAGATCATATGAGTTGTCATAAATTGGATAAGATTAAAGCCTCCTTCCTACTTAGAGTATGTGAAAACTGGAGATGTTTTTCTTTCCTTGGGTATATTGTAGTTCAAAGTTTAGTTTCTACAATTCTTCCCAATTCTTAAGCTTCATATAGAATGGTTAATGATAAGGTGTTAATAAAATCATAGTTGGTATATTTTATATGTGTCGTACTCAAAATGTCTTGGAGAAATGAAGTTCGTAACTATTTGGAATTGCTTTGTTGCATAGGATCAAAGTTCTTCTATAATATGAACATATTTATACGAGAAATATATCATGTAAATAGTTTGTTTTATGGATTTTCTTACATTTTTCTTACATAAAAGATGATAAAACATGTCTACATCTTAACTAGAAAGGAATCACTATTGATCTTAGAAAATGATAATAAGTCACTCTTAGTAATAGTTTTATTATTGGCTTGAATATACATTTGGTCCCTATTTTTGTTATTTTTATTCAATTTAGTCTTCATTTTCGTTTTATGTTCAATTAGGTCCTCATTTTCGTCAAATTTTGGTCAATTTGGTCCTTTTGACTAACAGCGTTTAAATAGTTAACGCTTTTTAACCGTACGTGTCATGTGTCAGCTCTTATTTTTTTGATAGCATTGACACGTGGCACAATTGTGACTTAACACATGGACAATTTTTTTGAAAATAAAAAAATTAAAATTTTTTTACAAGATTTTGAAAAAAATAAAAAAAAAATCAGTAGTTGACACGTGACATGTACTATTCAAAAACGTTAACTATTTACACACTGTTAATGAAAAGGACCAAATATACCAAAATTTGACGAAAATGAGGACTTAATTGAACACAAAACGAAAATGAAGACCAAATTGAATAAAAACAACGAAAATAGGGACCAAATGTATATTTAAGCCTTTATTATATTTGTGTGTGTGATATGAGAATAAGAGTGATATGTTTGCTTATTTTTTATTTTAGGTGATACTGTCAAAAATTTTACATTCAGAAGAGATGAGTAATACTCGCTCAAACATTCTTGCTCAAGCTTTATGTCTCCTAGAGTATCCATGTTATGTTAGGGCAATGCGATTTGGAGTCAGTCACAAAGATTATTTCCCGCCCATAAATTGTTATACACAACAAGAGCATGATATATTGTCTGCTCAAATGAAAAACATGATTGAATGAACGACACAAATGGAGAATGAGATTATTTCACTTTGGGAAAAGGACACATCAAATATAGAAGAACCTGATATTGGTGTCAATAATGGCCAAGGGAGTTGCATAATTTCATCAAATAATTTTCTGAGGTAACTAATTTTTCTTCATTAGTTTTAATATTAGTTTAATTTGCTTACTTAAAATTTTTTATAGCTCTCCATATTTACTCACATTAGATATTCTGTTATAATTATATTCTTTTTAAATATTTTATCTTATAATTATATTTTATAATGTAAGGGGTCTTAAGTTGTAATTTTTTTTTATCATCACCATTATCTTGCTTGGTTGCTCATTAAAAATTGCATAATATTAAAAGTTATACTCTACATGGTAGATCTCTACCTAATGGACATGTAAAAGTTAGTGTACATATTGCTATGAAGCCAAATGTATCCTTGTCCATACCTAATGCTGACGATGATATAATGACATTAGGACAAGCAATAGGTCCATTTGTGACATGGCTAATCAATCTCTCACATGTTGTTGATATGATATGTTTATAATATTAATTCATAATTATTTATGAAAATATTTTTTCTATTACCTAACTTGTTTAATAGATGATATTTTAGGATTCCACTCTATCTATAAAGAAAAAGACCAATACAAATGAATTTGTCGAAATTAAAAGAAAATGTCAAAGGAAAATTGACCATTCAACATACTCCTCATAAAGTGATTCATCCAAATATTCCTTAATGATGCAACTACCTCTCTTCATACATGAAATTAAAGTCTATAGAGTCACTTTCCCCAATAGAAATGGAGAAAGACATATTTGGACTAGATGAACATAAAGAAATCGCTAACGCAAAATTTATTGGAGAAATCATTGAATGCATGGTTAGGTGCAACTACAATTTACAATATACTACTTTTTATCATTAACTTTAATCTTTTATTAGTAGTTTTTATGATATTACTAATATCTTCTTATATTTTTCTTTTATAAGGTACATATATCAAACATTTATTATGCCAAATTATAAGGAGTTCTTCTTTTTATCACTCCAAATAACACCACATGAACTACTAGTGAAAGATAGAATGAAAAAAATAGTCAGTATCTTTTTCCTTTTATAATGGGGTGATTGATACGTTTGTTCTTGCACCTATCAATATAGGGCAATAATTTTTTCCCAACTTTATCAACAATGTATTATTTTCAAAGTTAGATGCACGAAATCTAATTTTGTTGATTAAGTTCAAATTTTAGACAACATTGGGTCTAGCTTGGAATCAATCTTAAAAGGGATATAATTCGTTATCTTGACCTATTGGCGAATGACATTAATGAGGTAAGATTTAAAGAAGTTGTTTGACATGTAAGAATATATGTGTGATTCACATATATGTATACTTTTAATTGTATTTTTTTCTTTCTTATGTATACTTTATTTTTATTTATTAACTAGGGTTATACAAACCTACAAAGCTCAAAGAGGATATATGGTTTCAAAATCTAAGTTAAGCAATATGAAGTGGACAACAATTAAGGTAGATTACAATTGTTTATTTGAAAATCAATTATGTTGTTAATACCAATTATATTGATGTTTTGTACTTTTGGTTTTCTAGTGCCCAAAACAATCCAACGATAATGATTGTGGGTATTACATTTGTCGTTATATGAAGGAAATTATCACATTGTGAAGGAGGGATAGATGTAAGTTATCTTGATTGTATATATAATTCATTTGTAGTAGAATTTTAATTGACTAATTTTATTTTATTTTTCTTTGTTGTAATATTTTCTTAGTTGTAGATGTCAACAATATTCTGACAATCAAATCATTGAAGTTAGGGAAGATTGATGTTTTTATCTCATTAGTAAATGCTTAGTACATGTTAGTATGTTATGATTGTATATTGCCTTGTAAAATTAAGTCATTGCTCATGCCGATTTGAATCTCTACATTTCATTTTAATGTTGTATCTAGTTGATGACAAGTAAAATTTCGTTTTATTGCATGATCAGTTGGCTATGGAATATTCTAAGAGTATGTTAGGTTCACATATACATTGCTAACAGATTGTTTTCGATTATTATTGATTTTGTTATTGTAGTTGTTTTGGTACTACAACTTTGGTTTTGACTTGATGGAGTTATACATTGATCCCTAATTCTACTAGTTTTGGTTGTTTTTGACATAAAAAGAGTTTGTTGATGCTAAACTTATACTACACTCCATGGATATGTTTCAAATTGTTGCATTTATTCCAAATTTATTCTGGAATTTTGGTTTTGCTTTGGTTACTTGGTTCCAATAAGTTGTTATTACTTCATTCAAGTACATCCAATACATGGTTCTAATTCTTGTTTATGGTTTAGACGATCTTTACTAGGGTATGGTGGGCTTGTTAGTTTCGTAAGCTGATTGTTCTATTGGTTTAGTCCTTGGTTAATTAGCATGTTAGTTCAAGCTTTTATTAATATTTTGTTACTCATTTGTGGCTTGATATTGGTTGACTACCATTTTGGGTTAGATGCTTGATTTGATATTGATTGCTAGGATTTTTTTTGTATAAGTGTTTACTATCTTTAAAATAAAATATTTGTCTAGCTAATGCATGCATATTTTTATGAATCACATTTGGTTAGATGTTTTATTGGTAGTTGTCATATATGTTTTTTTTTTTTGCAAATATAACATTAAAATAACAAGGAATGAACGAAAAATTAAATAAACTATAAAAAAATTATAGAACCTGAAAAATATATCATATTTGGTTTTAATTCTAATGATAAAGATATCATATATTTTATTATCTTTTATTATTATTAGATATTATGGTTTATGATGATACATATTATGTTTTATTTTTTCCCTTATATCATGAGATATTGTACTCTGTATATTGGACAAATTTCTAATAAATTGGTATGCAAACTATTATTCTCATACTTTAAATAAAGTATTTCTCTTCTAACTTTCTCTTTCTCTCATTTGTGTTTTATCAAACACTAACATAACCAATAAAGAGTTCTTATTTGAGAAAATGCTACCTATTGAAGTAAAGTTATGGAACTTGTGTTTTAGAAAACTTTGTCTATTACAGGACAAAGGAGATATAGAGAGCTCTTTTTGTAGAAAACACTTTTAAAGAATATATAAAGAGCGCTTGTGTCTACAAGCACCATGTATAAAATATCATTAGATAGTATTTTTTTATAAACGTTCTATATTAATAAACATTGATCCAATAGAGAGCACCTACAAAGCGCTATCTATTAGCAAAGAGAGAAAAAAATGCTCTCAATTAAGCATTTTGAAATACCAGACTAACTGCAAAATACAAGATGTGTTTTCTTTGGACCTCAACCATCATCGACTAAACAACCAAGTATTCTCTAGAGCTCAATCACACGACTCCCAAATCCACACGACTCCCACTTCTATCATACATTTTTTTTTTCTTTTGACCTAATTACTTTCAAAGTTGAAATCGAAAACCCTAAACGGAAGTTGAGCACGAAAAGAGTAGATGAACTCAGCACAGAAGCCACGTTGTCCATTAAAACTGTGATTTGGTAGGGTTTGAAGGGGACAATGAGCTAATATTGTGACCTTTCAACTAAGGATCCGGAACCCACGAATGAAACACAGGACAACACATTCATCTTTGAGATTTCAAATCTTTCCTTGTACAACTCCTATTCATCACCGTTGCTGCTAAAATCGACAAAATCATCATCAATTGCCACCATATGTCTCTACTTCATGTTTGGTTTCAAATTTATATTATGTGAAGAAAACTAAATATTCGAAGTGATTTTTTTTTTTTTTTTATAAATCCCTGCTAAAAATTATAGTGTATTTTGACATAACTATGCTAACATCTCAAAATACACCAATCATTTATCATCACAAGTAAAAATTTATTAAAAACAAATGACAGAGAAATCAAACCCCACTCATATATATATATATATATATATATATATATATATATATATATATATATATATATATATATATATATATATATATATATATATATTTCAAACAATTCTAAATTTAAAAAAAAAATAGTTTCAATATAATTGTATTTGTTAGACATGATGGGTATGTTTCGGTTTCTCTATTTTTTTTTTGTTTCATTCATAATATATTGCATGAAATGACACATGATAGATAAATTCTAAGATATCAGCTTAAAAGATAAAAGTTCTCAGTAGTACCTAAAATGATTTTTTTTTTTAAAGAAAATTCTTATTTTATTACAAAATTTATAAAAACATTTGAAAAAAAAAATTACTATTCCTTTTAAACAAGAAAAAGTCTTTCTAAATAGAAAACCTCTAATAATCAATTTAATCCGACACAAATGCATTTATATATATGTTTGAGTTGTTGTAAATTTTGATATTCTAGTCCCAAACTCTTATTATAACATGTTTGTGAACTCATTTTATATTGGTATTTTTTCTACTTTTTTCGGCGTGCAAAATTCTTGTTATGCGAAATTTATGAGTTATATATGCTATCGAATATGTTTGGAAGGATAGATTTGGCCATCTTTGATTGGAATGTGATTCAATTATGGTGTGTAAATTTTTTCTTCTTAAAATATAGTTCCTTAAATTGTTAGAGGTAGATGGAGAAAATGTTTAACTCTTTGCTTATATTTTATTATTTAATTTTTAATAATATTTTTTATGTCAGGACAAATGATATATGTACTTTATGATCATTGGCGGAAGATAATTGGGGCTAAGGACTCCCTCAAAAGTTTTTAAATTTATTTTTTATATATAATTTATATATTATATATGAATTTTATATATTATTATATTATATTATATTATATTTATATTTATATTAAATTTTGAAATGTTTTTTTATCATTTAATTTACATATTATTTATTTATGTATTTTGGTTGTTTAAAAAATAAAAAAAAAATTAATTTGATAGAAGTTTATTAATAAAAAGGAACATAATTTTGTTTATGTACATAAGAAAGTATGAGAGTACAAAGAAAGATTAAAGAGATTAAAGAACAAAGAGACATTATTATAATATATCTCGTAAATCAATATTAGTATTCTATTATGATTTATATATCTTAAATTTATGATTTTCCTATTCTTATTACGATGTTTCTCCCAAATTAAGTTTTTTTCAAATTAGTATGAACTCCGATCAAAATTTTAGGAATTTTTTTTTATGAAATTGACATCAACCATGATTATAGTTTTCCTTAGATTAGTATAATTATAAATTATGAAACTTAGGGATTTTTTATTTTCGATTTAAATTTGTAAAATTTTATGATTGTATCTGAGTTGCATTAAGAATTTTGTTACACATAATAAATTAATTGAATAGTATTAAATTGGAACAGAGTGAATTAATGTGGAAAAATTATTTAAGTAGAGGAAATGAAGAATTTATTCATTTAATTAAAAATATTATATATAAAAAAATTTAATTTGGCACCCTGAAATTTTTATTCAAGTTCCTACATTGTTTATGATGTCAGCATAGATAAGATCTCAAAAGACATAGTATTGTCTAGCATAAACTTTTGAGCGAAAAAAAATATATTATTACAAGAAAATATCTCAATTACAACCAATTTTGGAGATTAAAAGTTGTTAGTTACTCTAGTGATCAATTTGGAAACTAATTTACAAAATAAAAAATTATTGTTTACTAAAATAATCAATATTATGAATAAAACATTATAATTGGTCGTTAAATTGATCACTAATTAATTTTAGACTAATTTAGATACCAATTCCTTTCGTAGAAAAAATCTGAAAAACTCTTAGTAGCTAATATGTTGTTACCAATTTTCTTTGGTAGATAAATTTTAGAAATCAATTTAAAGATCAATTATAATTTTTTTATTCATAATAGCTAATATTTTAATAACTAATTTTTTTATTTTGTAAATTGGTATTGATAAATAACTAAAATCTTTTAATCATTAAAATTAGTTATTAATGAAATATTTTATTGTATATGTTTGTCGACTTTTATAGTAATAATAATATAAATTATGTTAGAATCCTTTTAATTAGTTGACATTATAAAAACTTCTACATCGAAAATTGTTTATAAACTATGTAACCAAAAATACAATTAAGGAAAATATTTATGATTCCTACGTGGAGTGATAAAACTGAAGGATAATAGGCAAAGAAAAGTTGTTGAAAAAAAAAGTATTTACAAAAATGTGGAGACCAAGTCATGATGATATTTCCTTTACTAGTTAGTATAGGTAGCAAGAAAGAATAGCTTTTGCAACATAAATATTTGTGTTTGACAATTTCATAATTTTTATCTTCACCTACAAAATTAGCCAAACACAAACAAATAGAGATTTGCATATTTATCAAAAAGGGTATTTATTGCCTTCTTCCATCATAATTTGTTTTGTCTGTATGCATATGATATGACCTTTTCTTTATGAATTTGTCTCTTATCTTCTTCGTTTTGTTGCCAAAACTTTTACTCAAATATCTGCATCCTACTTTTTTTCTTCACATGCTCATCATTATTATGATCATCATGTACATTTAGCTGCATTGTCATTGGGTACATGTACTATTAGTATAAAAATTTGAATGTTCTATAATAAAGAATTGTAGTTAAAGCAAGAGTACGAAGAAAAATAAAGTATTAAAGATGGAGCATGAGAGAACTTTAATATATTTTTATTTATATATATATATATATATATATATATATATATATATATATATATATACTACAAAGAAAATATTTTATTAGTAATCAAAATTTTAGAGATTAAAAGTTGTTAGTTACTATAAGAACCAATTTAGTTACCAATTTATAAAATAAAAAAACATTGATTATTAAAATAGTTACTATTGTGAATGAAAAATTATTATTGGTCTTTAAATTTAGGTAGCATGGTTTTGGCTATAAAAAAGAGTTGGACATTAAAAATTAGCTACATAAATGAGTTAGTTTCTAAATTAGTCTCTAATTAGTTAATGATCAATTTAGTGATCAATTATAATTTTTTTATTTATGATAGTGACTAGTTTAGTAAACAATAATTTTTAATTTGTAAATTGGTATTTAAATTAATCACTATAGTGACTAAAAAATTTTTGTCACTAAAATTAGTTGATAATAAAACACTTTTTTGCAATGATATATATATATATATATATATATATATATATATATATATATATAAATTTTAATCTTTTATATTTTTCAATTTAGTTTTTTACAACTTTATTTCTAAATTGAATTTCAATATATTTTGAAAGAAATCATAAATAAATAAAAGTAATATGTATTTATAAAAAAACAACAATTAAATTTTACTTTTAGTTTTTCATTATATTTTTTAGAATTGTTTTGTTTTTTTCATTATAATAAATGTGGTCATTATAGATAACATTTTTTTTATTGAAGAATTATATCTGTATATAGAGAGAATGGCTAATTATTTGTAGACTTTATTCATAATTTGTTTTTGTACAATTACAAGAAAACTTATCTTCTATTATTTTCTTTCTCATCTATCTCCTACTATAATCGAATCTCTTGAATTGAACCTGAAATTCTTTTTGATGAATAAAAAATTAGATCATCTAACAAACAAGTAAGAATAAATATCGAAATAGTTTCATAACTCAAATCACAACCATTTTTTTTCTTTGCCAATAGAGAAAATGTCTTTAACGATGATTCAACATGCAATTGTTACTTAAATCAATAGAAAACCTAAGGTTCCAATGACAACTCAAACCACTACTACAAGAACATGCAACATTACCAATGGAATTTTATCAATAGAAAAAATTGTCAATAAAATATAATTTATCGACGAAGTTTACTTATATATTCTATATTTTTAATTATGGACAAAAAAATTTGTTAGTAATGGATCCACCAATAAATTAGAATTATTATTGTTATGAATGTAAATATCTGTTGGTAATGGATTCGTCGATAATTTATAATGTTTATTATCGACAAATATTTTTGTTGATAATTTCTTTTAGCAAAATATGATTTAAAGTTCTCGCTTTGTGCTTCAACCATGCCATGGTAAAATCCATCGATAATTAAATATTTTTCAAACTTGTTGGTATCTTTTGAAAGTTTGTTCATAAATTATTCAATAATATATCTTTTTGGAAATTATTCATCAATTTTTTAAAATCTATCTGTTGGTAATTGTACTTTTTTAAAATCCATGGACAATTTTGTCAGTAAAATGGGCCCCAATTTTCTCACCAACTCTGATGATATATTTGTTATAAATTAATCGAATATGGGTGAGAAGAAGGATAAGTAGGAGGTGGTGGAGGAGGAGGAGGAGGTGATGGAGCCTGATGAGGAGGAGGAGGAGCACGACAAGGATGGTGAAGAGGAAGGTGAGAACCTAGAGGCGACACTAACAACAACTACAACAACAATGACGATGACAATGGAAGAGGAGAAGGAGGAGGAAAAGAGGAGGAGGCAGACGCAAAAAAGGAAAAATAAGAAAGCAGGAGGATGAAGAATAAGATCAAATATTGATATTTACTAACGAATAAGTATTGACAACGAAAATCTATCGGTAATTATGAGAGAGAATCATCGATTGATAATTACCGATGAATTTTGTTCATTGATAGTCACCAACGGATAATTACTAACGAGTTTTGATTGTTGGTAATTATCTATTCAAATTTATATCCATAGGTAAATATTATTAATAAACATTTTATCAAAGATTATTTTGTTTTTGGTATGCCGTCAATAATTTTGATGAATTTTGGTGAATATGAATAGATTTTTTTGTCTATAAATCCATTTTTTTTGTAGTGCATATAAATATTGTTTAAGATGATAGTTTTAGTGACAACCATCATCATATTAGGTTCACAATAACCTTAACCAATAAAAATTTATTGTTGTAGATGATGATGGTTTCACAACAATCATTTCCCAGCAAGTGCATTGATACGTAGTAGTATCAACAAGTGTTGTATCCATCAGAATTTAGCAAGTATATTGGTAGTTTAATTTTTTGGGTTTTTGGTTTTAATAAAGAGTGCAAGTAAAAATAGATTAAGTGGAGTAAGGGCTATGAATTGATTTCATCTCATCTTCTTCTACTACATCACTACAATCTTGTTTACTTACTATGCAAATCATTCAATGTCTTGAGAGTACCCTCTCTAGGTAGATCTAGGTTCATCCTTGATACACTAGAACCTAAAGACATCAAACCCAATGTTATTCCTCAACTCCTGATAGAATGAGTCCTTGCTTTAATGTGTAGGACTATCTCCTCCAGCATCCCCTCTAGCTACTAAATAAGCAATAGTACAAATATGATGATTGATTGGACCTTAGTACAAATATAATGTGTAGGACTATTCAAACTAGTGAAATAAGATGAGTCATCAATTCATCCACACAAGTTGAAACTGGTCTTCCAACTTAAATTAAACTCGTGAAATAAGATGAGTGATCAATGTAACATCCTGGTCGAATATTACTAATTTAAATAATTAAAATAGGAAAAAAAGTATAAAATCGCATTTATGATAATTCCTTTTCCCAAAATGCAGAAAAAGTTTAAAACATTTATTATACTGCAATAATCCAAAATTCATAAATTATAGTTGTCGATTACAAATTCCGAGACTGGTAAGGTAAATATATCCAAAATGTTTAAAATTTGTAAAATAAGAAAACATCATCAAGGTTATTCCCCAAGCTAGCTAGCCCTTCTCCAGATCTATGCTCCACCAGCACCACCTGTAACATCATCTGCTCCCGTGTAACAAGTTACACGATCATCGCCAAATACAAGCAGATAGGGTGAGCTAACAATATAAATTTATATATACAAGTCACATATATGCATACATTCATCAGAGAACTCTATCCTCTGATTCCTTACCACATGGCCACCACCATGTTATCCAAGTTCTACGTCTTTAGATTATATTCTCAAGATACCCTTTGATGCTTCCACCTATAAGCCACAACTTGTAGAACAAGTGCGAAAAACCTGCTACGAACGACACTCTATAACGCCAAGTGGAGTTCCCGATGCGAACCATAGTTCGTAACGTCCCAAGACTACCAAACTAGCCGACCAATGTCGAAGAGGGCAATCTTTATGGATCCATCCGTATGAGCCATAACTCGCACACTCACACCAGCAACACTCGCCAATCTGAGCCACAACTCAAAGATTCCTCGTGTTCATCCGCCATCCTGAGCCACAACTCAAGAGATGTTATTCCAAGCCACAACTCAAGAAATATCACATGTTTACCCTCTATCCCGAGCCACAACTCATGGGATACCGTTCCGAGCCACAACTCAAGGAACACTTCAGCAAGTTGATCTTTAAGGTATCACCCAAAGCCCTGTAGACAACGCACATCCCAACATACAATAGTTCAACCACTGCATTATCACTTGGCACTACTCTAGAGTTGCCAAGCGAAATTCGGTTCCAAACCGCTTGGCGAAACCCATCTATCGCTAGGCGCTTCAAACATCATTATCTCTACAGGTATCGCCTGGCGAAACGACTCCCACTGCTAGGCGCCACACGTTCCAATACCCCACTAATTTTACACGAGAGCAGATGATGTAGTAGGTGGACCTGGTGAGGCATAGAGTCGAAGCATTGGCTATCTTGGGGATTTTTCTATAGAGTTTTATTACTTTATTGATTTTAAAGACTTTATAAACATTTTATTTCCATCAGAGTTGGAACTTGTAGTGGATATCTATAATCTGTGGTTTTGGCATTTATGGAGATTTAATAAAGGTTTTCATTTTCCCTCATTTTTTGGGAAAAGGAAATTTAAATTAATGCGTTTACATTATCTGTTTTATTTTATTTTATTTATTTAAAATTCGTAATATCCGATTGGGATGTTACATATCCATGTTAACTTCTGCAATCTTGTACTTGGTATATCATCCAAAATGTTATATCCCTAGTAGGAACTAGAATTAAGGCTTGTCGGAGGGTTCTTAATTAATGTAAGTTTGTAAATTGATGTTAGTTACTAAAACACTAATTGTTTGAGATGTATGAGGGCTTCATATATAATGAGTAGAACTATGATGCAATGAGATTAGTTAAGGATATCATAAGTGTTAGATCACTAAATCACTATTGAAAATAAAATAAGATAAAAAGTGATGCAGAGAAGAATGCACACAAGGATTTATACCAGTTCACCTCTACCTACGACTATGTCCAGTCTCCTAAGCCACATGTTTAAGAAATTTGCTAACCAACACCTTTGACTAGCACGAGAATAAACCTCTCTAGGTTACAATGAGAATCTATCTCTCTAGGTAGCCCTTGTTAACCCTCTAAAAAAATACGAGTACAAATCTTTCCAAGTTACAATGAGTTTAACCTCTCTAAGTATCCTTTCTCAAATTTTCCATTGAGATAGAGAACTCATAATTAAAAGACCAAAGTATTCTCTCATATAGGAGAGAACAATCATGCTTACAAAGTATAGCTCCATTTAGTGAAAGATTTACAATGGTTTACACCCAACCCAATATCACTCTATATAATGTGTTGTGGCTTCAATCATCTCAATATTCTCTTAGAGTATTTGATATGTAGAGTATTTATCTTTCTTGTGATTGGTTGATAAATATATGATAACATTCACATTATTCTTCAGATTAAATCTTCAATCAAATCTTCAATTAGAATATCTTCAAATAATGTCGAGACTTGTTGCGAAACTCTCTTTCTTGACTTGATCAACAATTTCAACATTCATATTCCTTTTATCAATTCAAGCTTGATCTTTGTATCACATTATGATTTGATAGTTTTCTTTTGCGTCATCTAAACCTAAATCATTTAATGTTTGTCATCATTTAACTCGTTTAGTCATTCTTCCATTGAAGTCTTCTAATGGAAGCACTCTCTAATAAGGATATTCAACATTCAACTTATTGAGTCGACTTTGACTCATCTAACACCAATATTCATCTAGTACCTTTGTGTGATTGTGTTGACTCGTCTAACACTTTGCTTGGGCTCATCCAATGCTCGTAGGAGTCTGATGCCTTGTTTAATCATGTTGACTCGTTTGGTCAATGATTGTGTCAACTGAGTCTACACTATTGAATGCGTCTTTTGACCTTTATCGTCTAACAACTTGTGATTGTTCTAAGTTAGCAATTTTGAGTAAACTTTTCTAAGCTTTACTTTCTCGTGTTTGCTTCAAACTTCAAGCTTCATCTTTCTCTGTGCTACTTGTGCTTTTGCAATACTTTCACTTCCACTAATTGGAAAAACATTAGTTCAACAAAGATATGTATTCACAATAAAGAACGTGGTTGCCTAATGATTATTTATGATAGTCTAATAGGGTCTTTGACCTAGTTATCATTTCCTATGTCTAGTGCTTATTCGAATGTTTAATCTTAATAATATTTTGCCATCCTAGGACATTATTATACCAACTTATCTTCATTATATATTTTGTTATTATCAAAACCCACTTACTATTAAGCTCGTCTAATGGGGTTTTCTAACATCTAATTGCTAACAATATCACCCTTTTGTTGTTAAAATTATTATTATGAAAGATGTTAATTTACTTGAATTGAAAGAATTGTTGCTTTCCAATGCCTACTTATGATATCACTTGTTAGGAAACTTAACTATGTTGATACCACTTGTTGATTTGATTTATCTTGTATTAATACCACATATTGATTATACTTGATTATATCAATATTACTTGTTGAACAAACCAAATCAATATCAAACGTGAATATATCATAGCAATATCATTCAAGTAATTTCGGATAAAACAATATTATACCATAGTAAACAAATCCAAGCAAACATCAGAACAGACAATGCAATCCAAACAAATCATGTTTTCTCCAATATTTTTGCATTTCTTCTAATTTATAACACTTATGTTTCTTACCACCGTTTTTATGTATTCTCTCGCTTCGTGTTACGATTTAAATTCTTTTTAATTAATTTCATTTCCCTTATGTCATAATTCTATACTCCCTCTTATTATTATATTTCTCTCTTTTTCATGTTTCATACACATTTAACTCCCTTTTTGTAATGATGAAGAAATTACAAGGGATGAATTACATAATACATGACAGAACATATTTGAAGCTGAGAGGATGAAGGCTTAGGATTTGAAGATGACGATGCATATAGGTTTGAGATTAGCTCGATGATTGTAGATTTAATGAGGTCTATAATGTTTACCGTCATCAATTTCATCCATTCATTATGCTTATCTTTAATCCTCTTCATTCTAACATCTATCCTTGCATCAATATCCTCTTGAGGTGGAGGAAGTTAAGCTTCAAAAATTACTTTCGGAGGCGAGTTAAAGTTCATTCTTCCAGAGGTTTTGGCTCTTCAAAAATTTGTTTCTAGGGAGTTTGTTGTTGTATGGCTTTAGATTTAGTCCATACACATACAATGCAGACAATATTCCTTTTCCTCTTTAATTTCTCCATTTGTTCAACATTGTACTGAACTATTGTATTTGTCAAGAACTCAAGGGACCCATATGATAACTTTTTGTGGTTTTCTCCCCTACTTCTATACTAACCCTTTGCGCCCCTAGGTAGAATATTTATGTAGAAGATGACTTTAAAGTCCTAGTCCTTATGGAACATGGTGGTAACATCGTCTGGAGAGAATGTGTGAGCTAGAGTGAGAATAGAAACTGCTCCCTTGGTGTAGTGTCCTTCTTCTACCCTTGGATTTGTAGGATTGTAGGATTAGGAGGCCTCATCATGGTACATCCTCCTGAATCAATTCCTTAAAAAAATTCCTTTTAATAACATAACACAACAGTGATGACCAGTTCCTCTAAGAAGGTTGTGATGCATCAACTTTGTGGGAGAAAGAGGAACGAAACATCTCTATTTTTATTTTTGCTCATATTCAAGGCCTTTATTTTGGGATAAATGAAGTTTGGTGTGAAATTGAGAGAAGTTATGCCAAACATATAGATATTCGCTAGGTGGTTGGCTATAGTCTTTACATCATTAGGGGAAATAAGATAGTCAATGTCATTGAAGTCATACATTGGGTGTCTAATATGTATTGGCCATATTTTTAGTGGATTATTAATCTTTAGTTCTATACCTACACTTATGGTTCAGAGTTTAGGGCGACGTGGGAGAGGTTGAGATGGTTGAATAAGGTTGACATGTTCATGGTGGACAATAGGTGGTGGGTAAGGAATTTTCTCTCTACAAATATTTTTGTGCTAGGGTTTTTAGTAATGTCTAACAGAGGCCATGTCCTTAATTTAACATGTACATGGGATGTGATTTACATGGTCTACCTTGTATCAATCTCCTACTTGGGTATACTTTAACAATTTGTAAGGGTATTACTAGGTAGAGTAATTCTTTGTTTAAGGTATCTACTAAGATTAACTTGTCTGATGGTTGGTACAAGACTAATGTTATATCAGGGTTTTCTATTATTGAAGGAGAATGTACATGAGATATATTTGGAAGGTCAGCTAAGATGGCTTGTATTATGCTATGTGTAGGGCTATCTACATGTGATGGAAAGCTAATAGGCGAGGGGGGAGGAATGCATACCTATATGCTTAATTTAATTTTCTTCTACAAGGAAGCCAATACTAGTCCACCATCATCATCATTTGATGATTCCTCTTGTAGGACTAATTTTCTTATGATTTAGTAGGAGCTCCAACTGTTGAGGAAGATTTGACTTTCTTGGCTTGTCTTTGTCATGAAACCTGATCTTCTCATTTCATCCAGTTTTTGTTGTTCCTTTTTTCAATTTTGTCACATGATTTTCAATATTTTTTAAACTTTCATAAACACCAATGTGAAGAGGACTAAAATTTTCCACTTTGTGATGCATGAGTTTATCTAGATTCAAAGGTTCTATAATTATCAATTGTAAGGGTAGCTCCAGCTTGATAATGTCTATGGAAAATACAAGTTCTTCCAAATAGTAAGTATCCTTTATTATGAACTTTAATTCCTTTATTTTTAACTTTTTAACATACACTCCTTATTTTCAAAATATTTTGTTGATAAGAGCTTGGTAGTGCAAATAACGTCTCCCTTGTTATTCTCTTAATAGTTATTATGACACTCAAATTGAGCAAATGAGGTAGTTTGAAAGGAATAGCTTTGAGAAGGTGGTAAATCAGGTTTTCGCTAGTTGACTTACAATATTTCTTGATTCATCTTTTGGAATCAGTATTTTATTGCAAATTTAGTGCCATATCTTTTCCATGGGGCAGAGCATATTGTAGTCAACCTTTACTATAAACTTATTTTCCTTTTGGTGTTTCAGATAAAGGACATTTCACACCTAATAGCATGTGCGATAGTGTATTGATTCAAGGTAACACTCCATCCCAACACATCAGATACAACATTGTAGTCTACCTCAATTCTTTTAGTTCTTCCAGAACTCCTTGAATATTCCTGATTGAGGTCATACCCCACCAAATAGAACATATAAATGCAATACTCAAGAGTTAACCAAAGGTCGTTTCCTAGTAACCAAACCTTTCATTCAAAGCTTTCCAGATTGCAATTCAGCACAAAAAGGGGAGAATGAGGGGTTGGCAGATTCAAATGCTCATAATATATTAAATGAAATGCAACAGTGATTAAAACGTACTAACTTCCTTGATTCAAATGCAATTCCACTTATACTAGGCCACCAAATTAACATCTCTGCCTACTCTAAATCCACTAGACACTAACCCACTAAGCGAGAGATACAATCAGTTTCATTACGCAATTAAGTAATGCATACATCCATGAATTCGTGACAGCCAAGCTACATACATTAAGCATGAACATAACCCAACCCAAATATATGAACTTAATCTGTAAATTAAGCATAAATAGATGAATCACATACACTCTACGAATTAAAGATAAAGAGAAAGCAGATTTAACAAAACCAACAGAACCTCAAAGCTTCATTGGATTTTTCACCACGGAGTCAATACACGAATTTAGCAAGCCATGGAAATGGAGCAATTAAACACTTCAAAATGGAAATAACAAAAATAGAACATCAAACCCTAATTTGGTTCATATTGAAACGCAAATTCAAGAGCAAATGAGATTTCTAAAGCTTTAAAGGAACAAAAGTGACTATTGTGATATAAAAAACGAAAACCCTATACATGGGTGCTGTTCCAAGTTAATACAATCCAGAAAACGAAATGCCCAAGCTAGCAAATGAGCTGAAAACGTAAAACCCACATTGGGTGTTGTCAACAATGCATAAAAATGTTAAAATTGAGTGCTAAAACGTGAAAAATGAATAAGGCACCTCCATAGGTCACCAACCAAAGCTTAAGGACGTGGAAATGGAGAATGTAAAAGAAGATTGTGGCTACCCATGAGAAAGAAGACCTAAAACTCAAGGTCACATCACCACAGACCAACATATTTACAAAAATGTCATTCTGATCAGCAGAATTACAAAAATGCCACTATAGGCTGAAAATGCTGACCCAATGACGTGAAAATGTTGGTGCAAACATGGCAATGATGTTGAAATCACGTGACAATGATGTAGAAATCACCTGGCAACTCTACCTTGACCTTATGATAAACATCCAAGCTCCAAAATTTACTTCACAAATTACCTAAAAGTAATTAGAAACAAAAATTAGACCAATTAATGCCAAATTACACAAAATTCAGAATAATGGCCCAATGAAACCCAATTGAGGAAAATGCACTAACAAAAGACAATTAAGCACTAAACAACCATCAAGATGGGCACAAAAATGTAATGAAATAAGGGAAAATAATGACTTATCAATTCCAAGGTAAATTTCTGAGGTTACAAAAAGTAACTTCTAATCCTACATTTTTCAAAACTTTTGAAGAGCCCTAACCCATACTTGCTGAATTCTCAAAATTTAGAAAGTGTTATACGAGGAGAGTGCACAATTCAAGATTTTTCCATGATAAATAGTCTTTGTTAAAGAACTAAGATCACTTAGGAAGGCCATTAGCATAAAATGTGATCGTTTATTAAAAGATATACTAAGAGGGTTCTGAGGTGTAAGAGTGTGAGATTTCTCTAGGGTTCAAATGAGGGAGTAAGGAAGAAGAAAGTTCTAAAGGTTTTGAAGAGGGTTTTGTGCCTAATGCAATAGTCGTGTAGGCAACCCTACCGAAAAGAGTTAATTTTCTAATGAGAGAGTAGTGCCATGTTTGATGAACAAAACATGTCATAGTATGACCCTAAGGTCATCTAATACATGGGACATCTAAATGTTTAGGTTGTCTAATGCATGAGGTCTTACACATAAAGCATCTAATGCTCGCCACATCTAACGCTTAGGTTGTCTAATGCACTACATGCACATACAGTCTAAGGCTTAATAATTTGAGACAATTTTTATTTTAGTCTTTCTTTTAATGTTTTCTTATACAACAATTTTTTGATTTAATATATGAAAAAGGTTTCTAATTTAGCTGACCAGGAAAACTCATTCTTCTAGGATGCTTTCTTCCATAGATACCATTTTTGCTTTTCTTCTTGCTAAGTTCTGTGTATATAAATTTTCTTGTTATGAGTCGTAATCATCCACTTTCCAAAAGTCTTATCATCAGTGCTCTCCCTAATTGTACTTATTTCCTTTCCCAAATCATTACATTCTAAATTCTCTTTCTCTAGTTCCTTTCTGAGATTCTCATTTGATTCTCCTAGAGAAACATTCCGAGCTTGAAATTTATCACATTAAATTTCTAATTCTTTAGTAGATGCAAGCTTCAATTTAAACATACCTATCTCCTTACAGTTTTCTTTGCATTGCCCTTTTAAGATTTTTATATGCATAAAGTATTCTTGAACAATTAGACAAGGAATCATAATAAACTTCATGAAGAGATTTTATGTCAAGAAGATCTACCTGTTCATCATCCGAGTCATCAAAACTAGCACTTGTGGTATCTTCCATTAAAGTATAATGTACTACCTATTCTAATTCTGACTCAAATTTCTGTCTCCATCATTTCTCCATTTTTTTTCCTTGATAAACTCTTCCTAGATTTCTTTGGCTGAGATAGTAACCTAGTCTAATGATGTTATTTTTAGACAATGTACATATCAACAAATGTTTGACTTTGGGATTTTGATTAAAATCTTGTCTTCAACCATCATTCAACATACTTATAGGAATTAGTATTTCATTCCCATAATAAAGATAAAAAATATTATTCTCAATAATCTCTAACAATTTGATATCCATACTCTTAATGTAGGTCATCATTTTTATCTGCCAGAAATTTATCTTTTTCTTGTCGTACATTGGTGGATGATCTACAATAGATTCTCCCTTGCTTATTTTGTCTACTTCGATCTCTCCTCTTGTTTTGTTAAGAACTCCTTAGGACTAAACTCTGATACCACTTGTTGGTGCAATGTGGCTCTAGAAGAGGGGTGGAAGAGGGGAGTGAATAAAGTCTATAGACATTTTATAATCGTTTGTGCAGACGTACTATTGAAAAAAAAAAGATAAAAAGTAAGGTAGAGAAGAGCACACACAAGGATTTATACTGGTTCACCACCACCTTAGGTTATGACTAGCACGAGTATCAACCTTTCCAGGTTATAACAAGTATCAACCTCTCTAGGTATCACCAGTTAAACCCTTTCCAGGAAACACGAGTACAAACCCCTTCAGGTCACAACGACTTTAACCTCTCTAGGTATTTTTTTCTCAATCTCCCTCTAAGATTGAGAACTTACAATTACAACGATCAAAATAATCTCTCACGCAAGAGAGTACAATTACACTAATAGGGTTATAACTTCACTAAGTGAAGGATTAATAATGGTTTACACTCAACACAATATCACTCTATACAAAAATGAATATGACTATAATGCTCAAAGTTTTTCCTTCAAGAATTGATATGCATGTTGAATTCATCATATTCTTCATATCTTTTTCTTTATTCATTTGGAAGTTCTTTATATTACATTCAAAGTATATTGGTTCATGTGAATTATCACTTGTTTCATTTTTAGCCATTAAAAAATTTAAATTTCAAAAGTAATGTGTTGTGGTTTCAATCATCTAGATATTCTCTTGCAGTCTTTGATCTGCAAAATATTTCTCTTTCTCATGATTGGTCAATAAATATATGACAACATTCACAGTATTCAATCAAAGAATGTTTCCTTCTTCAACTATTCAATCACCTATGATATTCTTCAGATTAAATCTTTGATCAAATCTTCAATCAAAATATCTTTTGGTAATCTTTGATCAATTTCAACATTCAGATTCCTTTCATCAATTCAGGCTTGATCTTCGTATCACCTTGTGATTTGATAATTCTCTTTTGTGTCATATGAACATGACTTATTTAATGTTTGTCATCATTTAACTTGTCTAGTCATTCTTCCATTGAAGTCTTATAATGGAAGGACTCATCTAAAAGGTATATTTAACATTCAAATTATTGAGTGAACTTTGACTCATCTAAAACTAATACTCATCTAGTACTTTTGTGTGATTGTGTTGACTCATCTAACACTTTGCTTTGACTCATCCAATGCTTATAGTATTTTAATGCTTTGTTTCATCATGTTGACTTGTATGGTCAATGATCTTGTCAGCTGAGTCTGCACTATTGAATGTGTCTGATGACCTTTGAACTCTAACAACTTGTGACTATTACAACTTAGCACTTTTGACTGAGCTTGTCTAAGCTTTACTCTCTTATATTTGCTTAAGACTTAAATTTTCATCTTCCTCTACACTACTTGTGCTTTTGTTATACTTTTAGTTCACTCATTGGACAAACATTAGTCCAACAAACATATATATTCACAATAAAGAACATGGTTGCCTAGTGATTATTTGTAAGCGTCTAACAAATTGTTTGACCAAGTATTCATTTCCTATGTCCATTGCTTATTTGATGTTCAATCTTAATCATCTTTAGCCATCTATGGATATTGTTATTTTAGCTACACACTCTTTCTTTTAGCTACACACTATTTTTTCTCTCTTACATTGAAATTCGTTCACATCTTGAAGATTCTTTCCCTGTTATCACAACCTTTGTGTAGCTATGTTCAAATGATGTATGCCAATTAAGTTTTTTTTATGTTTTACATTTGAATATTTCTACTCCTTTTTAATATTTTTCTTTATTGTTTATTATTTCTCACACAAGAATGTTTAACTCTCAATCTAAGTGTTTACTTGCATAAACCCTTTATTTACTAGGTAATATTTAACACTTATTAGATCTCTAAGTTATTATTCTTTTTATCATACCACTAATTATACAAATTCCTTTACATGATTCATTCAATGGTCTATCAAATTATTTCTAAGACACACATTTGTTAACTTTTACTTTTTTGAATATATTTATCTTTGTTAACTTAATCATTCATAATACCTTTTTGATATTTTTATATAATTATTTTCATTTTCTAACAAATTATCATAAGTGTAGTTTTATCACTGCAATTGTATAAATAAATATCATTTACTATAATATAATAATTTAATGTCATTTTTGTGAATCTTGTTTATCATCATCTAACATATATTGAAGTTTAAAAGATAAAAAATCTATGTTAAATTTTAATTTTTATTAGTTTAATTGTTTTTCTTTGTGTGATTTCATTCTTATGGTGTATTATAATTTGTATTACTGTATAAAAAGACATTTCATTATAATTTAAAGAAAGTAAAAAGACATTTAAAATATTTTTAAATTTGAATATCTTTTTTTCTAATGTTTTAAAAATATTTTTAAATTTTATCAACCTTGTTTCATCAACGTTTTTAAATTTGATAAATGTTTTGGTTCTCATGAAATTTTATTTGGTACTTTTATTTCAAATGTATATAAATTATAATTTCTTTCTAAATATTTGATATTGAAGAAATGAGAATACCTCCTTTTGATATTAAATATTTGATAATATTATGTTTTCTTTGTCATAATTTTTTATTATTTTATAAGAATTAATTAATTGATATTGAAATAGTAAGAAAACGGGTACAAGTACATGTATACCCGTTACCTAATAGGGATAGGGATGTGACAAAACTTCTATACCTATTGAGTTTGGGTATGGGGATGGGTATGTGATAGTGAAACTCGTTCCCATCCCTACATTAGTCTTATATTGATATCATTGAAACTTGTTGCCTCAAAGCTTGAAACATAGAAATGTTGATCTAAACGACTGTTTGTATTTTCTTTGAAAATGAAAGAGTTCAAATAAAATATAAATATAGAAATAATAAGATATAAATAATGGAAGCATATCACATTTAAATTTCTTTCCATGTTAAGAGTCTAACAATAACACTATAAAGATATATACTTCCCATATGAAGCTTTTTCCATATTTTCTTCTTACAACATACATATTATTTCTACATATAGTTTCAATTGAATCATATAAAATGATTTGCGACTACAAATTTGATTATGCATTCTTATTTTAAACATATATGTTTAAACAAAAATATAGCTACTACAAGATTGTCTAGATGCCTTAAGGGTTTATTTGATAATTTTATAAGTTGAAGTCATTGCAAGACACTTTTTACCAGACTCATAAGCATAAAACATTTATATGACTTACTTGTGTTTAGGGGTGGCAAAACGGGCCAACCTGACCCGTTTTTGGCCCATTGAAAACCGGTTGGGACAGACCAACTCGTTAAGAGAAAAAAGTCTAGAAACTTCAACCTGTCTCGTCCTATGACGAGCTAACAGGCCAGCTCGTCTGGCCCATGATTTAAAAAAATGGCAATTAATCTCCATGTAACAACTCCCCAAACAACATAATTTCCTATGATCGCAAGGAATTGAAATCTTAAACTCCTTTTAGTGAAGAACATAAAATCTAATTGATACCATTAAAATCTAATAACTACAAAGTAAAAGGTGTAATATCCCAAATATATACTACAATGATTTCACTATCATAATACCTAAAATTTTAAAATACATTTTTATATACAATGTATTAAAGTTATAATTATAACTACATAATTTATATATATATATATATATATACTTATATACATACATATATATATATATATATATATATATATTTATATCTTAGAATAAATAATGCAGGACCAACGTTCAGTAACAAATAGAATTTCAATTAATAAAATTTTTATTCCTGTTATGCAAAATCTAAGATAGGATTTAGTGAATTTAATGATGGAATCTTTAATGCCTCTATATAAAGAGGATAGTGTAGTGAAAGCAATAGGAGGGAAAGCAATGAGAAAAAAACATTGAGAGTGAGAGAAGCACATTAGATAAAAGAGAAACGTAACAATAAGACTTAAAGGAGAAATAAGAGTTGAATCGTGCATTTATTCAGATCTTTTTCAATCTTTGAGGTAAGGGAATGAGACATTTATCATTCTACCTTTTGACTTTTATTTTTCTTATCTCTTCATCATTAATTTTAATTTTATATTTACCTTTAAGTGAGGTGTCCCTAACCTCATTCTAACTTATATTTAGTTCTCATTCTTGTTTATTTATTTATATTCATCTCCAATTTTGCACTGGTCCTATTTATTTAATTTATATTACTCTCATTTGTTTATTTATATTTACCTCCAGTCACGTACTGGTCCTATTAAATAATTTATATTTATTTCCAGTCACATACCGGTCCTCGTTATTTATCTATATTTGTTTCCAGTTATGCACTAGCACTAATTATTTATTTATACAATTATATGGTTTAATAAAAAAATAAAATTTATGATAAATAAATATTTGAGTATTGTAGTTGGAGCTATGACCTTGGGGATTTAAATGAGTGGATATTACTCAAGATGAGATGTTCTTGATAGTATTTGAATTGTTTACATCGTTTGACACATTTTCGCTTCAATGTTAACTCAAATATTATCATAAAATGTGTTTCAAATGTCAAATAAACTTAACAAAATTTGATAAGAAGGACTAAATCCATGCATTTCTAAAGATGAAGGACTAAATTGGTATAAAGTTTCGAAGAGGGACTAATTCCAAAATTCAATGAAACTTGAGGGACCAAAAACATATTTAACCCTATAAAGTATAATAAAAACCCAATTTTCATGAATCTGAAAGAGTTTTAATTTTATTTTATTTTCTTGAGATATGCTATATTTTTATGTGATATTTGTCTCACTTCCCTATTTTATGATTGTGTGTGAAAAAAAAAATTATAAACTTATCATAGATGACTGCTCCTAAAATGCATGACCCTTCTTCACTGACATTGTGGCTGTTTTCTCGGGGAATGCATGGCAAACCAATGCAGTGAATAATTCTGTGACATTTCGAGGAATATGAAACTCTACTATTACTTTCCTTTTTGTTCTCAACGCACCGATTGTCATTGAAGGACAAATCAGAGTTACCTTCTATTTACTCCCAACAGTCCAAGTGAATCCTATCCATAACCTTTTTCCTCCACCTATTTGGCATCCAGTATATGAGGGGGAAAGTGTAAATAAATAACATTCTTTCCTATTCTAGTGTAAGAAATATAAGATGTAATAAATGGTGTGGAAATAAGATGCATGCAGTATTGTAAATATATCTATGTGAATATTTTAAGTATAATTAGATGTCATTGTATAATTTAGCCTCTAAATTTTATATGTATATTATAGAAAATAATAATAATAAATAACTAAATAGAATTTTTTTTTAGGTCGTCACAAAAGGGAACTAAGATCAATTGGTAAAATGGCATTAGAGTTGGGAATTGACTTGAAAACAATAAATGGATAATGTAAAACAATGCATAAACGGGGGAAGCATAATGGTTATGAATACATTGTCAGTTGAAATGTTAATACATATTGTTTTTAATATTTAAAACAATTAAGAGGAAAATAGTTAAATATGCCCTAATTATGTACTTATACTAATCATTCTTTTTAATGATTAAAAAAGTCATATTAAAATATCCATTCCATATTTTCAACAAGTCGACATATGCATAAGCCTCTAAAATGGAAATATTAACCCGAGAAATGATGATAAAATATTGTAGAAATGGTAAAAGTTGATGAACAAATATCATTGCTAAAATGTAAATTTAGATTGAATGAAAACAAAGCGGTGGAGGGAATATAAAAGAGAACACAAATGCATGCATTGAAGAGTTGAAATTAAAGGATAGAAAGAACCATGCACATTGAAGAGAAAACCCATAGAAGAAAAAGCTCCAAATGTCAAAAACTAGAAGAGTAGTTTCACGAATAAATTTCCTAAGTAAGTTATTTGAACTAACTAAAACAATGTTGAAACATTGTTGCCTCTATTCTACTGCATCTTTTTTGGAACAATTGCAATCAACTTTGTCATTCAAAATTCACGTTCCATTAATCTAATTCCAACCCGACAAATTTTAACTCAATCTGACTTTTTGTTGAAAAAGGCAATTCAATAAGTGAGGATGCTTTACGATGAAAATTCAATTCAATAAATTAGAAACAAATGCCAAATGTCATTATGTATCACTTTTAGGATCATTATACGCAGTATTGGAACAAGTCTCCTCTACTTTTTTATCTTTTTCATTGTCTTTATCATCTTTAAACAAAATAAAAATAAGAAAAAATTATCATATAAAAAATTGTGTACGAGAATAAAAAGGAATTGAAGACATCTATAGTATACAATTTACCATCACAAAAACCATGCTTCCAACTGGAACTACAAATAATTGCCTCCACACTTGTTGACAATAAACAATTTCTATACTTATTAAGAATCCTGGAATCAATGTTGAATGTTGATTCAGCTACGACTGTAGTAATCGGGATGTTTAGCAAGTCCCTAGCCATCAAAGCAAGGTTTGGAAAACATTCACTATTATTCTTCCACCATTCAAGAACATCTATAGCTACTGAAAAATGAATATCCAATGTTGGCTCGTCCACATATGTATCAAGTTTATTCTTTCCCGTTTTAGCTACTAGTTGAAGTTTACGTTGTTGCGATTCCTAACATGATAAACAAAAGAAAAGTATATTAATATGAAAAATAATTATTATTAAATTAGAAGAAAGTAAATAACTTACATCAAATAGGTTTGGCTTCATAGAAGATGGGGATAACACATCATTCAAGGTACACTTTTGAGCATTTGAAGTTAAAGTCTTTGAAGAATATTGAGAGAATAAAATGTATAGTTTTTCCTTTATCTTCTCCATATTGTGTTCCTAACAAAGAGGGTCAACCTTTTCAAAGCAAAAACTCAATGTTACTAATTTCCTCCTTGGGTCTAGAATTACCCCAAATGCAAGAACAATATTGTATTCAACCCAATATTTGTCAAATTTCACCATCATCTTTTCGGCCATATTTCTTATAACTTCATCTCCATCTTGCACACTCTCCATTAAAAGGCATTAAATTTTCCAAACTTGAAAAAATACAAGTTGGATGTAGGATAAGTTTAGCCACACATCAAATGGGGGCAAGAAAACACTGATCTTTTCTGCTCTTTTCCATGCCTCCTCAGATGGATAATACTTTTAATTCTCATCAACTAAGCCTAAATTTGCAAAATCTCGTTGGTATTTAACAACACTTTGAAGCATAAAAAATGTTGAGTTCCACCTTATAGGAACATCTATACACAATCCACTTGATGAATCAATGTTCTCTATTTATTGAAGGCATTCTTTAAATTTAATCATTCTGCTTTCAGAATCCCTAACATGCTTGATGCTCCCCCTAATTTGATCTAAAGCATCACTAAGTACCTTTAACCCTTCTTGTACAATCAAATTTAAAATATAAGCAGAGCAACGCACATAAAAGTACTATCCACTACAAATCAATGAATTATTTAAAACCAACTAATTTTTTAAAGTTTTCACCAATACATCATTGCTAGAAGCATTATCCAAGGTGAAATAATATATTCTCTTTCAAATTTCCCAGTCATGCAAACACTCATTTATCTTCTTAGAGAACTCAAATGCAACGTGAGGTATAGGGAAATGGAAAAAAGTTAAGAATTTTTGTCCTCAACTTCCAATTTGAATCAAAGTAATGCGTTGTTAAACTTATATAACCTTGGGTAGTGCAAGATGTCCATAAATCAAAGGTTAAACAAATCCTACTCATAATGTTATGCAACTCACCCTTCAACTTCATCTTTTCTCTCTTAAATATTCTCAATATGTCCTTCTTAATAGTATTCCTAGAAACAAGTGTTGCTTCAGAATTCAAATAACTAGGACTAGTCCTATGTCTGGGGTACTCAAGAAATTTGAATAGTAAATCATGCGAATAATTAAATTAGCACATAATTCACGAGACAACATTTGGTCTATTTTTTTGGCTTTCAATTTTCCTTGCATGTCCACCATCATTTGACCCACATAATCAAATTTACTTTTGGTACACTTTTCAATATGACGTTTTAAATGGGAAGTCCTATATTTAGAATCACCAACTATATAATTTTGGTTACACCCATTACACTTTGTCCTCTCTTTTCCATCCTCACAAACCCCAATCTTAGTAAAGAATTTCCAAACATAAGAGGATGATAACTTCTTCTTTTTCTTATCACTTTCACTATTTTGGTTATCCTCTGTCACATTTATTTTTTATGATGTTCCTATTACACAAAACTCAAACTGAAAAATTGAAACGCAGCAGTAGTAAGCATCATAATAACAACAATAAAAAATTTTCCAAATTGATACAGTAGAGCACCAAACAAATAGAAATAGCAGAAATGGGGACCAAATAGATAGCTAGTAGTAGTAGAGCACCAAACAAACAAATAGTAGTAGCGCACAATTCATAGGACCAAACATATAACAGTGGTAGAAAAGGGGAATCAACAAAAAGATGGTAGAAAAGGGAACAATCAGCACAAACAAAAATCCAATGGTATGGCAGTAGGAGATGACAACAATTAGGGTAGAAAAGGGAATCGAAAATCCAAAATGACCAATGGCATGACAGTAGTAGAACATGAAATTAGGGCAGAAAAAGGAATCAAAAATTGAAAAATGGGAACAAACATGCGCGGTCGTCAATGTCCCTTACAATGGGGGTCATGACGTTGTCGTCACTGTCCTCCACCATGGGAGAGAAGACGTGGAGTTCCATTGTGGGAGAGAAGATGTGAAGTGGAAGAGATCGCATAGAAGGGTTTATTGTTATTCATGTTTCGTGGGTCACTGTACGTCGTCATCGTCTTCCTCCATGGGTCACGTTGTCGTCGTTGCCAGTCACATGTTCGTGGTTCGAGGTACGCGTCTAACTTCTCCTCTAGTGCACTCTGGTGGAACGAAAAATGATTTGGGGAAAGGAGGAAACTTTGTCAGAGTAAAATGAAGTGAAATCATTCCATTCACAGGCCAACCCTTCATCATTTTTTTTCACTCATGGGTTACGGGCTAGTATGCAACTAACTCGTCATACAACCCAATGGGCTGATGGACCAGGCTGGCGGGTTAGAACATGCCACAAGTTGAAGATCCTGACCCAACCCATTCCTTTCCTAACGGGCTAACGGGTTGGCCCGTTGGGCTCAACTTGTATTGCCACTCCTACTTGTGTAAGTATTTTTTACCATTGAAACATTCTTGAAAGAGACTTGACTAGGGTTAAACCAAGTAGGCTTTTCACATATTTAATGTTTGATAGTTGTAGACTTCATCTAGTAGTAAGGTCATCTAGTGAGTGTAGATGCATTTGGTTAAAGGTGATTTTCCCACTACATTGATCCAATGTGTGTCTCTTGTCAAATTATATGAGGAGAAATATGTTTCCAAACCTAAATACTACCATCCTCATATATAAAAGAAATCCTTAAACCTAAAGACAACCTTATATATTAGCAAACCATTAAATCCACTAGCATACCTTCTCCTAGCCACCAAACCTCCAACCATTTTTAACCCACAAATATTAAGAAGACGAACACTAGTAGAAATGCAAATTCACATAAAGAAAGGTTTGTGTTATGCATGTAATGATAAATTCACACTTACACATAACCATTTAAATTGACAATACTTGTTACTTCAATTAAAGGAAGATGTTGTTGGATAAATTCTTCCTAACCCTCTTGATAGTGGTGGCAACCCTAACTTTTCTATGTCCCACAAGCATTTTCTATCATAATATTAGGAGCTTTGGGTTTTTTCGTAATGGTGTTGGTATCAACTTTCTACAACCCATACTAGCTTAATGTTTTTGACTTCCCATTGCACCAATTTCTAACTTCCAAGTCTTGGTGGGAAATATAATACCTTAGTTCTTGAAGATTTAACAAAGGAATTCAAGGTAAAAATCCAAGGAAATTCTTTAAAACTAATAGTTATATTTAGGAGATCAATTTGTCTCCTTTCACGGTAATCAAGTAAATCTTCCAACCTAGACTCACTTCACTAATTGCCATTGAAATGAATGGTTGGATTTGCACATTGATATAGAGCCATAACTAGTTTTTGGCTTCATACTTACAAGGTGATTTTCTCAACACCTACACAGTTAACCCCTCTCATATCTCATAACCATTTTATTCCATTGATGAAGGGTTTTGGACCTATCAAGATGAGAACATAAAAGTATCCTTATAGTCAAAGAAAAAACTAAAGTTATGGTACAAGACATGCTCAATGAAAGGTTGATTGTCCCACCAGTGTAGTGAAGGTTTTCTATGTTGGTTAAAAAAGACTTTCTATGCCAATTTTGGAATCAACATAGATACAACCAACATAGGAAGTTTCCACTTTTTATGTTGGTTCTAGAACAACCGACATAAAAACTTTCTATGCCTCTTCTTCATCACATGAAATTCATATCCACTCTCGTTTCATTCCCAAATTCTCCATGAATGCCTAATTCCATCATTGCTTGTTACCTTCAAACCCCAAATAATGACGCAAGATCTCAAACCTTCTATCATATGCGACATACTTTACCCTGACCTTCTTATTTTGGGTAGCAAGCATAACAAAATTGGGAAGCCCAACCTTCTTAGTTCTACTAAGGAGTTTAAAAAAGTAGTATCCCAACAACAACTTCTTTTATTTATTTATCCTTCTTCCTGACTTCATGTTTCTGTGGATCGTTCTTCCTGTATGGACTTTTTGTTAGAAGAATTTGGGGATGTTTTCCAAGATCCTCCCAAGGGTTTACCTTTACCCCCTATAACAGGTATTGAACATCAAATCAATTCCATCCTTGGTTCTTCTCTTCCAAGTCAACAAGCATATCAAACCAATCCTTAAGAAATCAAAGAAATTCAAAAACAAGGTGAAAGTCTCCTTGAAAAAGGGCTGGATTCAAGACAACATGAGTCCTTGTGTTATGGTTGTTATTCTTGTTCCAAGAAAATATGGGAGTTGGTGAATGTGTACTGACTGTCAAGTCATCAATAATATTACTATCAAATATCGATACCCCATTCCTTGGCTTGATGATCTTTTGGATGAATTGCATGGGTCCCAAATATTTTCCAAAATTGATCTTAAAAGTGGTTATAATCAAATTCGAATAAAGGAATGGGATAAATGGAAGACTGCTTTTAAAACCAATTTTGGATTATATGAATTCATGCCCTTTATGTTAACGATTGCCCCTAGCACCTTCATGCGTTTTATGCATCATATCTTACATCCTTTCATGGGTCAATTTGTTGTTGTCTATTTTGATGATATTCTCATCTACAATCGTTCCATGGTTAACCATACTTTGCATGTCAAACGTATCTTATTGGCCCTTCAAAAGTTCTCCCTTTATGCTAACAAAGATAAATGTGCCTTTGCTCTAGATCATGCCATCTTTCAAGGCTTTATTGTCAATGCTTAAGGAGTTTGTGTGGATCCTAAAAACATCGCAGCAATTAAGGACTGGCCTACCCTTCTCAATATAAGTGATGTAAGAAGTTTTCATGGGTTAGCCAGTTTCTATCGACGTTTTGTTCCAAATTTTAACACTAATGTTGCATATCTTAATGACATAGTAAAAAAAAGATGTAGTGTTTAAATTCGGACCAGCACAAGAACAAGCTTTTGAAACTTTAAAAGAGAAATTAATTGTTGTGCCTGCTTTATCATTACCTAATTTTGCTAAATCTTTTGAAATTGAATGTGATGCTTCCAATGTAGGCATTGAGGTTGTTTTGTTGAAGGGCAACCACCACATTTACTTATTTTAGTGAGAAACTTAAAGGTGGTCAAGTCAATTATTCTACCTATGATAAAGAAATGTATGTACTTGTTCGTGATTTACAAACCTGCCAATATTATCTCCTTCCAAAAGAATTTGTGATCCATATTGATCATGAATCTCTTAAATATTTAAAAACCCAGAGTAAGCTTAACAAGCACCATCCTAAATGGGTAGAATTTCTTGAACAATTTCCATATGTGATCAAACATAAGCAAGGTAAATCTAACATAGTGGCTGCTACTTTATCTTGCCGATGTACTCTTCTTTCTACCTTAGCCACTCAATACCTAGGTTTTCATCACATTAAGTAATTGTACCACCATGATCCTTATTTTTCTTCCATTTTTCAAAATAGTTTACCAATTAATCTTACTCTTTAAATTAATTGGAACTTCCTTAAATATACCCATTGCATATCACCCACAATCTTATGGTCAGTCTAAAGTATTGAATAAGTGTTTAGAAATGTACTTGAGATGTTTAACTTATGATTTCCCCAAAGATTGGTTTAAGTTACTTCCTTGGATGTAAAAATGTATAATTCTTCTTATCAACACAATATTTGCATGATCCCTTTTAAGATTGTTTATGGTAGATATCCTCATACTCTTATAAAATACTCTATGAATAATATTGATCCAAATTTAGTTTAGGAACAATTGGTACCAAGGGCGTGATTCTCATTAAACTAAAACATAGTGTCTTTAAGGCTCAACAACATATAAAGAAGTGGGAAGACTTCAAGAGAAAATCGTGAGTTTCAAATTGGTGGCACATTGTTAGTGAAGTACATCTAATGTTCCACTTTTATCAATTTAAAACTTGTAAAGGAGAACATTTTCACCCATAAGAAGGAGTGGACATATTGTTGAATTGAGAGGTTACCTCTAGTTCCAAAGTAATAATTGATAGTTAGGTGAAACCCTTTCTACTTAAGAGTGTAACACCCTAAATTCCATGATTCAATTATGACTTAGCCACCGTCATGAGACAATTGATGTCATCTGCAACAATCTTTCCCTCAATAATTGTCCTGTTGGGGATCAAACTCGTGACTTTGACTTTAATACTAGTTATTTAATCAAGTGTTTATCGTCAGACCAAAAGTTTTATTATTAGGGTGCAACTTTTTGTACTTAAGAGTGGAGCAACTCAACTACTATGATACGATTGTGACTTAATCCACCTGCCCTTCTACCACGAGATAATTAATATTACTTATACATATATCTCATGTCACTTGGGAGGTTCATGCCCTATTAACTAAAGCATACATGAATTTCAACATTGAGGACAAGGTTTTTTTAATGACAAACATAACAAATGAATAAAAAACAAAGGTGACAAAGGCTAGAATAAAGAGGTAAACAAAGTTAATTGGTGAAACAACTCATGATGACCATGAAGAGGTTGATCCACATAATAATGAAAAGATAAGAAGTGCCAAAAATTGCATAACTCTAGGATTGAAGAATTTTGATTGATTGAAAACTTATATTAAAATTTTTCTACTAGTATGGCGAGGGGATGAAATGATGTTAATTTCCCTTTTTATGCTCTTATCACTAATTTTCTATGTCTATTAGTTTTTTTTTTCAATATTGCTATTGTGGGTAATTGTAAGAAATTGAGTAAGAAAATATACAAAATAATTTTTTTCTCTTCTAATTGTTAGCATATGTCCATATTTTAGGTCCATTTGCTTGTGACTTTTAAGGTTAGCTTCATGTATTATATAATACACCTCTTGTAACAATTTCTACACAATCAATAATACAAAATCGCCTTCTTCATATATTTCATTAATTTCTACTTAGGATCAAAAGCCCCAAATGATCCATGATTAACAAGAGATTATTGCAATTCATCTTTCCTAAACCCTAAACCCTAAGCCCTAAGTCTCTTTTGCTATTATTTAGACATTTCACCAGGTTTTATTAGTTTTCTACATACTTTGTTTCATTTGATCACTATTTCGTTTTCTACTTTGAGGAATTTTTGGAGGTTTCGCACCATGTTCTTTGTACCATTTTAAGGTATTTGCAATCCTCTAATATTGGGTTTCTATTATGTTTTGTTTGTTGCTTCCATTGTGTGGTTCGTATTTCTGTTTTGTATTCGATTTGTTATGACTACTCGTAAAGATGATTTCTCTTCAGTTTATTAGTGTGCAATTGGGTGGTAAAAAATATTTCTACTAGAGTTATGTTCTGGAAAAATTTCTTCGGGGAAAGTCCATGTGGGGTTATGTTTCAAGTGTTAAGGAAATTTCTATTGACAGTCAAGCTGATGACTATGCTACTACTTTAGAGGTATGGAAGTTGACAACTATAAAAATATCACTTGGGTCAATAATTTTATCAAGCATTCGATTGACGCTCAATTGGAAAAATATGATATTATGGAAGAGGTATGAGATCACTTATCTAGATTGTATACACAGTCTAATTTTTCCAAATAGTATCAACTTGAGACAAATATTCATGTACTGAACAAAAAATGACATGAGCATTCAGGACCTTTATTTTACCGTGAAAACCTTATGGGATCAACTTGCCTTGACTGAGCTTGTAGAATTGAGTGCTTTTGCACCCTATATTACTTATAAGGAATCACAACATTTGGTTCAATTCTTATGGCCTTATGTAGTGATTTTGAAAGTTTGTGTGGTTCAACTTTTTCATCATAGCCCTCTACCTTTTAGTGATGATGTTGTTAATGAATTATTAGCAAAGGAAATTATACTTGCTTTCTAGTCACAGGCCGACACAACCTTGCAATCTCAAGGTACATCATCACCAAATATATCTTCTGACAAATGGATCATTGACTGAGGTGCCACTAATCATATTTCATATCATTTGCCTTATTTTTGTTCTGTTATCACCTAACTCATTCATGTCAATTACAACTATTAACGGTGATTCAGTTTCATTATCAGGTATTTGGATCATTGTCACACTATCTTTGTCTTTATCTAATGTTTACTACACACTTGGTCTTGCTATGAATCTTGTGATTCTGGATATAATGTGTATTTCTTGCAATCTGGATGTTTTATACAGGACCACACATCTTAGAAGGTGTTTGGGATAGGTTGTAGGCAAGGTAGATTTTATGTCTTGAATCAATTTAATGAGTTAATAGTTGCAGCCTCTAGTGTGAATTTATATTCGTTTCATTTGTCTTCTTCTTGTTCACCTTTTTATTTGTGGCATTCTCGTTTATGTCATGTTTATGCATCTTGTTTAAAGTTTTTAGTGTCTACTTGAGTCTTGGGTACTTTGGATAGTCATGATATTTTTTATTGTAGTGGTTGTAAATTGACAAAAATTTTCGCTTTACCTTTAAATAAAAGTATTTCTTCTTTTGCTACTTTTGATCTTGTACATTTTAGTGTGTGTGGACCTTTTCCTATAAAGACTCAACACTCTATTACCATAAAAACCTTTCATTGTAACTTGGGGGTTGAATACACTTTTAATGCTCTTACCACTTTATTTGCCTCTAATGGAACTATATATCAGACCTCTTGCACTGACACTCCTTAACCAAATGGCATTGCTGAAAGGAATCATCATCTTGTTGAGACTACAAAATCATTCTTGTTATTTGTTGATGTTCCAAGTCTCTTCTAAGGGGAGTTATTCTTACAGCAACTCATGTTGTGAATCAGATCCCGACTTCACATAATTCTGGTTTGTTTTCTTTTTAAAAATTGTATGGTCATGCACCTAATTACTCTACTTTGTGTGTATTTGGATGTACCTATTTTGTTCTAAAACCACATGTTAAGCGTATTAAATTATCAGCTAAGTTTGCTTTGTGTGTCTTTTTAGGATATAGTTTTGGTCAAAAGGGTTATTGTTGCTTTGATCCAGTTAGCCAAAAATTGTATGTCTCCTGTCATATTGTGTTTTTAGAACATATTTCATTCTTTTTTATTCCAACTAGCTCACATTATTTGACTATATCTGATATTAAAATTGATCATTTTGATATTGATGACATTACACCTACTTCCGTACCAACTCCAGAACTTGTCTTAGAACCAGTTAAAAGACATTGCACTAGAGGTTGTACTTGTTGATTCCCCTACTATGCTTGTTCAATCATCTTTTGAGGTTATGGTTCCTCTACCACGTGTTTAATCTAGTCGTAATTGTAAGTCTCCTCAACTACAAGATTTTGTTTATTCCTCTTATTCTTGTTCATTTGTTGCTTTTAATACCTTTATTTATCGTCTTCATGAGCCTTCATCATATAGAGAGGTTGTCTGTGATCCACTTTGGCAGAATGTTATGGTTGAGGAACTTATTGCTTTACATCAGACCCATACATGGGATCTAGTTCCATTGTCACCAGGAAAACTTCCTATTGGATCTTAATGGGTATACAAAATCAAGATAAAATCAGATGGCTTAGTTGAAAGGTATAAAGTTAGACTTGTTGTTGCAAGTTATACCTAAGAGTATGACATGGATTATGAGAAAATATTTTCTCCTATGGCAAAAATGACTATTGTTCATAACTTGATTGTTGTCACTTCTATTTTTCAACGAAAGATTTTTCAAATGGATGTGAAGAATGTCTCTTTGAATGAGGTTTTACATGAAGAAGTCTACATGACTCCACCACTAGATGTCTCTCACAAATGTGGTGATATGGTGAAGTTTGCAAACTTCAAAATGCCCATTATGGTCTTAATCAAGCACCTCGTGCTTGGTTTCATAAGTTTTCTACATTAATTTTTTTTCTTGGTTGTGTTGCTAGTCATCATGATTCTACTTTATTTGTTAGGGAAATCAATGCAGAAAGTATTTTGCTATCATTATATGTTGATGATATGATTATTACTGATGATGATTTTGATGAAATTGCATCTTTAAAAAATGCATTATCCCATTGTTTTGCTATGAAAGATTTGGGTGTATTGCGTTACCTTTTGGTTATTGAGGTTTATTCTTCTTCCAAAGGTCATCTTCTGTCTTAGTCTATGTATATTGTTGATCTATTTGAACGTGCTCGGCTTATTGACAAGGTTGTTGATACTCCTCTTGAGACAAGTGTACGATATTCCCTATCAGATGGTGTTCCTTTAATTGGTTCTACTTTATATCGAACTATTGTTGGGAGTCTAGTTTATCTAACTTTGACTTGTCTAAACATTGCACATATTGTTCACATTGTTAGTCAGTTTGTTTCAACTCCAACAACAGTTCATTGGGATGTTGTTCTTCGTATTCTCGTGTATCTTCGGGGCACTCAGTTTTAGTCTATCTTGTTTTGTTCTATGTCATCTTTAGACTTATGTGTCTATTGTGATGCAGATTGGAATGGTGATCATAATTATTGAAAATCTACTACTGGGTGGTGTATTTTTTCTTGATGATTCACTTATATCATGAAAGAATAAGAAACAAGATGTTACATCTTGATCATCAATAAAAGCTTAGTATCGCGCCATGGCTTCGACTACTTGTGAGATTATTTAGCTGCGTTGGTTACTTGCAGATATAGGTGTCTATTTGAAAGATCCTACGTCTCTACATTGTGACAATAAAAATGTTATTCATATTGCTTACAACGTTGTTTTTCATGAGTGAACCAAGCATATTCAAACAGATTGTCAATTTACTCGTCATCATCTTCAAGTTGACATTATATATTTACCATTTGTTCTTTTGACTATATAAATTGTAGATATATTTACCAAGTCGCACTTTGTTTTATGTTTACATTTTTTATTTAACAAACTCTCAATGCATTTAGTCTTGGCATTGTGATTTTGAGGGGATGTTAGGATAGGCCCATGTTTTAAGCTCATTTACTTGTGACTTTTAAAATTAGCTTAGTGTATTATATAATACACCTCTTGTAACAATTTTTACAGAATCAATAATATACAATTCCCTTCTTCACATGTTTCTTTAATTTCTACACTAATATATATATATATATATATATATATATATATATATATATATATATATATATTGATGTTATCACCTGTTCTAATATACAAAAACTTTTTTTTTCTATGTTACCTTTGTTTTTTTCTTCTGATATACAAAAACAACAATAAAGACTAGACTCTAAACTAGTTGAATCAAGTATCAAATTTATACCCTTGATATACACTAATATGGGGCAAATGAAAATGAGAAGGCCATAAAAGCTTGATAAATGGATCAACATATAAAAAAATCATCTTTAGAAATGGATTGGGAAGAGAAACAAACAAATATATATATATATATATATATATATATATATATATATATATATATATATATATATATATATATTTTGATTCTAAATAAAATGATCAAAGTTACTTGCAATTATAGTGAAAAGAAGAAGGGTTGTAACTGAAGAAGAAAATGGGAGTTATAATGATATAAGAAATATATAGATGTTTGTGAAGAATATGGGAATATCTGATTTGATTAGGATAGCCTTGAGTGCAGCACTAGTGAAGTGTCTTTATGCAATCATTGTCAAAAGCCACCAACAAAGAAAAATACACATTTCTGCCAAAGGAATGGATTCATCAAGGCCTTATACAGCAACAAGACAAATCAAAGGGTCATTTTCTCCTGTTCTTTTCCCACAAACAAAAAAACCCTCCTTTTCTACAACTTTATGCACCAAAATATTCATTTAGTACATCTTTCAACAAATTTTATCATACATGTCTAAAAGATACAAATATGAAAAGAATAAATGAGTTTCTTTACTAGTTAAAATTAACTCATGAGTATAAAGATTTTTATATATAGTTTTTCTAAATGTACTTTTTAATTTGTGAGTGAGTTAATTTATATGAGTTATTTAGTTTGATTTGAGAAGGCTCGCCTAAAAACAAAAACAAAAATGAAGATATAATAACTGAGATTATAATAATATATGTATATGTATTGTTTTACAATTATATTCAGTTTTTTTTTTCACTTTTAAAAATATCTCACTTCAAAAGAATCTAATTCCATAAAACTTAAACCACAAAAGATTTAGAGCAACTATAGTATAAATTGTTCTAACTTATTTAGTAGTTTCAAATTTGTTCTAGACATTCATACAAATATCTAAAATTTTCATTGTTAACTAACGTCTGTTAAAAAATTTATTATATTAATAATTTTTAATACAATTTCTTCTTCCAAATACATTTTGAATATAACTTGAATCAACAACTTAATAGTAGTTTGATACAATTTTTAATACAATTTCTTCTTCCAAATACATTTTTGTCACTGACATGAACACACCCAAGAGAAAAAAGAACATTTAAAGTTTTAAGAAAACATGATTCGTTATGATTTATGTGCTACCCCTATTAAGAAAATGGATGTGATTGATATCACTTCAATGTTCGAAAAGTTACCAAATTGGAGGGTTTTACATAAACTGTAGTAAACTTTTTTAAAAGTGTGTAACTTTTAATGTTGATCGCAGGTGTAAATGAACTTTAGCATATAAAAATCCTATGCTTGCTAAAGAGAGTAAATTACAAACCATGCAATAAAATATTATTGCAACGTGTTTTATAAATGCTTTAAATATTATTATTGATTTTAATTGCCATAACATGTATTGTTCTTAAAGGTTCATGCTGATATTATTTAAAGAAAATAAAAAAGCACTATTTGTTTATAATTTCTTTTTATTTGTTTGTGATTAAGATTACTTAATTCTGATTGAAGTCCAGCATAATAAAGTGCACGCGTGAAGATCAGTTTCAGAAAAGCATTGAACCTTTTTCCTGTGACTGACAGTGATAACAAGAAGCATTCATATATACAAATTCATTGTGACATGCAGCTATGTTCACTGTATTTAGATTGAAAGAAAAACAATGGATAAAATATGCATCATACCCTAAAAGTATATATGAAGTTATCATGTTAATACTTAGAAAGAAGTAAAAATAAAGTGTAATCTTTCAATAAAATAAATTAATTTTTTAAAAAATATGTGATTTAAGTGTAATATTATAATATATTTAAAATTAGAGTGATGTTACATATTTAAATTTTCATATTTATTTAACATTTTAAGAACTCGTTTTCTGTTAGTTTCAAAAAAACTAGACTTACCATGTTTTAAACTTTAAATGATCAAACTAATTTTAGAGATAAAAAATAATTAGTTACTGTAATAACTAATTTAAGTATTAATTTATAAACTAAAAATTATTAGTAACTAAAATAATTTATAAATTAGTCATTATAGTGAATTGGTCTCTAAATTTGTCATTAACATTAGTTATCAAAGTTTTAACTAAAAAAAATTAGTCTTTAAATTTATCCAATTAACAATCAATTTAGATACAAATTTAAAAATCAATTTTTGGGTAGCTAAAATCTTAGTAGCTAATATTAGTTGTAAATTTAGAAACCAATTCACTATAGTAACTAATTTAAAAACTATTTTAGTTACCGATAATTTTTAGTTTATAAATTAATATCTAAATTGACTACTGTAGTGACTAATTATTTTTTGTCGATAAAATTGGTAATCATTTGAAGATTTTCTTGTAGTAAACATTTAATTTGAAAAAAAAAATTATATATGAGAAAAAAGAATTAACAACAACAACAATAATAATAATAATAATAATAATAATATATTATTGTATATGTTTGGCTGTAAAATATTAAAGCAAGGAAAAATATAAAAAGATTAATGAGTTTTATTCTTTTCTTTTTCCTCTTAATTTTAATGTTGAAAATATTCTGTCTGTTTGTTTCTTCCACTTAATTTTGAAGTTGAAAATATTCTGTCTCTTTCTTTTTTCCTCTTCTAAACAATACATGAGAATAGATTAAGAGCATCTTCTAATCAAAGATAGTAAGCTGGCATTCCATTCTAGATCTTTGGTTGAGAGAAAACTGCATAAATAAATCAACACAACACTTTGGAATCAAAAAGGAAAAAGCTTGCAAAAGCATTTCAGCGGTGTGCACTGCATAATAATTTTATGATAATAATAATAATAATAACATGCATTGTTCAAGTAATAAAACAAAGGGTTATATTTTATTGGTGCACATGTTGTCATGTCATACATCGTAGCAGAATAGTTTAGAGAGGATAAGCAATAAAATATATGAAGGTTCATGCACACAATAGTCATTCAATGTTCCACCATTTATATAAGATATGAAACTAGAACCTTTCAATTCAATTAAGAGTCACCTATATCAAAGAGGGATAACAGTTGGAATCAGAATCAGTAAATACCTGCAAAAAAAAAAAAATCTAAATAAAGAGAAATATTATCTAAGAAATTTGAATTTCTGCAAAGTTTTTTTTTTTCATATGTATGCAAAAAAAAAAATCTAAATAAAGAGTAAACTTATCTAAGAAATTTGGATTTTCTGCAAACTAATTTTGATATGTTAAAATATATTAAAAATATTTTTAAGGTCCCAATATATTATTGATATTCAACATAATACAATAGTGAAAAAAATTAATTACAAATTTGGACTCAAGGCTTAATGACAATATTATGGAAATGAATATGGATACAAATATATCTAATATAATTTTTAAATTAAAAGCTAATACTAACACTAAACATTATTTTGATGTTAAAAATTGAAAACACTAAACATGAATTGTTAATAGATTGTCTAATACTTGTATTTATAATTATGAATCTAAGAAAAGGTTTATTCAGTCCTCTAAGAAAGCAAAAAAGAAAAAGGGCTCAAAGCTATTTCATATACATAACATCCACGTATATGATGATTATGATGATTGATACTTTATTAAAATGTATATATATATATATACAGAAATGGGTATGCATGCATCTTATCAAAACCCACACCAATGTCATCCTCATTACGAAAAATCAACTTTTGAATTTTATAGTGGAAATTGAAATTTAAAGAGAAATACATTTGAACTTGGAAAATCATTCACTCAACTTTAACTGTGTTTTCGATTTGGACCAGTGACATAGCACATTGAAATGAGGACAAATTCAATATAGTCCATTGTCCATTTCCATTGGCCAATTTCATCTTGTACCTCCGTAATTTCAACCTTAATCCCATAATTTTTTTATATTTTAATTTTATAATTTAGAATATTAATTTTACATTCCAAAATACATAATTTTGAATACATCTTTTATAATTATTCCAAATATACGATCTAAACCCTAAAATACAATGGACAATCTAAAATATAAAAATTATTTGTATTTTGAGTTATACAATCTAAAGTATATTTGTATTTCAGATTATTAATTCAAATATATTTTTTATTTTATATTCTGTATAATAAACAATATAAAAAAATTTTGTTTTAGATTATATATATTTCAGAACACAAAAATTTTTAGAATGCAAGTTGAAATTATGAAGGTAGAGAGGTGTAGGAAGAAATGAGCTTCAAATTGTATGTGTATTTTTATTTTCTGCTGTGGTTTGGATTAAAGCCCAAAGTACAGAGCAGTTGTTGGGCTTTGTCTTGCTCCATAAGGCCTTAGAGTTTTGTCAGTTGCATGTGTACGTAAAATGTTTTGCTAGTAATAACATTACCGAGGTGGAGCACGGAACAACATCGTCATGGTCCTGTTGTACCTGGTTCTCCAAATTTCAAAAGAAGCTTCTTCACTCGTGGGAGTAAAGTTCTGCATCTTACTCTAAATTCCACAAGGAAAAAGTTTCTTCAGGGCTTTGAAATCCCAAACTGTGAATGATTAGAGTTTACTATATGGAATACTGCATTAACCTTACTATCCGCAGGTAAGTCCAATTTATATGCCAATCTACTTTACTTTATCTTTTATTCACCTTTACTTCTCAGTTCTTTCCATTTTTATCTTGTAGAAAATGAAACCTAGGGTTAAAAGTTAGGCTATTATTTTAATATAGTAGTCATTGTTCGTTCTGTAAGAAGGAAACAGTTTTTCTTGTCGACAATCGACTATTCTCAGTAAAACTGAGCAGCAAGAAAGATAACTCTTGTAATCAATTGTAAGTTTCTCTTAGAACTCATTTGAGTAGCCAGTTTTTTGAACTAGAAAACAAGATATAACTCTTCTCTATGAGAATATATAGTGCACGCCAACTATCATAGATATCTCAGGTATTCCCAGTCAATTAGTTCATACTTGTTTAACCTAAATTATCATTATCAAATATCATGCTTAATTATAAATGTTATAAATAAGAATACAAAGACAATGTTCAAGAATATAGTGATCTTTGAGCATCACTGCATAACTTGCCGAGCATTACTCATTACTTATCCATCCCCGATTTTCTTATCAACACCAAGATTTTTTATAATTTTATGGATGGTAAGGATATTGTGCTGTTTGCAACCACCTGATTACATTCTATGAAAACACTCACAACAGTACTAGCCGTTATCATTAGTAGTTTAACACTCCATTGGAAAGACCCTATAACTATTGTTGTTCTTCTACATGTCCTCACTCTAATTCAATTAACATGTTCAGTCATCTCATTATTTTAAAAGTAAGAAATTATAACAAAAATCCTATCATTTTGTTGCAATATGTTTTGCAAGATGTTTTCTATTCATAACATACCTCTCTCCAAACAGTGAAACACCTAATCAACTTAAAGATCAGCATATCCCCTCTCTTCCCATTTCTCTTTATCCATGTATCCATGTATATGGAACATATATAAAAATTGTTATCACAGTGAATGAGGATGCAGATTCTATTGCATAGAGTCTCCAAGAATCTTTCAAGTACATTCTTTTCTTGATTGTAGTTAACCAGAGTAAAAAAAAATGGTAGGGTGTGTACAAGGGCAGAATAGAATTCTCCATAAAGGATACTTGCACCTCCAGAACAACTGGCGACTAAAATGAAGAGATTATCCCTTTGTAACTCACTGAACATCCTTAAACTGTTGAATGTCTAACTGCTTATATACTGAAAAAATATTTACTGTCCCTTTTCTGTAATCTCTCTGATAAACATCTTTCTCCCTATAAGAAATAAAACATAAGAACAAAACTATAATTTAGCTTAGAAGGGAGTATGCAGAACAAATAAAAAGGAAAATAAAACAACAAAAATAAAATGCCACAGAAACAAGCTACCAAATGTCTATGCCCATCTGTTTGGAATCCCCTTTAAAAAAATAATGTGCTTTACACCAAAATACAAGCAATTGCCTAACCAAAATCAATACATAAGCCACGAGACCTCCTTAAAAATAAAAGTTACTTCAAAGAAATGCAACCTAGATAACACATTTGCAATATAACATTAGTCTCTTTGCTGTTACAAAAAAACCACTAAAGCTAGTCACATATTTAGCCCAAGAACCTATGGCACGGCCAGTACAGTGACCATCACTAAACTATAGGTCCTAACATTGTATTGCATGAAGAAACAGCAGCAAGAACAAAACATTCAAAAAAATGCAACCTTAAGTTTCAAACTAATAACAGGGAAGGGCCAAGAGCAGGAACCACATACCAAAATATGTAAGTTGCCACAGACAAAATTGAATCCTTAGAAAACAGGGGGTTTTCTTGCTGGTTAATGACCTTCTGCTGCTTTTAGAGGATCTTGATCTCTCTTGTGGGTTCTCAACTTCTTTACATGCCCACCTCGCACTGGTCTTCTTTCAGAAACTTCTAACGAATTCTTCTCCCCGGTTTTCTGTGTATGCTTCCCAGTTGATCTTTCCCTTCGAGAATCTCTCATAGGCGACCTTTCACTCCCAGAATCTCTCAAAGGTATTCGTTCCCTTCGAGAATTGCTCAGAGGCGACCCTTCCCTCCCAGAATCTCTCAAAGGTGACCTTTCCCTTCGAGAATCGCTCCGAGGCGACCTTTCCCTTCCAGAATCTCTCAAAGGTGACCTTTCACTTCGAGAATCGCCCCGAGGCGACCTTTCCCTTCCAGAATTTCTGAAAGCTGATCGTTCCATTTGAGTGTCTCTGAAAGGTGATCTTTCCCTTCCACAATCTCTGAAAGGCGATCTTTCCCTCCCAGAATCTCTCAAACGTGATCTTTCCCTCCCAGAATCTCTCAAAGGAGATCGTTCCCTCCCAGAATCTCTAAGATTCAATCTTTCCCTCCTAGAATCCCTCAAAGGCTTGTCAACATCTAACTTTACTTTCCCGTAGTCCCTCTCCCTTCTACCAGGAGCAATTTTCTGACTACCTCTCCAAGACCTCCTTTCATCATCATCATCATCAACATCGGTTTCACTGGCATCCTCAATTTCACATGCCTCTTCTTCATGCTCCCCCACACTTTCCTCATCACCCTCACCCCCTCCTTCACCCACTTCAACGGCTTTAGCCTCTGCCTCATGCACACCACCCTTTCCTTGAACCACCTTACCCACTTTCCCTTCTTCACTGACACTATTCATCAGATGAACATACTGATTCCTCAAATTCATAACCGGATGATCCTCAATCAGCGCACCCCTCTTGTACCCCTCTCTCAAAACAACAGTATAGGTCCCAACCTTACTAGACACATAGAAAATCCCCGGATGCTGAGACAACGCCCTCTTAAACCTCGACCTCAACCCCAACCACTCTCCAAACTCCAACAAACTATCCTTCTCAATTTTCTTCCCAACAAAAACATGAAGAATTTCATGCAACACACCCACAACCCACCTATCAGACTCATCACTGGTAGGTGACAAATGAGACACATTCTCATAAGGAGACACATAAGGCAACCTCTGCCACTCCCTCAACCACTTCTCATACTTCTTATCCATCTCAAAACCAGTAGAAAACTGCACGGGAAACACCAATTGGCCATCAAATTCATCTTTCTTGTTTCGGTTCTGGAGAATCGGAACCGCCAGGTCGTGGCTCCAGCAGACGAGTTCCAGGAACCCGTCTGCAACTCGAAAGCAGTCCGGAAACTCCGGTACAACCGTCTCGGTGTAGTCATCCGGTAGGCCAAGGTCCCAACGCAAGTGCTCAATGAGTGGCAGTGGGATTTTGTGGATTCTCGCAATCATCAAGAGTTTCAAGAGCCTGTCAGCTGATTGGTGTTTGAACTGGTGTGATTGGTAGACGAGCTGCTCCTCGGCGTCGAGGCGGAGGGTTTCCGGTGTGAGGCGAATGTGGGGTTGGAGGAGGGTGGGAGTGGGGAGGAACTCTTCGAAGACGGAGGGGTACTTGCGGATGAATTCGATGGGGCGGAAGGGAAATTGGAGGGTGCTTTTGATGAGTGATAGAGGGAGGGATTTGGAGGGTTCGCGTTTGATGAGGGTTTTGAGGGAGAGTAAGGGTTTGAGGTTTTTCTCGCGCTCCACCGCGTGATCCAGGCCGCGATCGCGGACGGGCTTGAATGTGCCATCAAAGATGGTTCGGAGGTGCTGGCGGTGGTGGTTGGGAGGAGGAGGACGGTTCCGGGTTGGGGTGCGGCGGGACAGGAGGAGGAGGAACCGCGTTGCTTTTGGTTGAGGCATTGGTGGCAACGGAAGTTTGTTCGCTCAGAGAGGGAGAAAGAAGAAGGGTTTTGGTTTTGGAAAAAGGTAGGGGTTAGGGTTTTACATTTTTTGTTTTTTCGTTTTTTTTTTCAATTGAAATGCTATCCACTTACATGTCTATCATATTTTTCTAGACTTTTAATTTCACATTTTTATTACTCTAATTGTTACTAAATTTTATTATTTAATTTTTTTATACATTTTTAATTTTATATATCTTAAATATGTTGAAATTTTAATGATATAATTATATATATGATACTCATTTTACGTATTTTACCTCGTAATAACATTTTCATTGGCTATCTTTAACCTCTTATATTGCATTTGTTTTTGTATTTTATAATTTAAAAAAGAATCTCACATCTAATCTCATTTGTTTTTTCTAACTTCAATTTTAAATGTGACGCCTCAACATTTTAAAACACTCTCTCCTTTTCTTGTAGACATTTCTTTCAAACCTCTCTTTCATTCTCATTTTTTTCTTTCTCTTCTTTTGATTCAGGAACTCCCTCTAGGAAGCAATTGAGAACCAATCACCCCAATATCATCAAGAACCGTAGAAAGGTAAGGAAAATTTATGCCTTCCATCCATAAGCTATTTCTCAATTTCATGAAGTTGCCCCTTTCCCTCTTGCATGTGCTATTAGAGCCATTTTAAGGTTCTTTTTTGGTTTTGGGTCACTATTTGGGTTTTATTTTCTTTTTAATTTATAGAGTTGAGTAGAGATTAAGAGGTAAGAGAAGCTAATTTGGACGTTCGAAAATTATGGTTTGAGATTGCTTACATTTTTTGTTTGAAAGCATTCGATTAGATGTTATACATTGTGTTTATGGTATTGTTAACACTTTGACAAACGTACCAAATCTTGGAAGTATTAACCGATAAGACTAAACTATCGTTTCTAAAGATACTCGTGCAATATTAGATAATCTTGTAATTAATAACTAATTTAGACTAAAGAATATACATTTCCATAATTTGAGTTTTGTGTAAAAAAAGTAAATTTGTGCATAAACAAAGAAAAGATTAACTTTGATAGTTAAAACACTTAGATGGTGGAAAAGATGAGAAACGATATGAAATGTTATTGTTGGGATTAGATTTCACCAACTTTACTCTCATGCATATATAAACTCACACCCTTTTCATTAATATATTAATGTCGACAATGTTTTCTTAATAGGATGAGCCTATCTTTCCTTATTAAAATTCAATCCCCTGAACCTTTAACAAACAAACTCACTTTATGAATTAGGTTTTAAGATAACCAAAGGGTCATGTCCAGCTTATGTAAAAACAGGGATTAGTGGAACAAAACTTCCTGTCATTAAATTAAACACAAAAAATGAGAATTAGTGGTATAATTAGATTAGTGTAATCCCAAAATATATTTATTTACAAAAGCAAGATAAAATTAAAGATTAAGAAGGTTAAAAGTTATAGAAGATTTGATTTTGTTAATAAAATATGAATAAGATAATGATAAAAAATAACATTATAAACTCTCCCAAACTCGGAACCTTGCTTGTCCTCTAGCAAAAAGGTAACTTGGCATAGTAAGACATCAACTCAGCTATTGTCTCACAACTAAAACAAATCCACACAATCAATTTAGATGTCATTCATGCATGCTCTTCTTTGGATTCACTTTAACAAGAAAAACGCTTGTCGCTAAGTTTCGGCTATGGTGCTCATAAAAATTAGTTTATGAATGCCTGTTAAAACATATAAGAGATGAACAATTTTGACAGAAAGTGTTAACAGGATCAACTAATGGAACCACTCCTCACTAGGATAAGTGTTTCACTCAAGCTTACTAGTGTATAAGGAAGCATGTTTCTCTCTTTATCATTGCCATTTATGCACAAATCAACTTCTCCATTTATTTCACTAAAGCTAAAAACATTCACAAGCATCTTAACATCACAAGGGCATTTTAAAGGTTGTAATGTGGTTGGGCTAAGAAAGATACTTGGTTTTTCTGGATAACAAAGGCACTTTGAGCAAAGAGAGCAAATAGATCAATCATGATATAACACTCTACTTTCTTCTACAAGAAACCAATTAAACTAGGTATTCTCTAACTTCCCCATATTCCATTATTCACAAGTCAATTTTTTTTCATAGACCACCAGCCTTTCAATTTTGTTCTTAATGCTCCATTGTATATTTAATAATCTCCCCTAAACTTGGATCCAATTCATGACCTCACTAACACGAAAAAGTCTTTTAATGTTCGATATTTTCGACCTTTGACGTCTGTCCAAACACCGACGTTGTAATGGAAAAGGGTGATGTCAAAATAACGTCGAAAAACAGAGCAAACGTCACTTAACGTCGGGGCAATAAGGTTCGACATTATCCAACGCAAGGGGCGAAAAGCAGCAGACGTCAATTTTTGTGCTAAATGGAGCCAAAAAATAAAGAAGTTTGATTTTTGTTGGGCTCTGAGAGACGTTAAATAACGTCGGCCATGGTAAGCTCAGATGTTAAATAACGTTTGTCAGAACACCACCAAACATCAAACTACTCTGTTTTTTTAAAAAAAAATTGGCTATTTTTACAACATTCCCACAACTGAAAATTAGCAAATTCCCAGAACAGTTTCATAATAATTTCAGCACAATTATGGAGTTACAGTTATATCTAATAACACTTAAGTTTCAACATATATTCTAAACTAATATAAATAACACCAAACTAATATGAATATCATTCTTTAAAGTTTGATATGATTTATAACATGTGAAATATATATATATATATATATATATATATATATATAATATCTCTATCCATTCATCTTTAATTGCAGCTCGAATGATTGTCCTTATTCAAGACATGACATAATATCCACATTCCTATGAATCTTCTTGCTTGTTACACTAAATATTACAAATAAAATAAACACATATCAAAGTCATAAGTTGACATATAGAAACTAATAACTTTAAACTGAATGAGTTCTAACCTTTGGATATAATACTTTAAGTTGTTGGCCTCTAGGCTTACCCACAATTCTAATGAAATTTTGGAAACATAAAACATGTTAGTTTTTATAATTAAGTAGATACATAGGTTAGGATTGAAAAAAGTAATACTTACTCTTGTAACATGTTTTTCAAAGCAGGTGGAATCTTCCTATGGCATAAATAAAACCATACAACCATGCATTGTCTTGGAATGATGACACATAGTTGCCAGTGATACATACCATCAATCACAAGTACTTAGCAGAAATAATTAATAATACTTCATAAAATATTACTAGCAAAAACACATACGCATCAATGTATGGCGCAAAGTAGATCTCTCTATTTGACCCAACCATCCATCTTTGCAAATAAAGTTTGATGTGGTCATGTGAGTTTCCCGAAGGTTGAATGGTTTGAGGTTCAATGAATCCATAGACAGAAGATCGACCTTGGTCCACAATGAATCCATAATAAATCTACATACATAAAATAAAATTTAATGCAACAATAATATTAAAAAATCAAATACAATTAATCCAATTTTACAAATAACAATAAATATAATTTTATTTCATAATTTTACAAATATTATTATAAAAATTCAATTAAAAAAAGAAATAGGCCAAAAAAACTATAAAAAAATAGTCTAAGATAAAAATTATAATTGCAAATAAAAAATACAAAGAATTATATACATACAATGAAAAAGAGATAACAAACAAAATAATCTCAAAACGATGCAAATGGGGATGAAAACACATAATATTCGGTTGAAAACGCCTAAAATCAATTCACAATCAAATCCTAACCAGTTTGGTGGTGAAGAATGTTCGAAACTCACCTAGAGGAGGTCAGAATAATGGTCGTCGACGGGGGGGATCGCGAAACACTGCAAATGGAGATGAAAACGGAAAATATTCAGTTCAAAACGCCTAAAATCAATCCAAAATCAAATCTCAACAAGTTTGGTGGTGAAAAATGTTCGAAAATTACCTGAAGGAGCTTGGAATGGTGGTCGCCGACGGAGAAGCTTCGCGAAAAATTGGTGGCGCGACAAAAGAATTAGGGTTTTTGTGTTTCGCGCAAAGAAAACCCAAAAATTGACGTTGAGGCTGCATGGTCAAACGTTACTTAATGTCGATACAGATGGGGTCAGACGTTAAATTAAGTCGGGGCAAAGTGGGTCAGGCGTTAAATTAATTCGGGGCAGAGTGGGTCAGATGTTAAATTAAGTCGGGGGTAGAGAGCTCATACGTTAATTTTTACATAACGTCAGGGTACTGTGGGTTAGACGTTAAATTACGTCTGTGTTGGAATGGGCAGACATTAAAAAAGTCAAATAATTTATAAAAATGCCACTGGTCATTTTTAACGTGGGACTTTTTTCTGTGCAGACGTTATATGAGTGACGTTATAAGACTTTTTTGTGTTAGTGCCTAGAAAGATTTGCTAGAATTAGTTTTGGCATGAATATGAAAAGCCAGAAACCTAGCAGCCAAGGGAGGGATGGAAAACCATCATAAGACAACCATTGAATGACCATTAAGCTAATTTAAATGCCAAAATTCGTTTTAGGAACATTAACTTTCATTAACACCTAATTAAGTTACTAGTTGAGGAAAAAAGGGAGGGTTTTTGGAGCTGCCAAAAGAAAGGGTTGCAAGGGGAGAGTATTATGTTTTTTTTAGAGCATAACAAGGATTGGAAGCAAGCTTGGAAAGAGACAAGGGCTGGATTGTGTTGTGGTGCACAAGAGCTTGAAAATGATTCCAAAACTAAGCAAAGGAATCCAGGTTAGGGGAGCTATAACTCGTTATTCTTGCGTTTTAAATTTAATTGCTTTATGAATGGCATGTATATGTATGAATAATGGTTGTCACATTTGAAATTCTGGGTTTTTGGAAATTTTCCAAAAATCACCTGGCGGGAATTCAAAGCTGTCGGGCGACTCATACCAATTATGAGCATTTCCTGGGTTCCTACAAGGAACTGCCTGGCGGCTCCTAGCTCATCGCCAGGCGACACGTTACTTATCACTCAGTTATAGGTTTCTCTTATGAAGGGCCTAGCGGTAGTGATTGACCCGCCAGGCGACGCAAGCATCGTTGCTCGATTTTAATGAAATTTGGGTTCTTGGTTGAATCGATTGAGGAAAACAACCTCTTTAAACGTTAATCGATCAGTGGATGTTCGTGTAAGTGGAATTACATGGGATTGGAGATGAAAGTCGATAAAACTGCTATGAACTTTAGTTAGAGTTGAAATCCTTGGGGTTGAATGTTACGAGAATAATTGGGGTTTGAACTAATTCGGAAAATTAATAATGGATGCGCTGAGGATTCGAATCATTATAATTAGAAGCTGGATTGCATGAAAATTGATGGAAATCCGCATGCCAGGGGAAACTAGGAAAAGTTGAGGTTCGTAGGCACAAGGGCAGAGCTGCTGAATTCCTAGAACTGCAGGAACTGCCTGGCGGCACCCAATTGGCCGCTAGTCGCCATACCAGAGATGTGTGGTGTTATGATTCACAAAAAATGTTATTTTTCGTATTTTTGCAGAACAGAAACCGCCAGACGCTGGCTCTGTACTGCCAGGCTCAATGTTCTTAATTGTTGGGTGCTAGGCACCACCAATTTTTCTAGTTTGCACAGGTTTCGTAAAACTGCATTTTTCGGTTCGTTAACCGTCGATTTAGGTGAAATTTTGACAGGTGGTCCATAACATGTAGTTCTTCACTTTGAACGGTGGAGATTTTATTTGGAGGTCATTAGCGATAGATATATGTTATGCACGATTGCTTATTTTGGAGTCTTTAAAATACATGAATAAACTCTTAATAATTCAAGTAACTTCTAATGAAGCATGATTGGGTTATGTGGTAAGTCTCTATCAATTTGAATGTCCCTTTGGTTTAGTCACATGTGGAGAATTGGTTATTGGTGAATGCATGTGTGTCAATATTAATTTGCATTGATGCATAGGATTATGTGTTTAAATTGTTAGAGTGTTGCTGTTTATATTTGTATAAGCATGCGTTATTCATAAGTTAGAATTGAATGCTAGCATGGTTTTAAAAGGGGAATATCTATATGAAATGTGAATGGATTGATTTTACTTTGTTCTGGGTGCTTAAAAATCAATATTGTGCACGTACTAGTGTAGCGCCTAGCGGTGGTGTTTGACCGCCGGGCGATATCTACAAAACCAATGGAGAATTGAAGCGTGTGGCGCTTGGCGATAAGGGTTGTCCTGCCAGGGGATACTTGTAAAAAGAGTAGCATCAGAGGTTCTTCGCGCCTGGCGGCACGTGTCCCCCGCCAGGCGGTCTGGAAACCTTTTGCGCTTTGCAACTCGTGGGGAGCGTCAGGCGATTTTTGATGAAGCAAACATTGTGTTTTGCTTGCTTTGGATGTGCGTGGTCTACGAGGCTTTGGGCGATATCTCAAGGGTCAAATGTTGGAGTATTCTTGGAGTTGTGGCTTAGGATGGAGGGTAATACGAACATTCTTTTAGTTGTGGCTCAGAATAGCGAGTGTTCTCGCATGTGTTCTACGAATGGTGGCTTGTAGGTTGGCAGCAACGATATCTTGAGATTTTCAATCAAAGATGTAAAATGTGGATTACATGTTGGCGGCCATGTGAGATGAGACCAAAGGATGAAGTTCCTTGATGTGTGTGTTTTGTTATATAAATTGTTGTATATGTTTCTATCCATTTTTAAGCTCACCTTATCTGCGTGTGTTTGGCGATGATCGTGTACACGATACACGAGAGTAGATGATGTTGTAGGTAGTTCTGGTGGAGCGTAAAGCCGAAGCGTGGGCTAGTTGGGAAACTTTATGGCAACATTTTATCATTTTATTAGTTTTAAGGATTTTATTGTAATCATTTGAATTATAGAACTTGGCTTTATAATGAGACTAATTTTGATAATGTATTGTGGTTAAAAAAAATTGGATTTGAGTTGGTTTTATCAATGTAATAAAGTTTTAAATTTCTCGCGTTTTCCGGAAATTATATTTCAATAACTAAAGTTTTTTTATTATTTCTTTGATTTATTATTTAAATTTTTAATATCCGAACGGGATGTTACCGGTATAACTTTAATAGTTCTAAGAAACCCCATTTGTATAAATAATTAATAGAATCTCAAACAACTTTTCTGACCAATGATTATTATGTTTGTTCTAGATTCTTTAAAGTTTATACCGTAATTTCTAAATTCCTTTTGCTTGATTAAACTGAATGGCAATAATTGTATGAAAATGTTAGTATGAATTCCATGTTAGCAAGAATTCCATGTTAGTATGTATCATATTCTAAAGTTTAATTGATATATAATATTAATTAATATATGTATTGGATTCTCTAAGTGTTTCCCTATCACTTTACCATTTAATTGGAGAAAGTTTTTCGTGCGAAGTTTCACTAAATTTCCTAGCCTTGGGGAAAATAGAAGTAGAGAGAACATTCAGGAGTTGAGAACCTCCAATAGAGGTGGGTTATTGAGTTAGCATTTTATCTTATTCATGTTCAATTTAAATTTAAATTAAATGTTGTGATATGAAGATTGATTTCATTATTTTATGTTTTAGTTATATGTTATTACCTAATATTTGATTAAATAATAAAATGTTACATGTTATTTCATTTGTGACATTTTTAGGCACTTATGTAAAATTTTAAAAGAAATTGACTTTTATGTTGTGGTAATTTTGTATTAATGGAAATCCCTTAAGGTAGAAAATGGGTGTATAAAAGATTGGATGCTAATAAACATTTGACATATGAATTTAGAGAAGGAGTGTATGAGTTCCTACAATATGTTATTGGTTAAGAAAAGTTTGTAGAACAAGTGAAATGTTAAGGTGTCCTTATGTTAAATGTACATGTAAAGTTTTCCAAGTATGTGGATTAGTTGGGTTAGATCTTTATGAAGAGGGATTCATGTCTAATTATTATTGACAAACAATTCATGGTGAAGAATTGCCATAATTCGTCCAAGTGGATGTTTAAAGTGCAAATTATCGAACTTGTTAGCAAAGAGATAAATTAGATCATTTCTATTAAATGATCATGGATCATGTTGGACCCTTAAATGCCCATTGTATGCAAGTAGAAAGTGTAATTGAATCAGAGTACATGAATGAAGAACCTGATCCTCAAACTCAAAAGTTCTTTGACATGCTTATCGTTGCACAAGCACCCTTGTGGAAAGGATGTGAGAATCACTCATAATTGTCAGCTTCTTTGTAAGCTCTAAGCTTGAAATCTGATTATAATATGTTTGAAGGATGTTTCAACAGAATGGTCCAACTTTTGTGGAGACTATGCCAAAAGATCATTAAATGATTAATAATTTTTTTGAAGCTAAGAAGTTAGTGGCAAAATTGGGTTGTGGTTGTACAAAAATTTATTGTTGCCCAAAAGGATGCTTGTTGTATTATAAAGAAATTTCTCATAAAAGCATGACTAATTGCTCTATTTGTGGAATGGATCGATATAAGATAATAACCAGGGGAGGAATTGAAAAGAAGATTGTTGTAAAAAAGTGTGGTACTTTCCTATTATCCCAAGACTAAAAATGCTATACTCTTCAATGGCCATTGCACCTCAAATGAGATGGCATAATGAGAATCAAAGGAACCTATCTATTTTGTGTCATCCATCTGATGCATAAGCTTGGAAATATTTTGATAGAATGCACCCAGAGTTTAGTCAAGACCCAATAAATGTCATATTAGGTTTATGTGCATATGGGTTTAATCCTTTTGGTCAATATGAAAAAAGTTATTCTTGTTGGCCAATTATCCTAACTCCATACAATCTTCTACTTTCCATGTGCATGAAAAGAGAATTTATGTTTTTGACAATTTTAATTATAGGTCATTCAAATCCAAAGCATAAGATTGATGTGTTTTTACAATCACTTATAGATGAGTTATAGATCCTCTGGATTGAAAGGATGTTGACTTATGATGTGTCATTGAGGCAAAATATCACAATGAAAGCTACTTTGACCTAGACAATGAATGACTTCCCATCTTATGGCATGTTATCAAGTTGGATGACTTCTGGTAGATTCGTTTGCCCCATATGTATGAAAAAGAACAAAGGTATTCTCTCTTAGTCATAACCACAAGATCTTCTATTTTGATTATCACTGTCAATTCCTTTCACTTGATCACCCATTTAGGAAGGATGAAAAGGCATTCAAGAACAAGTTTGTTGAGACTGCCCCCCTCTTCCACTTTTGTATTTGGAATATGGTTGTACAATTACCACCATTCATTAAATTACAAGAAGAGAATATTCCTGAGTATGGTATTAAACATAATTGGAAGAAACAAAGTATATTTTGGAGGTTGCCATATTAGGAAACCCAATTTTTACGTCATAATATTGATGTTATGCACTAGTAGAGAATGTCATGAATGTGTTTGACATTGTGATGGATATCAAAGAAAAAACTAAGGATGCAAACAATGCTCGATTGGATGTAGCAGAAATATGCAATTAAAAAGATCTAAAATTGAAAGACATTGGTCGTAGCAAACTTATCAAACTAAAAGCAGCATATGGATTCACCAAATCTCAAAGAGTATCTATTTGTGAATGGGTTAAAGAACTTACTCTTCTATATAGATATATTTCCACTTTAGGTAGATGCGTTGACCTTAGTAAAGGAAAGTTACATGGGATGAAAAGTCACGACTGTCATGTTTTCAGGCAATGTTTACTTCCAATTGTCTTTGACTCATTAGCAAAACCAATTTGGAAAGTTGTTGTTGAATTAAGTCTTTTCTTTATAGAATTAACTTCCATAACATTAAATGTTGAACACTTAAGGATTTTGGAAGAAAATATACTTCTGTTGTTGTGTAAAATGGAACAAATATTATCACCAGGCTTCTTTGATCCATGGAACATCTTCCAATTCATCTTCCTTATGAGGCAAAAGTTGGTGGTCCAATCCAATATGGTTGGATGTATCCATTTGAGAGGTATAAAATTACTAATCACTTTTACAACATTTGTTGTTTATTCCTTCATTTTTTAAGCAATGCAATTTACATTCTTTATTAGGTTTTTACATTCCCTAAAAAAGAAAGAAAAAAATAAAGCTAGGGTGGAGGGCTCTATTTATGAAGCTCACTTGGTGGAGGAAACCTCTACATTTGCCTTATTTTATTATCGCGATCATGTTGAAACAAGAAGGACTAGAATCACTCGTAACCTTGTAGTAAGTGAGGGTTCTTCATGTAATCCTTCCATTTCAATTTTCAATTATCTAGGAAGAGCAATTGGAAAATCCATGACATATTATCTTAACCAAAGAGACATGATGTTTCCTAAGTGTATGTTCTTCAAAATTGTGAAGAGGTTCAACCATACATTGAGTAAGATGATGTTTACTCCTTTCACACGCATGTTAATTATGTTAATTTGTGGGGTTTGAGTAATTGATATCTTCTTTACAGTATTTATGTTGAATATTTACAAGAGATTAGTCCAACAACTTCTGAACTTGAAGTTGGTCGGGACATTTCATCCTATTTTGCTACATGGTTCAAACAATATGTAGGTGTTTACATATTTGCTAGTTATACAAATTTCCTATGTAGATTGACATAGTATAATGTAAATCTTTTATTTAGGTTCTCAATCCAGAAAATAATATTCAAGATCCATTATTGGTTAATTTGGCATGGGGTCCTAAGAAAAAAGTTGAATCATAGCATATTTATGTTATCAATGGATACAAATTTCACATTGTTCTTTGGGGTGAAGTCATGAATTCCTCTATGGTCAATTAGGGTCATATTTCCATGGAATATTGTCTAACATTATTCAACTGGAGTATAGTGACTTGACAATCATGAATTTACTTCTCTTTCAGTGTGAATGGTTTGGTAGTACTCCTAATAGAGAAACTAAAGTAGATGATAAGTATGGAATCGTTCAAGTAAAGCAATCACAAAAATATAACAAAGCATATGATCCATTCATATTTGAACAACAAGTAGAGAAAGTTTATTACACCAAATATCCAAAGGGTCACCAAGGTCGGTATAGAGTAATTAAGACAAAAACTCGTAGTAGAATTGTTGATAATATAGTAAATCAAGTTGAGCATGAGACTCCATACTAAGATGATAAGCTTTTACAACTTCAAGTACTACTACATGTTGATTTAGACTTCATTCAAGATTCTCTTGTTGATGTCAGTGGTGGGGGAGAAGAAATTGATCTACGCATCCTATTTGTGAAGGTCCCCCACTTCCTACAATGCAGGAGCATCATGTTGATAATTTTATAGGAGAATCATCTCCTGTCACCTTTTCTACAAAGCCCACTATGAATCAACCTTCACCTATACAAGGGTTAGTTGCACCTAAGTATGAGTCTGACAATGTTGTTAATCAAAGGTCATGGCTTCATGCTTAACAAAAAAGAGTAAGTAAAATTTAATTTATTTTTTATTGTTCGACATGTCATTATTTGCATCTACCATTTTGACATTATGTTTGAACAGAGATTTACACCAACAAATGGTCCTTCTACTATAATCTTACAAATCATCGAGCAACAATTTGATGAACACAACCCCAATTGGAAGAAAATTCGAATTGAACTTCGAGACAAATGATTTGGAGAGTTTAAGGTAATTCCAATTATGTTTACGTTTAAAATGCAATTTTATTATTCTACTATGTTTGTTTCCTAACTTAATTTTCATGTAGAAAAAGTATAAGTGGGATCCAAAACAAGAGCGAGTCATAAGATCAATTTTTGATACAAAAGGCTCAAGTATTCTGAAAAATGCGATGAACAAAGTTAGGAGTAGTCAAGATATAGGAACCTGAATTCCAACAATTGTTCAAGCAGCCTACATTGGAGTTCTACAAAATTCTAAAACAAAAAGTGTTGTTGCCAAGGCAAATCGGGCTGTTGAGAAGGGAGTCTCTACATATTATAGTGGTTCCATATCTACAACAACTCAGTTTGAGAAAATGGTAATCTTAGTATCTATTTATATTTTATATTTAATTTAAATACAATATATTAGACATACGTATTCAATTTTTGTTGTGCTTAAATATATGTAGATTAAGAAGCTAGAATGACCACCAACTACATGGGAGGTTGTAGAAAGAACAAAAAAAAAATTAACAACTGGAAAATGGGTCATGATAAGATCTGTGACCTTGCGTATGTTTAAACTTTAAGTTCTAATTTAATGTTTGTTACAAGTTTTCTTCAAAATAATCACATTTTTTACTTCATTTTTAGGACAAATATAAGCAATATCGAGATGAAGCCCAACAACATCAAATGCTTGAAGGATCATCTTTATAAAAATGTCATATCGTCTCCATTGATGACAATGAAATATACTTTATTGTATTTGGAGGTGGAAATAAAAAGGCAATGTGTATGGACTTGGTGCATTAAGTAAAACGTTTACTACTTCTATAGGTGCTTACTTTACCAACCAAACTCTAGTAGTTCATCAAATAAAAGAAATGTGTGAAACTACTCAAAAATTAAACGCTAAACTTATGGCAAAGGATGCCAAGTAAAGAACACTTGAAGAAAAGATAGAGCTCTTGATGAAAAATCATGAGAAATAAAGTGAATGCATGCTCCAACAAGAAGGGCATATGTGACAATAAAATGAGCAAATAAAAGTTATTTTGCAGCACATCCAATTAAAGAATCCTATGCCAACTTCTCCTCCTTATGTAGTAGCTTAGCCTTGTGATGGTAGACCATAGGACCATTACTTATAATTTTAATTGTATGATAACTCCATATTTGCTTAGAACTATTTCCATTTTGCTTTAATGTTAGATCATGTAACATATATACTTTTAATTTTTTATGTTAGTCTTTAATACATTATATATTTGAGTTGATTGTTATTTAGCATAATTAAATGTCAAAATATTATAAGCAGGTAAAAATATGTATATAAATGTAGCACAAGAGATATTGTTGATGAATTTTTTTTTTGCCATTGATTTAACCATCGATTTAGCCACTAAAACATATTTGTAACTAACTGTTTCTAGTTTTTGTCACTGATTTAGTGATCGAAAAGTAATTTAATTAAAAACAATGATTCATTATTAGCGACAAAAAATAAATGGTCGCTATTTTATCACATCTGTGACTGAATTACCAACCAAAGTATTTTAAATATATATATATATATATATATATATATATATATATATATATATATATATATATATACACACACGTTAACGACCAAAAAAATGAGTCACTAAATTTTTCATACTAGTCAACGAATTAGCTACCTAATTTTTGGTGGCTAAATTGGTCTCTAAGAGTAAAATGCGACCGATCTTTTTAGCAACCAATTAACGACCAAAATTGTGGTGGTTATTTAACGACTAAATTTCAATTCAGTTGCTAATTGGTTTGTAGGGTTTTTGCCACTACTTTTGTTTCTGTCTTTATTTCAGCGGCTAAACAATTAGGACCAATTTTTGGTCATTTAACAACCAAAATGGGTGGTCACTAAAACGCCTTTTTTTTAGTGAACTACTAATAAATAATTCAATCCTACCATTCTATAGATCATAAAGAAAATCAAGAATTGAACCAATAAAATTAAGCTTTCCTTACCTCAAAATAATTTTTCCTCAAAGCTAAACTCCCTCACCTCAAGAAGCAATATCATTCACAACTAGGAGCTAAGAGTAAGTTATCCAAATAAGACAGAAAACTAGAGAAGCCCACCTCTCTCAACAGTTCCTACAAAGATTCATTACTAAAACAACACAAAAACTAGAGAAGATTGATTTTATAAAGTAAATAGAAACTTTAAAATTTGATCAATTCAAAATGTTCCTAACTCCTCAACTCTAATATGTTGTGATTGGATTTTGAAAAATAATGATGTTTGAAGATGGGAAGCTAGAGAAAAGGAAGAAAGATAAGAAAGAACATACGAGGAGATAAGAATCTGAAAAAGAAAAAGGATAAGTCTTCTTTCCATTTACATGGGTTACAATTATATATTTGTTATTTATTACTCACGAGATTTCATTAAATATGTAAATGTGTCAATGCAATTTAATTTTTATAATAACAAAAATTACATACGTTTAAGTTAGACAATATTATTTAAAACATTAAAAACAATAATGTGTTGGTTATCCAACAAAATTATTTAGTGCATAACAAATTTATAAAATTTATAAGACTGAAGGATGAGACAAAATCTTAGATGTAGCCTAAAAAAGAAATTAAATGGATGTTCAACTCAAAATTGTTTCATTCTAGTAGACGGAACAAGAAGATTAGATGAAAAAAATGTGAAATTTAATTAAACAAAATTGGACCAAAATCTACACAGAAGTATTGGATGCAAGCCCAAAGAGTAGACAAAGTCTACAAAGAAGCATGGGAAGCAAGTACAAACCCTAGATGAAGTCTACATAGAAGTGTTAGATGCATGTAGAAAGAATAGTTGCAAGTCCAATGAAGCATCACACACAAGTTCAAGAGAGAAGAGTTTAACTATTGGAAGTATTGTATGATTGAATTAATTGAGTCTTACCGCATGTCACATGATGAATGTGGTGGAGAATGATCACTATGTTCTTGTGGATGAAAAGGTCAAGAGATAAGGTCAAGAGATAAAAGATTAGAAGAACAAAATTTTAACAAGCTTATGATGATCCGCGAAGTTGGGAACTCAAAGAATATGATGACATGACTTGAATAAATATCCAAGTGTTTGACAGTTTAATAAAGTCGTTGGGCGAGCTAGGTCATTGGACAAGCTAAGTAGTTGGGTGGGCTAAGTCGCTGGATGAGTGGTCGAAGCATGTTGTTGAGTGACGAGTTCACATTTATTTATTGTTTTATGTTTTTAATTCTATGTTAGTTTTATTGAGCCTATATAAATGGGATTATTAAGTTTTCCGTTTCTCTAATTTTATTTAATTTTATGAAGCCTTGTAATTAGGCTTATCTTTTATCTTTTAAACATTTAAGGTTTATAAATACATAAGCCTACAACAAATGTAATCACTTCGGTCATTAATGAAATTGTTTATTTAAGAAGAGATTCTCTTGGTTCTTGAATTAGAAAGTCAGATTCTTATAAGAGATTGACATATTTGTGTTGAATCTTCCTTGACTTATCAATCTTAATTGTGGTGTATAAACTTATCAATCTTGGATTGGATTGTGGTGTGACTTATCAATCTTTTAATTGTGGCATCTGTCCTTGATTATTATCAAGGAGAGGCCTCTTTGTGGTGAATATTTCTTTACCTATCAATCTGCTAGATCGTAGCGCATTCCATATCAATTTTATTTTAATTATATTGATTATTTTTATAGTAGAAATCCAAAGTTGGAAAAAACATCATCTTATTGATTAGGATCATATCACCCTTTCAACATATGAGCCCAAAGAGAGACATTTGCTTAACTCCAAAACATGTAATCCTTTCACAACTAGAAAATTATTTATTACATGCAAACTAACATGTTAGAAGATTCATGAGTACACTTTCAACTAAGTGACTACCATTTGCTATTCTTCCTATAATGCATTATTCAGATAAACTCCGACTACATTTATTGCTATTCTGCAACTAATGCATTATGCAGATAAATTCCACCTGTATTTAGTTTTGAGGCATCTTGATGATAATTTAACAGATAACAGAAGACAGAAGACAAGTTCATCACGTAATGTATAGTTTGCATGTTCAATGTTGTTTCCTTTTTCATTAGTAGCTATCTTAAATCAATACCCAAATGACGAAACCAAAAGTGATAACTATATATGCATGTGATTTCACCCATGAAAATGTGACATTTGCATGATTTGTGTTGAACAGATTCTGGATCATCCAGTAAATGGCCTACATGAAAACTTAGTAACAACTGATAAGATTCCCTGTGTCATGAAATGTTCAGGCACCAACTACTTTTGCATTCAGTGGCAAAGAAAATTCAAGAGGATTCACTGAATGCAGTAGGGACTATGAGAGTTGAAGAAGGAAAATTGAAGTGAGTCTTGCACACATGTTGAAAGCAGATGAACACAACCATTAATGGGAAGGTAAGTAGGGTTCAGAAAGAGATGTGTTAGGACATATATAACTTTCTATCAGACATAAAATTTTGATAGATCAGTTTTTTAAGATTCAAATGGGTCAAGATTTCATGATTTTTTTTTTCTTAAAGAATACACCAGATTTATTTTATAAATTTGACCTTATCCAAATTCAAACTATACTAACTTAGCACTTAGAAGGGTTTAATAGATTAACCATCAAGAAAAAAAGTTGATTTATTATAAGTTTTTATGTTGAGAATGCCTTTTTGTTTAACCAAAGAAAAAGTTATATTTTGACGTTATTAAAAAAAAAATTGAGTAAAAGAAAAATAGAATTTAGAAAGAAATATCTCTCTAAAACATTGTTACATATGTCCAGAAAAAATCCCATGAAACTTTTTGAAATAAAAATGGAATAAAGGTATTTTGGGTAGCCAGACTGTTTTTAAACAAGTGGGCTTATTAACAACTTTCTGCCTATTATTTTATATGAGGGCTTTTTGCTTTCTACACCCATACAAAATTTTAACACCGCATTTATTTCCAGAGTTTCTAGAATTGGAAAATATATTGCGAAAATCTATTTTGTAGTAATGAATAAGAATTTTGTAAGATCCAAGAAGAAACTTGTTATGTACCATTGAACCATTAATTACTTTTGTCTGTTTCGTTTTTATGAATTTTTTTATACTTCAAGAAATCACTCCACATTTTTTTTATATGTTTTTTACATTTTGGAAAAGATATTCCAAAATATAGTATATAGTGAATGACTTTTTTTTTTAAATTGTATAAAGTGAATTTATGGTTCCAATCATGAGAAGATTCACGGGTTTTGGTCAAAATATTGTCTAAAAAGGACATTAAACAAAATGATCGACAAAAAGACACAAACTAAAAAAAGTAGGTCAAACAAAAGTTAGAGACCGAATTCAAACCTTAATTGAAGTTAAAGAATCATAATACCATTGTACCTAAATGAAAGATTAACAAAAGGTTAAATTATTAAGCAAACCTTGATTTATTTTTTTTTATCTTGATATCAATTTAGGGTATCCTCACTTTTGTTTATATTTTAATTTTGACAAAAAATATGTTAACTACTTTCCCTTCCAATTTAATTTTATTCATTGATAAAGCTTGACCCATAACCTCTGCTGGAAAAAATTAAGCTCAATTTCACTATATTAATAGGTATTAACAATCAAATTAAGTGACACACATAAGACTTTGTTACCAATTAATCTTGATATTTTTGAGAACTATCTTATTTCAACATATGCATACAAGTTGCATGCAGAATGGAGGAAAAATATTCTTAATTTTTTTTTTTAATTTTTACAAGTTAAAACTAATGGAGATTCATAAAGCTATGTTTGCCTAACTCTTTATTAAAAGGTCTCCATTATTGTACTAAAAAATAGTATTCTTTGTTCATTTATATTCGTTTTTTTTTTGTTGAAAATTATAAGAAATAGAAAAACAAAATGTGTTTGAAATATGATGGTACTAGAAGATTATTATTGTTAGAATGAGATGAATGTATTCTTGCATAGTTGTTGTTGATGTCCCTCTCATATGTGACATTGGTAATAAGATCCCTACGTAAAAACAAGTTACCCCACAAATGCCAAGTGCCTATTTCCACAATATTCTTCACATATAATTGAAAGTGAGAATATTATGTTACCAACTTGTGATATTATTGCCAATAATATATACCATATACGAGAACCTATAAAGTATTCTCTTATTTTCTAACTTACAATAGGCCACTATCATTTCATATTGCTAAAAGTGTTCATCCATGCATTGTCACATCTCAACAAAACCACACCATTGTTGTCTACAATAGGTCCACACACTTCTTAAAAAAATAATAATAATAATAATACCCTTATCTAAGATTGATTTTCTGATTTTTAAAAACAGTGATTTAAATGAACTAAACTAATCGCCATTTAGATTTTATGAAATTAAATGAACATTTTCTGACTTTCGTTAATTGTTTGAAAAATATTAGAGCGTACACTCTATAAGGTAAGTTAATGTAAATATTTTAAATATAAAATGTATGAATTCACGAAATATTCTTGAAAGTGACTAGTATAATTTATTTTTTAATTATGGAAGAGAATTTTATTTTAACTAAAAGGACGGTGACCATTATAAGAGAAGAAAAAGAAATACAAATTTTGAAGAATATTTGTCTTAATACTTTCGAGAAGGAAAAAGATCCTTTATTCCACTGTTCACTTTCTACGTCCATACAACAACCGTAAATAATAATATTATATTATGTTAAGTAATTTAATTGCAATATAAATTAAATTATTTAATATAAAAGTAATACAATGGATTGTAGAATGGGAGTAGAAAGTTTATAGAGTATCAACTAATGAGAGCTCTTTGAAGAAATAATTGAGATTTCGGACTTGTGGTTATATATTAATTAAGATGTAAGATCTTATATTGTTCACTCATTTATAAGTACAAGAGTTCTATATCTAAAAATGTTATAATACATGTTTCATTTTTTTTAAAGTTTTTTCAGATTTAATATATTTCTAATTCAACTTTTTCAATTTTAAAACCCTTTATATAAACAATGTCGTTGTATGTATAATAAATAATCATTTAATGTTTGAATAACATAACTCTTTTAGTCACAACATCATTTGTCCGATTTGGTCATAAAACATTTGATTTAACTGATTTGATAAAAAAAAGGTGGTCACACAACAAATAATAGTGTTTGAAGTACCCTAAAAAGAGAATGTTGTTTGTGACATAATACACAACCACCACCACCACATAAGTGTTGGAACCCTAAAAAGAGAATCTTGTTTGTGACTTGATATCCATATAAATGAATATGCATTGGCAAGTCAAAAAGATAGTGTTCTAAGCACCCAATCATAATGAACAATGAACCATAAAAAGAGAGAGATTATGAACCTTTTAGTTTCCTATGTTATACATATATAAATCAAATTTAAAGAAAAATATGGAACTAATTATAAACATAAATTGGTAATATATGAACACTTTGGTAAATTGTGTAGATGTGCAATTAAAATTTAATATCAATAATTTTATTTTCGGGCCACTAACGGACCACCCAGTGACTCAACTCCACAAAACCGACGATCCAAAATCGGGTGGAATGTCCAAGAAAGTTCGCTAGGATAGACTTTGACTTGGTTCTGATATCATGTTGGAAATGGACTTTAAGCCTAACTCAACCCCACAAAACCGACTTGTAAGGTGATGTTTGCACCTCACTTATATATTATGAATCGGTCTTATCTCTAATCGATGTGGGACTTCCAACAACTTTCCTACAAATTTACTTACAAAGTATCATATAATATTTTTAAAAGCAGTCGTGAAAACTTATCAAAACATTGGTTCAAGATTCAATCATGATTGAATCAATATTAATAATAGCAATATTAAGGAAACATATTATAACTTTATAATAATAAAAATAACTTTTATATGATATTAATCTTTAAAATCCATATAAAGTTATAAGTTGAAAAAAGATCAGAAGGATCAATATTTTTTTTTTAAATTAAACTATAAACATTTTTTTTACTCTTGGCAAATAAATTTTTGCTGGTTTTGTACTGATTGTTTGTTATGGTCAAATTAATCTTGCTATTTTCAAGGTTGCACCCAACAGTTTGATCCGATTTTTCAAACTCAGATATGATATTATATAATATAATCGAATAATTAATAAAAAGGTATTGATAATCATCTCAATTTATGATTATAAATTTTGAAAAAACTCAGTCAGTGGTGATTGGAGATTTCAACTTTATTTATCACTAAGTAAAAAATAATAATACACTTGAGTGTTGCATTGGTGGGATGCTAGCTGGGTTATTCTGCAACATTTTCCTAACAATACATACATACACATACATATACATATACATATATATATATATATATATATATATATATATATATATATATATATATATATATATTACATTCATATTATATATTATATAAAAAGACAAAAATGCATAGTCACACTTCTCAATATCTTCACCAATTGTATGCAAATTTTACAAAGTGAATCCATTATTTTGGCAGACAATGGAGTTTTCCAGATTTATTTAGAAACATTTTATATTTTTATTGGTGCGCATTACTGATTATTCATGTCAATATATTTTTACTTTGTTGGAGTTTTTCTTTCTATTTAATTATTACATATGTACTCTTTTGCTTTTATGATATGTAGCAAAACGTTTTAGGGTTCAACTAACATTTTTTAATCCCAAAACATTAATATAAAGTAACTTTTCTTAGAAAATAAAACTTTTAAGGATTTTAGATTATTAAAGTAAGAAGTGCACTTACGGATATTATGGTGTTTACCTCTACGAGGGTAAGTGGTATTTTTCTTCAAAATATTTTTTTTTTCTTATATCCACCCTAATAATGACATAATAAATATAAAATAAGAGCTATTATTTATCTAATAATTTTATTCTAAAAATTAATTTTATATTTTATTGTTGGGGCATTATGTATGTATTTATTTTAAAGTATTTTCTTAACAAATAATTATTCTCTTACACTTACTACACTCTAAATACGTATAAGCTCCTTATTATTCTTTTAATACTTGGTCTTTATTAGATTGGGTACATGTCACCATCATACTAGACCGAGGGGTCGAGATGTATGATTCGACATAGCATATATTGAATAAGAAAAAAAACTCAGAATAAATTTAAAAAAAAAAAGGAAAATTCTAGAAGAAAGCAATTTAGTGTTTTCCTATTTATTCTAAAGTAAAAATATTTATTGAAAAAGACTTGCGTATGTGGTTTTCGATATTAATAAAAGCGTAGCATACATAATACTTAGTGTGTTGCATGCTGTATTTTTCTTTTTTATTATTGAAAACATAATTGAAAGCTAAAACCAATGTCGAATCCCATAGTGGGCCAATAGCCTAGTGGATTGGGCCAGAATGTACCATTAACCCAACTTGTTACGGCATGTTAATCATGTGCTTTGTTCATAATAATAGATTATTTATGTATAATGATAAGTTAATTGGCTATTTGGTACAATTTCAATATTATTTCTTTTAAATTAAATAATCATATTTCATTAACTTTGTTTTTTCATATTCCAAGTCATTCAATTTCTTTCTTTCTTTCTTTTTTGCGCCTTTTCTTTTAAGCACATCCTATTAAGAGTTGTTAGAACTAATTGTTTTTGTTAGGGGTGCTAGTTTACTAGAACTGTTAATTAATTGTTACTCTTATTAATTTGTTAAAAATATGTGTCACCTCTTACATATAACTGCTCTAAATATAAAGAGTGAACGCACTTTAATTGCTACTTCTTTCTAATCCAATCAATACCAATGGTAAGCCAACTTTTGTATTTAGAAGAAAATGGTAGTTAAGCGTAGTTAAGCCTCGTGAATTTGGAGTCGCGTTTGTCTCTTCCCATTTTTTTTTTTCATAATTATAACAGGTATAATTTAATTACTAAATTAATGTTTATTAATTTTATACACATACTGCAAGGAGTCTTTTTAGCTAGTTGTTCCCTTAGAAACATATTAAAAAACTAAATATGAACTACTCCCTTTTAACTAGGTTTTCTTTTTGTCCATGTAGTCGATATTTCAAACTTCTAAAGTTATTGGCATTTCAACAAACCACATGTTAGGTACAATAGTTTAAACTAATAGCAAACTGAGTCATTAGTAGTTGACTAAAGGAAGCACAATTCAAGTAAAAAATGAACTAATTTCTCAATAATCTCTTGCAACAAAATTCAGATTCACCAAGGCTTGAAAACAATATGCTATAAAATCAAATACCCTCTAAATAAAAACAAGCTCAATAAGCCTTTCTTAAATTTCTTTAAAAGTTAAATAAAATTGAGTTTGAAAGACAATAGTTATAAACTAAGAAGAAAAAAACTAATGTGAAATAATTTTAATATATATATATATATATATATATATATATATATATATATATATATATATGTGTGTGTGTGTATATATTTACATAGGAAAAAGTGTTTTTCATTAAAAAGGTATGAAATTGATTTTCCAATAGTTTCTGATCTTTTCTCATAGAAAAGAAAAAGGATGTCAAATCAATTCAAATGCAAACAACAAAATAATAATAGACTTGTAAACTGAAAATTGAAAACTAAGGAAAATTCACCATTGGCTGGTGCATTGAAAGAAGCTACTAGGGTAGATCAAAAGAAAAGGGTACTCTTGCTCCACATCAACATTGAATACGACATTATAAATATAATGTAACATTGTAGGACCATGTATTATGCAATATTTTGTTTGGTACAAACTACCTCATTGAGGATTTGCACTTGAACCCACATCTCGTGATGAAAAATAAAGTTATGCTTCCCGTGGTTACTGAGAAGTATATTGTTATGCTTGGCTAAGAGGAAACAATATTTATTTATCCCTGATCACAAAGAACTTTGAGATTGGGAAATCATATTGAAGAAGTAAATGTCATCAACTATTTACACATTGCACCAAGGGACCACTATTCCTAGGTATGAGTGATTTTTGCAGTGTATCATTCACCATATTCAACTAAATGGTAATAAATGATGAATAGAATTTGGCAGGGAGTATTATATATATATATATATATATATATATATATATATATATATATATATATAACATTTTATCACTTAAGATTCGAGGACATTGATACTCTTAAATGAAGTCTTAAATTTGAGTTAACAAATGATAAAAAACAAAAGTATTTAGTTAAGACTTTTTTTTAAGAGTAGTAAGAGACAGTTCCAAATAAGTTAAATTACATTAACACTAGTCAAACGAAAAAGGTGTTTGATGATCCTTTGATATTTTTGTATTTTATGACTATTATTTAGTTCGAGTATAGCTTTGTATTCTTCATAATTAAGATAAAGATGAGTTTTTCACCAAATATTCACATATTTGTGAGGACATGAAAAGAGTATTTTTTTTTCAACATGTATACATTTATCTAGTCATGCAATTTCAAGGCCTAAGAAACATTTTAACTGTAAGGACTTTGATCATGAAAGTATGATTTAATGAAGTTTTGACACTATTGATATGTGAGAAACAATCTCCTACTAGTATAATGTCATCCACATAAATAAGTGCAATAGCATAGGAAGAATGTGTTTTCTTGATAAATAAAGAGTTACCGGACTTAGATTGAAATGTTTTTTTATAATATGTAAAAAGTTATAAATTTAGTAAACAATTGTCTACTGACTTGTTTCATACCTTATAAGGACTTCACTAGCTGACACCCCTGGTTAGATTTTGGAAGTCATGTAAACCTCTTCATTTAAGTTTCCAAAGAAGACATTATCTACAACTAATTGTTCAAGGTGTCACTTTTTGCTACTTCAAAAGCAAAAATAAGTTCAATCGTGGTGAGTTTTGCAAACAAAGAATATTTATAAAGGTAATCTACCTCTTAGAGATAAGTATAACCTTTTGCAATGAAACTCATTTTGTAATGTTTTATTTCTTCATTTGACTTATACTTTATCTTATATACCCATTTGCACTCAATGGGTGTTTTCCGAGTGGTAAGTCAATAATGTACCACATATTGCTCGTTTCAAGCTCCTCATTTTTAGTGTTCATTGCCTTAGTACATTCAGGTGGAAGAACAACTTCCTCGTATGTTTGAATTTTAGTGTGTGATAATATGGAGAAAGTATTACAAGTGTTTAGTAGATAAATTCTCATATGATGAACAAAGTCAATAGAATAACATACATATTTCATGATTTTTTCGCATTAAAGTGGTGAGTTGATGATGGTAATCGTATAAGAAAAAAAAAGTTTTTTGAACTCTTGTAGATCTTTGCAAAATTCTCAGTTGTTCTTTTGTTGTCTTTAATTGATTGTTGTGGATGATTTTTGGGTAAGAACTATATGGTGGCACATAAATAAATTTGAAGGCACTTTCCTCAGGACCAACATTATGTTGTTGACTTCGTTTAACAATTTTAATAAAAACATGTTAATGGAAAATGACATTGTGTGATATAAAAATTTCTCTAGATATGATATCAATAATAACATAACCTTTGGTTCCTAGTTTAAAACCGACATTACCTTGCTCTATTATAAAGCTTGTTTCTACTACTCTCCATAGTAGAAGCAAACCAAAGGCACCCAAAAATTTTCAAGTTAAGCAGATTAGAAACATGAGTATATAACACTTAAAAATGAATTTTGTTTTCTAAAATAGAAGAAGACAACCTATTTATTATATATACAATGTGAATAATAGCATAAGAGTGAAAGATTTTTGGAAGATCAAATTGATGCATGATGGAGTGAGTAACATTTAAAATATGTTGATGTTGTCTTCCTACTACGCAATTTTGTTGAGACATTTCTATGCAAGTTGTGTGACATATATGATTCCAAGCTTATTATAAAAGTGTTCCCACCTAAAATTTTGTCTTTTATAAGTTTTTATAATATTGTTTGTTTTATAGAAGCAAATAAACTATTTCTAGTTTCACTTTCTCTTTTTCATAAAGATATATCTAGATATGTCTCTTATGATCATCAGCAATGATAAGAAATTTTTTTGTCCATGAATAAATGTTAAACTAAAAGATCTCCTTATATCAACATGAATGAGATAAGTTATTTTGTTTATTTTGTCTATTTTGTTTACGAGTGATTTAAGCTACAAAAAGATTTAATTTTAAAAAATGAACCCATTTCAATAAATTTAATTAAACACATTTAAAATATACTAACAATATTTACTACATTCTTTTAACAATATATAGTCTGTAAATTTTTTTATTAATATTATAGAATTTAAATCTATTGAATAAACCAATAACAATAATAAATGTAATGCATTTCTTGCCTATAACTATACACATATAAACCAATAATAATAGTTTATATAGAATTTTTTTATAAACTATACACATTTTAACAATTATTGCCTATAACTATCTATATTTTGTAACGCATTTCTTAAAACAAATAGGCACATTTTTGTTATGTTCTCTAGATTTAAGGCAAATAAAACTCAATATATAAACAACAATAAAAATTGTGGCTTATTCCTATTTCAGACATTGGTTTATTGGTTGCCATGTAAGTGCTGCCTAATATATAGGTGTGAAGGACACTCATAATGTATAATATAATTGAGAAGGAAATAACACAAACAAGAGACCACAATTTTATTGTTTTGCCCACCTATTGTAAGAGCAACATTTTAAAAAAAATATTGCCTAAATAATCAACTGTTTATAAAATGTGGCCTTTAGTAGTTTTGACTCACCTATATTTCCATGGCATTTTTTATGAGTAATAGTTTTACATGTGGGCTAGTTCAGTATGGTCTAAAGTAAAAATTGTGTAGTGAGTGAACTAAGGACTAATCTTTTGATCCATTATACAGTATGTAACATGCATTTATGTACTTGTATATAATTCTTGAAAAATAAATACTATAAGTTTATCAAATAACATTATGATTATGTAGCTCTCATGTTACTATATACAACATTATTTGTTATCTTATCGAATTATATATGATTAGTGTAGTCCATAAACATATTAAACATATCTATCACATTATCACATTATCAATATTTCATATACAATACAAATTATAATTGAATCACTTTAAACTAAGATATAAGAATCGCCAACATCTTAATGAAATATTGTAATTTATCATACTCAACATCTTTTAGGAGATTCGTATAAGGTACGTCCAATAAGAGACGATAATACCTAACTCGTCAGAAGCATATTGAAAATTCATTTGAACTTTCTATGTTAGGGTAGTTCATGAACGTACTTGGCTCAATCCACAAACTTCCTTCAATTTCTGAATAGCTAATGTTTTAATATATTTTGTCAAACGATTAGTGAATCATATGACATGTCTTTTTCTTAATGAGCGAAGCATATGATATTTTATCAAACACAAGTAGTTCATGAACGTACTTTACTCGATGCACAAACTCTCTTCAATTTTTGAATAGCCAATGTTTTAACATATTTTGTCAAACGATTAGTGAATCATATGATATCTCTTTTTCTTCATGAGTAAAGCATGTGATATTTTATCATACACAGGTAGTTCTTGAATGTACTTTGCTTGATACAAAAACACACACACACACACACACATACACATAAACACACATACACATCACACACGCACACAAACACAAACACAAACATGCACACACACACACACACACACACACACCACACACACACCACACACACACACCACACACACATACACAAACACACACACACGGACACACAAACTCTCTCTCTCTCTCACACACACACACACATACACACACATACACACAAACACACACCCATTTTATCACCAAGATTTGAGAATCATATATAAACATCAATGTTATCATTATCAAATTTGTATTGCTTGAGCAAGCTTCTCCCTCTTGAGTGATTATTATTCTTCAACTTAGAAAAACTTTTTTCCTTGCACGATTCATGCTTCTTGAATTAAACAATTTTAGAGATGATAATTGATTTTATCTCTATTTCGGTACTCCATACTTGAGCGTCCTTGTGATGCTTGAGCAATTTTAAACACTAGATTCACCAATTTTATCACTTTTTTACAAGTTATATTCTTTCAATTTTTCATTAATACACACATAATGCGTAATCATTCTTCCAATATTTTAATACCATTCATACTAATATGGTTCACTCATATATATAATCAATCTTATCGAATATATATAATAATCAATTAACATTACTCAAAGGTAAGGTACCTACAAGTAAACCTTTTATTTATTTTTTTCACCTTGAAATATCAAATACTTTATCAATATCATTTCCCCTCTATAAAAGACCAAAATGAAAAAAAGAAAAAAAAAAGAAAAAGAAACAATCCTTAGTACAACATTGTAAATAGTGATAGTCCCTTATTTCAAATGAGTTAGATGGAGTATAGTATCAACTCCAATCCGTTTATCATTCAATCTAATGTTAATATTTGGTGCCACACAAATTAATTTATAAAAGATGAAACCACTTTATAAAAAGAGGTTTACGAAATTGTATAACTGTATTCAATTTATTTTGATAAATCCTCACTAAAGTTTCTACGTAAAATATTTTGGACGTTCTATATTAACTTATAGACATACAATATGAGAACTTTCAGCATCGATTACGAACGGATATGAAAATAGGACATAGTATAACAATTATCTCACCAATCAATATAATACATCATTTGAAAAAGAAAAAAAAAACTTTCTACATTAATTCTATTCACAACCAATATTAAAAATAAATAAACTACTAGTGCCATGAATGCATAGAAGAAAAAAAATTGCTTTTAATAATATTTTAAAACAAACACTTAACCAAACAGCTAATGCAAATATAGGTCCATAATGTTTTGCTAATAAGTTCAATTAAAAAATGATTGTCCATAATAATATTTTATCATTGCAATTATATAATGACCTAACCACAACAAAGCATTGGGTTTGCCACTTAGATCACACTCAGAAGGATGACGAAGCTTACCCTACGCAATCGGATCCTGACCGACACTTATTGCTTACCTCTGCACCTTTCACTTCTCTCTCTTTCTCTCTTCGTTTTCAATTTAAATAAAGATAAAATAAAATAAAATAAAATAAAAACAAACACAAGAATTTGCTTTTCTTCCCACATACTTTTGTCCATGCTGATGTGCTAATAATCATGATTTCTGGGAACTTGCTAGTGGAAAGATGAGTAATGTCTTACTCGGCCACAATTATAATATTAATGATAATACTAACATTCTTCTCAACTTCAATTTGGATTTGTGGAATGAGATTAATTATAATAATTTTTCAAAAAGGTGATAACTAATAAGGGCAATTGGGCACACCATTTTATAGTCATGCTTCCCTTTGGTAGAAGAGCCTGTAGTTATCAATTTTTTATTATTTATTATTTATTAATAATCGAAACGCCCTCCAATGGATTCTACTTATATATTTCTTTATCCAATTAAAAAAAGTCGGTGTTTAAAGTAATAATAAAAATCTGAAAGTCGTATTTGCTTTATCCAATTACCAAAACATGTATTAATTCGTTTGCATATCGATAACCTAATCTTGATTTTTTTTTTATATATTAAGGAATGTTTTAGTGGTAAAAGTTAACTAAGAATACCAATAAGATTAATATCTTTTTATGGATGAATAATATCTGTATATATTCTCAAGATTATGAAATATATTTAAGATACTTATAAATTTATTATTAGATTTTATTATATTTCCGATATATTATAACATAATAGTTGATATATAATAATTAATTATTTAGTATACTTAATTACTTACAAATAACTAAATTTTTTGCTCATGGCCTATGAAATCTAAAAATATGTATCTAAAAATATGAAATCTAAAAATATGTATTCATTCTTAACCAACTCTTTAGGACCTTGATCTGATATATATTTAACTGTAAAAGAACTTGTATATGATTAGAGAGAATGAAAAAAGAGGAAAGTTTTCTAAAACTGGAAATTTTAAAATAAATTAAATAAATAAATATATAACTTTTATTAAATTCATTTTTAATTGATTTTAAATTAAAATGTTATGAATCTCACATCAAATCTAAACTCTAATTTTTTTTTTATGGTTGATTCGACCGTGTTAGGCCAAGAAGTTATTTTGCCATGCTTTAAAAAATTACAATTAAAAGTAATTTTAAATAAAAATAAAGAATAAAAAATGTGTTTTTAAAATTTAAGTCATATTAATGAAACTAATTTTAATTGTAAATATAATGATTTGATATATAAATATAAATTATGTACATATCATGTTTTAATAGAATATTTTTTAAAATAATTTTATTATAATGGTTTTATTTTCTTAAATGTGATTGTTATGTTATAAAATGTATGGGTGCATGAGTTTACGACTGACTCAACCTAAACTTCATTAGATCACAGGTTATATAAGTTAGGCAAAAAAAATGACAGATTAATGATTTAGATCACAAATATTCATTGGAGTTTCATCGTACTTTCTTATATGGATTCTTCAGAAACTTCGTGCAGAGTGAGAAGTCTAATGATGAATTAAGCGTCATCTAATATATTTCATTAACTTGATCACTTATGCAAAGTGTTCATTTGTGTCGATTTAAGAGTATTTAAGAGTATAGATTATTGGGATGATGACCTTATTCAATCTCGTTTGAAGTAATTGAGGATATTAAATGTACTTTTACAATGTCCTTGAATCCGCTCATATTACGGAAGGGTGATGTACCTTTATAATAGCCATGGTAGTGTCACAATGGTTGTGGAAAGCTATGGAGCTACCAAACACACGAAGTTTGGAGGAGGAAATAGGCTTGTGTGGACATTGGAATGAAGCTGGATTCGATCCCAATGATCTTGGATCCAATCCAATGCAACTAGATCGATCCCAATTAGGAATGTCAAAAAAATCTGTACCAGTGGATAAAAAATGGATATTGAAAATGGATACTCGCGGGTAACAGGTACGAGTATTTTTTATACCTGCACCGTTAACAAGCGGGTACGGGTATCATAATATATGTACCCGTGGATACCCGTACCCGCTGTACTATGATTTAAATTAAAAAAATTATTAAAACATTAACACATTGATTTTGAATGGGTTATCTTTTATCAATTGGTTTTAAAAAATGTCCATTTATTTGTAAATTGTCATTCAACACTATTTAAATGGGTCATTTTCACTTTGTGTTGAAATTCATAATTGTTCCTGCGTAAACAAATAAGGAATGTCAGGGAATACATATAACATCTTACCCCAATCCTCGACCTCTCAAACTGGTTTATCCTTGACTTGTACGTGTCGTCTCCTAATATTGGCGGTTCGGACCCTTAAGAGGTTACCTACAGAAATGGCTTCGACGATCAAGTCAGCAAGGGCTCTCAAAAGTCAAATATCAATGAATTAATGAAAGCGTATCTTTAATTTTTAGGTTCCACGTGTATTTATAGAGTCATTAATTGTGTCTGCTCCCATTTTGTGGGTTGGGCCCCTTCTAGCCATTTTGGGCCAATATTCAAATGATTTGATGGGCCTGGGCTGAGTCCAAGTTTTGAGCATCTGTGAGGGCCTAAGCTTGGAGTTAATGACTTTTTCATTATACTTACTGTATCATTTATAGTAGGCGACCTAGGCTGTCATGTATGTAACCTTATTTGGTTGAATATTTGTCTACTGTTTACACCACTCAAATTCATCCTCTCACTCTCCCTCAAATCCATCTTTTGAAGTGAATAGAGTCTTAGGGTGTGTTCTTATGTGAATGATGATTTGAGGGAGAGGGAGATGATTGATTTGGGTTGATTAGAAGGCGAGGTTTATGTTGTTCTTTTTTAAGGATTTGGGCTGATAGTGGAATGTATTTGAGAGTAATTTTTGTGAAAGTTTGTGAATGATTTGATTGATGCGAATAATAAAAAATTAAATTTAATAGATTAAAATATAAAATGACCTAATTGTCCTTGGTGTTAAAATTAATATAAAGTGGTATTTAAATGAGTTTAGAAATATTTTAGTAAATTTATTTTTTAATAATGAAGTTTAAAAAAATTGTTAATCAATATATATATATATATATATATATATATATATATATATATATATATATCACATATAAAAATTAAATATTTAAATTTTATACACTAAAAATGAAAAAAATAAAACTATTGGAATCGGTTCCAACCATAATAGAACTGATTCCATCTCCCTTTAACCATAATAGAATTTGTTCCCAAAAAATAGATCTAATTCCACCAGAGCTTTATGTCCATGGTGGCTGCATCATTTCATACGTGATAATATGAAAATAAAGCAAGACTATTTTATGTAAAATGACTTTGTCTACTCTCAAATCTCTTCAACCTAGTGGGATCCCCTCAAAACATTAATCTCACAATTTCGTGCTTCACATCGCCTCCAAATTGATCTAAAAAAACAAATCTCATATCGCAAATCAATGCTTGATAATTTCTTTGAATAGTAAATGAATGCAAAACAACACGGTCTTAGGCTATGCTCCTTTGTTACGATAGATTTAGGGAGAGTGTGAGGATGAATTTGTGTGGATTTGAGTGGATAAATATGTGTATTTTTAGTAGATTTAGAGGGTAAAGTGAGTGGATTTGGAGATGAATTTTGTGAAAGTCAGTGAGTAATTTGAGTGATGTGATAAATTAGAAAGAAGTTTTAATAGATAGAATTTGAAGATTACTAAAATATCCTTGATGATAAAAATATATGAAATGATTTTTTGATTAGTTAAAAATATTAAATTTTATAAATAATATTCAATAAATTTTACTAAAAATTAATAATAAGATAAATTATATTAAATTATTATTATTATTATTATTATCATAATAATTACTATTATTTGAAATTATCATTAATAATAATAATTATTAATTATTATATATAGTACTTCTATTATTTATTTTTATATTTAATTACTATATATATATATATTATTTATTATTATTTAATTACATATACATATTATTTAATATATTCATATTATATATATTTAATTATTAATTATTATATATATATTATTAGTCTTCAAATTACACACACAACAACGGTTACATAACCGATGTCACACACTCATAACACCGGTTACGTAATCAGTGTCACACACTCACACAACACTGCACCGGTTATGTAACCGATGTGCACACACTCACACACACAACACCGATTATGTAAATGATGCACTCACTCAATCACCACCTTGTTTCACTCTTGACACACACACGAGTTCACTCACACATAGCCAAACATTTTTAGATAGTGCTTCATGTACCATAACACCTCTTTCATGTTCCATAACACCACTACACTCACCTTCAAAGTTCACTGTTGTAGTGGTGCAGCACAACTTTGTCAGGAATCTTTGCAGCACATAGCAAGCAAAAACAGTTGTTGAATCTAGAATAAGCATCATGTGATTGCAAAATAACACTCACCTGCAGGTTATATTGGTAAAGTGTGAAGAAACACCTTTAAATCTGTGCTTGATAGGGAGGATGGGATAATCTTGCGATCTTGCAAATCCACACTTCCATTTCTTCGCATATCAACTAAAAAGGACACACGTAATTATCGTAATCCATCCTCGTAAATAACTGTTAACAGTGTCATCACTTCAAATGAACATCACATTAATAAGACTAGAATATATGATTGTTATGAAGTAAATGATAATTGTTCTGTAAGGTGTATTGAGTTTCAACACTCTTTCTCTCTTTGATGATGTTTATACAAAGAGTATATCTTTTCCTTTTGTGCAAATACGAACACCATTTTCAAAAATGGTTTCAAATTAAGCTGAAGGATTCTCAAAGAATAACAAATTAAGGATAAGAAAAATTATTCATTTCATTTAAGTTAATTACTACATGATATATAAAGACCTTCAACTAAAACTAATTAGTGTTGGACTTTACTTTATCTGTTCACAAATATAACTTAATTTATTAGATAAATTTACAATTAAAACACTTTTGTTTATATACATCAAAATTAAAGGTATTAACCTTCTTACATTCAACAACTTTCATTTTTCAATTCAATCTTTTTCATGAAATTGATTTCTTTGTCAAGAAAACCAAAGAAAAAGTAAAATAGAAAAAGACTGAAAAATAAGAATATTATCAAAATGTAAGAAAAATAAATGCCACAAGAAGATTTAGAAAAAAATTATTGATACCATTTTTTCAATGAAAAATTGAAACGAATAAATGTTAATTACATAGTATTTTATTTTCCAATTTCATGTAAGTTTAGAATTCCAAATTATCTTATTCTCAATGTAACGCCCCATTTAATCAATAATCTTAATTAAAGAAAGTGTCACACAAGGTAATACAAAAACACTACTCCATATAATCCAAGGCACACAACTATGCCAGAACTAAACTAGATACAATGTTCATCAGCAATCAAAATAGGAATTTAAGAGATAGACTAGTACATGGGCCATAGCCCTAAAATAAAGCCCAAAGCAGAAGAATCCGGCCTAGTGGGGCTACGCAGCGGAACCATCACCTCCCTGTTGGCCACAGGTGTTTCTCACATATGCTCACATCAATAAATTGATGATCATCACAAAAGGAGAAGAATCACACACAAGCAATCAAACAAGCAAAAGGGTAAGCTAGAGTATAAAAACATTTTGTCATGCAGTCACATAATATTACACAAACCAAGTAGTACTTATCAACCAATCATGTTATGACTTCTCAAGCAATACACTAGACTCGGACTCGACTCATCCGAATTATCAACCAATCATGCTTGCACTTGTGGTGGATTACCCTGCTCACCCCGAGCTGCTCACCCCCGAGTTAAGTGTTACAAGTGTTACAATGTTTTAATCCCCCACACATAAGGTTAGCCCTTAATGAGTTTCAGGCCTCCTGCTACTCTCACCACAAGAGTCAGTCCGCTTTAAGTGAGACTAACTGACTCCTTAGAGTGTCAGGATGCAACTTTACCTTGAATCCTTACCAAATTATATAGATGGGACACCACTAGGAATTCCCACTAATAGAGTCATGGAATTACGTCCCGACCACTGAAGCACGATCCTGAAATCTCAACTAGAGATTTCAAGGAATTACGTACTGACCACATACCAAACATATTCAAACAACCAAGTAATATATATATATATATATATATATATATATATATATATATATATATATATATATCATGCATAGAAACTTCATGCCAACATCCATAACCAATCCTCATTCATATCACATGTTGAATCAATACCAACTCGTTATTCCCAAACCATGAGTATAAGGCTTCCTCTTATACCAATACCATGCCTCTTGATTACCAACCATCTCATTAGTTTCACATGCCAAGACCACACAAGCACATCAATCCAATTCATAACCACAGATTATACCATGCATTTCACAGGCCTCATGCATTAAATAAGGTATATCATAAATTCAAGCAATCCACAACAAAAGTGAAGTAGACAGCGTGGCCTGCAGCGGATCTCGCTCAAGCCAGAAGCCCTCACTCAGGCGAGAGGAGTTCCCTCGCTCAAGCTACAGACTCTCGCTTAGGCCAGATCGAGATAGAGGCCTTGGGAGGTTCTCGCATACTCGCTTAGGCGAGCCCTCCCTCGTCTGAGCGAGACAACCCCTCGCCCAAAGGTGAGGTTCCTCGCCTGGGCTAAACTGTAGCGACACCCTAAGACTTCCACGCCTTCTCGCTTAGGTGAGAGTCTCTCGCCTGAGCGAGACAGTGCCTTGCTCAAAACAAGAGCACTCTGCCTGAGCGAGAGTTCGTGTGTGTCACCCTGGTCTGCTCCTGCAAGTCTCGCCTAGGCGAGTCGGTCTCGCTTGGGCGAGAGCAACAAATCTCGCCATTGTCTTTCCTGTAACAGTCATATTTCGCATCCAAAATAATAATACAAGGCATCTCATATATTCACAGCAACGTATAGTCTATACAAGCACCAAGTAAATTCCAAAACAGGCCAAACATAACTTAAACTCGAAACCCTAGCTTCCCTTACCTGGAAAAGGGTTAAAAAAGGGCTTTGGCAACCAAGCACAGAGAGCACAACAGCTCTAGGAACGAACTGAAGAGCTGAAAGAAATAACGGAACAGACTAAGGAGTGGTTTACCATGAAACCCTAACTGGAATACGAAGATTGATTAATGGGGACCAGAATGAGCTAGTAAAAATACTTACATGGAGTAGAAAACGGATCTGAGTTAGATTGCAAATGACGGAGCTCAAAACCCTAGCAAAGCTTCTGTTTTAGAAAGGAAAGGGGTCAAGGCTTGTTTTTGGCAAAATGAGAGCAGAATGGAAGTCTAGGCTGCTTTAGGGGCTTTGGCACCCTATGGGCCAGCCATTAAGCCCATCTGCTTAGGATAACCCCTTAAAACTTAGGACAGAAAAGAAATAGAAATAAAATGGGTCTTACACTCAACATCCAAAAAGAAAAGTTTTATAATAATTAAAATTAAAATTAATTTCATTGTAAGGTTATATATTTATCAACATGTGGGAATGTTTAAAAGGATTACGCCTTCAATAAAACTTTAAACACTAAAGAAAGCCCAAACACTAAACCCAATAAGCAAAGTAAGAATAATTATGCAATTGTATAGAAGTTAGGATGGCAAAAATACATACAGCTATTTATAAATAAAATTTGCGATGGATATTCTTGAATATATATATATATATATATATATATATATATAAATAATGTATATTGATATTTTAATATCATTTTATAAATAGGTCAAGTGTGAATATCATACTACTCGTATTTATAGAGATATGTTATTCACATAAAATTAAAATTAAAATTAATTTATATTTAATTTAATTTAAAATCTGTAAATATTTTTGAAACGGATATTGAACAAACCGGTAACGAATGATTATTTTGTTTGCAATGCGTATAACAAGTAGACGTTATCCATGTCTGATTCGACCAACCATTTACCATCTCTCATTTAAGATAACCTTTTAAAATTTCATTAACTTTCAAAAATCATGTTCGGTCAAACTAGTAAAAAATAATAATTAAGTCAAACTTACGTAATATAATTATTAATTTTTTTTGTCTCTTGGTTATTATTTAATAATTTTTTTAGTGTATTAATAAGAGTATTTGAGATGTTATACATACAGAAAAAAGAAATACATATATCTGTTTATATAACACCATCTTGTTTATCAAATCCTCCCCTAACACATGTATTTACAAAATACTCTAATACCCACACCACCCTTGATCAATATGTTAATTGTGTTATAGTAAATTACTTTATTAATTGAACCCTGCAAAAGTTGCAGTAAATGATGAATTACTTGTTTTAATTGATCAATATGTTTTTAAATCCTTTTATGTTAATAGATTGTAAATAATACATCATTCATTGACCAAACATAATATCTATAGTTTTTTTTTTCACTCTTCATACAAGCAAACAAAAGCATAGAACCCTTCTTACTAACACAACTAAAATATTTTAAAGCAAACTCCTTTATGCTTTATACCATGACATAATAAAGTTCAGCACTAATTGATATATCAAACAACAAAGAATCAAGCCCTAATAAGAAGGGAGAAAAAGGCTTAATATCAAGCTGATGATTTGCGCAACAAACCTAAAAAATTAGGTCTCTTCACTGAACAACAAATTTTATGTTTCAACTTGCGTGCAATTTTTTCTCATGATTGGCCTAGCCTCTGCATAGACTTTCTCCTAGCTGTAGGAAAAGTCAAGTTTGGCAATGTTTTTTTGTTGGTGGTGCCAGTAGTATCTGTAACTGTTTGTTTGCAGAGTCTTTTGCCCTACAATGCTACAAAAATAATAATGAAAAACAAATCCCTAGAAAAAAAAAACAATAGATTTTTAACTTTTTGCATCACCAAAGTAAAATAAAATAACAAAACATTTTTTATATAGATAAGTGGTATCATTCATCATATTCAGATTTACTTAAAGAAGATAAAGCTGCTACACAATAAATTCAGATACAAAAGTCATGTCTGAGACACTTTTATCTTTCAAATATTTCCCTGCCGAAGATACTTCAATATTTAAGTCCGTGTTGGTTTGACTACAAATTATATTGAATGCTGTAGTTATTGTATCCAACTGTTTTATCTGAACCTTCTTTTTATACTACTCATAATAGATTTTTACTTTTCATCGATTTAATTATAGTCCAAACAAACATGTTTTAATGTTGACTATTTCATTGATTCCTGATCTATCTTTTGCTAAGTCACACCGATTTGAGCTTGTCCGACCGATCGAACATCCTCAACATAGACGACCAAACTTTCCGAACGGTTTCAGGTTGGTCGAATACTTTTAATGTTTGACAGAGAGGTTCATACCATACAGATATTGTAGATGACAAAACATGTTTTTTAATATGAGTCATACAAGAACGTTATATGCAACATATATATATAAAAAACTATGAGTCTTTAAATTATGCAGAGGTTGATCTATCACATAGTTAATAGTAAAACAGAGACACATATGATGTTGAATGGATCATAAATCTATGTTTAACTTCATCTAATACTATGGAACCAAATATATACTACAAAACTTTTATGATCAATAATGAAGACATGTAAATTAAAAAGGCAAAAAGAAAAAAAAATAATAATATCAGGAATTTTCACCTTCGTGGAAGTATCATAAAGAAGAAGAGAGAACCCCTTCTTACTTACACCAAGTAGAATATGTAAAAGGAAGCCCTTTATTCTCGATACCATGACATAATAAAGATCATCAGCACTAATTGATACTATAAAACCAGCAGGAATCAAGAATATAAAAAGGTGATTGATATATAGAATAATAGCTCTTTTTTTCTTTTGTTTTGTTTTCTTTTCTTTGGTTTGTTCCTTGATGGAGCAAGGAAGCATGTAACATCGCAGCAAGTCCTTTTCCCCCGCGACTTGGCTTTCCGAACATTAAATGTGTGGGCCAGTGCCCTCTGGTCCTCTGGTGGGTACACATGCCTCTCTTGTTTCATGTGTATTCGTCAAAAACGACTCTTGCGGCTACCTTTCGTGATAGGGTTACAAGGTTTTTGTCTCTGTGTTTAGACTAACATTTTGAACAAGAAAAGGTCCTAGCACATGTTGCTGCCAATGAAAAATCATTAGGGTATTATAATACTTCTGTGAAATCTTTTATCAGTATCAATCTCTCTGCACAGCTATCAATTCATATCAACTGTACTAGCTAGAAGTTAATGTTGACTATATGTTCTTGTTGTTCGAATCATCATGCCAATAAATAAACATCTCTTCTATATATGTGGTATTGTTTAATGTTGCTTCTACCAGTACTTCAAAACTATGCCTGCATTATTGTTGTTCATATGCTACAAATTCTATCACCAATATCATCATCTTGGTTAGAGATAGAAAAAAGAGCTCCTAAAGTTTTAAATTCATTATTCCAACGAAGACATTAGACTATGATTATTTTAAATATTAAACTATGACAAGATAATATAAAACAAACATTTTAGATTATAATTTTAAACCGTAGTCTGAGTTCTATAATAGCTTAAAATTCACAGGAACCATAGCTTATTTGTAAAGTAGTGGTAATATGAATTGAAGTTATGTTCATTTTTTTTTTCTTGGAAGAATCATCCATTATATAACGCATAAATGATATTTATTTGAGATAATTTATATAAAAAACTTTTATTATGTTAATTCAATATTTAAAGAATAAAGAATAATTATTGTTAATTTGGAGAATGTTCCGATACATTCAATATCTCACATCGTTTAGGAGTCAAAGTCAACCGTAATTTAAATATTTTTTTCACTCTTTGATATGTTTTTTAAGGACAAAATTGTGATGAAACTTCACGCTCCAAAACAAATAATACTTCAGGAATGTAGTGGTTGATCATAATGATATTATAACACTTGTAGTTATATTGGTGTCATCTCTGAAAATGCAAACTCCTCTTACCCTCAACTAAGGTCTTGTTTCAGTACACTTAATAGTTTCACATCACTTGAAAGTCGAGGTCAAAAGTAATTTAAATATTATTTTCATCTTCTGATGAATCTTAAAAATAAAATTATAGCAGAACTTCACACTTTAAAGCGAAAAATACTTCAAAAAATACTTCAAAAATGCAATAATTGATCTAACAATATTACCATATTTGAATACGAAACAAAGAACATGATTAATAAATCAAAATCTATAAAATAAACTGCAAAGTTTATAATAAGGAGACTAATTCCAAATTCTGTGCCGAATTGACAGAAATGTATCCAAGTATTCAAATTATACAGAAAAAACAACTTATGCTTATGCAAGATTGTTGACTTAAAGTTAATCATATACTATTCATCTATACACACTAAACATTGTAAAGATGGTTTTAAGTAACTTTGGGTCTCGTGTCATACATTCTAGGTCAGGTCATTTATTCATGTAGTAGGTTTGGTTAATTAGATCTGACACTAATATAATATGTTTCCAATGTCATTGAAAATGTACACTCATTTATTATTGTTAAAATCATTTACTATATATAATTACTAAACACTTGGTGTAGTTGTCTACAAACTTAAGCATCCAATTGTCTTTCTACAAGTGCCTTTATCATTGACTACACAGGTTTGGATTTGTGGAGTTAAATTAATGCATTAGCACACACTTTAAGAACATTCATTAGTTTTTATAGTCTTGGTTGTCTAATCCCGAGAGGTGGACCACCACACTTATAAATAAACTGTAAGAAATAAATAAATGTACCATTGCCCAACAACTTTATTTTAGTTGAATAATCATTATTGCAATTTGTAAGTGATAAAATTTACTTTTCAAGTAAGATGATGTGATTATTAATTATCTATAATTTAAGTTTATAATTTAAGTTTAAAAGTACTGGTTAAATTAGGACAGGGCCAGTTAATACTGCAACATTCTGTATTTCTTTTATTGAAGATGAATGTCTTTATTTTATGGTGATACACTTGATTAACCTAATTCTGAAAAGAAAAAAAAAAGTTAAATAACGAGGGCGAGTTTTTGTCTAACATCTATATTAAATAAGAGATATAGGTTAGAGTTAAGTATAATTATTTGAGAAAATTATCATCTTTTGTTTACTTTATGTAAATTTTCTTATTTATGGAGATTTAAACTCTTTGCAAAGATGTTACTCGGCTAATATTTTGTTAGCATCTTACAAAAAATTCAATACTTAATATATATACTTAATATTTTGTTAAAGTAAGTCAATCCCTCAGACCAGTTGGCTACTCATTATACTACAAGAACACTTTTAATTAATAACTAATTTTAGTGATCAAAAATATGTTTAGAAACCAATTTAGAGATCAATTTCTTAATTAAAGATCAATTTAGATACCAATTCTTTTGGTAGTCAAAACCTAGATAACAAATATTAGTGACAAATTTAAAAATCAATTCATAATAAAAACTATTTTGCTTATAAGCTAGAGATCAGTTATAACTTTTTGAAATTATTTTATTTATCAATATATTTTAGTTTATGAATTAGTATTTAAATTGGTCACTATAGTAACTAATTATTTTTTATCACTAAAATTAGTCATTATTTAAATATTTTCTTGTAATGAGATAAAAATGATTCACATTAACCCAATTCATTCTTTTGTAAGTTAAAAATTTTGTAACTTGATTAAGTGAACTTATTAATGCATAGTAGTATGATAAAAATATGAGTTAAGTATGTTTTTAGTCCTTGAACTTTGGTCCAAAATTGGAATTCGTCCCTGGTCGAAACTTTGATAAATTTCGGTCCCTAAACTTTAAAAATGAATGAATATAGTCCTTTTAACCCAATTTTGTTAACTTTTTTTTAGGTTTCGAACACATTTCTTAGTAAATATTGGAGTTGTTTACACCATTTGACACATTCTCAACTCAATATTTACTGAGAAATGTATTTGAAACCTAAAAAAAAGTTAACAAAATTGGGTTAAAAGGACTATATTTATTCATTTTTAAAGTTTAGGGACCAAAATTTATCAAAGTTTCGATGAGGGACAAATTCCAATTTTGGATTAAAGTTCAGGGACTAAAAACATATTTAACCCTAAAAATATTTATCTATTTCTCCAAATACTATTATAAAAATAATGCTTATAAATGAAGTGACAACCTATATATTTTAATAAATAAATAAATAAATTATTCAAACATTATTAAATAATATTTTAATTTTGAAAAAGTCAAATTTTAGTAAATAATTATAAAAAAAAACATTTAAAAAAATGGTAAAAGATACTAACAAGGTAATTGGTAAATTACGTATCAACCCAACTAAAATTTATTTAATCCATATATTAAGTGACAGAGATACAATTTGACCCATTTTTCAAAAAAAAAAAAAAAGGAATATTTTTGACTCACATGTTTGAACCCTTTTTACATCTGTATATAATAGTTATAAACATGTTAAAAAAGTAAAGGTTGATTCGAACCGAAACTTGGAGATAGGTGAAGAGTGGGAAAGTGTACTTGGTTGGTGGAATTAATTGGAGACCAAGATCGAGTAATCCCTCACGAGATTCACTTGTCGACATGTTCGAACTAAAACAAGCTCGATCATGGGGAAGTTTTTAGTTTTTCTTGTGTCTTTTTTTTTTCATCTTGCTGTTGGAACCAATTTATTTTGTCACTTTTTGTCCGTGTCATCGATTAGGTTTATATATGAAAAAAATTTGGCAGAAAATGATGATGTGATTAATCAATGTCCAAGTGGACCTACCAGTTGTCACCATCAATAGTTGCAGTGCAACCAACTAGTGAAGTTTATAGCAACAACTATGGCGTGGTGTGGGAGCACGAACCAAACCAAGAACAACTTGCATTTTTCTTGACCCTGCTTGAGAGAAGCATCTATAAAGTCAATGAGGTCATAATTATGCAAAAAATAAGAAAATAAATAAATAAATGGAGTGTGAACGTAGGCATCAAAAGGTTGCTAAATAAATAGCATTTGATTAAAATTCCAACGTGGTGGACCAGTTTGGTTTGTGTGTCACTTTGGTACTTACGTTGCTCAACTCGTAGTGGAAATTAAGGTATGTAACAATGTATCACCCTCAACCTCACCAAATTCTTCACCCATGCTTTCACACCAACAACCATGTCTAATATGTAATTACTTCTTTCACCTATTATTTGTTTCTAAAATTATATTTATATTAATTGCACAATATTATGAGAAAAGTATTTTGTTTTTACTGGTATTTTGTTTCTAGGTTTTTCACCGCTTCTGTATCTAAAGACTGGAAATGATATTTTAAATTTTGGAAGTGTTAGGAATTCAAGTGTGAGTCTAAGTCCCACATTGACTAGAATTGAAAAAGTAGAGCATTATATAAGAATAAAGACCCATAAACCCATCGCCTTAGGTTTTGGATTGAGAGTGGTGTCAATGTCTTATATGGTTGGGTTCACGTCTCATTGGTGTTGTATTTCCCCATTGAAACCCTTCCTGTAAATCCTAACAAGTGTGGGTCAGATAAAACGTGTAATGATTACCAAAATAAAAATTCGTCCATGGAAAATATAATTGTATTGGGGGGAAGATATTAACGGGGGTAGTATCGGGAAAACTCATTATTTAAAGATCATACATATTTTATAAGAAGTCCAATAAGTCATGTATGAGACAAAGAGTATATTTTTAATATCTATACTGCAAGTGTTTTTTTTTTCTTTATTAAAGAAAAGAATATTGTGAGCACTTTCTTTTGGAAAAAATGGATGATAAAAAATCATTGTTATCTGTAAACGGAAGATAAACGTTTTGAAATAATCAACAGGATCAGAAACACTCCTTTAAGCAGATAATATTGAGACATGGAAGGATAGAAAAATATTTTAAAACTTATTTGAAACTAATTTATTTTCCTAAAATTACTTTTACAGAATTCATCTATATCATCGAGACAGATATTTCATGCATAATACTAAATATTTATGAGTAATTTAATAACGGTATAATAGTAGTAATAGTAGGTGATATGATAAATTTCATAATCTTATTAGAATTATTATACTTATATTATATTTAGTGATGTGAAATTTCTAATACTATTATTTGTTGTTATTGAAAAACTTGCACAGGAAAAATTATTTTTGTCTTTGAATTAGGTTTTGAAATGTGTGTGACTGGAAAAGAAATAATGTGTGTGGTGTGGCTATGGAAGATGAACACAAATTCTTGCAACGGAAAAACAAAAGAACAACATAAAACAAAACTTACAGACATTGAGTCAGCTGAAATTGAGAATCCAGTTCCATTTTTCTCTTTTCTTGACCACAATCATTTCACATCATGCTGCAAGTTGTAACCACAAGAAAATAATGGTAATCCAAATATTTCTTCTGCAATTTTTATTGTTATAGAAAAACATGTGCACCAAAGTCCAATAAAATATCTATTTTCTAACACCTTTTGGAATTAAATGCAAATATAACATCACGTTTTCTTTAAACAAATTATTTTACATTCTAGAAGAAAATATGCAGGTTGAGATAAGAAAGAACCTAACGATTTTTTTTTTTTTTAATTCTCTTTTTCAATTGCTTCCTTGAGAAAGCCTACGATGCCATTGGGATAAGAAAGAATCTAATGATATATGCATATTTTGGGATAGAAAAGAACCTAAAGATATTTTGGAATTAAATGTAGATATATTGTTAGATTCAATTTAGGTTCACTATGCAATTTTACATCTAACTAATGCCCTATAATTTATTTTTCTTTTCATACTTTAATTTCAATATGGCAAACATAAAGGATACGTGTACTTTATGATTTAGCATAATTCTGTGGCTATCTAACAAATTATTAACAATGTGAATGCAAAATATATATATATATATATATATATATATATATATATATATATATATATTTTACAATGCAAAGTTTGAAACGAATCACAAGAAAACTAAAGTATTTAATATTGATGATAATATATTAATATATTGTAGACAATCATAGAGAGGATAACAGAATATTAAATAGTTTACTTGTAATGAAGTTGGAAGAAATATTTTTGATATGTGAAGTATAACGATGTTAAATTGTAGACAAACATAGAAAAATAACAGAATATTAAATAGTTTACTTGTAATAAAGCTGGTTTACTTGCAATAAAGCTGGAAAAAACATTTTTAATATGTAAAGTATAACGATGTTAATTAGACAATCATAAAAAAAGATAACAGAATATTAAATAGTTTATTTGACTGGAAGAATTCTTTTATTATAGTTTGTAAGGGTCTAGGGTGAAATAGCTTTGAGATCTGAATAAATTTTGAAATATAATTTATAAAAATTTGAGAAGATTTGAAGACTTTACACATCTATTAAAAAAACAAAGGAAAAAGGTGTAATTTAATATAAAGTCGATGGAAAAACAACTATAAAAATGTTAATTAATAAGAGAATATTTCACACTTTGATAATAGGTAAACCACTAGAATGCAAATTGGGGAGTTAAGAAGATTTTTACTTTTATTTTGAAATATTAATTGTCATTTAAACACATATTATGAAGATACTTTTAAAGGTAAAACATTCATTTATATAGAAATGCACCCATGATGTTATGACTACGAATATGGAGTTGTACTCTTTTCAATATAGAAATGCAAACAATTGTTTTTTCTTTAATTTATTTTATCCTTTTATGTTCATTATTACTTATTTCTATAAATTATATTAATTAAATGTTATGGTAATGATTTCATTCATTAGGTAAATATTTTTATTTGAAAAATTTAAGAATGATAAAATACATTTTTGTCTATATGCTTAATTGAAAATCAAATTATTTATATTAATATAAGTGTAATAGTTGTTCATTTAAATCTAAATACTTTTGCGATTTTTCAGAAATAATTATTTGAAAACAATTAAAAAAATGAATCTTAAATTGAAAGTAATAAAACTCAAGTGAGTCATTTCAAGAATCTAGTTGTCCCATAAAACAACCTGATACCCAAAACTTATGAACATTTTGTTAAAGAACTACTGCATCACTATCAGTTGAATAAAAATTGCATACCCAATTCTCCTTTAGTAAATTGTATATGTTGTGTTAATTGAAATTGCTATTTGATATTGACAAAAAGAAATATTATATAACAGAAAAATCAAAATTTAAATTATAATAAAAATAGAATCTGTTTCTTTTTCTTTTTCGTAAAGTGTGAATAAAGGGACAAAATTATAAGACAGAAATAGAATCACGCAAGAAATAATACATCCAGTGGAGGAATCTGGGCTTCCATGATCATGAAATTAATTAACAAGGTTTTAAATAGATATTATCCAAGATAGAACATACATTTTGTTACTTTCCTTTTTCACATTCAAACTATAAATGTAAAGTTTTTAGTGTTAAATTAAACATACACTAGTTAGATTATATAAATACATGTAATAGTAATATAAATAATTGTGTATAACATAAATATTAAAGTTGATGTATACCTACGATGTGGTTACTTCTTTTCGTGGTTAAGCATGTTTGAGTGGGTTATTCTTGTACTTTCATACAGGTGCAGATTTATATATAAGATAAATATTAATTTTCATATATAAATATCATATTAATTTTATTTGGTTTAGTTGTTATTCGATTTGATGAGTGGTTTAGACTAGTTTCACCATTAATTTTTTTTTATTAAACTATATGTCTGAATCGACTTTTAAAATTATACTGTTATAAAATTTGCAGTTTATTTATTATTAATTAAGATCATATATAATATTGTTAGAATTCCGATTTTGCCCAAAAACAAATTGTTGATAGGGTTTGATTAAAAGACTAACCCTTGAAATATTAAAAAACTAATCATGTCTTTGAAATTATCCATATGTCACAACAACAATTAATTACTATTATACATTGAAAATTCAAATTACAATATATAATGAAAACCCAAATGTATGAAAATGCAAAAAACTCCTAATAATGGAAATAGAACAGTGATTTTATAGAGTGTACTTTGGTCAACTCACGTGTCGATTTTAATAATTTAGAATAATAATAATAATAATTATGTCCTTATCTTTCTATCGTTACCTCTTACGGCTTTATCATGATTTTGTTTTCTTTTGATCTTTGTTTTCTTTTGCATTAATTGGTCTTTGCCAATTGGCTCTTTGGTAGAACACCAAATTAATGATGGCTGCATGTGTGTTAAGCAAAATAATCAAACCAAAGAATAATCCAAAGCAAAATTGGAGTAATTTAAACGCAATGAATTCACACTAATTTTGACTTCAATGAATGCATTGGGATCATTCGTTTTAGTTCAAGAGAGCAAAGTGAAGAAAATTTTGGATCAGAAAGTTGGAAAATTCTTATAATGCAAACATTCTAGTCAATAAAGTTTCTACAATGAGACCACATGCATAAGTCTTGGATTAGCAAGTTGGGAAACTTTGGAAATATTTTAATGTAAACAACATTAGTCAATAAAGTTTCCGTGACATAAATGTCGTGCTTATGATGATAGATGTTACTACATTGACTAAATTGAATAAAACAGTTCATATGAAATCATGTGAAATCATGTTATAAATAAATAGTTTTTAGGAAGTTACTCGGAAGATTTTAAATGAATATATATAAATTATTTGATGATATGGGCATTTCTTTTTCAAAGAAGACATGCCACATGGTGGCTGTATTTTGTCATTGTATTATTTCTGTTTTATTTTTTAAACTTATTTTGTTAAGCAATAAAAGGACATTGCATACTATTGAAATTCGTGGATTCAGCTCTTTTTTATGGTAAGTAAATTTATTTTGGAAGATAAAAATAACTTTAATCACAATAAAAATTAACCGTTAATAGTAGGCTATGAATATCAAGTTATGAATGTATTAATAAAAGAATTTGATTAAGGAAAATTTGTAAAAAGATTGTGTAGCTTATTAAAATCGTGTGTACTTTGAGGTTTTTATAAACAAAAATCATTGCTTGTGTAAAGTATTAAAGTATCTATGGAATGAACAATATTTTATATGGGTAAAAGTGATTTATCTACTTATTCATCAAGAAGGTCTTGATTATTCATTTGATAAAGGTTGTTTCATATATGTGTTTAAAACAATGTGCTTTGTATGTGGTCATCTTTAAAGTCAATTACATTTAATTGTTCCATTTTAAGGTGTCACACGTTCTTTTGAGTGATACATGGTATGATTTTTGTGGAATATGTTACATTCATGTTGTAAATAAAGATATTTTGTGTAAAGTATGATGTTATATTGTCACTTATTAGAGAATTTTAACATGTTTATATTATAAGTGAGCACTCATTATATTAAAAGAGCAACAATCTGAGTTATTATCTCTAAAGTTGTTTTTGTAAATTCATTTGAGAAAGAACATCCTGGTTATAATAAATTACTTATGAAAGTATATTAGAGTTTAATAATACTCTGAGTTCAATCAAATTAATTCATGTATGTTTTATCCACTCCTTACTTTTTGTTACTATTTTTAGTTTATTTTGTGGTATTTGTTGTGGGTATTTCTTCCTTCCTTCTAATGAACATTTATTAATTCAAAAACAAACTAGTGTTTTGAACATGAAATTGTTTCAATAATGAATTTTGTTAAGCATGAGGAAGAAAAGTTCACTAAAGTGAATAACTTTGAATTGCAGCCATTGAAGATATTTGTAATATTGGTTCAATAAGACCTTCTAAAAGAGTTATGGAAGGTGAAACCAAGCTTGATATTGCCATGATTGAGACACATAATAAAAAGTTGTTCGAGAACAAACCACTTTTTGGTGCAATGTGGCTATAGAAAGGGGATGAATAGATATTGTAGACATTTTAAACATTTTATGCAGTAATCAAATTATGAATATAAGAGTATAGGAAAGAGATTACACACCCAAATTCATACTTGTTCACCCTTACATATTGAGACTATGTCAAGTCTCTTAAGCAACTTGCTTAAGATATTCTACTAATAAAAAACCTTAATTAGAATGAGAATCACCATCTCTAGATTACAATGAGGATTTTTTATGATATTAACAAGTATATCAAATTGTAGAAGCAATAAAGTAAAATGTCCAAATATCGTTTTTCCAAGAGACTTGTGCAACATTTAACAACTCTCACTACTCTTAATTAATTAGACAACAAAGTTCACAAAAATACAAAGAAACTATTTTTTGTATTTTATCAAATAGTTGGTTTGCAACAAAAAATTAACATAGAATATTTACAATTGTGAGTACTAGATTTCATTCACTTCACTCTCATGTATTTACAAAAATCTCAATTTCAATTTAATGGTAAAATCAATTCAAAAATATACTGAAATCCTTTTCCTAAAGACTTTGGGCCTATGATAACTCATCAAAGTCTAATGCCTTGGATTCCACAAATTTATGGTTAAAACTTTGACTTTCACAAAAAGGCTTGAAATTTTTTATTTTCATATTTACTTCCTTGATGACCTTTAGATGAGGTAATGGATAAAGGCTTTCTAGTTTGAACTTGGTTATAGAATTTGTGGAAGGTTTTGAAAGAGTCATCATAAACAACTTATATAATAGTCTACTATGACTAAACTATAGCATTGACGACTTACAAATGCACTTCTAGTAAAATCCACAAGGGTCCTAAGCTTATGACTCAAGGGTACCATTTTCTTTTGGGTACGATATTTCTTTAGTAACAATAGTTCTTTAACATCGATATCATAACATTTCTTTGCTATTCGAATAACAAACTTGATGATTTATAGGTTCTTGTAAATTTATTAAATGCTCAAATGCTTTGATAATTTCTATAGTTAACTTTTAATGTTCTTACAAATAGAAAAGAAAAGTTGAACTAGGTCTACCACTAGAATTAGATGTATGAAAAGAAAACAAAATATTAAAAAGAAAACAAATCCACATATTTATTTGATAAGTTTTACAGAAACTCATTCTCCCTTTTATTTCTAGACCACATATTCATTAAATAATGTCTATAATTATGTCCATAAATAAATATGTTAAAAATATATATCTTAATTAATAATAAAATAAATAACTATAATGTGATATCTCGATATGAGCTAAGTGAACTTTAAAATATCATTTGCTCTTTTATTTTATTGTTTTTAAATTTGAACTTTTGAATTTTAAATTTGAATTTGAATTTAAGTTTGAATTTTTGACTTTTATACCTTTTGTATTATAAAGTTTTTATAAAATTCCTTTAAGAAAATGTATATTTTGTAATATTTTAAATTTATATATTATTTCTAAATAAAACTTTTTTGAAAGAAATTATATACTTTTTAATATTTTCTTTAAATAATTCTTTTATAAATAAACCTATATGTTTTACATTCATATTACTAATTTTTAACTTTACATTAAATTTCTTTTGAAATATTTATGTCTACAAATCTATAAAACTTAAAAAAAATGTTGCTAAGAATTCGTTCATAAAAAAATAGAATTTCAGCAACAAAACAACCTGTAAAATTAGAAAAAAAAAATGATGGAAATTTAGTCTTTTGAAAAAAAAAATGTACGTGAAAAGGGTCTAGTTTGGAAAAAAGATTATTTTAATGGTCTATTCGTGTCAATAAAATTCTAAAGTTATATATAACCGGAAAAAGGAAAAATTGACAAATGCTGACATTCAACTTAATTCAATACATTTTTTTATTGAATTAATTATCAAGTTTATCTTAAGTATACTCAATTAAACAAGTATACACCACTAATATAAATAAATAATTTAAAATAAATTACACATACAAATATCAAATTGGCAATGTGATACATATCTAAAGACTAAAATGGAAAGAATAAAATATGCCAAATATCTAATCAATGCATTTTATAAGAATAAGAACCATTTAAAAAGTTTCTATTAGTAGCACTAAATATAAAATTTTGTACACATAAAAAGACAAACTATTATGTTTACAACTCTTTGTAATTTAGGTTACACATAAGAAAAAAAAAAGTATGAAAGGACTCAATGAAAAGAAAGAAAATAATGGTAGGAAGAAAATGACACCACCATTACTAGTAGGTTATTCATTGTCTCTTCTTCATTGATATCATTGTATCTACAACCCTCAAAGTCATATTACCATTGACATCATTGCAATTTTGATCCACTACATTTTCGTACGCTTGTATCCATATATTCATTCCACGATAATCACTCTCCTTATGATTGAATTTCACAATGTTAAATGACACCAACTCATTTTTCCACCATAATAAATATTATATCACTTTCTAATTACATTGCCACGCCCATTACCAACGTTGCGCCACAATTTCATCCATCATCAACAGAACTTTTTTCGTCATGATCATGATCCTCGAATTTTCATTTTATTTCTCCAACAGCTAAAAGGTAGAGAGTATAAAAATTACTTACGCAAAAGACTCAAAATTTTGAATGACGTGTGGATATGCTACTTACTGCATAATGTACTTCTTAATTATGAGACCAACTCTTTGTACACAAGCATGTTCAGATTCATGATCTTGTCCCCATTAATGGAGGAATGCGTCTGAATATTAGGTTTTACACTACACATACGATTGTATCATTTGGATAGGGATTATAGATATGATGGTGTTGCACTGTTGTTGTTTTACCATTGAAGAGTACATTCAATGTATTCTTCAAGAAGAAATTCATTTGCACTTTTTTTTTTCATTACTAACGTACTTTCAAAAGACTTATATGGATAATTCAAGCTATTATGATTGACTCCAATTCTTAAAAATAGCTCTATTAGCGTTATGCTTCAGAGTTAACAATACGTAAATGGGGAAAAAAATAGGATTGATCACAAAATAATTTATTCATTGAAGGTATATATTGTAAACACAAAATAGTCATGTGTTCCTTGCTAAAGGCCTTTGTTAATAAAGATTATAAAAAGATAATTTTATAATGAAAAGTCGAGCCGAGTCGATTCGGGCTAGAGATCGACCCAATTCGGCATGAATCAATGGTCAAGTCGAGTCCGCAAAGGTCGATGGCCGAGCTGAGTCGCCGCAAGCCGAATCGATTTGTATAAAAGGTAGGTATAACCAAGTTGGCCCAGGTCGATGGAGGAGCCTAGTCGGCCCGGACCAAAGGTCGAGCTGAGTCATCCCAAACTAAAGTCTAGCCGAATCAACCTAGGCCGAAGTCGAGTCGAGTTTGCCATTGCCGATGTCGAGCCGAGTTAGTTTGGTCAAAGGTCGAGCCAAGTCATCGCGTGTCAAAAGTTGAGCGGAGTAAGCCCTCGGATGGGTGAGCCAAGTCGGTCCAGGTCGAAGGTCGAGCCGAGTTAACCCGAGTCGAAGGTCGGGCCTAGTTGGCCCTAGTAGAAGATAGAACCAAGTCTGTCCAGGCCAAAGTTCGAGCGGAGTTGACCCGGGCCAAAGATAGAGCCGAGTCGATTCAAGCCAAAGGTCGAGCCTAGTCGACCTAGGTCAAAGGTGTAAAACCCGTGAAAATTAATTAATTAAATAAATAATTAATTAATAAATACGGGTAGAAAGCGCCTTTATGACATTAATTATTGTTTGATGTGACGTGAAAAAGTATTAGCTTAAATGGTTGAGAGTATTTTGAATGTGTGAGAGGATTTGGGTTCGAGTCTTATGCATACTAATTATGTGTTGTTGTTTTATTATTGATTTTTAATAATATCTATGAGTATGGAATTTGTAATGTAAACTTATATTGATTAGAGTATATCACCAAATGTGAATTGGCATAGTGGTTGTGCTTTGGCATTATAAGTGGAGGGTCATGAGTTCAAACCTTGGTAGACAGAACTTAACTTTTATTTTTACTAAATTTAGCTTGGAATGAATGTGGAAAGGTAGATTTAGGTAAGGGGAACGGTTTTGGCAGTGTGTTGAACTTTCACTGATCAAGGGTCATGTTGGTCTCAACTTTGATCACTAATTTCAGGTTAGGAACACTTTCACTGATCAAGGGTCCTGTTGGTCTCAACTTTGATCACTAATTTCAGGTTAGGGGAGCTGTCTTTGTGCATGTAAATTCACTGATGTGTGTGCTATGATTCTGGAATTATTGGCTTTCTCACATGAATTCTGAATGGTGTACATTTTCGTATCCTATGTACTGTGAATGTAAATTGGTTGGTTTGATATTTGGGTGCAAAGTCTTTTGTGCTTATATTGGGTATAATGAGGGTTTTGGTATGGAATTTGGTAAGGATGACTCAATCTCGAATTGGGGTAATATGAATGGATGAAATAACATGATTGATGTTTGCTAGCCATTGTTTTATGCTGGGCAATGATCAAATTCTGTTTTGGTATTGTTTGTGGCGAATTGTGTGCGTGAACAGACTTGAAACCCTGCAAGTCTCGCCCAAGCGGGTCCTCCTCGCCTAAGCGAGAGTTGCAGAGTCTCACTTTGAGTTTTAGTTCGTGGTTCTCGCCTAGGCGACTAGGAAAGGGGTTGAGCGACATGGTCTCTCGCTCAGGTGAGAGGCACTCACCTAAGCGAGGTCGCGAGGAGACTTGGGAGTTTTGAGCGCGACATCTCGCCCAGGCGAGATGGTTTTGGAGTTCTGAGCGAAGTGCATGCTCGCTTAGGCGAAAATGGCTCGCCTAAGCGAGATCTCAATATGAATTGAAGTGGGTTGCTTGAATCTTCGTTCAGGCGAGGTGTGGGTTAGTTTGAGTGAAGGTATGGCTCGCCTTAGATCGATAGTCAAGATGAGTCGTTCGAGATCGAAGGATGGGCTAACTCAAGTCATGCTCAAGGATAGAATTGAGTTTGCCTTAAAATAGATATGAAATTGCTTTATCCAAACACAAGAGAAAAGGCGTCTAAGAAAGCTACAAATTGGCCCCTCTAAGTGTTTCACCTCCAATTACTAACATCACAGACTTTATCCATAACACGATCAATGATTTTATTCAACATAAGCTACTATAGACACTTGTACAAATGTTCAAACTTTAACAATGTCAAAATGCAAAGATTGGTCTTGTAGCGTCTATACTTATTACACAATTACAAACATCTATGGAGGTTATTCTAAGAGAAATAACTCAACCTGAGGTAATGGTTAGCCCACCACATCAACATACAACTCAACCCTTGAAATCTGAAACACCCAACCATCCACCACTACCACAATCACGAAGAATGAACAAGTGATATAAGTAGGAATTTAAAAGAACATTTTAAAATGGAGATAAAGAATAAATAGGAATAAATACAAGAAGAGTTTCTAAAAACCAAACACAAGAAAAGATTACAAAAAGCTTTAAAAGAAGATTCACAAAAGGCAAGCTTAAAGAGATGGAACTAGAAATTAAGATGCATGTAAATTTGTAAGTCTCTTAGAGTATATAATATTCTAAAGGAATCAAAGAATATTCTAGAATCTAAAAGACACGTGTGGATACATATGAGAAGACTTTAAGTTAGTTAGAAGTTACATGAAGAGTTTCTAACTTTCACGTGTCATTAACAAAGTCTATTTGAATGTTATAACTACTTCATCTGCATTTTCCTTTATTTAAGGGTCACTCATGTGCTTCCATGTAATTAACCCTATATGTATCTCCTTAATTCAAGGAAAAACCCATGTGATAATCAAGAGTTAACTAAATGTTAAACAAAAGATTAGTGAAACAAAAGTGTACTCGTTAGCTTAATTTGGCTAATGATCACACAAGGTGTCATCATTATTACACTTAGGATATATTTCTTTTGCTCACATTGCTTGTAACCAACTTATGACCATTCCATTCTCTCTTTAGTTATGACCTTCATGCTATAAAGAAGTGTCAAAGCCTTTTGTAAGCACACTTTTGAGGATTTAATACATATTGAATTTTTGAGACAACTTTGAGAGTCTTAAGAAATTTTACTCTTATTTTGATTTGTGGTTTTTTTTTCTAAATGGTGAGTCCTCATCGCACTTATCATTTGGGATTTCTTCAAAATTTATTATGATCATCATCCTTCTATGATAAGTATAAAATCAAATAAGGGTATAAGTGAGTGCAATAGACGAATCATGCATGGACAAAGGGAGTAGATGTTTGGTGCAATGACATAGGGAAGGTGATATTTGTTTACACATAATAGACGCTATGTGGTTACACATATTAGACGATAGGTAGCTCAATGTTGTAGACGATATATGAATAAGGAAGGAAGAAATATGATGCATGTGTCAGAGAGATAGGCAAGACACATGTGGATGAGAGAATTATGACGTGGAAATTGATTGCCATAATAATACATTTTTTTTTCTTGAGCTATAAAGAGACAAATTTGGTCATCAAGTTTTATTTTACAAACCCTATTCTTTCACCTCAACCATTTCTCTCTCTCTCTCTCTCTCTTACCCTCTCTATTCTCGGATTTTGTATTATTCGGGATTGAGGATCTTAAAGCATCATAGAGGTAGTATCACGAGAAGCAAGCCTTTCGATTGAATAGAACTTAAAATAGTTTTAGTGAAAACCTCAAGAGAAAGCTTAAGTCAAATAAGGGAAACTAATTGTTTCATTGATGTTCTTTTTGTTTACTATTTGCAAGATCACTTTTGTATGCATTGTGGAGTTTGCTAATGTTGTGTTTTTATTGTCACTTCTAATTTCAAAGTCTTGATGTTTGATAAAAATGATTATGGGTGTTTAATGAGAGTGTGTTGTGGTGTTTGTATTAAGTTGCCACTAGAATGATGAGGTATGAAATGGTGAGCCATGTTAAAATATAATGTTTTTGAGTTTTTTACCCTAGTTATAACATTATGATTCTTAAGTATGTCAGTTGAATACAGTAGTTGAAATTTAAGAAAAATATTTTATAAACCTCATAAAAAATTTGTTAAGATTTTAAAATAAAAAGGATATTCAAGTAGGTCACCGGGTAAGTTGAAGTAGTCAAGCATAATGCCACTAGTATAGGTAAAATTATAAATGCATTGGCAAGCAAGTGAATTTAGAATTATTTGGCTTAAGGATAAACCCTTTTTATAACCTAAATTAAAATTTACTAAGTTTTTAATAGAGAAATAATTTGAATAAAGTCAATAATACTAAACTGAAATACTTGTCTCTTTCGCCGTATTGAAAAACATCATTCCCACTTATTATTTTTGACATTGAGATTGGTATTCTTCGTCTTCTCTCTTGAACTTGGCCTTTGCATGATGATGTATGAAAATGACAAAACTTTATGCTTTGTTCCCTTTGTATTTTGATTTATGTGTGATGATGAAGCATGTATATATGGGCTGATTTTTTGTATGAGTTTTATATATTTAATATTTTTAATTTATGAAAAAGAGCAAGAAGGAGAAAGAGAAGAAGTAGAAGAGGAAGAAAAAGAAAAAGGAGAACGAGAAGGAGAAGAAGAAAATAAATGTGAAGAAGGAGAAGACGAAGAAAGAGAAGAATAAAAGATTTGGTGAAGATCTGAAAAAAAATGAATTTATGTCTGTTGTTTTTGTAACAAGTGTAAATTTACGTTTGTTATAAATGCAATAGATGTAAATTTATGTCTCCTACAATTACGTCTGACCTGCAACAAAGTGTTAGTGATTCTAGCAACATTTGAAAATGATATATATAAGGTATAAGTTGTTCTTAAAATCAATTAGGTGCATGAGAAACACCAAAGTAAAATGTGATTAAGATATATTCATACGTCGTGAGTGCATGTATTATTTCAAATTTTATAACTCAAAGACTAAGAAGGAAACTTGACCTTCCATGTGAAGAAAATTATACAAATCAATAATACATTTGTGAAAAGATTTAAATATTTCATTATGAAGTTCACAAATTTTATATCTTATGAAGATCATACAATAACGATCATATTGTATAGACTTATATAAAGTCAAAGTTTCTAGTTGTTCAAAACCACATATAATATAATGCATATATAATTTGGCATAACTTTCAAATATAAGCTATGTGTCTAATCAATTCTCAATGGAAATTTGCAAAATGTTTTTATTTCTCACTTTATGAAGTTGTGCTTTTTGTGAGGAAGTTATCTACATGTCTTATCTTTTAGATTTACCTTCCTTAAAACAACATATTTTATTTTGTAGCCATAAGTGGCAATAAGAATTCTGGGTTCATAATGGTAAGGGAAGATTAAGAAGGGATAACCGAGAGTGTTTTATGTACTCATTATATCTAGAAGTGGTTTGTGTCTCAAGTACTTTGTTAGTTGTCGAACTTCAAGTTTGAAATCAAGTCAACCCTCCTAGAGGAGTAAATAAAGAATCTTTTGATAATCATGTTGGTGAAGATTAAACTAAAACGATAATAGGGCAGGTGGATATGGGTTTGACTATCTCATCCTCATTACTGATGTAAAAATTTATTCACATCCCCATCCTTATACCCAACATCCAAAAAGGACGTATCACCCATGAAGGGAACCCCAAAACAGAGATATGTCGTAAATACATCATTTCATTCACCCCAAACATTATTCATATACATATATAAACAATCTCACATTTTGTACATCATTTCACCCGTATAAACATGTATATGTATATATAAACATGTATAGAAGCATGGAATAGAACACACATAATCGCACTCCTAACACATTGTTGCTTGATAAAGCTCCTCTCGCTTGAGCAACCTTCTCAACATTAATAAGGTTTCAACCATTTCGCTTGAGCTACACATTTGTCTCTTGACAAAATGTAATCCAAGAGTAACACCCTCTCATGGTTCTTCTTGCTTCATTAACCCTCTTGTCGCTTAAGTGTTCATCACTTGGGTATTATGACCAACACTTTAGTGACACTACCTCGATTTAAGAATACAATAAGATTCAAAAGAAACTCCATTGTCATAGGACATTTAAGCATATATTCAATGCTTGAGTATCCAAGTCACATGTTACATACTACCTCATGTTATGATAAAGGTACACCTCATTTACGTCATGATTAAGCATTTAGAACCAATGCTTGAGTCATAAATCATATTGTTGGAGCAGTTAGCATAATGCCTGAGTAATATGCATGTAGCAAAGAGAGCAACATCTAAACATCTATAACACACTAGTTACTAGCGAATAATCGATCTATACTCCACATTGCTTTAGTGGTCATCATATGATAAGTGACTTAACACATTATATGATAACACATCGTTTCAGTGATATCAAATATGAGAACAAGTCAAACAAGCAAAAAAAAGTGTTTTCTCCACATTCACATTCAATTTGTACACTTTCTAAGTTTAACATTGGTGTAAAATAAACACTCAAACGAAATAATACTCAAATTCATACATGAGATCATAAACATCTTCAAATATTGTATTATCCACACAATTTCCACAAGCATACAACTCATATTTTTTGTTTTCATATGCATATCTTACAAAACAATCACTTCATTACAAAATTTGAAATATTAGCTTTCCTTATCTAGATTTATGTTTGACGTTTTGTAATAATAGTTTGTCTATTCTTCTTAGAAAACCCACAATCCATGTAAGCCCTTAAACAATAATACAATCTCTTAACCAACACATTTTACAAGAGAAGAAAAAAATTTATTGAACACTAAGAAAATATGAATATACTCATTAGAATCAAACTTTAATATGATAGAATAAATCGTTGTCAAAATCTCTTATTTACTTAGAAAAGAAATAAAAAGAAAGAAGAAATTTTCTAAATTAAAGATTTTGAAGATTTTATAAATTCTATTTATAGACTTTTTTTATATATTTATTTTAAAATTTATTATTAAAATATTTTAAATCGTTCAAATCACATTAATTATCACTTAATACACTTTCTAAATAAGATCATCTTAAGCATTACTATAAATTTTAACATCTTAACTATATTAATATCCTAACACTTAATACACTTTCTATTAATTTTTTTTTATCTGTTTGTTGCTTTTGATTTTGTAATATTAACTTTAAAAAAAAAATGTCCCTATAATTGCTTGGTAAGAATGTAAAAATACTAGTTATACATGACCTAAAACAAGTGTATACAAGTTGCTAACATAACAAAATTAGTAAACAACAATAACTATTTTTAAAACTTAGGGCTACCGCTATAAATAAAATTAAAAAATAACAATAAAAATATGAAATCATTAAAGAATAAGATTAGTACTGAAATAAATTAGAATAGAAAATAAATAACACCGCATTCAAGTTAAATTTTAAAATAGAAAAACAAAATTTCCTGGTGATATATATTCAGAGAATATTGCACTGTACAATATGCAGCCAGAAAACCACGTTCAGCCATCATCTGCTACCGTCAATAAGATAAGCAAAAGTAATCAAACACCCACGCGCTGTAATTTAATTATTATTACTATTATTATTATATTATACAAATTAAAAAGGATCCTTATCTAAACAATTTATTCCAACTTTATGAAGTCAAAGTTTGATTGCTTGAATTTATTTCAGATAGTGGGGTGCAATATAGATATACATTTCACATGAAATACACACTTTGAAAATAAACTAAAATCATTGAATATGCATAGTAGTAGTTTAAATCAATCAAAATAAATTATTTAGAGTTATCGTTAACAAGTTCTATAAATTGTTAACATGTATTAAATGTTAATTACATTTAGGCTTGAACATTTTCTTTTATATATATATATATATATATATATATATATATATATATATATATATCAAGATTAAAGATTCATAAATTTTAATTATTCTGCATATGTCATGAAATTAAAGAGAAACCGATAAAAAATTAACAAGAAAAAATACTAGATAATAAGTTGATAAAAAATATCAATATTAGTTTTTTTTTTCTTGCCTTTTTACCTTAACCTTAAAATTTACTTATTCAGTTCAATAGTGAGTTTGATAAATAAAAAATTTAAAAAAAAACAAAAATTATCTCATTTTCTTTTCTGTGTATAAAAGGAGATAAAACGTAATCACTTTTTTTTAAAAAAAATTAAAAGAAAATTCTCTTCCTTCTATTTTTAAGTTTTATTTTTTTCCTGTAAAGATTCTACGAATAAGGTTCTTAATCTTTTGAATAAATACAATTTTTAAAGTGTTAGTGACCGTTTATCTCACATAGAATGATGAAGTGCAAAACAAATAGGCTAAGCCTTTTGGGGAGCAGAAGGAAAAAGCTCCCAAAACGCAATTATTTAAAAGCACGTTTACCAAAGAAGGGATTCCCACAAATCTGAATTCGTCCAATAGAGTTGAGACGTGGTTGGTCTCCTTGTCAGCATTTGTGTTGTCAAAATGAAGTTTACGAAAAGTCAACAACTCACGCATCTTCCACAGTCTTCAATTCCTTGTAATCAATCATTAGGAGACACATAGTTTTACAATTTTTAAGAAATTTAAATTATTTTTATTTTTTATTTTTTCTATTGATTAAATATTTTGTTTCAATTAAACAATTTAAAAGTTGAATGATCTATTAAACCATGTGTTAAAATTGAATATTTTCTTGTAGTAGATTATTACATTAAACACAATTTGCTTCTATTTTTTGTATGTTTTTCCCTTTTTTTTTTGTAATTGTGTGAGAGATCTAGGTTATCTCTTTTATGGAATGAGCTATTTCAAAAAATGTTACTTCCATAAAAATTGAAAGAGAATAAATTAGGTTAACTTTTCAAGTTGAAGAAACCTGTTTTTTTTTTTTTAATATGGGTTTAACATAGTTCTTTCAAACTAGGATCCATTTCTTAAAAAGGTTTAAAATGTTTCAATTGAAATTTTAGGATAGAGTAACCCGTATCAATTTTAAAATTCACAAAAAACAAAAATCACCTAAAATTGTTGAAATGAAGGAGTCATTGAGTCAATGACCCAACCTATTTCAAACACACAAGAAAATATAGTTAAAAAAACATAAATAAAGCACTATATGAATTGACCAAACTTTATCTCTTAAATTCTAAATGTATGAATTGATGCATCATTCCTCCATAAAATATTTAGTCGTTCATTATGTGATGGATATTTAGTAGATAGAGACTAAAAAGAATTTTGATGATATGGTTGGCAAAAGCACCAAAGTGGTGCAATTTTTTTTGTTTAAATTCTTTAAAATGGTGCAAATTTTTAGAAATGGGTAAGTCATACCAACTTAGTACGATTTCAATGTGAAGAAATTGTGCCAACTTGGTACAATCTTATTGTGAAGAAGTCGTGCCAACTAGATACAACTTCGGCGTACTGTGATATAAACTGAAGTTGTGTTCATTTGGTACACTTCAGTACATTACAATTTTTTTATTTATTTTAATTGAAGTTGTGTCAGCTTAGTACCACTTCAGTACATTGTGATATAAACTGAAGTTGTGTTCATTTGGTACACTTCAGTACATTACAATTTTTTTATTTATTTTAATTGAAGTTGTGTCAGCTTAGTACGACTTCAGTACGTTGTGATATAAACTGAAGTCATACTAGCTTGATACAATTTCAATGCGTTATAAGTTTTTTTTTACTTTTAATTGAAATCATGCTAGCTTAGTACATTTTAGTAATTCAAAATCATGTCAAATTGACACAATTTCACAATGAAGCAGTACCAAACTGGGATGACTTCTCTATTTTTTAAATTGTACTATTTTATTAATTTTGAAAAAACTAATTGCACAAGTTTGATGATTTTTATGATATGATTTATAAAAAAGGGGCAAAGATTATCAAATTCAAAAAAATTTGAATATTTTTATTTTCTTTTATAAATTATTGAATTTTTTTTAGTTCCATACAAAATTTTTTAACCTTCTTAGTCATATCAATTTTTTTATTTCTCTCAAAATGCACTATTTCATGAATAAAATCAAAATAAAAAAATTAACAAAAAATTATAGACAAAACAATAAAATGATAAATGTTAGCTTCAAATGCTCTTATTTAAAAGTCTATCAACTATATACCTAATCATTAAGCTAAAAATTTTCTTTTGAGACATAAATGAAAACTTATTAATATATATATATATATATATATATATATATATATAAAACATTAATAAAATTTTTATTATTTTTATTTTTATTACCGTGTGTGAAATAAAATTAATAATATAGGTTATTGTATATTAAAATCTGCGTATATAAGGTGATAGCATAATAATAAACCTATTATTCTATATTTTATTAATATTCTTATGAAAACGTATATATTAATATTATCAAAAGAAATAATTAGTATTAATTACTGATAAATATATAACATCCCGATTTCATAATTTTTATACTATAAAACAAAACCTTAAATTTTGATAATTCAGAAGTAGATGATAATAATAGGCTAGTATAAAGTAACAGTATAGTCATCCTCAAAATAACTATACATATACTGTCTAATGCATACAGCCCATACAAAGCAAAAAGGGTTACACAACACCCAAAACATCTAAGCGGAACAAAAGGGTGACAACTACCGCTGGAAGCGTCCAAACACCACTTAACTCCTGTCTAGGAGGGGTGTATTCTCACCTGCACCTTTATCTGCTCATGCCATTCAATAAGGACGATCATTGCAAAAGTGGAAGACACAGAACACATATATACAAGAAGGGTAAGCTAACTTAATTCAGAATAAATCATACAATTTAATAGTTAAGCATCAATCAGGGTTGATCACACAATTATCAGAATCATCCAATTCACCACGACCATAACACAATATCACCATTCTAGACTCGATATCCGGATTATGTAAGTGACATTGGAGGTCTTGGTGGTTTGCACTTGTGACGGTTCCCAAACTCTGCAGAGTTTTAGGCACAAGGGGTATTCACCCAACCACTCCCAAGGTAAGCCCCCTTCACGTCTATGACGGGTCCATAGACTAGGACCTCCTGCTACTCCCCCCGACATAATCCATTATACTCTATATGAGTCTTAATGGTTATTAGGAGAAGAGAGTTGGATTGTAGAGAAACTGAGAGAGAGAGGGGTGTTGGGTTTCTGTTTAAGGGAATAACTGAAAAATAAGGGTATTACAAAATACACTATCCCATATAATTGAGAAGGATGATTCCAATAATACGAGTAATTGAGATTCATGTTGATTTTGAGCATCTATTAAATATATTTTAGTCATTAAAATTTATATATATATATATATATATATATATATATATATATATATATATATATATATTCGAAGTGTGAAAAATGGGATCAAATGACACCCTATATTTTATTACTAATAATAAACACATGTGCGATCTTTTGCAAATAAATTCCTTAAACATTTCTACAACGATCATGGATTTCTTTCCTACACAAATAAAAATGTAATGGTTAATCATGTTTTAGTTTTCTTATTTTTATTTTATTCTATAAATGAAAAAGAAAATTAATTTTATAAGTAATTAATAGAGTTCAAAACATGTTTAAAAAATAGATAGCTTCTAGTATATTTAATTTCTAAGATATAAACGTGCATATTAAAAAGTTATTTGATAAAATTAATTTTCGTAAAACTAGAGTATAAAGGTTGAGAAGGTTAGGTACTTAATAAATATAAAAAACATTTAATATTTATCCAGTTAATTCACATTATCTTGAGTTCCTTTTCAAGCAATTTTGAAATAAAATTAATTTTGATTAGTTGTCAATTCTAATAACTACAAAAAGAAAAGACATTTTAGTGACCATCCACTTTGATCGCTAAAAGATATAAAATCGGTCGCTAAACCATTAGGGACTGAAAATATATAGTTGTGAAAACTTTGATGACAAATCAATTAGCAACCGAATTACAAATTGGTCGCTAATATAGCTACTGAAATCTCAGTCGCAAATTCGTCGCTAAAAGGATTGGTTACCTTATTCAATTAGACCAATTTAGTCACTGAAATTTTCGGTGACTAACATGGAAAAAATTATTAAATTTAAAAAAAAAAATCGGTTACTAATTCGATCATAGATGTGATAATACAACAACCATTAATTTTTGGTGGCTAATAGATATCTCTTTATTTTAATTAAAATGAGTTTTAATAGCTAAACTAGTGACAAAAATTACAAACATTTAGTGACTATTATATTTTGTTGGCTAAATGAATAACAAAAATAAAATAGTGACCACTTTTATTACAAATTGTACCTACTTTGATCAACTTGTAAACAATTTTTTAAACTATACTATAAATGCTACTATAAATGCTATTAATGTTATCATAAATATGGATGCCAAAATTTATGATATTAAAACGATTTCAAACATGTAGTTGTGTAAAAATAATATTTAACACTAATAATTCAAGAAAAGAATAAGGAAAAGAAAAGAACACAAAAATAGTGGTGAGCAACAAAAAGGCCTAATTAAAACTAAACAATTGCCTAGGATTTGCTTTGGATCACTTCATGGCATCCTCTAAGGTGCTAGATTCCAACATGGGACTTGCAACGACATTGTTCCACTCAATAATCCAAGACGCTTAAAACTACACAAAAAATCTCCATATTCAATAATGTCACACTTCAATCTCAATCCCGTACTAGAAAAGCAATTTATAAGTATACAACAATCACCAAATACTATCGTGTGGCCAAAGACATTATAAAATCTAACTTATCAATTTGTTCATTTAAAATAAACTTACTTAAAGTCAAGCGGCAAAAAGAAAGAAAATTTTTATCAAAATATCAACTAACACATTGTAAATTATTTCAGTACCTCTATCACTAGCACTATATCTCTATGACAAAAAAATATCCTTTATACACAACTTTCAAAAGAGATAAACAAGGAAATTAGAATAACCTTCTACCTTGGACCTTTCGAATATTCGACCACTTATAACAACACTCCTTCCACCCAACATTGAAATGGTTTCTTCACAAATTTAGGTGCAAGATATTTATTTTAGGTAACATAAATTTTGAAACAAAGCACTACTTTTATAGATAGTGCTTACATGAATACAAAATATCAATTTTGATAAACTCCTTAAGATTTTGTTAAAGATGAAATAAATCAAGAATTTTTTTTAACAATAACATATTTTGTGTCAGAAATTATGGATTGGTTAAGTCAAAAACACAAACACATAAAATATGCTTAACACATCTAGTTCAAGACGAAGGATCTGATTCAAACCGTGTAGTGATGATGGTCACTACAAGTAAGGAAGATGATGATTCTTGGTTGTATTTGGATATGGGTTGCTAGAATCATATGACAGGAAATAAGGAGTGGTTGATTGATATTGATCCAAGCATCAAGAGCAACATAAGGTTTGCTATCAATAGCACAATAATTGCAGAGGGAATTGGGAGAGTACAACTCAATTGCAAGAATGGAAAGATGGCATACATGAATGATGTTTTATACATTCCTTTAATGAAGAGCAACCTTTTAAACCCGACTTTGATACCACTGTTAGAACTGATAGATTGGTTAAGTAAAAAACATAAACACATATAATGCGCTTAACAGAGAGGAGAACTTTCTCTCTAAATTCTCCTCTCTATTAAGGGCATTGTATGTTTTTGTGATTTTGACTTAACCAATCAATTAATTCTAACAATTTTTACTTTTACAATTAATTCTTTATTTGTCACTCATGACTACAAAAGTATGATCCCCATAGAGAATTGACATTTCATAATGAAAATAATTAAAATGATTCTCTTAGAGATTATATGGTACAACTCATACAACTTTATGCACTTATAATATTTGTGTGAAGCTTCTTGGATGCAAGATGTTCTTTTTACTTTTCTTTGTACTACCAATTTCCTTTTATAATGATTTTCAAGCATGTAATCTTTCTAGGTAGTGTCTTATTGGTTTTGTTAGAATTTTTTAGTTTGTATGGCTTGTCATGAAATTCATTCAAATTTTCAAAAAAACAATTTGTCTTATAATAACCTTTGTACAATTATGTTCAAATGATGTATGTCAATTAAATATTTTTTATGTCTCACATTTAAATATTTCTACTCTTTTTTAATATTTTTCATTTATTGTATATTTTCTTTTCACCTGAGAATGTTTAATACTCTCAATTTAAGTGTTCAATAACATAAATCTTTCAGTTACTAGGTAATTTAAAAATTTATCTTTTTATTCTATTATTATTAATTTTTGTTTTATTCGAAGAAGTTTTTTGTCTCGCTCAAACAATTTCCGTTATTTCTCAACCATGGACTAGTTTGATATTCGAAAAAATTTATTATATCTCAAAGGTATTTGTTATCTTATCATACCCTTAATTATACATTTGTTTTTCTTTGTGTGATTTCATTCAATGGTCTCTCAAATAGTTTTTACGACATACATTTGATCATTTTTTAATATTTTTATTTGTTATTTATTTTTATCATGTAGAATATTATTTTGATATTTTTTATATAATTATTCTTATTTTCTAGCTCATTATTATACGTGTAATTTTATCACTATAATTGTATAAATAAATTTATTTACTACAATATAATAATTTAGTGTAATTGTCATGAATCCTTTTTATCATCATCCAACATACATCGAAGTTTAAAAGATGAACGATATATGTTAAAATCATATTAATATTAGTTTAATCTTTGTTCTTTGTATGATTTTGATCAAGTGATGTATTTTAACTTTTATTAGTGTATAAATATAAAGATTTCATTAGAATTTAAAAACTAAAGTAAACAGATATTTAAAAAAAAAAATTTTAATTTTTTTTCCTTTTATATTTTTTTTAAATATTTTTACATTTTATCAACTAGGTTTCTTTAACGTGTGCAAAATTAATAAATGTTTTGGTTCTTCTGAAATCTTATTTGGTATTCTAATTTGAAATGTATACAATTATAATTATATAATTTCTTTTTAAATATTTGATATTTAAGAAACAATTATCCTTTAAATATTTGATATTTAAGAAAAAAGTATTCTAATTTGAAATGTATACAATTAATTGATATTGAAATAGTAAGAAAACGAATATGAGTACGGGTACGAGTATATACCCGTTACTTGGTGGTGATAAGGATAAGACAAAATTTTAATACCCGTTGGGTTTGGGTGTGGTGATGTATGGGATAGCAAAACCTGTCTCAGTCTCGCCTCATTGCCATCCCTAAGTGTAGATACTATAAAGCAATATTCTTATTTGATAAAGGGAAAAATTAAAATTATCAAAATCTAAAATGTATCTAACAAAAGTTACAAAATAATTAGGGTCCCCATTTATAAAAGGTAATAATATTACGTATACTATTAGATTTATTCCTTTATCCCCATCAAGAGAGAAACTAAAAACCAGTATATAAGAACCTCAACATTTGGAAGATCACATACCTTTTGTTCATATCACTATCCACATCATTCTCAATGAAAAATTCAAGTATGCTTCCGCGTTCTATTTTCATCATGACTTATGGTATGGCTTCTTTAAGGATTAACATGTGATTATGCTGTAAGTTTGGATCTATATGAATATCAGCATGTGGTTTGACACAATTATTATTTGTTAGAAAACCCTTATAGATTTTGAGCTTCTCTAGGCTCAAACAAACACTTGTCTTTAACAAAAATGTGACTTTTCACTTCTTCAATAGTTTTAGTCACTCTTCATGGAAGTTATACTTAGGGATGTCAAAAAACTTTGTACTTGTGGGTATCCGCAGATAAAACCCGCAACGGGTAGGAAATGAATATTGTAAATGGATATCTGCGGGTAACGGTTACAACTATTTTTTATACCTGCATGTTAACGGGTGAGTATGAGATCATAATATTTGTACCCGTGGATACCCGTACCGGCTATACTCTAATTTAAATTAAAAAAATACAAAAACATGATTAAAATATTAAAAATTTGATTTTGAATGGATTTTTTTTATCAATTGGTTTTAAAAAAATCATTTGTTTGTAAACTATCATTCAACATTATTTAAATGGGTTATTTGGACTTTGTTTGAAATTTATGAATATTATATATTATATTTTATTTGAATTTATGGTCAATATATGTTGTTAAATATTTAATTTTATTTTTAAATACTCTTAGGTACTTGTGGATATCCGTGAAAATTACAAAAATATATAGGTACCCGCATAATGGATACCCGCACGAATATGGGGACGTGTACGAGGTGGATCTTTATCTAGTGGGTAGGGTCCGGGGGAGCTACTACTCATACCCTACTCGTCCCGTTGACATCCCTAGTTATACTGTATGGTTGAATAAAACCATCCTTATAAGTAGTAAAGTCAACTATGCCTAATTATTGAAAGTCAAACAAAACATCTTTTTATACGTTCTATAAGCATAATGTACTATTGCTCTATTAATTTTTCTAGAGTTACAGGATATTAGCATGTTTATACGAGGAGGAGACTATTTGTTATTCGTGAGCATAAAATCTCACATAATGCATGAAGCTCTTATTGTGCTTAATTAAATTTCCTAAATTCCTTGTATTTTAATTATAAGTCGAGTATTATCTTAATGAAGCACTTACTATAAGAGTCGTTAATTACGTATAAAGTTTTAGAGAAAATATTTTAAGAAATATGACATGTGCATTAGAAAAATAGAAAAATGGTTTAAACAAAAAAAAAATATAAAATGACATGTTTTAGACTTCCCTAAGACATATACCTTAAACAAAAATACCATACATAAAAAAAAAATCTATAAAATAAAGGCAAATTAAAATTGTACAAAGAAAGGAAAATTAGTGCTTAAAATTAAACCCTTCTTCGCTTTTTGTTTTCAGCAAAGAGGGTGGAAGGTTGGATATCATGGGTGCTAAGGGGGTGGTGGAGGTTAAGTTGTTGGTGTGTCTTTTGGAGGTAGTGGACTTGGCTCAAAACGGGTTGTTATTGGTGGTGAAGGTAACTCGGTAAAAGCTTTTGGTGAAGGTGGAACTTCTATCATACAAGAGTTTCAACTAATAATATAGGGGTAGGAAAGGTCTATAGGTGTCACACTTTTTAATGGAGGTAGGCAGTAGTAGGGAAACAGTGGTGGTGGTAAAGAAATATTGGATTGGTTGAATTAGTGGTGCGATTGTAGTTTGTTGAGAAATTGTAAAGAGATTTTCACTATAGGATGTTGAATTTGGGCAACAATGGTCGTAGCAAGAACTCTAGATGTTGGTTCATGCAAACTTCCAATGCATGAACATAGTTGAAGATTTTTGTTTCCATTTGTGGATGGCATGTTCAATGAGTGTTTGCATATTATAAATCATGACATAGGATGGTGTGGTTGCATTGACTGTTATGGTAGAAATGTGAGCACTTCCTTGAGAGTATTATAATGTATAAGACCTCAACAAGTTAATTACTTTAAAGTGTGTTTTGTATTAGTCATGATGGAATCCGCCTTGGCTGTGGTCTTTGCATAAACTCTAGCTTAATCTTGAGTTTCAACTATAAGTATTGAAATGGGTAAGTAGCCAAGAAGGGGGGTTGAATTGGCTTTATAAAACTTTGGTTACTTTTGACAACTTAAAACACCTTTAAATTGAATCAGATCAACCACAACATGAGAATGCAATTGCTACTAGACCGCACACTTTCAATCGATTAAAAATAGAGATAACAAGCTAATTTCATTAAACAATTAACAGTCAGTGTAAATCAACATATCAAAATATCAGAACAGTCGATTGAAATACTAAGAATTTTGCAGACTTTTAAAATTACAGCTTAACTAAAAAATAACTTGAAAGATTTATCAAGATTGATTCAAATAAGAAATACATATATAAGCCAAACCTTAGGTTGTGCCAAAACACTCAAGAACGGATAAAAGATTGTACAATTCAAATTTCTTGAAACTTTAAAACACAAACCAAAAGAGAAGGGATAAAGACAAGCACACGAACACAAATTTTTTATACTGATTCACTCAAATTTGAGCTACATTTAATTTGTCAAGGCAGCCTGAGCTTGACTTGCACTATTTCAAAAGATTTTCACAATCCACAAGATTACACTTTCAAAATAAGCGAAAATACAACCAAGACTTTTGAATCCTATAAGAGTCTCAACAAGCACAACAAGATCACACTTGTAGACCTAGAAAACCACAAGGCAACACCTAGAAACCTGATAAATATCAAACCTGAATGAAGGCTCTCCCTAGCCAACCAAACCTTTTTCTCCAAGTTCCTAAACCAAGCAAAATTTCTACAAGAAAGATCAAAGATCAATCACCAATAACTGCACTTTTGTATGATCCAAGGAGAGAGAGAGAGAGAGAGAGAGAGAGAGAGAAAGAGAGTTTTCTCTAGAATTTAGAATGATTTCACGCTTAAAATGAAAAGTCTTACCTCCTCTTTGAAAAATCAAAACTTATGGCCAATATGTTAGCATATTCAACAGGTTGATTTTTCCATTCAATCTGTTGATTTTACTTAAGTGATATTAGCTGATTCAAAAATAATTCAACTGATTGAATATGTAACAAATAAAACTACTATAACAAATCATTTAACCTGTTAAAAACCCATTCAAGAAGTTAAAAGACACCAATCAGACCCTAGACATTTCTACAATATGAAATGGTCTACACTAAGGGCACCAATCTTCAAGCTTTGTGTTCTTCATGTGAAACCCAGATTCATCACACACTCCAAGCTTGATCAACACGAGAATCTTCAAGTCTTCAAATCTTCATCAATTTATCATAGCTTCATCATGTCCCAATGCAATGCCTTCATATATATCTTCATCAAATCTTCAAGCATCAATACATTTGTGCTAACAATCTCCCCCTGATTTGATAAAGCCAAACTCCATTGAATCTCAATCAATCTCCATTGAACCTCCATTGTATTGATGAAGCACCTCCATTGAATTCGTTGTTAAGCTTGTGAATCTGAAAAATATCCCAAAGCAGTACACACAAGATAACAAACATACACAAAAGCACATGGTCCCCTTATCACTAGTATGGGTTATCGTACAAAATCTAGTTTTTCAATTTCTTAATTCAATTCCTTAATATTTCAATTTCTTAATTCAATCCCATCAATATTTCTCCCCCTTTGAATTCATCAAGCAGAAGCATACTAATTAAGAACACGAATAAAGGAAAATTTTCATTAATCAAAGCACACGATACATGGGATAACAACTGAAACACAGAAAATAATTAAAAACTGATACATTTAACAAGTTGAAATTTAAAATCAACCGACTAAAAACTTGATAGAACTCATAATAAAACAATGCAACAACACAAATGTAATGCATGATCATAAAGGCCAACACACTCATTCATTCTAAGGATTGTTTCTGGTCTGGAATGATGTCAGCAAATCATGTATGCCATGGATTTGATCGTCCAAGTCATTGAACCTCTCATTGTAAAAGTTATGATGTGCATCTTGAGATACATTGAGTTCATGCAGTTGATGAAGGACCATTCTCTCAAATTGGGAATACACAAGACCTTTGTCTTACTTTTGGTCTAGTGGGGACAATTTCCATTGGTCTAGTAGTGAGTTCTTCTTCTTCCTTTTGATTTTCCCCACTTGGGCCAGCTTCTTGGTCATTGGCACCACCAGCTGCAACTCCACCTATGCCTCCAGTAAACATTTCCAACCTTTGTAAAGCCCATTTCGTGCAGATTGAGATATGAAGCTTGATTCAAAATCCTTGTGGACTCTTCCAATTCATCTTCCACATCTACTTCAAACTATTCCATGAATTTGGACACCAATACCACATAAGGAAGCCTGAAATCCGTTAGCCTTTTAGCCTTCAACATGTGATCATGAATCATGAAAATCCAGTCCACTTGCTTATTGTTTTCGATTATTACGGATATTACGAATTTAAATAATAAAATAAATCAATAATTAATAAACCTCATTTATTAGAATGACATTTCCCAAAAACGCAGAAAATTTAAAACTTATTACAGTAATAATTGTCTCAATTCGCAATTCATAAAAGTTTACAAAAATCTTTAAAATACAAAAAATAAAACTCTGGTAAAATCTTCTCCCCAATACTAGCCCTGCTCCAGCTCTACGCCTCACCAAATCCACTTGTAATATCATCTGCTCACATATACCACATATAAGATCATCGCCACACATAAGCAGATAGGGTGAGCTAACAAAATAAACATATATACAATACATTTACATATATATATACAAAATTACACCAAAGGAATTCCATCCTTTAATTCCATACCACATGGCCACAACCATATTAACTGTGTTCTACGTCTTCTAGCGATTACCTCAAGATGTCTTGCTGCCACACCTATCGGCCACAATCGATAGAGCACGTGCGGGAAACTATACTATGGATCACACACCGTAACGCTAGGTGGAGTTCCCTATACGAACATAGTTTGTAACGTCCCAAGACTACCAAACTCGTCAGCTAATTACTGAGGAGGGGAATCTATCTAGACCCATCTGTACTGCCCACAACCAGCACACTCACACCAGCAACACTCACCAACTCGAGCTCAACTAAAGAGTTCCTTGTGTTCATCCACCATCCCGAGCCACAACTCGAGGGATGTCATTCTGAGCCACAACTCAAGGAATGTCACGTGCTTAACTCCTATCTCGAGCCACAACTCAAAGGATACGTTTCGAGCCACAACTCAAGGAATACCAACAAGTCGACCTTTAAGGTATCATAGAAGCCTTGTAGATCACGCACACCAAAGCAAGCAACCACAATTGCTTCACGGTATCGCCTGACGCAGCACTCTAGATGCCATGCGCATCAGGCTTCCAGACTGCCTGGCGGGGGACAGGTGTCGTCAGGTGCCAAGCGCCTCAGACACTCGAAAGTTGCAGACACCGCCTGGCAGGACCCTCCTCACAGCCAAGGACAACCGTTCCAAACCCTCTCTGATTTAGAAACTATCGCCTAGCAGTCTAAAACCACCGCCAGACGTTGTATCAATACCTGCACAGTACTGGTTTCTTTGTAATCCTACACCGATTTGGTTCCTCAATCCATGTATCAAGACTCACGATGTCTTTCACCAATTTAGTTGAATCGCTTTTCCAATGGCTAATTTATTATCAAATTTCCTACTGCCATCTAAGTGCAACCACGCAAGTCTACAAAATTTGGCTTTCTTAAAGTTAACCTTATTCATCACTACCATACCATAAAGCACTCATATTACTTATTCCTTAATCATGGTTCTAATCATTACAGTCTTTCCCAACTCATTCTAAGTCACTCCTCCTAGATAGATCACAACTCACTCCCATCCCAATATTAGCTTTGGCTTAAGTTTCCATTCACTACTATCTAATTGTTTACCAACACTTCACTCTTAATCAAAACCCATTCACCAAATAGGTCAAGTTTCTGGACCCCTTGCACACAGCTTATCCAAATCCATAATTCATACTATGTCACAATTTATATAAGCAATTCGTAGAATAGTTAATACCATCACATTCTAAGTTAATTCGACCTCTTTAATTCATGCTGTAGAATTCTATCATCAATTACTCCAAGATATCACTAAACACAGTCTTCCACTTCCAATTAAGAGTATAACAGAACCCAACCCAATGCTTGCCATCATAGCCACGCAGTACCATTGCCCCTGCGTTGACCAACCCCGTGCTGCCAAGCGGTACTTATAATTCTGGGCAATTTTCCAGAATTTAAGCACCTGCGAAGACTCCCTGAAAATCCCTTTCACCCAGAATTGACCAATTCCTCGCATATTTGTACCCTTATTTGTACTCAAGTGACAATTAACATATAATATTCCAATTCCAGTCCAATTTGAGTCACAATTTATTCCCAACTCACGAATTCTCAAGTTTTCAAACCCTAGAACGAGAGTTTGCTAAATCCTCCAAATTTCCCTTATCATCTCGTGAATTTCACAATTAATCATATTCATTTGATTAGTTAAAGGTTCTCATACCCTTTTCACGGATCCAAAGTAACCCAGAACCCATAAACATCTTGAATCGGTCCAAGACAACTTGCGTCGCCTAGCGGAAATTCATCACCGCCAAGTAGTTCAACCAAAACCCAGAATTCTGGGTTGCATACACGCGTCGCTTGGCAGTATGAGTCGGACCGCCAGGCGATTCTTCATCTGGAACCCAAAAATAAGTATAAAATTGATGAGTCACCTGGCGGTGGTTCATCACCCGTTAGGCGATTTTTGGAAAAATTCCAGAAACCTTCAAATTTAACGTGAACAGCAAAGCTCTCATACAATAATAGGATTATTCATCATGCAATTAATCTAAGCATACAAATTAACGAGTATAACCCCCCTAACCTGGTTTCTTTTTGCTTAAAAGTGGATATTAGAGAGTTTCCTTTGATCACCAATGGCCTCCTTTTGGCTCTCCCCAATCCAGTACCCTTGTTGCACTCAATCCTAACAGCACACTCTAATTTTCGTATTCCTCTGCCTATCCAACAATGCCAACCAGAAAACCCCTCTCTTTTTCCCTTAATTGGCCACTAAATGGTGTCTTAATGTGGGTTAAATGATGCAAAACGAAAATAGCATTAATCTAAGGTTAATTACCATTAAATGGTTTTCTTATGATGGTTTTTCAGCCATCCCTTGGCTGCTAGGATTTTCTCTAATCCTTCACATTCACGCCAAAACCAATTTTTAGCAAAAAGAAAGTTTAGTTTGGGATCACCAAGGTTCAAACCCATAATCATGCCAATACCAAATCAATGCACAACCATTCAACCCAAGCCCTCTCACACAATAAAGTACTCTCAACCACTTGAGCTAGTACTTTTCCACATCATAAAAGTTAGAATTAAATGTCATAAAGGCTCCCACCATCCGCATTTATTAATTAATTAATTTTCATGGGTCTTGCATCTCCCACATTCAAGGTCGTATGGTTGCTTCCATGAGGGACTATGATTTTGGTGATGATCATAGCAAGGAGTCTCTCGTACACCTTGAGACCACCAACATGAAAGGTCTTGATCTCAGCTCCAGGATTCTTCAAACACTGCCATAGTATTGCACTTTGTTGAACTCTTCAATAACACAAGTTTCACCTTTCCTCACTTGAACTCCTTTTTGCCTTAGTCAAGCAACATCCTTCCAAGCCTTCTTGGAAATCTCCATTTGAACCCCTTTGACACTTGACTACAGAGCATCATTTTTAAATTTCAAGTTGGTGAAAAATGCCTTCACCAAGTCAAGGTATATTTTCCCTAAAAGCTCAAGGAATATCTTCAACTTTTGGTGCTTGAGCTATTGAACGAGAGTTTCAAACCCCTAAGTTCTTAGCCATGAATATCTCAGCACCTTAGGAATGTTGATATGCTTTTTGGTAATATCTATGAGGAACACTTAGATGTTATCCTCATTTCCTTCAAACTAATCCTTAATTCTTCCTTGGTGTTCGTGATTTGGAGAGCTAGGAGTGGAAGGAGTGAAGTCTTTTTCCTCAGACTAGACATGGCGTTGTTGGTGACAAGGCATGATGACTGCAGGTGTGACTATATCTAAGAAATGTGGATGCAAATGCATGTTAGCAAGTGTAGTATTTATAGATGAACACATTGAATGCAAAATCAGTTAGTTGAATTGTGTAGAATTATTTCATTTAATTTTGTTTAGGTTATTAAAACAAAGTAAATGCATCATATTTCATAATCAAATTAAAGTATTATGTTTCCAATGAGTTTTCATGAGTATATCAATAAGTTTAGATCATGTGAAGTGCATGCATATTGGAATCACACCACACATATGTTTTATGGTCGATGCATTCAGAAAAACAGCAAATAACTCATGCAATAGTTGTTAAAAGCAGGTTGTACCTAACCACGTGACCATAGCTTTGACCCAGACAACTTTTGAATCTATTTTATTCAAATATTTGTTATTTAAGTGAAATCAACGCATAGAATAAAAAAATCAACAGACTAAAAGTTCATCAAATCATAATTCTCTACACACTAAATCTGGTTAAGTGAAATTAACACATAGATTTGAAAAATCAACAAACTTAAGATTCGTAAAATTTAATTTGCTATACCTAGATAATGTTTAAGTGAAATAAACACAAAATGATAAAATCAACAGATTAAAAGATGTGCCAGATTATGTTTAAAGCATACAATGACTTTTTTAGTGAAATCAATGCATATCAACTGATTAAAAAAATTGACAGATTATATTTTCAACATACGGTGACTTTTTAAGTGAAATCAATGCATAGATTTATAAAATCAACAGACTAACACATGTGAGAAATTATATTTTCTGCATACAATGACGGTTTAAGTGAAACTAAGCATAGAATTGCGGAATCAACAGACTAACTATGACAATTCACATTTTATGCACACATTAGCTTATATAAATGAAATCAATACATGGATCAATTGAATTAACATGCTAAAAACACGTCAAACCACATTTTTCATATCTAATATGACTGGTTTAGTTCTAAGATTGTTAAATCTATCACGAGCTAATGGTTTTGTGAACAAACCAGCCAATTGATTTTTAGTTTTAACAAACTTAATTTCACAATCACCTTTTTGTACATGATATCTAATGTAGTGATGTTTTATCTCAATATTTTTGGTTTTAGCATGTTGTATTGGATTCTTAGTTAGATTGATTGCACTAGTGTTATCACAATACAAGGGTATCTTTACCAATTTCACTCTATAATCCAAGAGTTGATGTTTTAGCCAAATCATTTGAGCACAACCATGACTAGCTGCTATGTATTATGCCTCAATTGTGGAGAGTGTCACGCGAGCTTGTTTCTTGCTATTCCATGCTATCAAGCTTGAGCCGAGTAGATGACATGTTCCACTTGTGTTTTTCCTATCCAATTTGCTTCCTGTATAGTCAGAATCTGAAAAACCACTAAGAGTTATCTTAGAATCACTTGGAAACCATAGTCCAACATTGATTGTCCCTTTTAGATACATAAGAATCCTTTTTGTAGCTTTATAATGTGACTCCTTTGGATTGGATTGAAATCTAGCACACAAGCATACACTGGATTGAATGTTTGGCCTACTTGTTGTTAGATAGAGCAAAGAACCAATCAACCCTCTATATTTGGTTGAGTCAACTTGTTGCCCAACCTCATCTACATCTATAAGGCAGTTTATGGCAATTGGAGTGACAACTTCTTTGCAATTCTCCATTTTAAACTTTTTCAGCAGATCAAAACATTATTTTTTACGGGCTTAAAAATGTCCCTTGCTTGTGTTGTTTGACTTGCAACCCTAGGAAGTAGGTTAGCTCACCCATCATAGACATTTCAAATTCACCCTACATAGCTACAACAAACTCTTCACACATAGAGTTATTATTTGAGTCAAAAATTATATCATCAACATACATTTGAACAAGTATAACATCAATTTCATGTTTTCTAATGAAGAGTGTTTTATCAATAGCATCTTTGGCATAACCTTTTTTAAAAGAACGTTACTTAGCCTTTCATACCACTGTCGTGGTGCTTGTTTCTTTGTCAATGGTTTTTGAAATCACTTTCTACTCGAGTTAAATGACTGTTATGAATAAAAATAAAGTATTAAGAAAAAAAATCTTCACAAAATGGTAAGGTTTATACTCATGACTAAATCAGGATTATTTTCTATCTTAATTCTAAAGTTTAGGGTACACTATGTTTTGATTGATATTTTTATACTATGTATTATTTGATATTAAGTTATACTTTGATTATAGTATAAAATGTTTAATTGTATTAAGTGCTTGTTTGTAGATTTTGAAGTTGACAAAATTTGAGTCGCTTACCTTTAAAATCCAGATATTATCTTTGGGATAAATTAACACTTTGTCAATTACATTCTTATAACTAATGATGAATAATCAATTACATTCTTATAACTAATGATGAATAGAAAATGATATCTCTAAATCATAAGAATATGATATAAATATTTATACATCGAATATATATATATATATATATATATATATATATATATATATAGTATTTTAGATATAATGAGATTTGTACATATCCTTCAGTAGATTTATAAATATAACCACATGCCAGCAACATATCATTCGAGAAAGAAACTTGATGTCATTTTTAAGATAAGTAGGTGAGAATTATCTATTTTGATTTTTCAAAATTAAGATCGAAACATATTCCGAACTAAATAAAAGAGAATTTATGTATATAAGCTTTTAAAAGAAACTTTATTTGTATTAGTTAATTAGAAAATTAAAGTATATATGAAACCTCAAAGTGGAGAATAAACATATCCAAACTAAAGTTCAAATCCACGTCAGAATAAGATTCCTTTATATAAAAAAAATAAAAATGGATAACAAAGAATGATTGTCAAACCTATAATATTATCAGTATCTTAAAGTAGTAAACAATATGTAATTATTCCCTAAAAAAAGTAATGTGTAATTATAACTCTGCCAATGAGAAATCTTTACACAGTTTGAAAGCAATAACTGAAACGGTTGGGCACGCGTGTTCCTATTTTAAGAAATAAAATACAAAAAGTGTGTGATTATCCTATTTATTTGAGGGAGAAAAAGAATTAAGAAAAATGAATTAGAAATGCCGAAAGAAAAAATAAAATACATATAAAATTTAAAAAGGGAAAGTTGGTGGATAGATAGACCCACCGACACCGTTTTGACTTTGAAGTCCAACTACCACCGACTCCGAAGAAACCGAAGACCGATGATGTTATTTTGCCGCAGATTCATCGCAATGTTACACGTTTTCACATAAAATTTTATAGTTAAATCAGAATAACAAGATTTTCTACATTCACTTTAACTATGATTTTAGATTATATAAATTATAAAGTTCTTTTCTCTTGCAATGGTAAAAATTTCAATGTTTGAAATCTATCTGTGTTAATTACTTCAAACCAAAAAAAAACAAATGATTTTAATCACACAAGTTTCAATTGCACAAATTTAAATGGTTTATCATGCATAATAATAAATTTCTTAATTTTAATTATTCCATGAACTAGAACTAGAATTTATGAGTTGTCTAAGAACTAAAATTGTTTATTGCAACACCTTGTAACATTTAACTTTCAATTGCGACACTTTGTAATATTCAGTAAATTAATATAATTGAAACATGAAAGAGTGAAATAGTATAAGTATAAATGATATTTCATAGATTAAAGATTTAGTTAATCTTATATTATATTTTTTATTGACCTAAAGGATCACTTTTATAAAATTAGATTGTAGTTTGGCATGGCATTGTTCTTTTTAAATAATGATTAATTTACTATTATATACTATTTCCATTTTCAGTTATCCGTTCAATAGGGAACTTCAGTTGACGAAAGAAAAAAAAAAAAAAAAAAGAAGAGAAGTATATCGAACTACCCTTCTTTTTGTTGTTTTATAGTTGACTGATTATTGGGAGAAAATCTTATTATTTGTTTTGACAAAATTGTGTTTTTTCTTTAAACACAAATAAAGAAAAATTGGATATGATCTAATACATTTAAGTGAACCACATAATGACTTTTGTCAGTAAATATTAATGATGTTAGGTTAATAATAAAAAAGACCAGTGTAGAGAATTTAAAAAAAATAGTATATAATAACTTTTTTCTTTAAATATATCTTTTTATTAAAAATGAATTTTATAAAAGATATATCTTTTTGAGTAGAGTATTCTTACCTTTATGTTATAAAGAGTTATCATATACTATTATTTATTACATCTCCCAAAAGGAAATAAAACACTGAAATGTGTATACAAGACATCTCAGGACAGATTTAAGATTATGTTTGATATTTTCAGCTCCCATTCTTATAATTAAATTTTATTAAATTCAGATGAATGTTGAAGAGTTCATTTTATATTGTTTTTTATTTATTTCTAATATATATATATATATATATATATATATATATATATATATATATATATATAAAATAAATATTTTTATTTTTTTTTTTTTTTTTTTTTTTATATATGT
>Ga0214542_1000068_pt1 | contig 125685 bp, 62 predicted proteins | sample CNSS1metaG_FD_160096 | JGI IMG/M metagenome (GOLD analysis project Ga0214542, IMG submission 160096) | Root nodule microbial communities from cowpea collected in UCLA plant growth center, Los Angeles, California, USA - CNSS1 | ecosystem: Host-associated > Plants > Roots > Nodule | place: USA... | reverse complement strand
ATTTTAAGGTATTTGACATCGAAGAAAATCCTCCTAATATTGAATATTTCATAATATTATGTTTTCTTTACCGTAATTTTTTTTCTTTTATAAAAATTAATATTGAAGTAGTTAGAACGCGGGTACGAATATGGGTACGAGATTATACTCGTTACCCGGTGGGGATGGGGATGAGAAAAAAGTTTGATACCCGTTGGGTTTGAGTATGAGGATGGGGATGAGTTTTTTATGCGGAAATGGGTATGGGATAGCGAAACCCGTCCCCGCCCCGCCCCGCCCCGTTGCCATCCCTACTTTAGTACTAGAACTTAGCATCATAATTAAATTATAATTGCAGTATCGCACACGATATGAAGCGGTTAATTAATTTATTTTGTGTGAAACATTTTCTTCTTAGTTGTTATTATGTACACAATAATACAGTGGTAGGTTGAAAGAAAATTTATAAAAAAGAAAGAAATAATAAGTAATAAACACGTTAGGTTGATCATTGGGATTCCTTTGTTTTGTGTTTTGTGTTCGTAAAATAATAAATTGATGAGGTAAGGTACTTATCTTTTGCCATATTTTATTTTTGTGGTACTTTGTGCCTAACTTATATGTATAGTATATGACTACGCATAAATATATTTACACGAGAGAAATAATAAATTAATATTAATTATGACTTTTGGATTAAAGATAATTTAAAATATTTGATTTTGTGTAATGAATATGGATAATTGAATAGTGAAGGTGCAGTGATTGGTATGGTACAGAGAAGAGACAGAGATAGGAAAGAAGAAGTGATTGTGACAATAATATTAGCTGTAATTAATTTGTTGTGATTTTAGTATTTATGAAATTTGTCCTCATCCCATGGTTGGTTTTATTCGTGAATCTCACGTTTTCAACTCTCTTTTGTTATTCTCTCCTCTTTCGATGGTAATGGATAGAGTTTGTATAGGATACTGTCTCCCTGTCTCTTCTTTAAATAAAAGGGACAGCTGAATTTATGTGTTACAGTGGGTATTAAATTGTTATACTATTATTTAAATTATTTTACCTATGATATACATTTTTTATTTTCAATCATTAAATTCTTTAATATTATCATTTTGATGGTGTATGCTAAATTTCTGGGTATATAGTCTAGTAATGATATTTATTTATGTTCAAAATAACATGTTACTTATGTAAGACAATGGGCTTTAGTTATATATATTTTTTTAATTTTTATTTTCAAAATTTTATCATATTTTTTATATTATATTGTTTCTTTTTGGATTTCTTCCTTTCATATTTTGGATCTCACTCTACTTAGTTTTGTTATCTTTGTTAGTTTTTGAAGATGTGTAACTAAACCTATGGTGTAGGATTGAAATTAGATTGACAGACAAAGTTATAAGATCAACTTATTTATAAGAGTTGTGCACTTATAATAAAGATGAGTTTTTTACTTATTAACTATGTTTTTCTATAATTCACAAGTAACTGTGATGCTTACTTAATAATGTTTTATTATTTATTGATATTCTATTGAATTGTTCAGAGTTAACTATTTTGACTAATATTCATGCAGAGCTCTTTTACATTTTTCAATGATTTTAATAAGTAAATAAAGATTTGGGATAACCATTTAGTTATTTTGTGTTTCAGTTAGTCTCGTGTCACTTGTAGAAACGAACGTTTCATATCACTGTGTAAGTTCACGATCCTTGAGTGTGGATCATGATCTGAATTTAATTTTGGTGACCGTTCAGCGATCGATTTTCAAATTCATAGTTAACTATTTTGTGATTAGGATTTTCTTCGTCATATTATATATATATATATATATATATTAAAAAATAAAATAAAAATAATAATTTGATGAACGTGTTAATTAATAAAAATAATAGAATTTTCATCTGGCTATAAAATTATTCAAAGAAAGAAAAAAAAAGTAAAAAATAAAGATTGGATAACGCATTATTCACAATATTTCTTATGAATCAATATTAGTATTCTATTATAATTTATGTATCTTATATTTATGATTCTTCTATTATAATATTTATTCCAAATTAAGTTTTTTTTCAAATTAATATGAACCCTAAGTATCATTTTATAGATTCTTTCATGAAATTGATATGAACCCTAATAATTTTTTTGTTCCCAAATTAGTATAATCCTATATTATGAAATTAAACTATGAAATGTAGGAATTTTGTGTTTTTCGTTGCATATAGTAAAATTTGTAAAATTTTATGGATGTATATTGGACTGTATTACAAATTTCACTGTACATCAAAAATTAGTTGAATAATCTTGAATTGGGATAAAAATTAAAATACTTCTCTTGCGTGAATTAAATGAATTATAAAGATTAAAATAGAAAAGTGTATATGTTTGTTTGAAAATGTTTTAAGATAATTTTTTTATTTAATCAGAAAAAATAATTTATTTATATATAAACAAATTATTTTGACAATGTTCCTCTTCAAATCTTTTAAGGTATTAAGGATTTTAACAATGTTTTGGCACTTAGCAATTAATCACTTTTGTAACTTCTTTTTCAAATGATATCTTTACATAAAACAAGTCTCTTTATGATCGTTGAGAACTCTTGAACTCAAATAGTTTTGTCTTTTTTTATATGTTGAGTTTTTTTTTTTTACCAGCAATAAAGAATATATTAATGGAACAAATAAAATGTTTCACTCGAAAGATTTATATACACACACGAGAAAACAGAAATAAAAAACATAATAATATAACTTCTACTCTTCTAATTTCTAAGATTTTTCAATACAATTATAAGTTCAAAATAAAACAATATAATGACCTTGCATTATATGTTGTTGTTGCCAATCATATTAATGCAAATAAAATGGTCCAAAACTCTCTTCACAATATGCATAATGAGAAAAAAATTATGCGTAGGATCAACACTCCAACTTGCAATATTATAGTTCTTGATTTTTCAACCAAAAAATGATTAGACTAATACGTAGAACTTGATTAGATTCAGATAACTGATATATCTATTTTCAAGAAAAAACAATCTAATAATTTTATGCATAAAGTTAGACATAAACATCGATCAAAATATGAAAACATGACTTTTGAAACTTTATGTGTAATCCAAATCCAAATTTTTACTTAAGCTAAGTTAAATACATCCTCTATATCCTATACAAAAGATCTAAAAATGTGATATTATTTCTATATGTCCATATTACCCAAACTATATCAATCCACGTACACTTCCACAAATTATTAATTTTTCTGATTAGTCTAGTAGTCTAAATTGTTGGGAATGATTTTTTACTATATTATAATGTGTTGTGACGATTTAATTCCATTTGTTACACATATTTAAAAATTTCCTTTTTCTAATATAAATTAAAGAATAAGTGTTAAATCTGTTTTATGTAATGTTAATTATTATCTCTCTTTAAGCAAGATTCTAATAACTAATAATATCTATTTAGTTATGTCAAATAACTCTTTGTTCAAAACAAAATAAAAATAAATATCGTACAAGACAAATAGTCGAACTAATGTTAACATCAACTTTTGTCAATATGGTGCTGAAAAAATAACTTTAATTTGTATTCTAATATAATCTAATTTAAAATCAATAATAATAAGTAATTAAAATCTTAGAAATTAATTTAAACTTAAATTTATAAATTAATTATAATGTTTTATGAATAATATAAATTATTTTAGTTATAATTTTAATCCAAAAAATAATGTGTAACTTAGTCGATATAAATATTAATTTTTTTGTAATGATTTTTTTACTGTGTTACCTATTAAATGACAATTCAATTAATTCATTTTTAATGTTATGAAAATATTAAGTGGTGTAAGTTTACGAACTTAACAAATTATATATATATATATATATATATATATATATATATATATATATATATTTGAAATGTGTTTATCCTTTCAGTTTATTATTATTTTTTCTATAAAACTACTATAAAATAAAATTTTACTCCTCTAATTATTATTTTTACGTATATCGTAAGAAACAATAGTTTTATTGATTTTAAAATATTATAGCGTCAACTTCTTGAACAAAATACAATATTTCATGGCCAATAACTTACACGAGTTTACATAATATTCGAACGTATCACTCCACACTCTTATGAACTTCATAATCGTGTATTATATCATGGATCTCAAATCCTTATAATTCTATCCCTTCTATTCACTCATTAATCTGCTTAATTTAGGTTTAACTTCAATTATATCAACTTATATATATTGAAATGTAAAGTCACATAAACTATAGCTAAGCGATGACTTTTTATTATTATATTAATTTAAATGTATATTATAAGTAAAAAAACGATAATTATAACTTGTATAAAACGTTTTCGAAATAAAAATTCAGAGTTATAAATTTCTATTACATTTTTTGTATTTTCTTATTGAAAAACAAAATATTAAAAGAAAGTCATCGTTAGTCTTATCAACGACTATATTTATTTTTATATTTATTTTATGGTTCGTCTTCATGTCACATTCGTTTTATATACAAAATAATAGCTAACTTCAAACCATCAACTTTGGGATTAAACAGTACAGTCATATACCAAAGTGATGACTTTTTCTTTTATCACATCAATACAAATATATATTATAAGTCACAAATATAATAAGACTTGGAATACATTTTTTTTAATGATATTTAAAGTAACGGATGTCAATTATAATTTTTTCAATTTTATTATTTAAAACTAAAATGCAAAATATAAAGTCATTAACCAAATCAAGTATTTTATTTATTTAATCATTTGTTGTCGTGTCCAATTTAATTTGCATTTAAAGTAATAAGTCCTTATTGTCGCTAATAACTTGCTTTTAAAGTGACTATTTGTTATCACTGCTGGCATACCATTTCACATTCAAATTGTACATCAATTTAGTGAATTTTAATATTTTTGAAATAAATTTTCTGATTTAATAAAAGACCCAGTAAACAAAATAAACACTAAGATAGGTTTTAGATAAAAGGACTTAGATAATGTTTACGAAGTTGTCTGAATTTAAAATCTTGTGTATGGATAAAATGTTTCAATTTCTGTGTGTTTAATTCCCTTGTTAATAAATTAATTAAATTTTATCCAATTAATTCTTAAGACTTTGTGGAATAATTAATTTTCCTTGTTTTCTTCAATTTATTTTAAGACTAACCTCCATGTCTTCAGATTATTTTTTAGACTTTCTGTGTTTAAGACTTTCTGGAATAATTAAGATTTTTTAATTACTCACAGTCATGCACTCAATCTATACTTCATCATCAATTTTTTATATAATTTTATATTAATAATAAATTTGATGATCCAATTCGGTCGTAATCACATTAATTTAATTTCATACAACCTAATAAAGATAACCCTAACGTTTTTTTTTTTTCAGGTAAAAGGTCTACTGAAACAACTTAGAAAATGGGCTCAGAGTTCATCAACTTTAGGCCCATTACAATTTAGTTCGTTTTTTGTTCGCATATCTTAAAGCCCTTGTTCATTCCAATGGGCCTTAGTCTTTAAATACACAAGACGAATCACGGCTCGGTTTCTCTGTGATGATTTGAATAAAGCGTAAAAGAAATTATACGTGATCATTTTAAATCAGGAAAATTATATAAACTGATAAAAATACAAATATTTTAAGCAGGTAAAGGTTTCATATAAGAAAATCGTGTATAAAAATTATGGTCATAACAAACTCATAGGAACCCAGCTGAATAATAAGAATACGTAAAGAAAAGAAAAACCCCTAAAAGAAAAGTAAATTTAATATTTATATAACGGAAAAACAAAGAACGAGGAAGTGAGTTTAGTTTTGGGAAACAGAAGACTCTTTTTATTGAATTATTTGATAAGGAAATTTATGGTATAACTTCCATCTTTTGATTCACATATTTTATTTTTTTTATGTGGTTTAGTATGAGTTATTAATTCTTTCAAAGAAAAATAGTGACATATTAATCGATAATCTATAGTAAACCACATCAAGAAATAAAAGATGAGAGGAGAAAAAAATGAAACTCATATCATTTAATAAAACATTGAGGTCTTGCATGCGCTTTTGAGTTGTGCCTTCGCAATAATGTGCCAAAGGGCCTTTGCTGCACCTCTAAGCTAAGCCAACCCCATGCTTCAATTACTACTCCCCTTTCCACGTAGCATAAATCTTAAACCCTTCATCCCTTAATATACTACTCTTACCATTTTGAAGAATTAAGTTACAACATTGGTGTTGGAGATCCAAAATCACAACTAAATTTCAATACATTGCATGTATTATATCTGCACATAAAACCATGTTCCATACATTATATGTGCAGCAAATGATTACTGTTTTAACTACAAAAGGATGGTTAATTAATTGTTGTATCATTTGTTCTCTGGTAACTAATTACTCACACTGTAATGCACTTGATCAAGGTACTCAAGTTGTACATGTATAACCATCTTTCTTGGAGCCACGTCAATACACTCCAAATGGCACAATAATCAAATGCAGGGTCATCAGAAGAAGCCATATTTATGCACAAGCTGTTTCAGTTAATACATTTACAACCACTATGCCATTAAGACATGTATAAAGAATTATCAACTCAATGAATTAAAGAAATGCTATTGTGTTGAGTGGCAGCAGAAATAACAGAGATGTGAAGACTAGTTGTTAATTGGAATCTAAGAGTAGTTAGAGTTGTTGCATCTGTAACACTGTTTTGAACCGGAATGTACCCTTTAAAAACCAGTTACTATATAGCACCAAAGAATCAAACACTTCACAATCTTTCAAGTGTCAAAACTGATCAATACTTGGGAGGGTTTATGCATGAAATTAGAATAATTAAATCATAATGGGGGCAGTTTGGGAATTGAAGAGAGTCGAAGGTCATAATTATGTTTCCCATTCATTAGCCTCCTTTTCCCAACACAAAAATTCAGGTCCAAGGAACAACCTTTTGGTGTCAGAACCATAGCATTATAAAACCCACCCAGAAATTTTCATTCTTTCCAAGTGTTTTGCAGAAAGTGAAGGAGACAGAACAAAAACATGAGTCCCATTGGTTTGTGTCTCCTCTCCCTCGTTTCTCTAACCCTTGTCTCCATTGTCATAGCCCAAGAAAGAGCCCCTCATGGGCTTGTCTACGAGAATCCCGAAGCCTTTTCACCATCTGCATATAACTTCTTTCATCCCAATGAAAAGAAGCCCGAGACCAAAAACCCTTGTGCAGCATCAAAATGTTCACCAATGCCTTTAGCGGCACAGGTGGAAGCCACTGAAATTCATGAAAGCAGAGCGAAAACACTAGAAAGAGGTAGCAGAAAATTAGGAGCTGGTGGCCTAGCTGGCATTGTCTTCGGTGTTGCTTTTGTCGTGGTTTTGGCTATGGGGGTCTACCATGTCAGGGTTACTCGCCGAACCAACATGAGTAGAGCCAACCACAATGGTGCTGTTCAAACACATGTTTGATATGCTTTGTCTCTGTCATAATCACTTCCAAATCTCACCCTAGATGTAGAGCAGGGCATGTAATGTAATGTAATGCCCTTAATATCTTACTTCTACACCATTACTTATTTGCTTTTATCTTCTTCCATTTGTTTTTGGTTAACCAGTGTATCTACTGTTGTGGATTGTGATATAGTGATCTGTTTCTAATTTGGATCTTGTCGAACAATCAAGGTCGAATGTTTCAGTGTTTTTACAAACAAGCTCCTTAGGTTATGAACTCAAAATGTTTTTTCTTAGACCTTCAATGTCTGTCAGAACATCTTAATAGCAATGAAGGTGGTGCAAATAGTAGACTACAAGTTAATAGATCTACTATCCGGGGTTAAGCCCAATAACATGTTATACAAAATTTCACACCATTTTTTTTTTTAAATAGTACCACCTTGTCAATACGATCTTTTTCAAGTATAATTTAAACAAGTAAATTAATTTCATGTGGAGATTTCATATTGTTTTGAGTGTACTTGAGATTGGGTTAAAAGAAAAATCTATATAATGGTATTTTAGTGCATTTCTTTTATCACTCCCTTCTATGTATCTTTAAACTTCATTTAGGTGGAAGAGTCTCTCACAGAGTAATAAAATACTAATTATACTCTAATAAATCACCTTGACATGATAAATTAAGATGATTAATCGTTAGAAAAAGAATCAGGCGATTATTTCATCAAAAACATATAATTGAATTTTAGTAATGTGTTTCTTAATCTTGTGTATTGCACTTCAATAACACTTAAAATGGACCACAGGAAGCTTTTATAATTAAAGTAATAAATATAATTTTCTAAAGGTACATTACATTCAATATCTTTATGTTTCACAAAATAAGAATGATCCGAAAATTTTGACTGGTACCAATGTTTCACATGTAAAAGATTTAGTTGGGAGATATTGTATTTATATTTAATTAATGAGTTAAGAAAAAAAATAAAAAATTAAGATGTATCATTTTTTAAGAAAAAAATAATTTATTCTCCTTAAGTTCTCTAACAAATTCTCACTTAATTTCTGAACAATTAAAATATATTATTAAACATTTCAATGACGATCTAGGTTGTTTCGGTCGTGGGCCTGACCTCACTCGACCATCATCTAGGGTCGGGTCGTCTTGACTACGGATCTGGAATTAGGTCTTCGAACCAATCTGCTTAGATAGTCGGAGTGGGACAAGCTAATGATTGAGATGGGCCCGACTGGTGCGATGATCCAGACGGGCCAACCCGGGCAGACGACCCAAACGGACTCCACAAGCCTGACAACCCTAACGGGTTGGGCTAGCCAAACGATATAGACGAATCAAGCCGACCCGATGGCACAAAAGGTTCGGACGGGCCCGACGACCCATATGGATCAGGTAGGTTCAACGACCCAGACATGCTGGATTGACCCAACGACCAAGACTAGTCGGGCGAGCGGGGCTCGAAAGCCCAAATGTGCTGAGCGGACCTGACGTCCTAAACAGGCCTGCGTCCTAAATGGGTCTAACGACCCAAACAGGTCGAACATGCTCGAAGGCTAAGACAGGTCAGACAGGCCCGACAACTAAGACGAGCTAGGCGGGCCTGATGACCCAAACAAGTCGGGTGGGCCCGACAAACCACATGAACAGAGCATGTCCAACTACATGTACGGATCCGACCGGCCTGACAACCTAGACATGCCCAACCGGCCTGACGAGCTAGTTGGGTTGGACTGACCTGACGTGATAGATTGGTCGGGCAGGCTCGATGACAGAAATAGGTCCAACGACCTAGTGGGTCGTCAAACCTTTCTAGTTTTAAGGACTTAATAGAACACAAAAATTTATTAGATACTTAATCGAAAGTTTTCAAATTTATCATAAACTCAAAACATAATTAAGCCTATAATAAATCTTGTTAAAATGAAATTTTACCTCACAAGAAATTCAATTGTTTCCTCCAAACAAAAAATTGAAATGTAAGATATTTTAATTTCTTTACCTAAACAGATTATTTAAAAATGAAAGAAATTTAATTACAAACAATCCAAATACATATTTTAATTTCTCATCATCATTTTTAAATGTTTCGTCCAATCACAATATAAATGTTTTTAATTAAATGGATTATCTGATTTACCATTTTTTTAGTATTTTAACGAATTCTTCTTCGTGCGGATTTTATGATTTCTTTAAATCGGTTATTTAACCGATTTATTCATCAGACTAAAAATATAGTACAATTCTGTCATTCAATGACAGGTGCATATCAGTTTTAGTTCCTTGTGATTTGCGTAAAACAGTAATTAAATTAAATTATTTTGGTGTATAAAATACCAGTGAAATAAATTTATTGTAAGATGAAGGGATATTGGATGTAAGTTGGTAAAAGTCATAAATTTAGAAAAGAGAATAAAATAATGTTTTTGACCATTAAAGGCAAAAGCATTTTCGAGCATGTGACTTCCCTGCTAATGGCCAATCTACCATTAAAGACCCTTCTTCTCATGTGATCTTTCTATTCTGCATCTCAACATTTTCACTCACGGTCCCCACAAACAACACCTTCCGTCACCATCATGCAACAGACCACTCCCTTCAATTCAAAAGTCCCATGGTCCTTTCGTTTTAGGATCAAGGATGTTCCTTTCCCTCTTCTGTCCCCATCATTTTAATACAACACCACCATGCACACCTATTCCCATCTTATTGGACACACCACACCACACCTTCATTCTCACCTTCATAAACAACACTCACACCAAAACAAGATTAATCAAAATGTATTAAGAAATAAAATTTAAGTTCAACTCAATCTTAAAAAAAAAAACTTTACCTTGAACTTCTTATACAGTGAAATTTTGTATTTTTTTTTTCTTAACTGGTTAAGCTACAACCTAAGGTTTAGTAGCTTGAGGGCACTTCCCAAGGGCACGTGAAACAAGGTAGAAATTCAAAGTTCTTATTCTGAACTGGTCATGATTCAGGATGGATATAATGAGTTGTGAGAAAGAACCAAATATGAATAAGATTGTCTGCACCATTTGTAGTGGCTGCTATCTGGGAAGTGGGAATTCTTTTCCTAATTTTCTTCAATGATGATGCCTAAGCAAAGCATTCAATGTGATATTTTGTGGGATCTATAGATATTAGGAATATTAGGAATAAGCATTTTTGCTTTGTGACAAAAAATAAAGAAAAGGGTATGGACAAAATTAAAAGAAAAACAGAAAAAAGCTATCAGGATTAGGCCTTCTGCAACACTAGAAGAGCCTGTACTGCATTGATGAACAGATTCTCTCCCTGTTTGTTTGTCTCCTCTTACTGTTTCTGTTATGCAATGAGTCCTGTAAATGGTGACCCTTTCTTTGTCTTGGGATTATATCTCTCAAATCAGTTCTAGACCCAACCTGAATTGTCATCACAATTTGACACTTTCTAGTTGTACTGTACTTGCTTTAGCCTCAACTCTTTCAAGAGATCTAAAATTCCACGAGCTTTTCCTGACAAAGATCATGTTTTTGGCTTTTGGAGTTTACCTTCCTCAGAATCACCACTTTATACTTTTTACCACGGTCCACACTCACCGCATTGTTCTCCTCTCATTGCACTTTGCAGTATGAACAATGTCCTTCTGCTGTTAAAAAACAAAGTAAGACCCTGATTTTGCTTTTGTAAAACTGTTTACAATTTGCTGAATCAGTGCATATAATTTCAATTCCGTGCAGGTAATTGAGGATGGCCTGGAAAATAATTCTGGAAACCAGTTTGGTATAGAGATAGCTGATACTTTCTTGTTTCACCAGCTCTTGAAAAGCTCTTGGCTCTTAGTCCAGGTTTTGAGATTCCTTGGGAATATTTTGGGATTTGAAACTCCATTTCCCTGCTTTGGAAATTTATGGTCGTAACAATGTTCAATAGAAAGCAGCAATTCCACCTGTCCATTTGAATGAAGACAACCTGTTTAAGGAGTTTTCCAGCTTTTCTTAGCTGTATAGTTATAGTCAACCAAGACCACTGCTTGGATTTTTGGGAAGCTAATGTTATAGACTAGAGTCTTACACTCACCTTCCCTTTTCTATCTCTTTTACAATTATTTCTACTACTTCCAAATCTCCTTGGTAAATATGTAACTTTCTCTAGAAGCATTGTGAATTCATTTTTCTTCCCTCAATTTTGACAGCTATATAAATCAGTTTGCTGTATCTATAATCCATTCCCATTATGACAGTTCATTACACTCCTTGGTATGTTCCCTTTTCACTCGTGAACTTTGTCCCTCGTGTGCTATTTCTGGTTAACAAATCCACTTCCTTTGTCACTTTGGATCTTTGTTTACATTGTGGTAGATCCATTATGGGGTGAGGTTTTCTTCTTAATATTTAATGACCATATTTTGAAACTGTATAGGGGTGATGCACAAACTGAGAATTCATAAGGAGTTCCTTGGGTGATGCATGTTTACAATGCGATTGTTATGGGGGCTAAGGCTGCCTCTGCTAATGATACTGATTCATCTTTTATTTCCCAACAGAGCAACCTACAAATTCTACGGTATGGTTTTCTTGTTTCTTGTTTTTATATAACATTCTTGAAAAAGTTTTCTGTATCAAAAAGTTTCAGGGGACTTCAGAATGAAAAAAGAGTAAATTTTCCATGAATGTTGAATTCCTAGTGTTGCTGGCTTGGTATTTCTATTTGCACGTTATGAATGTACCTGCTTTTTTACATGGAAGTACACATTGGCCATCATGACCATATATAGAATGTGGGGGAAGCAATGATTTAACTTGATGCAGTTACTGAATTATATACTTGATGATTGCAGCTGAGGCTTTGATCACTTTCAAGGAGGGTTTGGTTGGAGGTCCACCACAATTAAGATGCAGCATTGTGAAATATGCATGTCAAAAGCAATGGCCTTGTCTTCACTGCTATAAACTAAAAGATTCAGGTGCTTTTTTTCTCAAATTCTCTGTAAGCTCCTCCTCTTTGTCTATCTGAATTTTGTTTAGTAAGGATTGATTGGTAAAACTGAGTCAAATAGATTCACACCAAAAAATTTAATTGATAAGTCAGCATACTTTTTTTCAATTTTGGTAACATAAGGTTTTGGGATCGATATTAAACCTCTACATGTAAAAAATTTCACTTTTCACTTCAAATGTTTTCCTTGAAAAATTCAGTTCAATCAATCATAAGAGTTGTAAGAAAAACTCTCCACTTGAGAAACAGGTGGAGTAACAACAAAGATAGATGGGAATAATGACATTCCAACACTTACACCTCTTCCAGAAACTCAAGATAGAAAACCAGGTGGAAGAAGGAGTTCTGTCATAATTGGTGGCGTTATTGCTGCCATTGTTGTCGTTGTAGTTCTGGTGACTGTCTATATCTGCTTGATGCGTGTTAAAAAATCTCTGAGGCAAACATCTGAGGCTGCTTCTTCTATGCCATCTCCCACTGGTTAGTTCATTTCATCTCTTCAACGAATTGATACGATTAACTAATCAATGTTCTGTTTCATTCTGTTAAAATTATATGACATTATTTTCAACAGTTGAGATGGGAAGAGTCAACACACAGCATGTCATTGCTTTCTCTCCACAAAACACAAGGGAGTTAACACTTTTGGAACTGGAACAAGCTACACAAAATTTCAGTCATAATAATATCATTGGTGAAGGTGGATTTGGTGTTGTATACAAGGGCTTGCTTCAAGATGGTTCTATTGTGGCTATAAAAAGGTGTCTATTTGCTCTGACAAAAGATTTCGTCCTAAATGTAATTAGATGTCTCCTTTTTTGTTCTGATATATGTATGAAATTAGCACTCTTGGCTCCAATACTGCCACATATGAAGTTTTAGAAGGCCTTTATCAAGTATTTGATTTCTTTCAATGGATAGCAGGTGAAACAGATTGCTCATGTTCACCACATTCATCTTGTGAAACTCATAGGCTATTATGAAGATAGCCATCAACAATTACTTGTATATGAATATCTCCCTAACGGCAATGTAGGGAGTCACCTATATGGTAATAATCTTCCCCTCCTCCATGTTTACATGAGATTTGTTGCACCTTGAATTGTGTATTTTATGCTTCATGCATGTGTTTATGCAATATGCAGATAGTGAAGGTTTACCTGTTGGAAGGTTAAACTTGTGGCGAAGGTTATCTATTGCTTTAGGCGCATCCAAAGGTAAACCAATTTCGGCTATAGTTTTTATTATCCTTTTTTCTTTTGGAATTCACAACACACACAGTTCAATCTTAATTTTTATCAGGAATGGAACATCTTCATAGTTTGGTTCCTCCTTTGGTTCACACAAACTTTAGAACTAGCAATGTTCTGTTAGATGAAACTTACACTGCCAAGGTTTCTGATTATGGATTCTGCAAACTGCAAACACAAGTTGATCATGCAGGCTCGTCTTCAAATGTAGATTGTTTTCTTGACCCAGAGTACGCTACAACTTCAAATGTAGAATCTAAACAATTTTAACTTTCCCTGTTGATTAAAACTAAATGAGATTTTAATTTCCCATGAACAAAGGTTGAGCTTTCCACAAAACTACTCAGAGAAGAGTGATGTATACAGTTTCGGGGTGTTCTTACTAGAGTTGATTTGTGGCTGTGAAGCACGTAACAAAAACATGTTACACCCAGATGAAAATATAGCATTTCAGGTATATCTATACATTCTTAATGCTTCCAAACTTGGTGGATTTTCCAACTTAAGCTTGCTAATCCCAACTTTAACTAATTTGAAGGCAAAAAATCGTGTTGACTTGGACAAATTTGTTGACATGACCTTGGGATACAGAGAAAAGCATGGTGCCAGACGAATTTTGATGTTGGCATTGCAGTGTGTGGATGCTACTTCTAGAAGACCATCAATGGCGCAAATTGTGCTACAGTTGGAGCAAATTCAAAGAGAAATTGCTCCCATGTATTCTCAATTCAACGATGAGATTGGTGCCGTGACTCTTGGGAGTGAGCTTTTTCAATAATAAGCCTTGCCATGTACGCAATGCTACTTTAGAAACCATTTTTGTTGTTGTTGCAGAACTCTTATTTTTATGCTTATTGACTTATTGTTGGTCCTGGAACGATATTATTAATTTGTAATTATTACAAAGTAAATAAAATGTTGAAAACAAGTAGGAACTACATTGGATATTATAAATTTGCGCAAAATATGTTGGTTTTCAAATTTATGACACCATCGTTGCTGCATGATATATTTGATCACAATATTTATCATTGATATTAATAGTTTGTCGCATGTACGATTATCATCTTCTACTTTGTTGTCACTCTCAAAACATAATTTATTCTCTTACATTAGCTGTGTATATAACATTTGAAGTTGACATCTCAACTTCTAGATCTTTTAAAATCAACAACCCATTTTAGAAGATATAAAATAAATAATTTTAGTCATGGATAAAATTAATAAGTTATCCATGTTATCTTTACAAGCATTACAAATTATGGATGCATTGGACTATTGATGATTAATTAGCTTGTGAAATAGATAAATTATTTTCTGTACTTTCATCTCACTTTCTTCATAAACAAACAACTGTATATTTCTTTTCTTTTTCTTTTATTTTTCCTTTGTTACACAGGCACGAGAAATAAAAAACTACAACAATAAATTATACTAGTTTCGAATCCAGTGCAATAATGGTATCAATAAATTATCAATTACTACTAATAAATGTAGTAATTAAAAATTCGATATCTAATATACTCGTTTCAACAATTTGCAGCAAAAATTGAGTGAGCGTTTATTTTTGGGTAGAAAGAGAATTGGTTTGATTTCGGTTTCATTAGGGTCGGAGTTGAGTTGAAAGTCAACGAAGTCACACACACAGCACATAGTCATAGAGTTCCCACTGTTGTTAACACCCAGATCTCTCTTTCTTTTTCTGCAATCCCAATCTCAGTTTCTTCAATTCTCTCCTTCACTCTCACAATGCGAATCCTTCTCCTTCTCTCCCTCGCTACGCTCCTCCTCTTCTCCTCCTTCTCCTCCACTCTCTGCGCCGCCCCGCCCGCGGCCGACGACGACAATGAAGACCTCAGCTTCCTCGAAGAGGAGACCTCCGCACCGGACCACCACGACCACCACTTCGATGACGCCAATTACGGCGACTTCGACGACTTCGAGGACGACTCCGAGGCCTACAAGCAGCCTCAGGTTGACGAGAAAGATGTCGTCGTTTTGAAGGACAAGAATTTCAGCGACGTCATAAAAAACAACCGCTTCGTCTTGGTCGAATTCTACGCGCCGTGGTGTGGCCACTGTCAGGCACTCGCGCCGGAGTACGCCGCCGCCGCCTCCGAGCTCAAGGGCGACGATGTCATTTTGGCGAAGGTCGATGCCACGGAGGAGAATGAATTGGGGCAGCAATACGATGTGCAGGGTTTCCCCACTATCTACTTCTTCGCTGATGGCATTCACAAGCCTTATAATGGCCAAAGGACCAAGTAAGACTCCTTCCCTCTCTCTCTCTCTCTCTCTCTCTCATTACAACTCTTGATTTGATTGGATCTGACTCATTTTTTGGTTTCTGTTTGAACTTGATTGGAATGCAGGGATGCTATAGTGACGTGGATTAAGAAGAAGATTGGACCTGGTATATACAACTTGACTACATTGGAGGATGCTCAACGTGTTTTGACCAACGAAACTAAAGTTGTTTTGGGCTTCCTCAACTCTTTAGTTGTAAGTATTCAGATTTCTTCGAGCATTGTTTGAAATTGGTTGATAAATATACAATCACGTTGACTTACTAAATGTTCAATTTTGGTTCTGCTTTATGAGTTAGTTCGGGACCAGAATTGATTTTGACTTAAAGTAACGTTACATTTACATGCATCTCATTGGATCCAAAAAATCATACTTGCAATTAACCTGTTTTTAGAATAAAACATCCAAATATAAATGACATCTTCAGAATCGATTTGATCTAGAATTAATTTTGTAAACACTCACCGAACACACATGCAGCTGACGCTTTTGGAATATTGATGTCTTCTGCAATTGTTCATTTGATTCTCTGGATTAAATCAGATCCTAGAGCTGTATAGTTGGAATGTATGAAATGGTTGATTGTTTTTTATTTGACAAATGACATTGTTGGTTGTTATGTTTCATTATCCTGTGATGCATAATGTGCAGGGTCCTGAGAGTGAGGAGCTTGCCGCCGCTTCAAGACTTGAGGATGATGTCAATTTTTACCAGACTGTGAATTCTGACGTGGCAAAGCTTTTCCATATTGATCCCGATGTGAAGCGCCCAGCTTTGATCCTCGTCAAGAAGGAGGAAGAAAAACTTAGCCACTTTGGTTTGTTTAATTTCTCATCCTTAGTCTTTGTTTCCCCGTTGACATGTTTTATCTTTCCTTGTTAACAAGGATGTATTTTCACTATGTCTAAGCAGATGGCAAATTTGAGAAGTCTGCAATAGCGGACTTTGTCTTTTCCAACAAGCTTCCTTTGGTAACACTTTTTACAAGAGAAAGTGCCCCAGCAGTTTTCGAAAATTCAATCAAGAAACAGGTAGGTATTTGAATACATGTATGTTATAATATTGTAATCTCTTAAGAAAAATATTCTTGATAACGTTGCTTTGTGTTCGAAACCACAATTTTAGGTGTTGCTGTTTGCGACTTCAAATGATTCAGAGAAGTTCGTCCCAATATTTCAAGAGGCAGCAAAATATTTCAAGGGAAAGGTATATTTCTTACAGGCTACTAATTATTACTGTTATGTCATTCTTTCTCTGGACAAATTTGCATGTCTTTTATTTCAGAATCAGAACAGTGCAAATTGAAATAGAATTCATTGTTTTCCATGCGAATTCTGGGGCAGGGCACTCCTTAGTTGGTCATGAAAGTAGATTGAGAGGAAGGATTTCTCAGCTATAGTTATGATGGCATGGGATTTAGTTTCTTGGTGGGCGTAGTTTTCTTTTGCTAAACTTAAAAAGTAGATAACTAGGTACGAAGTAGGTTTAAAATCTTACAGGCATGGTAGTTGCTCGAATTCTGAAAGTTAGTTCTGACTTGATTAGCTTTAGATAAAGATGTGTACAAAAGGAAGTGCTGTGCAGAATTGTTTCTAAGCTAAACACCTTTTAACCTTCACATCCTTGTTTTTGCAAATATCCATCTCGTTTTAAAATCATCAGAGTATTGGTCTTGCCCCTAATGATATAGGAAATTTGTTTTTTCATTCTGGTCTTGCTACATTTCGCTGATAGCCCCTCTCCATCATTTTATATGTAGGAAAGAATAAAATTTACTTTCTACATTTTACTGATAAAAGTTTTACATATTGTTCTTTTAGCTCTTGCCCCTAAAGCGTACTTAGATATTTTTAGAAATGATTTAACTTTATTGCTATTATCTATTGCAGTTGATCTTTGTATTTGTGGAACTGGATAATGAAGATGTTGGAAAGCCTGTTTCAGAATACTTTGGCATCAGTGGAGATGGTCCAAAAGTAATCATTTCTTCTTCCCTGTCTTAATTTTATTTAAATGACAAGCTATGAAAATCATGACATTAACATATTACATCCTTTAAATCATTCGGAAGTATATTTAATGCTCCAAAATTAATTATTTCTTCTTCACTTTTAATTTTAGTTAAATGATGTGCCATGGAAATCATGACATCAACAATTACATCCTTTAAATATTTTGGAAGTGTATTTAATGAACCAGTGGAATTTTCAATACAGGTACTTGCATACACTGGTAATGATGATGGAAGAAAATTTGTACTTGACGGAGAGGTGACTGCTGACAGAATTAAGGTACTTTTTTGCGAGTTTTCTGTTCATTTGCTTACATGCCAGGAAGTGTGCATGGATGCTTTTATCAATACTTCATTAGGTTTGATAGCTATAATTTTGACTAAATTTCTAATCTCCATTTTTCACAGGCATTTGGGGAAGATTTTCTCGATGACAAACTAAAACCATTTTACAAGTCAGATCCGATCCCTGAAAGTGTATGTTATTTTATTTTCCAACCATCAATTCTGTCCTATTAATTTAGCTTTTCATTTCTGATGTGCTTCCTAACTTTGTAACAGAATGATGGTGATGTGAAAATAGTAGTTGGGAATAATTTTGATGAAATTGTCTTGGATGAGTCAAAGGACGTTCTCCTTGAGGTGAAATTTTAACCCTAAACTGTGAGTTTTATTTGCATCTGCACCTTTATCATGTTAATTTAATGCTTGTTGGACTCAGATTTATGCTCCCTGGTGTGGCCATTGCCAAGCACTGGAGCCAATATATGACAAGCTTGCGAAACATCTTCGTAGTATCGATTCTCTTGTAATAGCCAAGATGGATGGAACAACAAATGAGCACCCCAGGGCTAAGGTTAGCCCAGATTTATTTGCAAGTATTTGTTACATGCTATTGTTCATTATCAATATAAACGTTGTTAAGTGCTAACTCATGCTAGGTTTTAGGTTTACTATCCGAATCTACTATTCCGTTAATGAATCCATCTCTACTGAGTAATGAAAAATATGAGAATTTAATTGTGACTGTTAATCTGTTTTCACTTGGCAGCCCGACGGATTCCCCACCCTTCTTTTCTTCCCAGCAGGAAACAAGAGTTTTGAACCTGTAAGTGAATATTAAGCAAGAGCACATATTTTATCAATTTACCTATTCTAAATATGCTTATACATATGCTTTTATCATTGGGTGATTAAAAAATATGTAATTGGTTCATTGCGTGTGCAGATTACTGTTGATACAGATCGTACTGTGGTAGCCTTCTACAAGTTCCTCAAAAAACATGCATCAATCCCATTCAAGCTCCAGAAACCAACCTCTACTACTCAATCCGAGAGCTCTGGCGCCAAGGAAAGCTCTGATGCCAAGGAGAGCCAGAGTAGCAATAGTGATGTGAAGGATGAATTATGAAGAGTTAAGTAACACTTTTTTCTTTATAAAACTATAATTGAGATTAATGATAGCATGTGACTGAGGGTGAAATATCAGCTACTTCTTCTCACCCCGGCCAATAAAAAATGTGGGGAAGGAGGGGGCTAGATTCAGAAAGGGCACAATTGCAAGGCAACATATGATTACTATTAACTTCAAATTTGACAACTGTCGGCACTTTAGAATTTTTGGGTTGAGACTTCAATAAATTCCCTGCTAAATTTTACTTTTTTTTTTCTCCGTACGCATAATAATGAAAAAGTTGCATGTATCTACTTGATTGGCTCTGGTTTTCTTCTCTGTATCATCAATATAATGTTGTTGTTGACGGAGAAATGACACATACACGCAAGGAACCTCACAACTGACACTAACCTCGCACAAGGCTATGTAGTGCCAGAAGTAAGGAGTATGTAAACTCATGGGTGTAGTGCAGAGGCTGTAAATAAGGCTAATCAACAGTATCGATGACTGATAATTGAAAATTAAGTAGTTGGTGGGCCTCGGATTTTTTTCTTAAATATTTCTATATACATTACTTTTATGTACAAGATAGGATAGGTTCATTTGTCAAGTGTCAAATGGCTAACAACGCACCTAAGTACTTTACAAAAAGTAATTTTTTGTGACTAATTTCTTTTTCCATTCGAGTACTTTTGGCTGAAAGATCTTTCAGTTTTTTTAGTGGACTTCATAACAAAATTCTAAATCATGAGTTAAATATCATGGCGGATATCAGCTCTGGGTGATTCGCGACTGATTTAGGAGAGCAAAGTGAAGGACAAGGTAAATAAATGGTGTCATGCCAAAGGCATTCAGAAGGGTAATTTAAATTCAAAAGTTTTCATAAACCTTCACTAATTTAAAATTATGTTACATTTTATTAGTGTTCATCAAAGCTATTATTACAATTAGTTTTAATATACATAAAAATAAATTTATTTAATCATATTATTATTATCATTTATTTATTTAGAAAGAATTTATATGAATAGTTTAGATAACAAACAATTAAATTAGTAAAAAAACATTAAATTTTTATTTACAATTATTAAATAATGTGCAAAACCGAGTCTAGATCAATCCCTTCTTTTAATTTTGCCACTCAATGATTTAACCAACTCAAACAAGTTTATTTTTATGAAAAACACAAACGGTTAAGGATCTTTAAATTCTTGAAATAGAAAACTATAAATCGAATTGACGTGTTTCGAATCAACAGCTTTCTATTATCTAAATCAACTTGGCGTTTGGGAGATCCATGAGACGAAGTTTCGCTTTCTTTTGTTTCTTATATTTAGACACCAAATATTAATAAATATTGTGCGGTACGCCCTCGTTAGCAAAAAATAAAATGAAAATAACAAGCAAGAAATTGTGAATATACTACAAAGTATAATTTTCTTTAAATATTTTCATTGATTAATTCTTTAACAATTATTTTCACATATTCTCATCAGTATTAATTACTATATATTTCAGGTCATCCTAGATGTTCTATAATACTAGATCATATATAAAACTGTGAATCAAATGCGTCACCGTAAAATAGACATCATTGTTATTTAAATTTAAACCTATAGAAGATGCAAAAAATAAAATAAAATAAAACATTGAAAAGCGCTCCTGCGTGCGTCGAAATGCATAGAATCCAGTTTTCCTTTGGCTTTGCATGGAAGCCACACCATTTGGTGATAGATCAGTCATAAGTTCATAACTCATAAGCAAGCATCAAATTGATTTTGCATTACCTAAACTTTCTTCAAAACACTCCAACTCTTCTTCTTCTTCTTTTTCGCAAACAGCCACGTGTCCAAATCAGTGCTACTCAGATTTTTTTCTCGTGCTTCGAGGTCTTCCCTCGCTTTATGCATGCTGTGACTTGCTGCAGACTCAGATCTACCGGTTTTTCATATCTTCAACTTTCCAACTCTCGATTCAGATCAACACTATTTCTCTTCTTTTTATTCCTTTTTTTCTTAGAAATAATTAATCAATGCCAAATGTCACGGTATTTCCAGTTTTTCTCCTCTTCCTCTTTCTTTCACTGCACCTTGTTCTCTCCGAACAACCGTCTCCCTCTCCATCTCCGTCACCGTCACCGTCACCGTCCTTCCACGCTCCGAAACCTTCCCCGGCCAGCTCACCTATAGGTTCACCGTTGCCTTCGCGGAGTCCCGGCTTCTCTCCGGCGCCTTCGCCGAGTCCCGGCTCCTCTCCGGCGCCTTCGCCGGGAAGTTCTCAGGGAGACAATATCCACGACGACGAGGATGAAAGAGCAGAAAATTTGTCAAGAGGAGGATTGAGTTGGAGCAAGAAGGCAGGACTAGGGATCGGAGTAATTGTAGCGGCGAGCGTGGTAATATTGGCGGGAATGGTGTACAAGAAGCGGAAGCAGAATATACGGCGCTCTCGGTATGCATACGCTGTAAGGAGAGAATTTCTCTGAACGCATTCTTCCTCTATATGTTTGTTTTCTTCATATGTTAAACATAATTTCTAGATTCTTTTAATTTGTTTTCATCTATCACCATTATTATTGCCAAGCATTTCTATCTTCCTAAATCATGTTCGTCATCATTTTCATTTTGCACATTTAATTTCCTCTTGCTGCTACTTGTAATAAAGATTTGTAATAAAGATTCTCATGTATATTCTTTTTTATATTTTTCAACACTAATTATGTTTCATATTTTCCTTTCTTACAATATTTAATCATAATAAATGTGTGTATGTGTATAGAAATTATAAGGTCAAGTTTAAAAATATAGATTTTGTCTTATAATTTTTTATTAATACATGTATTTAATTTTATCTTTTTTATATGATAGTATAGTATTATATCATAATAAATAAATTTACTCACTTTAATGTTTGATTTCTTTTCTGTGATGTAAGGTAAAAAATAATCTATTTACATAAGTTAAACAGTTGTTTTTGCCAACAAAATATCTAGAATAAGAGGTAAAGGTATCCTTTTATAATAAAGGAAAAATAAAAATAATATAGTTATTTTGTACATAAATATATCTACAGTATTAATTTAATTATTATATTATTATATTTAATATAATTATGCATATATGAATTGAAAAATAAAAGAATCGGAAAACTTTAAAAGGAACGAATTTAATATGACACTGGCATGTGATATTTTTTAGTTAATCAAATTTGATATAATATGACGATAAATGATACACTAATTAATAGCACGAAGGAAATTGAAATAAGGTTTTGCGTATTAATTTTTCGTATTTTCATCACAAATATAAAAAACAATATTTTTAATGCATTAATATTAATTTTCGCTGAATATCATTTAAAGTTCTACACAAGAAAAAAAAAAGTTTTTGTGTTTTAAATTTTCAATTCTTTTATCAATTTATAAAATCATTTTCTCCAATAATATTTTGACAAAAAAAAAATGTTGGAGAGGGAAAAGATAAATTGAGAGGGACAAATATCAATTTCTGAAGAGGCTGGTTGTCAGGTATGGGCTTATGCATAATTTATTCAACTGTTAAAAAATGTTGGATGTCTCACCTGCTCTTATTTCGATACTTGATAAGGTGCAGAAAGAAAAAAAAAATGTTACACATTCAACATATAATAAAATATTAAATTTTTAATTGAGATTTATAAAATAAAAATTTGTTAAAATTTATTGAAATAGTTTTATTAAAAAAATATATAAAAATAGAAGTTGGAACTTTTCTATACAATATTTTTTTTTTTAATTTTGAGAAGTTTGAGTATCATAAAATTTTAGTTTTCATCGTTTTAATAAATATTTTGAAATGTATAATTATTTATTGAAAATGATTAACTATAAGTTTAACTTTTTATAGTGTAATGTAAATTTTTATTATTTAAAATTAGTTAGGAGTAAAAAATTAAAAGAATAAAAATTCAAAAATCCATATTCAAATTGAATGTTTTTTTTAAGTTATTAATTACTTAAATTTAATTTAATAATTAGAAAAATAAGTTATCTGCTCAAATTTTTTTATCTTTAAAAAAGTTAGTAATAGATGTAAAGTAAAATTAAAATAAAGAATAACATGATTAAAAATTGCTACTCTTTGCTACAAATTCTATCTTTTTGTTTCTTTCTCTTTTTATTTTTGTGATGCATTTTGTCTCTCTTCCTCTATTTTTTTTCTAAGTACATGTATTTATAAGTTAAAAAATAATGTTATCTTACTTTTTATTTTAAAAGACATTATTATATTTATTGAATATGATTGTATCTTATTTTCTTATTATCTTGTCTTACCTCTTTATTTTACTTTTTGTATTTTTTTTTTCCTTGTTATGTATTCTAAGATTATATGACCCTACACAATGTCTAAGAACGAATTCCATGACATCTCTTCATTTATAAATGTAGGCTGTCAGAGTCTATATATGCGCAAACCATCAAACATTTAGCTTTTAACCTTTTTGTCCTGTAAGAAATGAGTTCTTTATTTATTAATGATGAGCCGGGGTCGACAATTTTTTGTAAGTTACATCACACCACCTTCGCTACCAAGACTATTGAAACAGATAGATTTGCAAGGAATAATTGTATTGGTTTATGTAAATTTGAAAGTATAAAAGCGATGGATGTGCAGGAGAGTCTATTATTTTCATCAACACAAAATTAAAACAAAATTTCAGTCAATCAAATTTTATTTTAAATTTATTATATCTGTTAACTTTTTATTCTAACTAAATAGCTTATATTTTCCATTAATTCTAAATTAATTTTATTTAAATAAAATTTATTTTCTCTTCATTTTAATTATAAAGACAAAAAAAAAATTATAATTTAATCTATTAAAATATATTTTTTATTTGTCACATCTATCACATTATTACAAACTTTCATAATTTTTTTTTTAAATTCTTTTATATATCCTTCGAAACAAACACACTACAATCACTCATTTATCTCTTTAAATTCATTCAGTTACTATCCTTCAAATTATCTACTAAAATGAACATAACCTTAGAAATCGTCTGTTAAAACAGAGCTAGAGTTGTAGAGAGGTTCTTGTGTAGTAGTTCAGGGAAGATTTTGTTCTGCTCCGCAAGCACATTATTCCATGTATCCAATTTTATTTTATTTTTTAATTTGTTTATTGTCCTCTTTATTTTGATTCAGTTCTTGGATTCAATCTGTTGCCATTCATTTGATACGATTTAGGTTTCGGTCAATTCAATTGTATTTTATTTTATTTTGTTTTTAATTTATTTGTGGAGCAGTTAACATGGCAAAATCCAAAAAAATAAATAAATCTAAGACTTCAGCATAAGAGAGGAAAGAAGAATAATCGGAGCTATCTAGCATAAAAAAAAATGGGTATAAAACTTACGTGTTACCAAGTAGAACACGAAGTCCACATACAAAACAATAAAATGGACAAAACCATCAAACAGAGAAGGAGACTTATTATATAAGTTGTTTTTGTTCATTTTATGGTTTTGTCCATTTTTTTATTCGATATGAAATATCTTTTCTATGTAATATGAGATATGATGGCCAATACATACTTTCATTGTGAAAAAGGAAACATTGATTATAATAAGCACTCTACCATGTTAATATGAAAATAGGTACATCATAACGTGCAAATAGAAATATCATGCTAGCAACACTAAATAATTTATTTAAATAGTGTTGAATGTTAGTTTATAGATAAATGAAGTTATTTTTTTAAATCAATTAACTCATTCAAAATCAAGAGTTAATATTTTAATTTAGTTGAGAGTATAGCGAGTACGGGTATCAATGGGTATGAATAATGTGAAACATGTACCTATCTCGTTAATATGCGAATATAAATAATACACGTACCCATTACACGCGGGTATACTCGTTGCGAGTTGTATTTGCGAATACCCACAGGTACAAATTTTTTGACATCCCTAGGTATATTTTGATCATCGACATTGTAAGTTCAATTAGAAATTTTTCTTTATTTTATTTTCGTCCATTTGCATTTTTACTTTTATCAAGAATTAAATATTTGATTTGAAACTTTGATTTTATTTATTTGTATTAGATTGTTAATTCTATTTTAACTGAGATTTTAATTTATTCGTGAGAGCAGTCAACATGTCAAAATCCAGAAAATCCAAAGATAAGAGGTTTCGATCTAAGAGAGAGAAAAAAGTTTCGATATAAGAGAGTAAGAGGAACCGGATTCTCTAGGATAAATAAGAAGAATTGGTCTATGTCTAGATCAAATTAGGAGTGAAAAAAAAAATAAAGTCGCATATGATGTGAGGAGATGTCAAGCATACTACCATGTCAAGAAAAAAGAACACAGTAATATGACTTTGCATACGGTTAGAAGTCTATAAACACCCACTTATCAATAATAAAGATTTTTTAAAACTAAGAGATTCCATTTCAAAACTCATTTGATCATGACTCTCAAAATCCTCTACCAAATCTGTAAGTATTTAAACATATTTGATTGATCTATTTACATGACTAGTAGAACTTCTAATACATAATAATAATAATATAAATTATGTACATGATTTTGTATACAATAATATTAATGAAGAATTGAAATTTGATTTTTGTTTATAATTTTTTTTGTTTTCTTATTGAATATGAAAAAAAATAATTAAATATGAGTATAAAACTTGGAATATTATTATTATTAATAAGAAAGTTAAGTACAACATAAATTATTCATCTATCACACTCAAAATTTTGACATATGCCTTTTCTTTTGATTTTTTATTTTTATTTTGCATCGAACTATTATTCACTTAATCAAATTATCCCTGTTATTTTTTCTCTGTCTATTTTTTATTAACAAATTTATTTCTTTCAAAACAAAAGCACAATTTTTAAAATACTTCCTAAATGATTTTAGGTAAATTTAAATACTCCTATTACTTTTATTTATACTGATGCACTTATATTGCCTTCATTTGCATGTTAAATTTTTTTAATTTCAATTTTCAATTACTAAAAATCATGTTATATATTTATTAAACAATTAAATTAATACTATAGTCTTGTTTGAAATTTCAAATAAATTAAAAAATGATTTATATATGGAGAACAAACAAAACAAGGTTCGTTTTCATTTTTTTTTTCTTTTTCTCTATAGCATGTCGACCTGATTCTTTTTAAGAGGACCACTCTCCTGGAAAAACAAACCTCAGTCACACCACATGATAAATGATGGTTTTTTTCTCAATCATTATACTATTTTTTTATTATTATTATTATTTGGTCCCTTTTCATGATATGTAAGAACGTTTACACAAACAAAATACATTATTTTGAGTCTTCAGCTTGAACTTTAATCATAGGTAAACTTAATGCGTCCTATCAACAATTATTGTAAAGTATTTCAAAAGACTTTTATGAAGTAAAATGAATTTAATTATAAATACTACTAAGATTGTGATATATATGTTTAAAAGATATTGTAATCTTATAATAAATATACATACTTTTTTATGTTTTCAATTAATGACATTTACTTATTTTATATTTTGATAAAATGATATTCAATTTTCTTGTTTTATTTAAAAATATTTTATTGATTAAAATTTAAACATTTATCATTTTTATTCTATAAATATAGAAAGCAGTCAAATAAATTATTTTAATAATAAAAAAATTTATATTTATTATAATACTATTTTTATATTAATATCAAAATTTTCCGTTTAATAAACAATAAGAAAGTAAGTTAACAATCAATTAATGAAAATAAAAAAAACTAATTAAAACTACACCAATAAAATTAAAAAAAGTAGTGATTTTATAAGAAATTTAAAATTTTATTAAATCTTATTGGAGCATATTTTGATGATATTTTATACTTATGTTAAGTATTTTTTATATAGTTTTAAATGCATGCCCAATATTAGGTGACATGAAATAAAATATCTAAAAAAGTAAAAATCTAGGAATAAGCTTTTCTACGATAATACTTCAATAAAACTTGAATATTTTTTAAATCAAACACTTCCATAACAGTGTTTTTATTCAAAACTTATTAATATAGTTATATTCATTTATTGTCGCTTTTACAAATTAGGATTCGACCAATAAAAATAAAATAAAATTTAAGTGCTCATTGTCCAAATAATTAAATATGCAATGTGTTAGGTATTTCATGGACTTGTTATGCATTGCTTACTTATTTAAAAATAGAGAGATAAATAGCTTTTGCAGCACATGAAGATGCCATTACGCATAGAAAGATGAAGTTTGGGTTCCAACATAATACAGACAAAACTAGACCAGAGTAAATGCATAAAAAATATTATATTTATTTCATTTTTTTATTTTTATTTTTTATTTTCCCCGTCTTATTTTCATATCTCGATTCCATTATCCTTTATTTTTCTTTTGGTTTGAAAAGATGTTGTAAAAAAATAAAGTGAGTATAATGCTTCTCTTCTAATTAATGTGTTTCATAACACATGTTTTGAAAACTTTTACTTGTAAAATTGACATATATTACTCCACTGAAAGAAAGTTATATAATGTTGTTATAACATATATTACTTGTTCACAATTGATGAGTTTGAGTGAAAAAATTTTAAAAGTTAAATGTGTTTTTAATACTTTAGGTAAAAATTAGATTTTGTCCCTTTTGGAAACCTTGAATCAATTTAGTTCCTCTTTTATGTAAATGTGTGGATTTAGTCATTTTAATTAAATTTTATTAAGTTTATTTGACTTTTCAAACACATTTCATTATTGTATTTTAGTTTGTTTACACAGTTTGACACATATTTTATTCAATGTTAGCTGAAAAACGTGTTTGAAATGTCAAATAAACTTAAAAAAATTTGGTTTGAATAACTAAATCCACACATTTCTAAAAATAAGAAACTAAATTGGTTCAAAGTTTCCAAAAAAAACTAATTTTAATTTTCACTAATAATTGAAGAATAAAAATATATTTAACCCACATATAAATAATTTAATATTATCTATCACCCACTAACTATTATAAACCCACCAATAGGTTTATCTATTTCACAAACATTACCAAAAACCACAAACCAACTCATTAATAAAAAAATAGAAAACAAATGTTATTTTCTCATAATATCACTCAGATAAGTAACATAATAATTGAATCATGAAACTTAAGCTACAACGTTTTTATAAAAAAATAATTACACTTTAACTATTAATTATAATTTTTATTATAAATTGAGAAAATCTTAATATATATATATATATATATATATAAAGAAAAGTTAACTTTTTTTTTATACTTAGCGTGTGTTCGCATGAGAGGATTTGACTGTAGGCATGAATTACAGAAGATGGATTTGCAAGTTGAATAGTGTTCTTATGCAATGATTTGTGAGCAAGTGCAAAGACAGATTTAAGAGATGCATCAATAATTCTATCTCACCTAAATGGTAAAGATTTGTAGGAATTAAGTGTATTTTTACTTTTATGTCCTTTATATCCATGTCTTCATATATTTCATTGGGCAAAACTATGCTACACGTGCGCGTGAGTGATATGTAAGTAAAAAAAAATCCAATAGAAAAAATTTTAAATTTATATACATATATAATTTATATATCATTATATATATATATATATATATATATATATATATATATTAGGCACAAATTTTAAATTTAATTGTATAACCTTTTTCATATTTATAAAAATTTTAATTTTTAATTTTTAATTTCATATAATTTTAATTTTTTTAATTAGTATTAATTATTTCAAATTATTTTTATAACATCAAATTACAAAATCATTTTATTTTTTCATCAAGGGTATTTTGGTAACTTTCTAATTCTATCTATTTTTACAATTTATTTTATCTATCACATCAATCAAATATTTCACTAACTTTCATAAAATTTATCTCCAAATCCACTTACTTTACCCTCTAAATCTACTCAAAAAAAACACACATATTCGTCAACTCAAATTCACACAAATCCATCTTTACATTTTTCCTTAAATCTATCCACACCCTTAAAGTTCATTTGACCATGTCCCCCACTCACCTAAAGAACTCATTTTAGAATTGTTTATACCCAACAATGGAAAGTCATATGCTATTAACATATGTTATTGATCATGTAATGTTGTTTCCTTCATCTTCGTATTTATTTGCTAAAGTGTTGATATTTTCCTTTGCCTTTCATCATGTTTTATGTTTATTTATTCAATCATCGTGATGTTTTCTGTTCCAACTTCTTAATTGAAATAATGTTTAACATTTATGCCAAACTTTCTATAATGGATGTCGTTAATTTTAAATTTTTATTTTTATATATTTTTTAAATATTTATTGAATAAAATTTAGACTTTTTTATTTTAAATTTTTTATAAATTTCAATTAAAAATAATAATATTTTGTGATATTTTTTATTCTTAGACACTTTTTATTTAATAGATCCAAATGTGGATATTTATCCGAACTAATTAGTATAATTATTTTTAATAATTTAATTAATTCAAATGTAATTACAAACTCAAGTATTAAGTGTTTAAAAATTCATTAAAATGATATTAAACGGATATTTCACTCATTCTAATGCATAACCGAAGAAGATAATCATTGGTAAATTAACTTCAGCACAGGTTAAGTTGGATGTTACTGTGATTTAAACTCATCTAAAAATTTATTTAATATTTAATATTGTACAGTTGTTATAATATTTTATTTAATATTTATCGATAAAAATTAAAATATAATTGAGGGTTAAATATATTTTTGGTCTTTCAAGTTTAAATGAAATTTGGAATTAGTCTTTTTTCAAAACTTTTGACCAATTTAATCCTTTATCTTTAAAAATACGTGAATTTAATCATTTTAACCAAATTTTATTAAGTTTATCTGACGTTTTAAGCGCATTTCATGATACTATTTAAATTTTTTACACGGGTTGACACATTTCAGCTTTAATGTTAACTCAAATATTATCATAAAATGCGTTTAAAATGTCAAATAAACTTAATAAAATTTGGTAAGAATGACTAAATTCACGCATTTCTAAAGATGAAGAACTAAATTGGTATAAAATTTTGATGAGAAACTAATTTCAAAGTTCACTGAAATTTGAGGGACAAAAACATATTTAACCCTATAATCAAATATATAAAAAATTAAATTAATAGAAAAATGAACAAACAATAATACTAAACATCTAAAAAATTTACAAAAATAAAAGAAAAATTAAATTATCAATTTGATATTTAATTGAATTTTCAAAATACTCATTTTTATTGCTTAAAAATTTTAAATAATATTTTTATATTTATAAAATTAATTATATATTTATATTATTTTAATCAATAAAATTAATTATTCTAACTTTCAATATAAAATTAATTACATTTATTATTTTTAACCACACCAGTTAGGATTAGGAATGACAATGCGAGTCGGCCCGCTCCGCACAATTTATGCGGGCTGTAATCACTGGTCCGTCCTGCACATCACTTGGTCCATAGGTCCGTGGGCTGTCCCGTTTTTTGCTTTTTTTTTTTAATTTTATGATAAAATTTTCAATGTTTAAAAATTGAGAAACTTTAAGAAGTTCACAAAATTAACAAAATTAAGTAAAGACTTTGAGGAGTTGGATGATAAATTGATAATTCAACATTTTTATCATATTCATATTCATGACATACACAATATATTCTTTAAATTTTAACACATTAAAAAATACATAATATTTGTCTTTTCTAATTATACAAGATTTTGAAATATTAATGTAAGAATCCATAAAAAAAATAATAATATACACAAGTAAAAGATTTTTTTATGCAGACTTACCAAACCAACCCGCGTGAACTGCAGACCACGAACTTATACGGACAGGCCAGCACCAGACCCATATTACCATCTAACACAGGTTAACATTCTCCTTTACCATACTGTGAATATATATGGTCATAAAATTATCCCATACTTTAATTTTTTATTGGAACTTGCACATGATAGAGTACTTTTGATATACTAAATATGTAACTGTTGACTTGTGACAATAATGTGTATTAATTTTCCACCAACTTCATACATTTATCTATATCATTACTAGTAGTCAAAACATGAATAACTCATTTATACCTTCATAATATCTTCTCTCATTCTCATTACAATTTTCCACTCATATAAAAAACTCAAGTATTACCTCATCCTATATAAAAATAGTCCAATCAATAACCAATATAATTAGCTTTTATGAGATAAAATATTATAAAAATCACACAATATTTAAATCTTGAAAACTATTTTAAACAAGTACACTATACGTAAGATATTGTCTGAATAACATTATTAATTAAAACTTCATTTATTTTATTTAATTAATTAAATGACAGGATGATGTTTGAACAAAAATCTCACAAATTATTAAAATTACTTATTTTAGCAAAGAATTTTAAGACTGAGGTTATATAAATTCACTTAAATAATCTTCGTATAAAGATTATACGTAGAAAACAACTTAAAAAAAAAAAAAAAAAACCACAATCTAACAAAGTTAAGGCAATATTAAGTTCACATGTAACCTTAAAGTTGTATTACTCAAAATTAAACTATATCCTATGCAATACCTCACTTAACTTAAAACTTGTATCAAAACAATTATTAAAAGATTGTATTTCATTTAACAATTCATTACAATAAAATAACTTTCAAACTTGTTATCAAAGTTATAATTCTGGCACATATGTATAACAAGCTTGATACATTCAAACTTATAAAATAATAAGATATCTATTAATGAAATCACTTATAAAGAAATATCTCAACATATCTATCAACCCATAATAATTAACCAAAAATTCAAAATTTACCCAAATTCTACACTAGTAAGGATTTGACATTAATCCACAACTCATTTATATACCTCAAGTAAATCTTAGAACAAAATTATTTATCCTTTATCTTAGTTTTTCTTATAGACTACAAAACTGAAGATTGAAGACATTGAAGTGGAAAAGTCAAGAACACTCATTAAACTCCTTGGTCACCTTAAAGATGAAAATCATTTAAATTAAAAATCTCAAAATCAAGTTTCAACCCAAAATTTCACTACTTCCCTGCAAAAACTTAGTGATGCAAATAGATTCTAGAAGATAAAGATGAAAATTTGAAGAAATGGAATATAATATGAACTTATCTATTGCAATTCTTAAGATGGAGACTTTGTTTATGATTTTACTGTCTGCTAAGCTTAAAAAGTGAAAGAAAGCTTAAAAATGTGCAATTAGCATCATTGTCTGTCTGCTAAGCTCACGCCCCACTCCTTTTGTTTTTTTAGCCCAAACTCCCCAAAATCAAAGCCCAAAGTCAAGCTATTTATGTTTTCTACTTCTTGTAACATACTATCCCCAGTCTTCCATTTTAGCACAACTATTATCTTTACTATAAAAAACTAAAACTTAATTTATAAAAGGGTTAAGTATGTTTTTAATCCCTAAATTTTGACTCAAAATTGGAATTCGTCCTTGTCTGAAACTTTGATACATTATAGTCTCTAAACTTTAGAAATAAATGAATATAGTCCTTTTAACTCAATTATGTTAATTTTTTTTGACGTGTCGAACGTTTTTCATAGTATTGGAATTTTTTACACTGTTTGACACATTTTTTGTTCAATATCTACTGAGAAATATGTTCGACACTTCAAAAAAAAAGTTAATGTAATTGAGTTAAAAGAACCATATTCATTCATTTTTAAAAGTTTAGGGACTAAAATATATTGAAGTTTCATACGGGGACGAATTTCAATTTTAGATCAAAATTCAGAGACTAAAAATATATTTAACCTTTTATAAAACTCAGATACCTTCAACACAGAATTGATTAAACTAAATATCAAACACAGATTAAATTTAGTTATCACTTTTGAATTTATTCACACCTATTTTAAGGCACAAGTGAAAAAATTATAGAAAGTATACAATGTTACTAAGATATAAAATGAATAAATTTTAATGTTTTTTAAAAACATTTTACTGGGTTATCGAACTAGGTTTATGTTAAAAAAAGTAATTTTGAAAGGATAATCAATTGCAACTAATTTCAATTCGGTTTGAAATAAAAGAAGTTTTACTTTATATATCATCAACGAAAACATTGACACTCACAGCAAATACAATTATAAAATAGATATTCTAAAATCAACAAGTTTATCGTATCGTGTACATATACATAATTTGATTTTGTTATTGTATAAAACCATAAAAAATCTTTACATTATTTATATTTCCACTTTGTCGTAAAAAAAAATTGGTTTACTCATTCAACAAACCAACTAATCAAATCAGTTTTGACTAATTTAATTGATTTGGCTGAAAAGTCAAATTCTAGGAGTCAACCTAAATCGATAGATTCATTGCACACATGGGAATGAATTTATTGATTTGTTCGCTGCCTCTCTTTTTCTTACCCTTTTTTCTGTCAACAGTTATGACTTAAACCGATGGGAAATAGTGATTAAGAAATTGAATGCCATCATTGACATAAAAACCATGATAATAGTCCAATATGGACAAATGATATCCCTGGAATATTCCAAGTGTTATTATTGGTATTATTGATGGGGGCAAAGGAACACTGTATTGTCTGTATACATGATGTAACTGTTGATTTCCCCGTCCTAAGATAAATAGAGTTGGGATAATATTTGGTAGAAGGAATTTCAAACTATGCTGCAACTTATGCTTTCAGTGCTTAACTTACCTACGTGCAATAACTATCTTATAATCACCTTAATTGCAAATCTAAAAATTGAACTCCCTCTTTTACTCCTCTGCAGGAGGATCCACCCAGCGTCCGTGCTCTTTTATTAGATCAATCAAGGCATTGGTTGCATGCTCCATTTCAATTCCACGCTTCACCACAGTCTGTAATTGCAACAATTCATTGAACATTATGTCAAAATCCATTCAGTATACATAGAAAGTTGGAAACAAGTTGAGTTTTCTTTTTCATTTTGATAAGGTTTTGTAATTTGGGTATGAAGAATGTTACCTTTCCAACATAGAGATCGATCTTCCCGGGAGTGCCTCCCACATACCCAAAGTCTGCATCAGCCATCTCGCCGGGACCATTTACAATGCATCCCATGATTGCAATCTGATGCAGGAGAAAGAAAACATAGGAAATCAAAGGCATTTCCCATTTTGTTCAAATGAAATTAGTTTACATTGTGGCAATTGGAAGGTAGGAGCACGACTAGAGAGGAAAGGATATGGTGATTACCGAAACCCCAGGGAGATGTGAGGTCTTCTCCCGAATTTCTGCACTTATTTCTTGAAGATCAAACAGCGTTCTGCCACATGATGGACATGAGACATACTCCTGCAAGTTCATGTCAGGGATGTCAATAAATAACATGGTTATTTCTTTTTCATAGTCAATTTATGTTTTGTCTGCGGTTGATCTACTTACTGTCTTTGTATTTCTCATTCTGCAGCCTTGCAACAAATTGAAGGAAGTGTTTCTAATAAATTCAAAATCTTTGTCTGGGGCTTCCAGAAGAAGCCCGTCTCCAAGCCCATCAACCAGAAGGGCCCCAGCATCAGAACCAGCACCAATTACCAAGTCATCCCTACAAGAAGTAGTGATTAGGTTTCATAAGAACTACTTACTTTTTGCATATTACTATAACTTGAAAAACTACCTGTGAATCCCATTTGGAAACTGAATGTGGTGAATAACAGGGAAGTTTAGAGAGTTGTCGGATAGAAACTCAAATAACCTGATACCAATGCAGAGAAATCAGGATTAGAAAAATTTAAGAACCAATGAAGATTAATTTTGTGGAAAGGAATCATATATACAAGCAGCTCAGATCAACTATGTCACCAATCAATTATGATTTCATTTCACTATTTAGTGTTCATCATCAGTTAAACTCAGAAAGCAAGGTCAATCAGGGACTGGATTCACAATGCCAGAATGCTGCAACAAATAATTATGCATAATTTTCTTACCGCCTGGCTGCATGCACTCTACTAACTTTGTCTTCTGTATAAGGCAAGTCGTGGAGAAGCATAGTAGCATCAACACCTTTAAGAATGTCCAGTTCTTCAAAAGACTCATCACCTCTTACTGACACAACCAAGCGTGTCCCTGATAGGTTTAACAATTGATATAAGGTCACGTGAATTTGAAGTGGACTAGGAAAAGATGTTATCAGAACCCCCTATAGCTTTTACGTTAAAATTCAAAAAATAAGGGAGCTCAACATAATTTTCAAGACAAGGTCTGATCAATGTTATTAAACTGAAGGGAGGTCCATGTAATTAATTTGGAATCTAAAAATAAGAGAAATGGGGCTAAGAGAATGAAAAGCACCTTGTGGCAAAAGTTTATAAGCTCCTGTAGATAGTTCCTTCAGGTTTACTAGAACCAATGCATTGGGTAATGGCTTTGTTAGCTGCTCCGACAAAGGAGTTATTACCCCCATGCTAATATCGACTAGTCTCTTGAGAGCTAGTCGCTGATCACAGTATCCAAAATCACAACAAAGAGGAAACAAAAATCCAATCGTCACAACTATTGACAAAGCCAAAATAGTTTGATAGAAAATGAAGTAGAACAAGTAAATTAAGACTTGGTTGCCACAGTGCAGGTTCTTACAGCCTCAGCATCATCTAGTGGAGGAAGTTCCCGTAATAAAATTGAATCTACAGTTGCCAGATCCTGAATATACAGGCCATACTATGTCAATAACTACTTGTTCAAATCCACAACACATTCATCCATTAAAAGAGAGTAACAAAAACCTTAAATGGCATGCCAACTATGAGTTTGGCAGCAAGAGACTTGTAGAGGAGCTCTGGCGTCTGTAAAAATCAAGAGGGAAAAATTTTCAGAATGACAATACCCACCTCCAAATAAATTAGAAAACAAAGATAATGGAAATGTGATGCATGTAAACATATACACTGGTAGAGAAATCCAATCAAACAAACAGAAGAGAAAACAAGGGAAGAGTTGTTAAAATGTCACCTTTAACTGATCCAGTGAGACTGACATAAGTACAGAACCATCACGGTGGAGGACACCTCTGTAATCCATCTCCTCACCCTGTCCGAAGATGGAGATTTCAGTAATAAATGTAAGGGTGGTGCCAGAAGAAGGAAGGACAAAATAAATACATTGTTCCTGTTTGTGCATATGGTTTCAAGTGTTTTTATAGAGTTTATAACCTCACCTCTTTTTGCACTGGCAATTGACCAGATCGGCGTTGGAAGTCAAAATAACGCCTGTTCTTTTCTTCAAAAGGTTCCTGATGGAAGTAATGTCAACAAAGGTAAGTTCTAAGTATTTGAGGATAGAAAAATTTAGAAAGTTTAGTAACATCTCATTGAAGTGTTATTTTGAATCTCACCACTCCCTTCTGGAGTTCAGAAGCTCTCATTCCAAGATTTGCCAACCTTCTGCAAGGATCTATCTCCTCCTCTGGTGGTTCTGTGAGAGAAACCCTAATCGTATCACCCAAACCATCCTAAAGAACGTCATATTGTCAACATACACAGTGAGTCAGTGATGAATACACAGATGGAAACATATTTTCATTTTTCATGGCAATTTGAATAATTTCCATTTGACAATGCAATGAATCACATGCATACCTGAAGAAGAGTTCCAATACCAATTGCAGACTTCATCCTCCCATCTTCACCTTCTCCAGCTTCAGTAACTCCTAAGTGTAATGGATAATCCCAGCCTTGGACATACATTTCAGCTACAAGTAAGCGGTATGCCTGAACCATGATAACGGGGTTGCTTGCTTTCATAGAAAAAACAAAATTGTGGAAGTCCAACTTTCGGCATATCCTTGCAAATTCAAAAGCAGATTCTACCTGTCCAATCATTACTCAGTAAGAACGACAAGTCTGAGGAATACACAAAAGATGTATTGAACATGCAGAATAAGAGGGGAAAGGACTGCTTACCATCCCCCTAGGAGAATCTCCATAGTAGCTCATTATACGATCAGAAAGACTGCCATGGTTTGTCCCAATGCGCATTGCTCTTCCATATTTCTTACATTTCTCAACCAGTGGTGTGAAAACCTGGCATTTTTTAAAGCTAAAATGGGTCAATAGTTCATATTCTGTATTATTAATTAATTCCAACAGGAATTGAAAATAATAAAATAGACTTCTCAATATCCATGCATCAAGAAGAAAATACAAAAGTGACACAGTTCTGGAAATCTTTTGTTTAGACTTCTGTTCAACTTCAGTAAAAGCCTGTACTTATTTTTCGGAAAAAAAGAGTAAGGAAAGAGTCTTGCGGACAGAATGATTTAGCATTCCAAATCCATTTCCTGTATACTGGATCATTTTTTAATCACATTGACATAAAACATGTATTCCCACATCTTCAGTAAAGACTAAGGAGGCATATATGAGTGTATAACAGGAGCGGGACCCAAAATGAAGTACTGATAAATTATCACACTGCATGCTCTTCACTAAAATTTGAAATCGACAGATGATTGGCCTAACCTTCTCAATATGCTCAAGTTCTTTCTGATAGTCGTCTTCTGTGTACTCTAATTGTTCAAATTGAGCTCGTCTATCAGCTGCAGAAGATCAACATCTTGGATTCAGAATGAAAAGCCAACACTCAGAAAAAAAATGAAGAAAATAAAATAAAAGAAGTGCATACCAAAGTTTCCAGGGTTAACACGAATTTTATCAAAGCATTCAGCTACCCGTAAAGCAACAGTAGGAGCAAAATGAATATCTGCCACCAACGGTATGTTGTAGCTGGAGAAAGATCAATAAGGACCCAGATGAATACATAAATAATATATGCTTACAATCTCAACCAAGTCCTTTACAATAACTATAATTTAAACTTACTTTTTCTGAACAAGGGTGTTTTTAATCTCGAAGCATGCATCGGCTTCTTTCTTCCCTTGAACTGTTATCCGTACAATGTCAGCTCCTTTATCTGCTATTCTCATAACCTGCCCATAGACATCAGATAAATCAACAAAACTACTACATCCGTCAGGCAGTTATATCGAGAAAAATAGATCGGCATAACAGTGTAAATTAGTCAGAAGCTTGTGTTATTACTGCAAAACAGAATTAACAGTTGTATAACCTGTTCAACTGTTCCAGCAATATCCTTAGTATCAGTTGTAGTCATTGTCTGAATTCTTATAGGATGCTCGCTACCAAGAGCCACGTTACCAACCATCACTGTGCTAGTTTTTCTCCGGACAGTTTTGTGTAATGATTCACAATACTTTTGCCTAGGAACTACAATAAAGAAAAATCATGAAAGGATCAGGTGAACTGAAAATAAAATAATGCAAGTTAAAAACACGTTTTTACTCAATCCAGATCTTAACAGAAATACGTATCTTAAGTCTCTAACCAGACACCAGAATAACATTACTTTTGAGAAAATGTAGGAACTAAAAACCAAATTTTGAACCGTTTCAGAGAACCAATATATTTACACGTAGTCAAGCACAGACCCAAATAGTCGTTCGAGACAACATTTAGAAATCCAAATTTGAAAATCGACGGACTAAAAAGACAAACGAAGCTTAAAAACAGTAAAAAAATACAAATAAAGCAATATATGTGAAGCTAAGTAAGCATGCATACCCAAAAGAGGACTTCCTGGGGATGCGGGTTGAAGTTCAACAATATCCTGGCCAGGATTCGAGTTCCTGATGATTGATACCCTTTTCTTCGCAGCTTTCATGCTCTTCAAATCGGAAACTCTCACAAAATCAACGTTTTTTGCAAACCCCAGATTGGAATCCCATGTCTTGAGGGAGGAAAACGAAGTTGGCACAGTTCCGGAAGCCATTTCTGAAGCTCAAGATTACCTTATTTCACAAATTAGATATCCAAAATAAACTTAGTAGATGTATGGCAACACCAAAGAAACCACAAGGTATCGAAATTTAACCAGAAGAAGCCGTCAACAAATATTTTTTTGGCGAGACGAATTTCAAAGTCACAAAATATTATATTCAGTCAAGAAGAAACAATGAGGGAAAAGAAAACATTGACTACAAGTTTTTTATTTGTAGCTGAAAATGTTGAATTGAATCGAATCGAATAGAATTGAAATGAAATAGTTTACCTGGGGGAGATGAGAAGAAGGGTGTGGTGGTGGGAGGTGGACCAAAATTCAGAGCCCTCTGTTTCACACAAATTCACTCTTTATTTGAAATGTGTGAAGCCACTGAATTGCAAATTCCAGGAATACTGACAAAATCATGGTAATTAGCCAGCTACCAAGACAAACATTATTATTATATTATTATTATTAAATAATAATAATAATAATTATTATTATTATTATTTTTTTTATTATCCCTTCCTGTAAGCAGCCATGCATGTGGCTCAGTTTTTACTTTTCTCAACTACCATTTTTGCTATTTCCTTTTCTAACCCCAATATTTTCTTTCTTGAAAAAGTAAATAAGTAAATTCTTACATTGTAACTTTAAATCTTATCATAATTATGGTAATTTTGACCTTGTAATCCACATACTCTCTCGAGGGTATTATTCGTCTTTTTCAAACACCCAAACAATATTTTTATTATTTTTTATTTTTCTGTATTGCTTTTAATAAATGTTGGAATTATATTATTGAAATAATGTGTTTGTTGAGAGAGTGAAAGACACACGCCCAATTCAAAGTCCCAACACGGCGGACTATAAAACGAGAAAAATGAGTTCCGAATTTGGTATGAGATCCCTGTACCCGTAATGTCTCTCCAGCAAAGATCCTCACCGTTGATTAAATCGTGTGGTTGTAAAATTTAACGTATAAAAAATATATTTTAGAGATAACCAGTAATGAATAATTGATGTAGAGCTGTAGAGGGATGTGGACAATCAGGATGCAAGTTGACGTTCCAAAGTTTGTCAGATACTATATTACACGATCCGATCACCAAAGTGATTAATTAACACTAATTAAAAATTAATTAACAATATTTAATTTATTAGTCTCGTATTAGGGATACCCGGCCGCCAGAATAAATAGATAAAAAATATGCCGCCATCGGCAGACATATAAGAATAAAATTGCTTTATTATTTTGTTAAAATAAAAAGTTAAGTTATTTAAAGGTAAGATATTTCAATAATTCAAAGATAATGAAATTACTGAATATGTAGAAATAGAATCATTAGTAAAAAATAATTACAGAGAAGTTTTTTGTAACTTGTTGTGGCTATAGAGTAGTGTTGAAGAGTGTGTAGTCCGTGATCAACACCACATTGCTTTCTAAGTGTAGTTTTCAAAATAAAATAAAATGTAATAAAAACATATGATTGTGTTTTTTTCTAAAATAAACTGAACTAAATACTAAGTAAATATAAATTGTTGTAAAATAAGTGACATTGATGTTTTGGTTCCCCTCACATATGTCATTTTTTCTTTTCTTTTTTTCGACGCTGCTTTGGATGCGAAATTGCAGCAAAGAAGAAAAAAACAAAGCAAATAATCCTGTCGGGGTGAGCGAGATCACATAATCAAATATAAATATATTTTATTTAGGAAAACACATCTAATACTCAATAAAACTTTTTTATTCTGAAAATTTCTTCAATAATTATTAAATAATAAAATAATATATCATGAACTTCAGCATTTAATAATGTCTTTAATCTGTTTTATTGTCTGTCAAAACTCTTTAATTGAAGAGTGGGAAAAAGCATGAGAAGGTATCCCGTGAAAAAAAATCCTCAATTTTTTTAATGCAAGAGATATCATATCATGTAATATTTTTATTTTTAAACAAAATTATTTAAATTATCAGCTCTAATAAAAATTAACTTTAAGGTATAACTTTTAAAAAACTATAGTCAAGTATAAATAAATTTAGTTACTCTAAACAAAACTACATTTTGTTTTAATGATAATAATAATTATTATTACAGAAATATTTATACCATAAGATATCAATAAATGCATCTATTTTTTCAATAAATGATTAATTACTAATATTTATGATTTGCAGTTACTTATTCTATAAAAGATTGAAATTAATTAGTAATATTTATTATCTATGGACACCCATGAACGAAATAAATATTTTGATAAATGTACCATAGTATCAATAAGTGAATAATTAATTAGTAATATTAATATTGGGAGGATATGCTTTAAAAAAAAGTTGGTATCGGTATGTGTTCCAGAAGTGTGAAGGAATGGAAATGCAATTGGAGATTGAACCCAACCACTCATCATTCTTCCACATGTTTCACTGTTCCATGTGCTCTGCATATCATGTCACATCATGTCTCTGCTTTTGGCCACCACCATTTTTCTTTCGTTTTTTCATGAATTTGGTTTCTACCAAATACAATAAAATTATAAAAACTGATGAAATGAAACATGTGTGATATCTCACTTGTTATATATTTTTTCTAAAAAATGTGTTTAATTCTGATAAATAAAGATAAATATTAGAAAAAATGTGTTTAAATTATGAATCTTGTATTTAAAACTGATTTGCATGTTAAATTTTTTTTTCACAGTGTAAATTTAATGGAAGCAACCATTACCAGAAGTAAAAATTAAAAGGCTGACCAATTTATTGAACCACTGTGGTAAAAGGTCAATTTTTGTTTAAATACCTACCACATTAAACATTAATTACATATTTATAAATTTTCACAATTCAACAACTTCTTTTTATAGTAGCTAGAAATATAACGACCGTTGATGCATGATAACTTTTATCATTGATCAAATTTTAATTTTAATTATGATTTATTAAATACAAATGGTTTAAATATTATATATATTTGTGTGACAGAGAGATAGGAGCAACTTCCAATGTAATAGACCACAGACCTCGAAAAATGTTACAGTTTTAAAGTGCAATTATTAAGCATCAAAGTTACTTTCAAACTGTTTTAGGAAAAGAAGAACTAATATTTATTTAAATAATTCAAAAATCATTTTATATTAATTTTAAGAAAAAAGACAATTTAATAATCTTATTTATTCATTTATTAAAAAATTTATTTACTACATTTGTTCATTTTTTCACAAATTTTAACTCTCACTTCTAAGTACATTACAAAAAGGGTTGAATATGTTTTTAGTCCTTAATTTTAAATAAATTTTAGAATTAGTCTATTTTAAAAATTTGGATCAATTCAGTCATTGATATTTCGAAATACGTGGATTTAATCTTTTTAATCAAATTTTGGTAGGTTTATTTGATGTTTCGTATGCATTTCAGAATTGTATTTGAGTTGTTTATACTGTTTGACATATTTTTATTTTAATGTTAAGTCAAATACTATTATAAAACGTATTTGAAATGTCAAATAAACTTAATAAAATTTTATTAAAAGGATTAAATACACGCATTTCAAAAGATGAAAGACTAGACTAGTTCAAAGTATCGAAATAAACTAATTCCAAAATTTACTGAAAGTTAAGGGACCAAAAACATATTTAACCCTAAAAATAACGAAATAAATTATACCTCAAAATTTACTCAAATTTATCAACTTATTCCTTTAAATCTATCTCTTAAAAGGAATACACTCTTATAGTCCCTTTTCTCAATTTTATATATGAAACATATTTTTATCTTTTTGTTAAAAGTAGATTTTAAATTTAATTTAATTTCATAAAATAAATTTATAAAATAAAATTTACACACTTATTTATATATTATAAATTTATCTTATTTTTATTTTTAATCGATTACAAATCTCTAACATTTCTTTGATTTTCTTTTTCATTCTAATATCTCGATCATAAAATAAACGAGTGAAAATAAGAATGATATTATTAAATGCAGAATACAAAATTAAAATTACAACTGACACATAAAATACGTTCATGTAAGTTAAATCTAGAACTAACAATACTTTCATGTAAGTTAAATCTAGAACTAACATAAAAAGTATATTCTTTTTATGGTAATTGAAATTAGAACCAACATGAGGATTCTTTCATATCTTTAATTGTGTCATTGTCTTGAAGGTTCAAAATAGTTGATAGTATTAAATGTCTTTTTCTGTGACATAGAAGGGTTCCGGATTCTTTTATGTGATATGGATATAATTCCAGCATAGTCCTCACTTTCAAGAGAATTTTTTTAATCATCGTATTAATGAACTTATATTAAAGGTTTTAGACATCTTGATATTGATATAGAATGAGATGTTACTATTACATATGTTTTAGAAGCTCTTATCGAGTCAAAGTATAGATAGAACCCTTTTACTTTTTGAACGTCCCTCTAGCTCAGGAAAATAGAAAACAGGTTTGGGTAAGTCATACAAATCACAATGCCTCAAAGGCTTTTACTTTCCGCACTCCCACAAGTTCTTTGTGCACCTGATCATATTTGCAAAATGACAATTTTACTCTCCGTGAAACTAACTTTCAGAATACATGCTTTAGAGATTTTCTGGACAAGTTTTTCACAATTTTCAGAATAATATTTCTGGTGCGAAATTTTTGAAAAAGAACTTTTAGAATAAAATTTACAGAACAGAATTTTTTGGAAGCATTTAAATGTATTTCAAAAAATATTTTTTGGAACACATATAATGGCTTCCAGAATGGATTTTTCGAAACACCCCCATATGAAATGTACTCCTAAAAGAGCTTTCCAAAACACTTGAAATATGGGAGAGACAATGTTACTTTCGGAAGCAACAATGCTTTGCAAGCAACTTTTTTCTTTTTTTCCTTCTGAAACAGTGAGAGTTGTCGCCGAAGTTTGTTGCTTCTTCCTCAACACTGCTTCTCATAATTATTATTAAAGGAGTTATAAATATACTTGAGTTGATTGTATGGTTATTCTAAACTCATTTGTTTTTCATTTTATAGTTGATCAAATGAATTATTTTTGGCGTTTTAGTTTAAATTGTTCAAAGTTTTTATATTTTCACGAGTCTAACACGTCATGGACAATATAAACACATGTTCAGTTGAAGCTACCCAGAGTAGCTTTCACATTAAAAAAAGCATAAAGTTAACCTTATAAAACATGAATCCCGACACAACAAACATGATTCGTATTTCAATTTTCTGTTTTCCATATACACAAAGATAAGGACATACGAGGACTTACAATTCATTGAACGTAAGTCACAGTAAAATCATAACATTCATACATATCATACAGTAAGTGCGATTAGAATTCCATATATTATCTGATCCACTAGCCCAGAAATAAATCAATTGTTAAAATCTTTTGAAGAAAGTTTTCAAAGTTATTAGAAAAACCATTTTCGACAGGCTGTTTTTGACAGAAAGGATTTGGATAGTGTTCTCATGCTCTTGCTGTTTTACTGCAGAAAAATAGTTGAAGCAAAAAAATAACCACTGCAAGGGAAAACACTAGTCCTAAGTTATTCTCTATTACGACAATATATAAGCTGTACATTGAAGTCTGGTGCACATGTACACTGAAGTAAAATCCTGTGAGGGCTTAATTGAAAATCAGTTTTTTCCAATTCCCTTACTTGACAATACCATTTCATAGCCCTTCTTGTATCATCGACGAAGAACCACGTTGCTGCTGTGATAAAGTTAGCCATCTTCTTCTCCATCGAGAAATCTCCAAAACAATTGAACTTCCACTCATCACAACACCAAACCCCGCAAATGTAGCAAGAAGGATCGACAAAACCGCATGCTTACCAACCTGAACTTCACACATCAAATTAACATCTAAACAATTTCTCAAGTAACAATATCAGTGAAAATTTTGCAGGTATCAAAATCTTACCAAGGGGTAAAATATATGGGCGAATAGGACCACCGAAAGAAATTGGACAGATGCATATAACCAGATGAACTTGCTCTTCACTGGAAAACAAACAAAATTTAGGACAGACAGTGATGAATTTCACGAACGAGTATTTTGACAATGTTTATCAAGTATGTTTGGTGAACCTACCCATGGTCGTTGATGTCACGGAGGAGAGTAGGCCTAATACGCATGAAAATGGAAGAGAGACAAAAATTGCCCTGGTTCCCATTTTTCCAACCTACAGAGAGAGTTCAATAACTCAGGCTATAGAAAAATTTATAACTTTGATTGTGTTGAATCATGTGATAGGACTTCTATTCTTACCAGCAGCTGCTCAAGGAAACAGAAATAGGCAAGCATGCTGACAATAACAAGCACCGGGAGTTCCTGCCAAACCCTGTCAAATTCAACAGACAAATTAAGAATTGTTGTGTTTATGATACTAAAAAAGACACAACAAGAACACTTTATGTAAGAAAACAAAAACACATGCCTGTAATCATCTCCCTGTTCGGACCTTGCTCCAGTGTTCTGGGTTTGAACACTTCGGATCCGTAAGAGAGTGACAGGGAGGTTCCGAACTTCCTCCTTGCACACATCACAGGTCTTGTTACCCTTGATACTAAACCATTTAACAGCACATTCTTGGTGAGCCAGAGCCAGTTCACCTTTGCAGCTGCATTCCATCTTTAATGTCTCACCTCCTTCACATAGATCAACCAGACAAATTCTGCACACCGCTTCCTCTTGACCAATATCTTCACCACCACCATTGTCTAAGCCATACAATTACAATATAGTGTTAATATTTATCGTAATCCAGATAATCTTGTTAGAGTTTGACGTAAAAAAGTATTTGTTATGAATACTCATTCAAGTGCATAGAACAAGATACCAGAATCTTTTGTTGATTCATTCACTTCGTGTACGCGAGGAGTGGAAGGAATGATGCGGAAAACTGAATCCATTCTCCTTACGCCTTTTTCTTTGCCATTGACAGGCACTGAACGAGAACGAGCTATCATCCCCTGCGTCTCTCTTTCCTGCTAAAGGACCACACAGGTTAAAGCACATTTATGTGATGTATCACTCATTCACAATTTCATACCAGAAATAAGTGACAGCAGAAAAATAAGGGAAATGATTACTCGGTACACAATGGAGTTTCATCAATTCTTCATAAATTAAAAAATGTACTTACATGTTCTGCAAAAATTGACCTAGTATAGTAATAATTTATCAGAAAAAAAAAGCGGAGAAAAGGAAGAAGCACCGAGCTATTAACAAAAAAAGTAGCAGTAAATACAATCGTTTAAAACAAAACTTCAGTGTTCATTGTTCCTATTTTCCTATAGTTTAAATCTAAAAAAGAAATAAAAAATTACCCTGATTATTATAAGTCTCCACTGAACGCTAATTTTAATTTCAGTGGGAGAAATCAAGCAAATAATGAAATCCTTATGTCAAATTCTGCTATTAAAAAGACAAGATGGCCATTAATTAAATAGTGATTTTAAAACTCAATTGTTTAGGCTTGAAATCTTACGTATGGAGAAGCACCAAGAGTTCCAACCAGAGCAGATTCTACGTTTGCACGCCCAATTTCTTCTACCGGTAACGAAGACGTTCTATTAATCTTAGGAGTGAATATCTTGGTGAGAGACACTGATCTAGCGATGGAGGACTTTTCTTGATGGCCGGAAAAAGAAGCTTCTGAAGCTGCGGTAACAGCCTTTTCAACATCAAGCGATTGACGATTCTTGAAGCCAAACCTGGGCAAGATGTTTCTCATGGATGATTTGCCTCTGGAAGCCGAAGAAGAAGAAGGTCTAGGAGCATCGACAGAGCGAGAAGTCACAAGAAAATTCACTTTCTTCTGACTAGGAGTTGGACTTGGCGTGAGCGGCATCCTTATTCCAACAAAATCCCGACAACAGTCTTCCGATGTTGTGGTCGGTATTTCCAACTGAATTTTGTCTCGCTTCCACTCATTGTTTACATGCGAGGTTTCACCGGTTACCCCCATTGTATCATCCACCTACAAACACAACAACACGGGATTGAATTGAATGTTGGGTGTTCCTAAAATACAAGGAAAGAAGTAGTTAAAGGGAAAACATAGTATGTATGTAGCATGTGAAGTGGAAGAGAAACCGTTGGATTGGACGAAAGCGTGTGATGATTTTCCGTTTCTTTTTGCTGAGCACTCATTTGGTGGTGACAAAGCAAAGCAACAAGTCGGAACTAATCACAATACAATACTACTATTAGTAGAAGTAGTATCACTTTGTTAATGGTTAGTGCGCGTGTTCGTGAATTCAGAATGGAAAAAATTCTTAAATGGGGTTACAGAGAAAATCGAAACATTTATGAACAAAGTAGGAGTATGTCCCGCTCTCACTCTCCCACACACACTTCTTTTTTCTCCACTATGCTCTCTCACCATATGCATTATTCACGTACACTTTTATACTCATAATCCATGCCAAGACAATATCCAATTAAAATCAGTTTTATTTTTTCAACAAATTTTTTATTGCATTTTTATTTAATTACCGATTACAATATGATGCTAACATTTTTTTTTTCATTTTAAATAAATTTGAGATGATAAATGAGAATGTAAGAGTTGTATTTGTGTGTGTGAACGCAAGAACTATATATAGTGAGCGATTTATATATGAATTAGGTAAAAATTGGAAAGAATGGAGAAAAAAGAAAGAATGAAGCGTGGGTGACGTGTAGCAGTGAAGGTTGGTTCTGGAGTTGAAACGTGGGATGAGGAGGAATGGCGGTGAGTTTTAACCTAATTCCTTTCCATTCACGCATTTCCTGTGAATTTTGTCTGTGAGAAACTGTGGCCACTCTTTGTTGTTTTGTGAGAAGGGGCAAGTACTTTTCATCCTTTTTACTCGAAACGATTAAGGAAACATCATTAAACCCAATCTTCATCTTCTCTTAGTATCCTTATACATCATCACCAAACTATTTTAGGTTTAAGATGATTCATGCTGTTACTGTACATGTAATACTGTCACATTCTTTATATATCGATATTTATAATCTATAATCATATATAAAAAAAAAAGTTATTTTCTCTTCATATTTTATAATATTAATTTTATTAATTTTATCTTTTATAATATAATTATTTACTAAATTTTTTAAAATTAGTTATTAACTTTTATAATACTGTTTTTTTTATTCATCAACAAATAATTTTTTATTTATTTTATTATTTTTAACATTTCATTTTATTTTTAATAAATATAAATTTATTTTATATATTAACTTAATAATATTACATTATTATTATTTATTAAAATACTTTTATTTATATTTAAAAATATATATATATATACACATACGCTACTAATAATAATAATAATGAAAAATAATAAATATTTTGAACCAGAACAGTTATAAAATAAACAAATTTCAAAACTATTATTACTTCAGACGAAGTCATCAACTCTGATAACCTTATTTATCCGACTTAAAGTCGAAATGGAGTATTTAAAAACTAATGAACTTATATTTTACATTCGTTTGCAATTTAATGGTATGTACTTCGAGATAATTCATTGCAAAATAAAAATAAAAATAATAATAATATATTTCTCAAATATATTAGGATGACAAAACAGACTACTCTAACCTGCTTTGTAGTCCGTTCTTGGCCTGTCATTTTATTTAACCTTTTAATTTATTTTCAAAATTTTAAAAAAATTTAATTTTAAAATTTATATATATATATATATATATAAATTAATATTAAAAATATATTTATTAAATAAAATATTTTTTAACTTTTAATATTCATTAGTTAATGTTTTTAATAAGATAAATTAAAATAATTATTACATTTATATATTAAATCACTGAATTATATAACTAACAATTATAATTGAGACTTAATTTATAAACGTTAATAATTTAAATTACAGTACTATTATATATTAATATATTAAAATATATAATATAAAAAGGTTAATTATTTTGATTTTATTTTTTAAAAATTGGTTAATGGATCGGGACAGACTAATCTGTATTTTGGCTCATCAAACCGATGAACTGGATAGAACAAACTAAAATGAAAACTGAAGAATTGAAATCTTCAACCCAATCCGTTTTTTTAACATAAACTGATGAACTGGTCCGTTGGACAAACCCATTTACCGTCCTAAATTCTACACAAAAAAACCTTGAGAATATTTCTGATTTAAAATATTAAAATGATATATTTATAGAATTATTTTATATATTATTCAATTTTATTTTTATGTAAAGTAGAACATAGACTTCGGATATTTAAATTTACATTTAGAATTCTCAACATTATAATATTATTAAGATTTTGAATATTATTTATATATGAGATTATTATTAATTGACATTGATGGTAATCAACACCATTGCTATTCTGGACAAGAGGACAAAAATTTTGAAATAAATTAACAGTAATTGTATTTAATGATTCTAGAGCTTTCTTGTGGCATGAAAATGGTAGGGCAGGAAGATGAGATGAGCTTTAACACTCTTGCCCAATAAATTGGGTCTCAAGAGAAAAATTATAACCTCAAATATTTCCGAAGAAAACCCTCAAAAAGATTTGCATCTGGCCTACATGGTTACATCAATCAGATACAGCAACATTTATTTGATTTAATTATATATGTATTACGTATACGTGGTATTTTTAATTTCTTTTTAAGTTATTTTACTGTTTTATACATTTTGAAAATTCAATTGTTGTACTTTTATCAATTTTACTCGATAATCGAATGCACACTAATTTTTAGATATATGTTTCATCTTAATAAGAGAAAATAATATATATAATTTTTGTAAACATGTTAAAATGACTTGTATATGATCAAGTTGGATTGGATTGAAATTTTTTATTTATTTATTATAACTAGCGTATTTTACTTATTAATTATACCAAATCAAAATAGGTTAAAGTGAAATTATCTGTAATTTATTCATATTTAAAAGAAAAATAATTGTTTTATAATTTTGAAATAAAATCTTATGTTTTTCGTTTTTTCTTTGTTTCACACCTTGCACAATGATAACTACATTTTTGACTCCACAAATTCAAAAAAAGACTTGTTCTTCTCTGAGAACACTCCTCCCTCTAATATTGTCTCATATCACACTAATACAAAAAAAAAAACTTTTAATATATATTGTTTTAAGTTTGTTATAAAAACAACAAAAGTTAATTTGTGAGATTTTTTTTAAAGTTTGTCAATATTTTCCTCCATTAGAATTATGGAAAATTAATGTACAATATAAGAATACACCACCAATACTTTCAAATTTTTTGAAGTAGTATGGATATCTCAAATAAATGTGTACAACATAGAAAAATGGATGAAAAATACTAAGAAAAAAAAAACATACCTTAAATGATATATTTTTGAAAATTCTAGACTACTAATCCCTTTTAGGTATTAGTCAACGCATTTGTCATCCCATTTCTAACAATTTTCATTTGTGAAGCATCTCCATCTGAGATCCATAGCAAAAGTTATGACTATTTGAAGTTTTTTTCCTTCGTCTTCCTTCAACTTAACCCTACATTTCCTTTTCTTCTTAATTTGTTATTATGTTTTGTGTTACTTGCTTCATCTGTGTCCAAGCAATTAAGTAAGTCAACTTACTAACTTGTGATGGATTAAGTCGGACTATAATTTTTTTTTACATAAAGTGAACCAATTTAAACTCACTTATTTTCAACCAAACCTAGGATAAGCCAAAATAACTCACTTTAACATCTATATATTTTGTTGTATATTTACATATCCATTAGTTTGATTAGTTTTTATAATGTCTTATTTTAAGTTATAATAAGTCATGACATGAATATAATAATGTTGGATGACAATCCTTACACATATATCATGATATATTTATCTTTTGGTCCTTAAATTTCACTAAAGTTTCCAATATGATTTGAGGGATATGCATAATAATATTTCATGTGACAGTAAAACTTGTAACGTTGTTGTTGTTTAATTGTTAAAATTATGTGCACTATTAATAGATGTTAACTTTATGATTAAATATGTTTTTGGTTACTTAACTTTCAGTGAAAATTATAATTTTTTTTTGCGACTTTGATCCTATTTAATCTTTCAACTTTAGAAATACCTGTATTTAGTCTTTTTAACAAATTTTTGTTAAATTTATTTGACGTGTTGAGTTTATTTGACGTTTCAAACGAACTTCTAAGTTAATATTGAAGCGAAAATGTGTCAAATAGTGTAAATAACTCAAATATTATCATAAAACATGTTTAAAACATAAAATAATTTTAATAAAATTTGATTAAAAAAACTAAATTTACGTATTTCTAAAGTTGAGATAGTAAATTAGGTTAAATTTTCAAAAATAGACTAATTCCAATTTTCATTACGGAATGAAAATCATATTTAACCATTAACTTTATTTACCTTAGTTCCGACAAAATAAAATTTACTTATTTAAAAGGGCAGCATCTTAATGTTGTAAATTTTCTGATGAGCTAAAACATAATATAATATATTCTTAGGTTAAACAACAAAATAATGGCAAGTTACAATTTTATATTTTAGCTTATAAGAAAAATATAACGTATCTTTACACAACAATTTAATTAAAGGTAATTTACATCTTCAACAGCCCATGTATAGCAAGTGGTGTCTTCTAAATACTTTTTCATAATAAATAAAAAGTGAGATTTTTATAGTTTGAAAAGATACAATACAATAGTTTAGATAAATAAAAAATATTAATTTTATATAATTTTTTATATATTTTAAGTAATAAAATATTTACTCTCTTTATCATTGGTTTAGTGTATTACTTCATAAACTTAAATAAAATTTGTGTTGACTTTACTCAAGAGAAAGTTGTGTGGTAGAGGGGCGTTTGTCTATATACGAAAAAAAGGTTTAAATGTTATCAAATTAATAACGCGTTTTCTAAAATATAATTTCTGTTACCATTTCTATTAAATTAATTATAAAGTAAAAAAACATTTAGAAATATTGCATTAGTTAGTATATTTTTGAATTTTTTAGATAATAATATAAATAATTTTACAATATGGCGGAGTCAAAGGAAATGTTTAATGATTTATTGTTTGTATGTATTGAATTAAAAGTAACTTATAAAAGAGGGAAGTTGAAATAAATAAGTATTGTTGAGTTGTGGTTTTCCCAGGAATACTTGTGGTTTTGAAGACTACCCTTAACTTTCTCCCACTGCTAATGTCACTTTAGTTATTATAGGCAACAACTTTCATTTCCCAACATTCCCAATAATTCTCAGACTAGATCATTCTTTTTTAATTCATAAACTCTATTATAATAAATTTATAATTTAAGAGGTGGACTTTTAAGCCTAATTTAACCCACAAAACTGACTTGTAGAATGAAAATTATACCATTTATATATATATATATATATATATAATAAATTGACTCGATGAGAATTCCAACATAATATACCATGTCTACACACAAAGTTTAATATATAGCATTTTTTTAAGGTAATTATTGTGTAGACAAGTTAATTAGCATAAAGAATAAGAATAGGTTTAATAATATTTTTGTTACTTATATTGATTTAATGTTTTTTTTCTTTTTGTTTTACTTAATGTTGTTTCCATATTTTTAAAAAGATTTAATACAGTCTATTTCGTTGGATCAGCATTAACGTTATTTAGAGGATAATGAGTTGACATGTATTAGTACAATAATCAACTGTTTTTTTACGTGTTTATTGTCTAATTCCAAAATGGGAGGAAAGACGTTGATGTTAATTTAACTAAAAGCGACCATTTTAAATATTTTTAAAAGAATATAAAAATCACATTTGAGTAAAAAATAAACAAAAAGAAAAATATTGAGTCGTTGCTATAAATAGAGGAATAAAAAATGTTATTAATAAATTAGATTGTAAATGATATTTTTTTTTTGATTCATCTTGTTATTGGTATAATTTTTTTTTCATATAATAAGTATATATTTTTTTATATAATTATGTTTTTTTAATATGAGTTTAGTGTGATTTTCGAGGGGTTTTGTATTTCTTGTATGAAATGATTCATTCGACAACAAATAACTTTTGAAATATTAGTCTAATTAAGATGTTAAGTTTTTCTTAACCGGTTAAAAATGAAAGATCACTTTTATCTTTTTTTTTTCTAAAAAATTAATATTTTTTTACCTGAATGGAAGTTTTATACAACTTTTATATTGAAACTAGTGTACATAGTGTATACATTTTTTAAATATATATGATATTATATTAGTAGGTGATGATAATGTAATGTTATTAAGTTGTAATATGTTAAATAAAATTATATTTATTAAAAATAAAATGAAATATATCATAAAAGATGAGAGAATAACTGTTGATAAATAGAAAAAAAGAGAAGAGTATATAATAGACGATTTTACAAAAAATTTGTAAAAGTAACGGTCAATTTTTAAATTTTTTATAAATAATTATATTTTAGAAGATAAAATTAATATTTTGAAATGTGGACAAAAAAAAATCGTCTTTATATATTATTATAGATAAGAGTTATGATAAAATTTTAATAATGATACGAGATTAAGAAATTAAAAAGAAAAATGAAGTAAAATTATATTTATGAGAGGATAACTTAAAGTTATAATTTGTTTAAAAATTTGCGTCCTAAAATGTGGCATGTCAATTTAAATTAAATTGAGGTTGAAGAAACGAAATGTAGCAAAGGAAAGGCCATAGTCACCGACCTAATTCATTTACAGAAGATGACAGTGAAGGATGAAGATATCATAGTTCACATCTCATGCCACATTTAATGCTTTTTTTTCTTTCTTTTGGTAAAAGAGCTTTTTAATTAGTATTCCTCATTCCCAAATTTAGTTCCATCATCTATTTTACTTCTTCATTCGTCAAGCCACATAATTTACCATCATTAATCAAAATTTTGAATCAAATTCTCTGCTTCTCGAATAATCCAAACAAATATCATTGTTATGCATATTACAAAATTAAGAGTTTTTAGATGTTTTTATCAGAATATTCAAATGTTCTTCAAACACTTCTCGTTTCCATTTATTAAGAGCACTGGTTTGTTAATTAATAATCATGATTACGGATTTACAACTTTCATTTTATAAAGAATTTTTTTTTTCCTATGAGAGAGGTGTTGGCAGCAACCACCACCTAACTTGGTCCATTAATGGAGTCGCTGATAGAAGCAAAATATTAATCATGTGAGCAAAGAAAGAGAATTAAGAAAAGAGAACACCTTTTACATGTCCTAGATAGAAGTAATAAATATAAACCAACGATATTTTGTTCTTACGACAAAGGAAAAGTTGTTTCTTACATGTGATTGGGTTAATAAGATTAATACAATGAATAAATAATATTTATAATGCATGTTGAATCTATATATCAATTTGGCTAAGTGATGTAATTTGTTATAATTTTGTGTGAGCTGTTGAGTCTGCTTTCTATTGAGTGTATCACCATCTGAAAAATTATGTGTATTTTTCTTTTTATTATTATCCATTAAAATATGATATACTTTTTATATTTATTATTTAATTTTTCTTTAAAAGTTTTCACTCATGAAAATATAACAAGGTGAAGGTAAACATGAATCATTATATCTGATAAGTATTTTTTACGTTTAATTTATTAAACATAGTATTTACTTATTTTATTGTTTTAAAATAATTTGAGATGATTTTTATGGTCTTCTCTTTAGTTTCTATAAGTATAGGAAAAGAGAGATCAATTATATATTTTTTTTTGAGAAATACATTTAATACGATGAAGAAAAAATTAAGAGAATAAAAGAATACAGAAGAAGCAAAGGTATCCAGATTAACATGGTCTATTATTTAGCTAGAATTTAAGTCTTCTCTTTGCTAGCCAAACCATAAATCAAATATCAACATTTATTGAGTATCAACCCTTGCCCAGCAAGAGTTACTCCTGGCCTAATGAGTCACTTATGGATAATTACTTTTTTTTTTTCAATACTTAAAAAAAACGCATTTATTATAATTTTTAATATTTAAAGATCAGTTTCTGTAACTTTCTTCTTTTTAAGAGAGTCCAACTATGATGAAGAAGATGCACAACCAATGTTAGATCGAAGAAAAAGAAACAGAATTCACAACTTTTTTATGTCTCGTGGTCCTGACAACCAAATAATAATAATAATATAATAATATAAATAAATAATAATAATATATTTACAATACTGTGGCCTTTCAGCAGAAAAGACTTTGAAAATCTGTTTACAAACACAGAGCTTTCAACCTGATATGAAAATGGTGCCGGTGTTTGTGAAACCTGTGGAACGCTTAAATAGTAAATAGTGTAAGAACCAAAAAAATGGAGCGAAAAGAGTGATATAAACATGAAAATCTAGTGTTTGTTTCCTATAAGCATGAAGGAAGAAAATTGTAAGAAAGAAATGTGATCAACGTCGATTGTTGTTCTCTTTCTGGTCTAGTGTTCTTTTGTATCGAACCGGAGTCCTTGTTTCAAAAACATGAGATTGATCTGAGTTAGTTGATGCATTCCTGTCCCACAATGGGACGCCATGGGTATTGGATGTTGATGATCTTCGGGCACTCCTTCGACTTTTGACGGTGGCTACATCTGGTTCAACAAAATTACCCTCTGCCCTAGGGACTGAGGCAGCGTTTTCAGGTCTCGATTTCGACCTTCTATGTGATGCTCTATCTTTATTCACACCAACATTTGCTTCACTCCTGCTATTACTTTCTTTTTTCTGTTTAAGGTTGCGTCTCGGGACTACTTCCTCTTCCACTTCCAAATTCTCTGGCTGCAAATAAGGAACAATGATTACGGTGGATGTCGGCAATTTCCTTTTCGGATTTTCGTTCTTCGCATTTGATTTCATCTGTCAAACCAAATTATAAATTACAAATTACAAATAGCCTTTCAACATATAACACAATTTTTTTAAATAGTAATATAAAACACAAAATTAAAAAAAAAATTTGGAGTATGTGGTTTATAGAATGATATTAAATGTTAAATATCTAAAAAATCGATATTAAAAGATTTTAACAAGTATGATTTCAATTTTATATTATAAATTTGATTATAATCCTGACATAATTGCATAAACCAAAAAAAATTAATTTACACATTACCCTTAACTTTGTATCTATACAAACTATTAAGCATTACAAACTAAGCTCATAATTTTAAAAAGATATTATTATTACCAGTTAACTCGACACAAACATTATAGAAATACAAAAAAACTTATTTATATACTTATAAATTTCTAGCGACAAAATTTTAAATAAAAGAATTGCGTACCATTTGAGTATCTAGGCATGTAAAATGGGGAATCGAAGGAAAAAACAATTATAACAAACCATGATATCTAAAGTAAGAAACAAGCTAGCTCGATAAAAAGACAAAGTGTTATCTTATGCTAGCTGAGTATCTCTCATAAAATTATTAATTTCAACACTACTACTATACTTTCTATCTTTTTTCAAAGAGCCAAAAAAATAGGCAATGAACTTGTAAAATTATAAGGAAATTTTCTTTAGGGATGGAGTTCTGAGGATAAACAAACTTAGGTTAGATGGGACAACTTATGTAAATCCAAAGAGGAAGGGACACTGGGCATAAGAGATATTAAAAACTTTGATATAGTCCTATTAGTTAAATGAAAGTGGAGACTAGGAACTAAGAACCATGGTGTGTGGAAAAAGGTATTGAGGTCAAACAAAGTATGAATCCAGGAGAAAACTTGTGTCAAAATAACATATTTAGGAAAGACTCATGATGGTGGAAAGATGGAATGAAGTGTAGGAGAATAGAACAAAGTAAAGTTTTGAGAGGATAGACGAGTAGGGGATGAACCACTAAGTTGTAGTTCCCTATGCTTTATATGATAATAATAATAAGGGAGGTAGGGAATTTGGATGAAAGTACTTGGAAGTGGAATCTAACATAGAGGAGAACTAGACAGGAATTGGAAACATATTAGGAGCTACAACTTCTTCAATCTATAATCGGCCAAAGTTTTAACAAAGGAAGCTTAGATAAGTAGGTCTTGAAGGAAGATGATAACGGTATTTTAACATTAGATTATGCATATAATATTCTACATGGAGACCTATATAGGGATATCGGAAGTGAATTTAAAATGCTTTGTAACACCAAGACAATTCCGAAGGCACATCTATTAGGTTGGAAGGTCTAGTTAAAAAATAATTTGCGTGAATTTTGTCTAGATTGTGAAGAGAGTGTGACTCAACTTTTCTTTTTGTGTAAGATATCTCAAATGTGTGAAACATGTGTAATAGATAGATAAGAATGTCTTTGGTGCATCGTAATCAAGTTAAGACAATTTTCAACAATTTAACCTTCTCAACCTTAATAGTATGCAAAATCTCCTTTGGAAAGGCATGAGGCTAAGAATCATCAGGGAAGTTTGGAAACAGAGAAACAAGGTAACTTTTAGGCAATGGAAGGTAGGTCTAGAAGAAATTTTAGGCAATGGACTTGGATGAAACACAAAATTCATAATGTTAACTTCTTTGTGTCCTTCCTTGTGCTTAAACTCCCAGTGAATTGGTAATCTCTATATCCGTAAGTGTTTCATGTGTTCAAAAATAACATCGTCTAAATGAAGTATGATAGCATGGCAATAAGGCTTGAATTGTGAAGGCAAGACAAAGAACTCAAAAGACCAACAATTATCACTTCATAGGAATACAAATAACACTAGGAAATGGGGGTGTTGTTCGAGACTTGTTTTTCCTTTTTATTTTGGAATGTTGCACAGTATACTCTTATTATGGTTAAACTTTCTATGTGAGTAGAGAAGTGTCAAGTTTCTACGTGTTTGTATTTGTATTGCATTCTTGTATATGTTTTATTTGTCCCCATGGGAAGCTTTTTTGTAGTGGCTTCAGGTTTGGGCTTTTTGCATCTATTATGTACAGGGTCAACATGTACATATTTATGTAAAAGATTAAAGTACTCCACAAGTGTGCTATAATTTATATATATATATATATATATATATATATATATATATATATATATATATATATATATATATATATATATATGAATTCCTTGTTAAAAAAAATAATTCTTTCCATAAAAATGTAAGTATATTTTTTAGTAGATTCATACATCAATTTTTTTTTTCATTTAATCACGGAAAATATAAATGAAGAATTTTAACAGGTTAGGAAAAACACCAATTTGAAGCTGTTCTTTCCATAAACAACTTTTTGCTTTACAATATTATACTAAAGTGGTGTCAATCTCACGCGACTTTAAGTTAATAAAAAAACACACTAACGTCATGATATCATGGCATAATTTCCTCTAAAAATGTTAATTGAATTAAAATCTAAAAATGTTAATTGAATTAAAATCGTGATATCTTGACACAACTTTACTATAAATTAAAAAATATATAAAACAAAGTACATCAAACTAATTAAAATCATTTATGGACCACATGACTTTGATAGTGTTGGTCTAACACAACTTACTTTTTTTAGTAAGAAATTCATATCAATTTAACATGATTTTTTCATAATGAAATGGTGTCTATTTAGCATAACTTGTCGAAATTCACATTTTTTTTTAATTATCCATTTTGACAAGTTTGAAATAAATTGCACCAACTTAAAAAAAAAAAAAAACTAAAACACCTATATTTAAAAATTTTGAACTGTTCCGATCTTAACGTATCACTAGATGAAGAAAATCATCGATGTGATTTTATTCATAACCAAAAATCTTTATATTTATATTATTTGTTAGATAATTTTATTCTTTAACAACAAATAGTAATTATTTTATTTGATCAAAAATACGCAGTTACATATGTCTTTTAAGTAACTATTTAATTTTTGTTTTACCATTATATATTTTCTATATCAATTTTACAAAATTGTATCTTTTCTTAAAATTATATTACTTTATAAAAATGTACACTAGTTTGATAATTTTGTTTATGAATATTAAAGATTTTTATTCAAAAATGAATTTTAACTCAAAGTCATTTTAAAAAAATAAATTAGTTCTAACAGTATAAAAAAGTTTACTTGTCATTTTTTATATAAAATGTGTTGATAAAAGTTGTGAAGATAGTTGCTTTTAATCTAAAACATATGTTGACGTTAGAAAGAACAACTGAGAAGCACGCACCTGTGTATTTCCAATGTCGGAGAGAGGTTTTCTCTCCCCGTGGTCATTGTTTGTGTCGGGATGCCTATCAACCAGTGCCCCCTGAAGTAACTCTGCACCTTGAGTAACAAGAAGACGATCTTTATCTGTTTCTTCAATACTTGCAGATTGTGCTGGCCCTTCCTTTGATTCATTTGATATCGATGCTCTGTTTGCACAATTATTTACTTGGCAACCACAAGAATTGCCACAACTGCTGCCCATTGCTTTGCAGGCGCATTTTGTCGTGTTGCATAATGAGGTTCTGCTACAAGAGCAGCAAATGTCTGATGCACTTTCCCAAGCTGTATCAAAAAAATCTCTTGAATTTTCTCCTAAATCTTCTGAATTGTTGATATTGGATTCATTATTTTCCATGTTTGTTTTAGATTTCCTTTTCCTAACTCCTAATTTTCCCGATTCTTCCCACTCGTCATCTGTGAAATCATAATATTCTGACTCTGTCTCATATATGTCCATATCCTCCGATGACCGGCGGTATTCCTGAAGTTCAAACAAGTTTGCAATGAATTAAATAGTTAATCAACTATTTCCCATTAACTTCAACAGCTAAAAGTGCTTCGAGTTATATGATATGTCAGACCTACCGAATTGCACAAGTCATACTTATGACCTCCAACATTCGAGTCAGAATATTCTGAATCTCCCACGTATTCTGAGTTCAAAGATTCGTCATTCTGCCATACAGTTCAAATGATTCGAGAAAAAACATTAAATAGTTGAAGAATCAAACTTGTTAAGGAAGATGATTAGTTATTTAATTAATGCTTTATCTAAATGATAGAAAATATGTAGCTAAACACAAACCTGCAATTCTAACTTGTGACTCAATTCAGCTTTTATCTTTTCCGATTGTCTAAGTGAGTAGCTTAACCCCACTACTTTTTCTTTTAAATCTCTTATTTCCATTTCCTTCTCTCTGTAAATCACTTCTTTATCTCGTAATGAACACCTGTGATCAAGAAAACCCCAGAGGAAGATGTCAAGCACACGGAAAATTTTGGATTTCTTGTGATTTATTTAACACTTAGTTTAACTTCGTAATAAACCTGGACGAAGACGCAATATTGAACAAATAGTTCATCATATTCTTGGCATCAGCAAGGGACCGAACTTGGCTCCAACGCCCTTTACCACTGAAAATTCGTTCTTGCTCTTCTGCCTCGGACAACTGGGATAACATAGACACTAGAGTTGCGGAAGAAGTCGAAAGCATGTTTTGAAGGGCAAAAATCCTAGAATGTCTTGCACCAGGAGACATTGGTGGAGGACAATCACTACTATATCAGCAGCAATAGAGAGAATTTGTCAGACATAGATTGTCAACAAAAAAAAAAGATTTTAAAATTAATTATTGTAGTTAAAATAGTTAACTTCAAGGAATTTCACCTTGTACTGTTTTGATTCACCATTTGTGTTTCTTTTTTTAACCTCATCATCTCCTCAGCCATTTTAGCCCTCCTGTAATTAAAAGAAATAAGTAAATGAATTAGTGAGAAAAGCTCTAAGAAAATAGAAACAGAAAAACTGTAATATACAGTAAAGCGTAACAGACTTCTTAATCTTCACTATATAATTGTCATACCATCTAGCATTGTAGCCTGAAATCACTGGATGCTCAAACTCAAACCAAATGTCATAGATTTCATTGCAAAAAAAATTACTAGATTTTGTTTTACTCTATCATCCGTGATTGAATGCTTAAAGGACCCACGATAATCACCGATTACAAATCATTTTGTAAACTCGCTCAAAAGTCAGTGTTGATAACATCCACTTACCAGCAGATACTTTTAGACACATGAATACCATGAAAGTTAGAAAATAATCAGTCTGAGTGTTCTCACATGTTAAAACTGACTTATATAGAAAAGTAGGGCAACCAAATTTGGCACACAACAAAATCAATACAATGACTAAGTAATAATGGAATGTCCAATCACTCAGATTGGCTAATCATACTTGGCTTATTTATAAAGGTTGAGCTTGTATAAATTATAATATTCGTACACGTATAAAAGGAATGGGATTTCCGACGTATTTTCCATTCAACGTATTGCTTCAAATTTAAAAATCATACAAATTTAATCAAGCATGCCATCAACTGATTTGAATCTTAAAGACAAAAAAAGGGAACATACACTTCCTTTTGACGTTCACATTCTGAACGAACTTCATGCACTCGGACATTGACCTCAATCTCATGCTCAATTGCCTTCATCAAAGCCTTTCAAAGAGAAAAACACACGTGAAATAGCAGATACCAAACAATCTATTAGCATTTATGGAATATGATGTGAAGCCCGCTCAGTCTGCCAATAGAAGCTGCAAAAATTTTAATTTGTCCAGCATTTCCAGGACAATTGACTTGTATGCAGTTTACATAGACATCATTAGCAGTACCTGAACTCCAAGGCCATTCCCACCTCCAACACCTGTATAAACAATTTGTTGGTATCAGTAAGCTGATGAAGTAGGAAAAAGAGCCATACGATCCATAAAATATCCTAACCAGTAGCTTCACGTGAGGAAGCTTTTCGAGATTCCAGAAGTTCTTTCAGCCTTTTCGTGGCCAAGGAAGCTTCTTCTGTCTTCCTTTGCAATACCTACAATGAACACTTGAATAGTGGGATAAATGGAATTCAAATAAGATCATAACGACAGGCGATATGAACATCAACTCACCATCTTTTGTCTCTGGTTCAACGCTACCAACTTATGCATCTCAAATTCATTCTTTCTGCCCTCTTTCTTAAGCTGGTAGTAATCAAAATACGTATTAGAAGAATTGATATTATGTGTTGAAACAGTGTTGGTGAGAGATATTGTTGTGCTTGTATTAAAGATTAAAAAAGAGTTACCTGGTCCCCTCTCTATATGAGCAAGACCAAAAAAGTATAGACAAGACCAATATCGAATCAAAAAGGACTCCCAGAAGTTGGGAAAGTGTTATAAGTCTACATGATTGTAGAATGGAATGCTATTAAAGAAACAAGCAGAAATGTTCCCATTTGCATTTACCTGGAGAACTTCTTTTTCGCGTGAAGCTTTCCATAATCTAAATTGTTCTGATTCCTGCTTAATCTTATTTTGAAGATTAACCTAGAGGGGGGGGGGGGGAATAAACAATGAGGAGTGCCAAAGAGAATACAAATTTTCTGGTAGTAACTACAAATAGAATGTCTCACTGGATCATTGCACCTTTTGTGCTTTAATTCTGTGGATCTCATCCTGAAGTCCTTTTGCAAACTCCTCAGTCTTCTGTTTTTGTTTCAGGAGTTGAGCTTGAGCTTCTTGTTTCCTTTTCAACTCAGATACCTATAAAGAAAATAATCAGTTTATCGCATTAACTTATGCATTGAACATTGACACATTCGAAATAGGAAAACCACCTGTGCCTCGAGAGCATTCAACTTTTGAAGATAATCCTGCTTCAGCATTTGAGAACCGTCATCAGAAGTGGATGAAATATCCGCAAGATTGCACTTGAGTTCTTCAATTTCTTTCTACCAACAAAATATCGAAGGGATTGTCACAACATTTTTAAATGTAAAACAAACTTCCCAAGAAGCACATTATTAGATGTCCTTGCACAGGACAGTAAATTACCTGCAAAACTTTCTTCTCTTGTTCCATCTCTAGAAGTTTCTTTTCATAATGATGTCTGAGAACTAAAGCATCAGCATTACTGTAAAGCTTCATTTCAGCCTTCAACCAGAGAAAAAAATAAAAGGTAGAAACTTGTTAAAAAAGTCACATCCCTACCATGTAATATAAAAGATTTACCCCTCTTCAAATCTGCATTGGTAAGTAGCATTTTGTTTGTATATGCAATGCAACTGATATATAAAATGTGTTACTCGTTCCCTGGTCAAATTTCTCCTACTAGAATGTCCAGGGTCAAAATTCTAGAGACATTTTATATACAATATACCCACCCCAACAAACAAATGTTATTCTCCAAAGCTGATTTGAAGGGACAAACCGAGAGCAAATCTCATCCATTTTAAATCAATGACTTGGTTGAGTTTAATATAATGACAGTGATGCAAAACTACCCTAATTGTAGTTACCGATGACCCACCTTAATTGTGGTCACCCCGAGTCAGCCTTATTTGCATGTTTGCATTTAGTTACACATCACCTAGACATATGACTTCCATATAACTCAAAGTTACAATCCTCATACTTTAAGCTAGCTTTATGGAGTTGAATTAAATTATAAGATCAAGGGTGTTATAACTTATAAGCTGTTGCTTAGTGACGGAGATATGGCTTATATATAAATTGTAATGCTTGGGAAATCCTCTCTTCACACAATCTAGTTTTGTCAAGTTAAAGTTTGGGTTAGACCGAAACCCAAATTCTATGAAATAGTAACTACTATTAAACCTGAGTTTTTTTATTGCATGATAGGTCAACAACAGAGCGGCTAGAAATAAAAATAGTAACAGGATGATTGAAACATTGGACATTTCCGTTACCTTCAAATGAAAGAGTAAGTTAACGACAACCTCCTGAGACAAAAGAATGTAATGAAAACTAACCTACAAACCTATTTTCAAAACCATTAAGAATGTTAAAAGGAAAATGCAAAGAAACTGTGCCTTTGAACCTGCTTAAGGTAGCTACAGCTCGTCAGGTTTTAAAGAAGGAAAAAATGTGGTCAAAATTACTGCTCACACAAAAAACATTTTTTATATGGAAAACGTGGCTTCATAATACAACTTTCAAAAAGGCAAAACGGATCAAATGTTGGTGTAGTTTACGAATTTGCTAAATGGCTTAGCTAGACAAGAAAATTTTACCTCCTTTTGTTCAAGTTTTTTATCCAATTCTTTGAGCTCTTTATCCAACTTTTCTTGAATAGACGAGTGTTCTAGCTCCTTTTCATCATCTTCCATTTCATCTACAAACAAGATACAAATGTTTTAAAAATCTAAAATATTTTAGATAAAATGCCAAAGTGCAGAGAAAGAAATATAAGTAATTCAAAATGATGTCGCACTATATGTCTGGAATCAATTATGTAATCTCAAAATTAATAGTGATCTTGTCTCAACTAAGAAGAATTAGTCACCAATACTTTAACGTAAGTGTCATCAATTTTCTATTTCATACCATCACATTCATAGTTCTTGTGTAACACTATCAATAAGTTTCTTCCTTTGAAAAAGTAATTTCGTACTAATAGAGGTATAGTTTTATTTTCAATCTTTTAACGGTTCCTGTTAGATGTACCGCACCACAATAACAAAAAGAAATTCCCAACGCACTATATCCCGATATAGTAACGGCTTTGACATCACAGTCAGAAGTAAACAAACCAGGTGCAAATAAAGCATGTTTTGATCCATATCCATCGTCATCAGAATCAAAACAGTCAACAAAATGACTTGAATTCGTTGCACTCGAAGTTTTCAATTGAAGCAACTCTCCTTCCAGATCTTGGATCTTTGAAACATAAGATTTCACTACGGCATAATCCTATAAATAAGTTCAGAGCATACTTCAGTGATTGATCTACTTCTCAAAACCGTAACCACCCATGAAGACATAACACATTCAAACCTGATTCGAATTTGAGTCAATCTCCTCCCATGATTTACCATTTCGAAGTGATTCTATTTTCAAAAGTAGTTGGTCCCTTTCAACCTAAACATTTTCAGTACTGTGAGTGAACCAGCACATGAAGTAAAAGAGAACACTACAGAGATATTGTAAGGAAATCAGAAAATTTATAATAACTGAGAAGGGAGTAAGGATCAAAAGAAAACCTGGGTCTCAAGAGCACGTTGTGCAACATTCTCAGAAGTTAATTGGCGTCTTTTAAGCTCATGTTTTAGCTCTGCATTACTTGCTTCAAGTAAGGATATTTTGTGTTTAAGAATCTGAAAAATTAAGGGAAAAATATTACCATGACATAAGAAACATTCAAACAAATCTAGCACAATCGAAATGATGTACCTGAACCTCTTCAATTGGTCCATTTGTATCACCTCTATAAAATAGAAGCTCAGCTTGCAATTGCTCAATCTGATTCCGCATTGTCTGCATCTGAGCTGCCGCTGGATCTCGATTAATCTAGAACAATAAAATTCAAAATTATTAAGAACAAAATACCCTGCCTAGAGTAAAAAAATGAACAAGGGATGGAAAATTATGAATACAATGCGCTTACAATTGCCTTGTTCTGAATGTTACGAGCACGATTTGCATATTTTAAGGTGTTCAATGTCTCTTCAGCATTTGTATCAGCTGGACTAACACATGCTGTAACATTATCGACAGGTTAGATGATGCATTTGACTATATGAAACACAAAATTTAAAAATTCCATCATGCATCAAGTATGTACCTATCATCACAGTTTTGCTGTTTCCTCCCAGAGAATCCTACATATTCATCATTCAATTGCATGTCATGATAGAAATAATTTAAATCCATTCCATATATATGTTCAAGTAATCACTACAAACAAAGCTTTTTATCACGTACTTTCTGTAACGGGTTTTCTAAACCAAGTTCCGAGATAGATTGGCAATACATTCTATCCACATGATACTTTAGTTCAAAGGTTTTAATACATAAACAAATGACGAGGTGCAGTATCAACAAGGTAGCACAAAAGTTCTATTTTTATGTCCTATTATTTCTTACATTATTTTACATCGTTCAAAGAATCGTTATGCAAATGATACAATAGACAAGACAGATGCACTGAGTATAAGAATTACTACATGTATTGCTTAACCTGAAGTAGACGAGTTAACTTGCTATCACGATATGGCACATGTCCTCCTTCTTTTCGCTTTTTTTCATCTCCAAGTGCACTTATTACATTTCCAAGAGCTAATAAACCCTTGTTGATATGGATTCCTAATGCATGAAAACAACAATTGAATATTACAAAGAACTCAGCTAGTAGAATGGGCTTCAACTCTATTTTCAAAGTTTTATATTTTAACAATTGTGAATCAATACGGTTTCTGTACAAAACCCTTTATTCCTAGAGCTATATTTCGGTTGCGTTGTATCATTAACAATGACAAATACCTTCTTTTAAACGCAAGCCACCAGCACCAGTTCGTTTCACTCGTTCAGAACCAGCTAGGTCCACCAAATGGAGCTTGGAGCATAAGATGTCGTCACCATTCTTTTGTTCCATTGAGATTGTGAAGATAGCATGTGAACGACTAGGCGAAACATGATGTGAACCATACAGTTAACATACTATAAGTTAATTTTTCATTGTAAATTTCATGCGTATTATTGGTACTATAAGTTTAGTTTACATTTATTGTCAAAGTAAAAGAATCTGAAAACATTTTTATGACATTTTACCTTGATTGACTATTCATATTCGTACTCCCAGTGGCGCGTGACAATGAACCACTTGAGAGATACAATGCCATTTCATCTTTTGTTTTAACATCAGCCTCGGTCACCCCAGCAAGTGTTATTTCTCCGTTCAATGTTTCTCTGATTTGTATGGGAACTCTGGTGGGGTGTGCAGCAACCTTTGTCGTAGATGTTGCCTCTCCTTTAGATGTACTAGAGTCAAGCAAATCAAAAACCTCTTCTTTGAATATCTGTCAATTTTTAGCAAATGAAGCTCTAAAAGTTTGATCTCAATTTACAATATCAGAAAAATTGTCTTCATCAATCAACAACACAACATTCTTTTCACCTCAATAAATGATACTCTGATCAAGAATTCCGTGGAATCTGTTGTAGCCTTAATTCTGTCAAATATGGTATCTATTACCCTGGGTATAATTCCACCACTACTCACCTCTTCATTATAATTGGTGCCCATCGTGTATGTTTTCCCGGAGCCCGTCTAGCAAAACGAGAAAGGATTAAGAAACACTCAACAACAATTGTAGGATATAGCTAAAAAAGCACAAGTTTCCCAAGCAAACATTTCATAATCATCACGAGCGCAAAATAACCAAAAACATTTGAAATTATACCTGACCGTAAGCAAGAACTGTAGCATTATATCCATGGAACAATGCATCAACAAGCGGAGCCACACAATCGTCGTAAATTGAAGAGGAAGGTAGCCCCGTGCTACCATACACAAAATCATACGTGAAACAATGTGATCCTATTTGCACCTACCGAAGAAACCAGTATCAATTTCATGGTTTTACGATTAAAAGAATAAAATAAACTCCAAAATTGCGAAAAAAACCTTATCTAGAAACATCTAGGAATTCAGAAACAATATATCACCTGAGGTTCACCGGGGACAACCGAAATGCAATCTGTGCAACCGTGAAGAAGCTCCGACGTAATCAATGGACGTATATTCACCGCGACTCGCACGCATTCGGTCTCCATCATCTCTGTTTAACTGTTTGGGAACTATAATAGTAATTTATCGCAAAAATCAATATCGTAATGAATGTGAAGCACACGAAGCATCAAAACACGTGAAGTTCTGAAGCATAAAAGAGAAAGAAAGAGGCTTCGCGTGAGTTTCTTGTGAGCAAGAGTGTGAGATAGAACAGAAGGGAGAATCAACAGAAGAGAGGATTTCTTCCTCGTCGTGGAGAAGAAGTAATAGGATGAAACGAAAGGGTTTACGTTACGTTTGGATATTTGAAAGAGGACGTGGTTTTGTTTTGCATTAAACGGAGATGGCGAAAAAGGCGTTCGGGTCGAATTCAAATGCGGAATGTGATCACGCCTGTAGCGTGAACGGGAAACTAACGGTGGAGTAGTCTATGGGCATATTTTTCATGTACCTAAATGCTTTCCACCTCCAACCCCCTTACTTACCAAAAATACCAAAATTATCCTTCTGAAAATTAATTTTGGTATTAGTAAGTGTTGGAGTGATTTTATTGCGTTTTGACCATTGGAGAGATTGTGGAGCTTAGTGGTGGTAGATAGTTTTGTTGCATTGTGTGTTTTATGAGTGTTTTCTTTTTTTTTGCACTTTTTTTTATTTTTTGTTTGAATTGTGCAATTCAAAAATCTTTTGATACCGAGTTATAAAATTAATTTTTTTATTATAGAATATACAATCCATGAGTTTTGTGATTTTAATTTTAATTTTTGTGTAAATGCAGTACTAAGGTATTAAGTTGTTTTGTAATCATTATAGAGACGAGAATTTAGTGGTGATTGTTGAATCTAAATATGAAATCCTAATTGTAGAGTAGAAATCCAATGAAGTAGAAAAGTTGTTCAATCATGGTAGAATAAGATATAATAGAGTTTGTGACATCTTTAGATGAATGTATTAGAGAAGATTGCATTGGTCCTTTTACAACAACAAATGAGGTAAATACAATTTCATCTGTTTATATTTGACGAGTCACGTAACTATGTTGTAATATATTTGTACAGGTATATGCGAGATGACTTACTTCAATGGATGTGTAGGGTGGCCTTTGGTCTTGAATTTGTAGTTCTCATATTGAGGTCATACGAAGCAAATGGACAATAGGTCGAAAAACACATATTTTGTTAGGTTGTGAAAAAAGTGGGAAGTATAAAAAATGCAAACATGATTTAAAGGTGACTAGTACAAGAAAATGTGGTTGCTTTTTAAATTGCAAGGTAAACATATTTGTAATATTGAATAATATTGGGTATTGAAGGTAATATGTGAGAGTCAAAATCACAAATTGGTTGATACATTAGTTAATCACCCCTATGTTGGAAGATTAAAACTGAATGAGTATTTCATGTTTGTTGACTTGACTAAAAGTCTAGTGAAGTCGACAAACATATTAGTAACTTTGAAAGAAAATGATATAAGGAATGTCACAACAATAAAACACGTCTACAATGTTAGATATACATATAAGAGATATAGAGAAGATCCATAGCTGAAATATTAGAGTTAATAATATAGTTACAGCTTGCCAATGATATTCCTTAGAGTAGGTATAACGAGTCTTCGTAGGTTGTCATAGAATTTTTTTTGTCACACCCGTTTCAATTAAATTTCTAAATACATTTAACATTGTATTGTTGATGTAAAATACTTACAAAACCAATAAATATAAGTTGTCATTGTTTGAGATAGTAGGTATGACGTTTATAGGATTGACCTTCTCTTCTATGTTTGTATGATTAACAAGTCACTAATGTGAAAACAACTTTATTTGAACTTTTGAAGGACTTAGAGAATTATTTATAAGATTGGACATGTTCCCTCAAGTCATTATCAATGACAAATATCTTACTTTAATAGATGCAATTAACATTGCCTTTAGTGAAGTATCAACCTTTAGGGTTAGCTCCAGAAGACTATTAAAAAAAAATGTAAAATGTTAGTAGATTTTTTGCAAACTTGGAACGTTGCTATGAAAACAAGGGGAATCGTAATGGATTATTTATATTTTGATGTATTTGTGGCTTGTTTGAAATGTTTTGAAATTGTTTGTTCACCCATAACCACTATTTTTTAATATGTAAAGAAGTATGTATTATTCCATACATGGAAAAATTTGTTCGGACACGATGAGCATTTGTAGAATAAAACATTAAATAGGTATGTTTGTTAGTTTTTCTTAATCTCCTTTGAGAAAATGATTCTCCTTGTGAATGGGTTTGAGGGTTTCAGCCACCACATCCTCCATATCTGTTGAACTTTTGTATTCATATTGGTAGAGTTATTTTTCCAACCCAAGTTTATTATTTTATAAAGTAATGCTATAAGAAATTTGGGTTGGAGTTGCGAGAATTATGTGATTATGGTTTGTATATTTCTACTTGTTTTTCATGCCATCAATGTATACATGAATTAGGCCATTGTAGTGGTGTTATCTTTTGTTTGACATTACAATCATTTTGCTTCGTTTTTCTAAGCTTCTCAGAATTTGGTGAACATATAGAAAGGGGTAAGTGTTTGAAAGTGGAAGCAAATGCATCATCTTAGAACAAATCAAGAAATTTACATCGTTTCTAAATGATTAAGTTTGTGAAGTCAAGATAAATTTGGCTATAAATAGTTGAATGATAGATAATTGAAAAGCAAGAGAGAAAACCGTGAAGCTATATAATTCTGACATAGATACATACCTTGGAGACTTTGTTCCAGCTATTTGGATTGTTTTGTCTTCACCATGAATATGCATTGGTTGTGACTCTTTGCAACATGTTTATTTTGTGTAACAATCAAACACATTTAACCCATTCAGATAACACCGTGATGATGATGATGAAGATAGATGAAACCAATATGGTGGTACAAAGATTAAGAAATTAAGGAACATAGAATGTCTGATTAGAAAAACTGCAATAATTTGATTATTGATGATGTTGGTGGTTAAAGAAATTTAGGTAAGAGAGAAACAAGACATGAAGAGGAGGATACTTCTCCACAATCATTGGTGTCTAATGTATTCAATCTTTGAAGACCAAAAATGTTTGGAAGCCTTTGTATATATATAATATTTTTCGCTCTTAACATGATTTTAAGTGCGTACACTAGTCTTTTAGGAAGAAAACATTTAATTTTAAAATTTAAAAATATAATTCCAAAAGGATTTATAAATTATAGTTTTTCTCCATGACATTGGATGTAAATCATCCTTTAGTTTTGTCAATAAATAATTTTTATCAAAATATAAACACCTGACTACCAACATTTAATAGAGTCTTTTCTTAAGTTACATTTTTTTCCTTTGCTAATAAATATTTTATATAAAAAATATATATATATATATATATATATATATATATATATATATATATATATATATATATATATATGTGTGTGTGTGTGTATGTGTTTGTGTAAAATTTTTTCTTTCCACAGAAAGTCGATTCATTTCTTAAAAAGAAACAAAAAAAATCCAAAACACAGATAAATGATAATATACAGTTTAAGTATTTGGTTCAAACGTTTTTTAAATACAAGATTTTTTTTTTTGTAAAAGTCGTGTTATTTTACCGAAAGAATGAAAACGTCATAAGAAAGTCAACCTACTTATTTAACATACGAGTAAAATAGAAAAAACATTAATTAATTAATAAAAGATAACGTCTAAAAAAGATAAAATTTCAACATATTTTGTGCTAAAAATTTCAATATACTTTGTACGATTAATAAATATAATACGATGCTATATAACTTTGAATAATGACACGATATACATATAGTCAACTCGTTTAGTTATCACATACTTCATTTCCATAATGAATACGTATTCAGATGACACCCGATATACGTATCATTTCGAAATAATTCATACTAAAATTTTACCAATTTTGCACTTTTTTATGATTTTTTGTGTACACATTCTCTTTTAACAATTAAACAAATAATTTAATTATTATAACATGAATAAAAATTTAATTAAAAAATTCAAACATTTATTTTTATGTGTATAAAAGTATTATCTACTTAAAACAAAAAAATTACATAGTAAAAAGAAATATATAAAAATTAGAAATAAAAAGTTTTTCTTTTTTTTAAAGTTGTTGATTTTGCTGTGGCACCAACACGATAGAATGACTACCGGTAGGATGACCAAATCATGACCGTAGTAGAGACCCAGCATTTAAGAAAGTTCTATTGACATATTCATATTAGATAATTTTAAATTATTATTCAGAACATATTTTAGACTATATAATCTGAATATCTGAATTTTCAAATTCAGATTATATAATACAAAATATTGTTTCAATTATATAATTTGAAAATTGAAAGTCATATTCTTATCATGGAATCTTTTGATAGATTCACAATTTTAAATTATAGGCTTAAATATATATATTTGGTTCCTATTTTTGTTGTTTTTATTCAATTTGGTTTCTATTTTTGTTTTGTATTTAATTAGGTCCTCATTTTCGTTAAATTATGGTCAATTTGGTCATTTTCACTAACGGTGTTTAAATAGTTAACGTTTTTGAACATTATATCCACGTGTCAGCTCCTGTTTTTTCTGATTTTTTTTTGTAATTTTTTTTAAAAAATTTTATTTCAAAAAAATTGTCCACGTGTCAAGTCACAATTGTGCTACGTGTTAATGTTAGTGCCACATGTCAGCATGTGGTAGTATTATTTTTTTCGTTCAATTTATTTCCTATATTCGTTATTTTTATTCAATTTAGTCCCAATTTTTGTTAACATAAATCAATTTTGTCCCTTTCAAATTGACATTAAATTTAATATCTTTTATACAAATTATATTAATAGTTTTTCTAAAATTGACATTTGAATTTATTATTTTTTAAATTCAATTATAAATTATTAAATTTAATTATAAATTGAATAAATTGAATAAATTCTTATATTTAATTGCTAAATAAAATATAATTATTTAAAATATTATAAGATTATAATTATTAATTTTTTTTCTTTCTAATATTTATATTCTAAAATACTTTTAAAATTTATATATAAAATATTTTAAATATTCAAAATATTTTAGAAAAATAAACTAATATTTGTAAAATTAACATTTAAATATAAAATCTTTTAGATTTTAATATCTAAAGTGCAATAAAAATATTAAATATTTTAAATTTAAATGTGAATTTTACAAATGTTAATATATATTTTTAAAATTTTAATAATTATATTTTAATAATATTTAAACAGTTATATTCTATTTAATAAATGAATCTAAGAATTATATTCAATTTATAATTAAATATTATAATTTATAATTGAATTTAAAAAATAACTAATAATAATGTCAATTTTAAAAATTAAATGGTTCTATTTTAACATAATTTGGGACTAAATTATACAAAAATAACGAATATAGGAATTGAATTGAACAAAAATAACGAATATTGACACTAAATTGAACAAAAATAAATAATACAACCATAAATTGACATGTGACATTAGCAGTGACACGTGACACAATTGTGACTTACACGTGGACAATTTTTTTGAAATTAAAAAGATTAAAAAAAATTAAAAAAAAATTAAAAAAATTAAAAAAACCAGGAGCTGATTGTGGCATATACTGTTCAAAAACGTTAACTATTTACACACCGTTAGTCAAAAGGACCAAATTGACCATAATTTGACGAAATTGAGGACCTAATTGAACACAAAACGAAAACAGAGACCAAATTGAATAAAAACAATAAAAATAGGGACCCAATATATATTTAAGCCAAAATTATATATTTGAAGTTGCATGACTTCAAGCAAAAGTTTTTTTGTTAAAACTATGATTTTTGCTATTGTCATAATAAAAATAAAATCGTGAAAAGATATTTATTTTAATAATATATTTATTTCTTTCTGATTTATGATTTTTTATATTTGAAAAAAAACAATTTTTAATATTATTTATTTTGTAATGGCAATTAATAAGAGTCAAAGTAAATTGTATTCAAAAGTTTGACTTTATCTTTCATATCTATAATTTATACAGGACAACTATCTTGGTGGTTTTAGGATCAAAATAAAGAAACGATAGAAACCACTTATTCTGAATTAAAATGGACATGTCACTAATACAACAAAAAAAACGTGGTTTACTAGGAAATTTTTGAAAATCTTTAAAAGCAAAGACTCACAACATTTCAAAATACATTGCAAATATACACTTTCTTTTAATTGTATTTCCTTTTTCAATTAAGTTTGTTTATCAAATTTAAGTTTTGAATTGTTTAGTGGATGAATGATAGATAGATAGATATGATTGATCAATATTTCAAACTAAATAGGTGATTTAATGTTTGAATTTATTTCAAACTAAAGTGACCATTTTATGTAAACTCCATAATACTAACATAAAAATATGTGCACGTCGATTAAAATTATTCTAAAACATCCACAACAGAAAGGAACATGATTCTTTTTGCTGTAAGAATAAAAAGTTCTCAAGTAAATGCAAAAGGATCCATAAACTATATTATGTCATTCAAATACGTCTATATATACTCCTCATTTGTTTGTATGAATGATGATAGTATTCATTTTCTTATTCTATTAGATGACAAGAACCTAATAAAAGTTATTGAAAGTGTAGATTTTGGTTTAACAAATCATGTTGGACAATGATATTTTGATTACTAAATTTTGATAACCTTTTTTTAAATAATTTTAGAATATTGAAAATAAAAAAATAGAAAAATAGAAATCAATTAAAAAATAACACTAAAGTTTAAAAAGAAATTTGTCAGAAAATCATTTTCCTTAATTGATTATGGATAGTATTGTAAACAATCAAAGGTGAATACAAAATGATGTTGAATAGTTAAACCAAGTACAATTTATACCATGACAGGTGCAGAAACATATTGATAGAACTTGTATCAGAACAGTGAAAAATAAACAAAAACTGGTTCTTATTGAATGAAACTAGGGAGAAAGCTCCGAGGAACCAATACACTGCTCCACATATTTCAAATTCCTCTTCTTCCTAAACTAACCTTACTAATGGGTCTATACTACCAACTGAAACATCAATAAATTAATCACCAAACTAAAACTAAGTAGAAGAAGATAAGAGGATAATGAATAAATAGGAATTACCATGTGTCTGCAGACACAGCTATTTGTCATGGTTTCGACAAAGAAACTACACATTTTCCACCTGATTTATGTTGATCACCACCCATGCCATATATCTCCAACAGTTCATACTTGGCACTGTTGTCCCACATAACCTGTTTCATTACATGGATCTTGTACTCACCCATCTCTTTCTTCTCAAACCTAGCGAAAGTAGTTTGAAAAGATCGGTTTCTATCATTTTCGTTACTGTTCAGAGGAGGTTGAGTCTCGGCCTTCAGCACAAGAGGATAAACCTCTTCATCTTCATCACCGTTTTCGGTTACTCCCTCTTCTTCTAACGTCGAGATCTCAGTGCCAGCTCCAAAAGCCTGTCTAAAATTCTGATTAAGACCTTCCCAAAAAAACATTGAAATCTGTCTAACCCATCTCGTCTTTGATGCTATCAGCTTACCATCTGAAGCTTCCTTCGCATAAAACATCAGGGTAATGCTGTTTCATCACACGTAAACAAAACAAACACACACATCAAACAACACCTATCTCATCAAGAACATTCGTGCAAAAATAATCAAGACTGATATCTATTAACATCTTTCAATCCATACCACAACCTTAAAAGTGTGTTTTTGGTTCTTTTTCTTTACATGGTACTCAAATTTATCATTTTTTTTTTCCTGAAAATGATTGATCTTGAAATCATATCTTGATTATGGATCATACCAGATACGCACAAAAATGATGAAAATGTATCAGAACGTCGAATTCTTTAACCAAGATATATTAATTTGGATGCAATCATGGACGTAAATCTGAAAAGACTAACAACAACAACACATGAGACTTCAGATTCATTCATTACCTGACGTGGCATGGAAAGAAAGATGAAAACATGGAAGATTTTGCAGCACAAGATTTGAATGTAGGGTAAGTAAAAAAAGAGAAATTGGGTTGAAGGAATGAAGTGGGGGGAGGCATTACGTACCATCCAGGAGCGGTGGCATCAAGGATGAAAGTGAGAAAAAAACGGTGAGGGTTGGTCACATCAGGTTCCACGCAAAGACTCTCCTTCCGAATATTAATGGCATCATTCTTGACGGTGACAGTTTTGGCGCGGTAAACGTAAGGTGGTGGTGGTGGAGAGGATCCAGGGTGGCGATAATGACGGCGAGTTTCAACGTAGTTGTTTTCGTCTTTCCCTTGTTGGTGGCGCCGCCTCATTCTCCGGCTTCCGATATTCCCCATTTTGGTTGGTTCTCTGTTACCACCTCTCTTCTTCTTCTTCTTCTTCGTGCTTTGAACTATCGAAATTCGTGGCCAAATTATAGTGCTACTATACAACTGTGTCACGCGTTGGTAAGGGAACATAACTAAAGAAGAGGAAGAGCGAGAAATTACAAAAGGAAAAATATGTTACGCACATGTTTTTTATTTTTTTATTTTTTTTATCACGCACAGTATATATAACCTATAAAATACACCTTTTTGTGTTGTGTCTATCAATCATTTTTCATTATAAAGAGTAATCATATTTATAATTACTCATTTAATCACTTATTATATAATTTTTATTCTCTTATCTCGTACTTGAGAAATTCCAATGAATTAGCGAATAAATAGTTAACGTTGGAAGTTGACGTGTTCTTTTAAGTAGTATTTATTTACCATGGATGGTGGAGCTATATATTACGTCATTCTCCATAATAGTTTTTATTCCAAAGAATTGGGCTTTTTATTTTTGGGCCAACCCCAGTTATTACAAAATAGTCCATAAGCAAAAGGAGGATTGTGGAGGAAGTAATAAAAAAAAAAACAGAAAAAAGAAGAGGGAGAGAATCTCATTCCCTTCCAATATGCAAAATTGTTGTATCACTATTGTTGCACGAAAAATAATAGTTATTTATTCACTACTTCACTGGATAGACAAGTGCAAGAACTTGATAAACAATAATGTTATTAAGAATTAACGAGTGGATCTCAATTCATTAAGACAGTTATAAAAAAAAATCAACAGCTGAAGGATTTTGTCTTAATTTATTCGAGAGAATAGTAATTGAAATTAAAAAGAAACAATAATATTATAGAAGAAAAAACATTGATTTGAGTGTTTAGATAAATGTTTCCAATACATATTTTCTAACAATTCACATTCAATAACATAGATCATGCACTTAGTTGTTTCAAGTGACTCCAAATCTGACACATGGAAGTTGAAACGTTGATTCAAACATGCACTAATTTTTAATTCTCACATGATTAATAAAGTGTGTTTGGAAACAAGTTCACACATAAAATCACATCAAATACAAAAAAGAAAAAATTGTATTCAAGTAATTATGGAGATACACCATTTCGATAGGTATTTTCAATCAAGTTGGAGATCATATATTTTAAAATAATCATAACAAAATTCTGATATCAAATCGAGAGTAATTAAATCATTTAAAAAACGAATTTCAACAATTGAAAAAAATAAACGATTTATTAAAAATTAAGAATTTGGTCTATGAAGGAGGTTCCATTCTAATTAATATGAATTTAGAAGGAAGAAACAATAAGAATATTAAAAGAGAGATCGAGACGTGAACATATAAATAAGGACAATAACATTCTGATTTGTTATCTTGACTAGAACATGAATGATTTCTTATTTTGATAATCTGAACATTAAAGAACTGCATTTAAGTGTTTGACCTAATATTTATCCAATTTCATCTAAAGATTCCTAATGTGGTTCTTGGCTCAATTCTTTTTTTAACTTTGTCTATTGGATTTGCTAGTTTATTTAAAGCTTGGCATACAAAAACTTCTTGATTCATTACAATCCTTAATTTGCATTTTTTTAAAACCTAAAATAGAATCAAATAAGCAAAATAACAGTTAAATCTAACAAAACCAAAACAGGTAATCTCTTTAATACATGTCCCGTTAAAATAAAAGGAATTGGATTATGATATATGGACTAAGTTGCATCGTCATTTTATAGAACAGGATTCCAAATCACTTACTTGAAACAGTGAGCAATTTATTCACAAACTTTGAGTGGAGGGAAATTTTAGTTCTTTACAGTAAAAGTGAGCAGATTCCATTCTCAAATAATAATAATAACTAAAATGAATCCCATTCTCTAACTCACTGCTCTCTTACAGTGTGAATGAAAATAAAGATAAAGAATGAGAGTTACACTTCCAGAACATCTCATTACAGTAAAAGAAAAGTATGACAAAATTTAAAATGAGCGTGTAATATGCATGTGCAACTATGATTAATCAATAAATAAAGTGTTTGATGATAATTCACATAATCACGTAGTTGGTTGGCGGGGAAAGAGGTCAAACCATGTATTCATTCATATCTCAACATCAAATTGATGATGAAGAGTGTACACGATGTACTAAGGACTGTGAAGCATTAAATAATGACGCTGTGGACAAAGGGATGAAATAGAGTAATGAAGCATGGTCCCAATTAATCTTGCAAGGCTTGAGAAGACAAATCATTTTAACGTCACATTGTTGATTAAGTTCATACCACATAAATGGGAAGAAGAAAACTAGACCTTAATTCAGGAAGTACAGCTGGAGGGATAAACAAGGAGCAGGAACAGATTATAGACATGAGGGGACCTCGTTTTCATGTTACACAAAAAGGTAGCACCAAGAAAATGATATCAAAATAGCTGGTAACCTTGTTTTCACCTATGCTTCAAATGCAACATTCAAATTTTGAGCCAAATGGTGAGAAAAATACTAGCAGCGGTCTCTCTCATTTCACCTTTTCTGAACACCTTGGCTACAGCCTACAGTCCCAGAGAAACTAAACTCATAAAACTCTGGTCAGACAAAACAAATTTCCCCTACAACACACTAGATTTCTCTAGTCATCAACGACGGGCACGGATTGTGACAAACATACTATATATATATACAACATGATTGAAGCAACAAGCAATGAACATTAAACAATGAAAATCTTTCATTTATTGGTTTACATATTTGGCTAAAAAAGATAACAGAACATATCTATGTAAGCCTACTCAGTAATCTGAAAAGCAATTTAGAATTATGGACCAGGAATGTGAGAAATACATCCAAATAAACCGTGTTAAAAGAAAGAAACCAAATTTGGAAAGCTATCCCTGCAACAATTAACTCAGTAAATGAGGTGATTGAACATGGAGGCACCCTTCAAGGCTAAGTCAGATTGTGGATACCAGCATCCTCTGTTGAGTCAATCTAAAATTATCTCAACAACCCATAACAGCACAATTATACACGAAAACCCCGACGTTTTCCTTCACACCAAGTACCTGCCAATCTATGGTGCCATTCCTGACCCCTGACTTAGGACACCATGAACTCAGCACAATTGCTTCACCTTCTGGACCCCTTTGTCCACCCACAACCAAAAGTTGCTCTCCACAGGCCTTGAAAGCTAACCCCCAACCATTAGATGAATCTGCCCGGACCGGAAGCCTCCCCAACTCATTCCATGTGTTCTTTTCCTTGTCATATTTCTTCACCATGTTAGTTACATGCTCAACTGCGTATAACTGATTATCCACAACTGCCACAAGTGGCGGTGCCTGAACACCCTCGTTAACATATGGATACATACCCTCTATTTTCCGCCAATTCCTTGTCTTAAGGTCATATTCCTCTCCACAAGTTAATGAAACGGTTATACTCGACATTCCACCAATCACGTAGAATTTGCCATCCATAAAAAAACCAGAACACAATCTACGTGGAGTGTGCATGCTCGGTAGAAGTTCCCACATACCTGATGAAGAGTCATACAACTCAGCTGATTTTAGAACATTTCCATACTTATCACTTCCTCCAGCAATAATAGCAATTGAACCAAGACTACTAGATCCAAACAAACACCGAGGTTGGTTCATCCCCTGGCACTTCACCCAGCCACGGCAAACCATGCTATACTTCCAAATGGCAAACTCCATCATTTCCCGACCAAAGACTAACAGTTCGCAGCCCACGGCCAAGGACTCCTTGTCCGCATGGTTAAAGCACTCATCACAAGGTATCTTAGGTAATGACATCCACTTGTTTACTTTGGGGTCAAATGCCACCCACCCTCTCGGATCACAAACCATATACACCAAATGTTCCACAGCCTTCAATTGTTTCCTCAACCCATATAGATACCCACTATTGATCAATTTATTGAACCTTTTATTAATACACGATAGTGAGGTGTAATCGGATCCACTAACCCAGGCAAGACAATTCAAGGCAACATCATCAATTAGACCAGGGAGAAGCGAATCATTTGGTCCAGGTCCAGAAAAACCATCATTCACTCCTTCCCCCCTATCCATTTCCAAAAAGTTACTCACTTTCTCTCCATCCTCCTCCGCCTGCAAAGAACAACCCAAACGTAATTTCTTTGTCATGACAAGGAATCCTCAGCACACCCCAACACAACCATAGCAGATGGAAAATCAACCATGAAAGGCAGAAGAAGCAAAAACCATTATTACTATTATTATCCCCACAATCCCTTCAATTCATCCGCCGCTTTACCCACAAAAAAAAAAACAAACTCATCACACAATCTACATGCACCAATCTTTAATCACTCCGCCTACTCCGTAATTGCCTTACAGTAAAAAACAAACCACCCCTCTTGAAACGAAGAAAAAAAAAGCACAACTCTGGCGAAAACAGAGAGAGAAAAACGCGAGGGCAATACCGAATGAATCACGCGAGGATTCGAAATTGAACGCCCCCCAGCAAATTCTCCTGCCTGATTCCAAGCTAGGGAGAGAGAAGCATCTGCAAAATTCAGGAGAATAGTAAATGAAGCAAGCTTGTGCGAAACGGTAAGGGCATGGTGAAAAAATGAAAATTGAGGAAAAGGGTGTGGTCTGATCCAATTGAAGTAGCGGGAGCCAGATTCGGATCCAAATAAAAAGATTAATTTAGAAAAAAAGAAAATGAATGATTTTGTGAAACGGGGAAGAGAGGAAATAGAAATGTGGAAGAAGGGTACCTTAGGATCTCAGAAATGGAGGAATTGGTGTGTGGGGCGTGAAGGCATGGTGTTGCCGGAAAGAGAAGAGAAGAGAAGAGAAGAAGAAGAAGAAAAAAAAAAAAAAAAAAAAAAAGAGTGAAACAGAAAGTGGGCTTTGGCTTAGATAACTTGCAACTTTGGACACGGAATGGAATGAGTGAGGTACTATGTGCGAGTTACCAGCTATACCTTATAAACAAACAAATAAATATAATAACTCTAACACAACACATTTTTTCTTCTTTCCTTTTTTAACCCCACCTCTTCCTGTATTTCCACTTTCTCCTTCTTTTATTCTTATTATTATTTTTTATTCCTTTTTTTTTTCGCAGTAATAACAATAAATAGTGCAATTATATATGATATATAATTAACACAATGCTCGTATAGATAATAAAAAAAATTATATAATTAATATATATTCAATATATGTCACTAATACTGTACCTTAACTATTATGCATTGGGTGCGTTTAAAGGACACGTAATAATAATATTGATTGTATATATTGTATTTAATGTATCCCCTTAATATATGATGTATATTATATACTACAATTAATAAATAAACTTATGTTATTGATATATTATAAGACAAAAAGCAAATAATATTATTTTGTGTTTATTAAAGATAATATAGTATTTTAGATATAAATATATTTTAAAATTTTAAAATAAACAAACATTTAGTTACGAAATAGTTAACATATAATAAGTGAATTTATATTATAAATGTATATTATTCATAATTATTTTAATTAATAAAATATAGTATTATATTATTGGCATATTTTATATTTATATTTTAACTAATAATGATTTAAACATTTAAAAATATCACTTAAGTAAAACTATTTTGTTCTAGTGACTTATTAAAAAAATGTTACAACAACATCTTCATATATATTGTGTAATATTATTTTGAGTGAGAGTTTATCTAATTTGAGTGTCTTATCAACGTTTGAGCGATGGATTAATTAAAACACAATTTAATCTTAGATTTCTATAAAATATATTTTTTTAGAAAATATTTGGTTGTAAAATTTCAAGAAACAAAACTCTCTGAAAGTCCTTAAAACACAATAAATTGATGAGTTTCCTATGAAAGAGGATAATCACAATTTTTCATTTGCTTAGGTTTTTTCTTTTCCTAACCTGACCAAGGAAAACTATTATTCAAGTATCCAACACGATTCCAAATTTTTATTAGTTTTTTTTAAGTTTTTTTTTTTTGAGAATTAAAAATACACCGATGTTACTAACTTAATTTTTTAAAATATATTTTAAAAAAAATCAAAATTAGCGTCTATCGATATACTTTAAAAAACAATCCAGAAAAATTCAAAGAAAATCTAAATTCCAACTAGTCAATAATGTGATAACCTTCTTCATTTAAGGTTGAAGTCCTGGTTTAATCATTCTTTAAGCAACAACTCAGTATTCAAGTGAGACGTATAAAAACAATAGTTTATGTATAAAACTAAAAAACTAAATTTAACCAAACTAGTCATTTTAACAAGTTTAAAACTCAACTTTGATTCAAGAAAAACACATTTTATTTAAAAATAAACAAAAAATATTTAGTTTGATGATTCCAAATCATTTCCAAATTAAAAAAACAATCCAAACATCAACACTCATCAAATTAAATTTCAATACAAAAATTATAAATGTAGTATCAATAACTATTATACTCAAAATAATTTAAAATAATTCTTTATATGAAAAATTGTTTGTAATAGTACTTGTTTGAGTGGTCTTAAATTCACCCGTTATATAAGATTTTGTGTTTCTACTTAGAACATTAAAGTATTCAAATCACAAAGAAAACTTGTTAATTTAATTAATCATAATAAATAAATATGTTTCGTTTCATATTTTAAAATTATTCTTGTCATTAATATTATTCTTTCTCTTTTAATAGCTTGACAATACAACTTTTAATAGTACATAATAAAAACTAAGTCCACCTATGGTTATTTTGAAATGATTTTTATCTTAGCTCAATCAAAATATTTCAACTTTCCATTGACTAGAGTATTTTTAATTTAATTAGAATACATTTGGTTTAATCTTGAATAATTATAATTTAATCTTCATTAAAGCTATATGAGTTTGTCTTTACTAATAAGGAAGCCAACTTTGTTCACAAACTCAACATCAACTAAGACTTTTCTTTACTATTTAGTCAATATATCTTTTCAATAATTGGATTAATCTAACATGATTTATCTCTCGATCTCTCAATCTATATAATTCATGTCAAAACATATATATGAACAAAAATAAATATATAGTTATTAAAATTTAAAACCGATGAAACAACTTTAATCCACACAACATTAAGAAGTGTAATTGCAATGTACTATTCAATCTATTTATACAAGCCACTCCTAATCATCATTCAATACATTAACCTTATTAATAAAAAAATTGAATAGCAATTAGGTTAACGTATTTTGACCAGTTTTGAAGCGATAGGGTTTTGAAGTGAGCGAAACTTGACGAGGTCAAACAGTTGAAGTTGTTGGGTGAAAGTAATGGGTTGGGTTCAATTTTCAAAGGCTGTGTCGTTCATCAATAACATCAAAATTTTTGGTCAGCGTTCCAAGTGCTTCAATTCTTGGATTTCTGTTAATATGAAAAAAAAATATTTTTAAATACCATGTTGAATAAACTTAGGATCCAAGATATTAAGAATTTTGATGATTGAAACAATGGATGAGGCGTGTTAAAGAAAGGTACAGGTGCAAAAGATAATAACGTAAATGATTTGAATTTTGAAATAAAAGAGTGAACTTTGGTTTGGCACGGTACTTTGGATTTTGGGAGTAGAAAGCGATGAATAACATCGACAAGTAGTGTAACACATGGGATTGATGTTAAAAAAAAAAGAAAACACTTATTTGATAATTAATATAATATTGGAATGCGACATCATGCGAAAAAAGATTAAGATTGAAGATTGGAAATTGGAAATTGGCACCAAAGTTTTGACTAGTCGATACCTATGTCAGTTTGAGTCTCCATTGCTTTGCAAGCCCCAAATGTGTACCCAAAAAGTCATTCCCCAAACCTCATTTTCTTTTCGAAAAATGGAAAAACAACATACGTTTGTGTCTGCGTGAAATGAATCCCAACTTGCCACGTTTTTTCATAAACTTTGATAGCAATTGCCTACCCGAGGCCACTTTATACATATATACTTTATATTTTCGAATTTTCTAACATTATATTATATTATTATTTTTGTTTTCATATTTGTATGTGTTGGGTTTCTAAGGAGGGGATTTCACTACGGAGAACAAACATCAATGAGACATGAGTCCAACCATATAAGGTACTGAAACCATTCTCAACCAAAAACCTTAAGACAATGAGTTTATGAGTCATTATTCTTATATAATGTTCTACTTTCTTAATTTTTGTCAATGTGAGACTTAAACTCATCACTTAGATTTTTAATATGGTATTAAAATAGATGTATATGTAATCTATTATGCTTAAATATCTTATTGATAGGTATGTAATATATACATTACTTTTTATTTTAGTTTTTGTGTAATACTTTTATTTTATAGTACCTAAGAAATGTAATTTTATATTATTTTATTTTTCGGGTAATCTCATGGTGGAAGAAAAGGCAAATCTAGCAACATATCGAACAAGTATTTTTAAATAGCTATTACGTTAGGAACAATATTTTTCTCGATGACATGAAATATTGTTCAACATTAGCATGGGAGAGTTTTAGGAATAAAAGATATTGTAGAATCTATTTCACTTGTCATATGTAGAACCAAAATATTAAGAATACTAATAATAAAAATATTTAAACCATTTTAGAGACATGAGAATAAAAGTATTAATAAAATTTTGACAAACTTATCCAATTAAAGAGAGCAGGCGTGATGTTTCAGATTTTGTGTTGGTATGTCATGCCTTCAATAATAATAATAATTATTATTATTAAAAATGTAAATGATTATTTGGAAAAGAGAAAACAATCGTGCTTAAAAGAAATAATCTGAAAATTTGTAGGCAAAAAAATAGTCTGTCTTTTGTAATTTGTGGAATATTTATAAAAGAATCAATTTTTTTTTGTTAAATATGTTTTGGTCATTTAATTTTTAGTAAATTTTGAAATTAGTCTATTTTGAAACTTTAGATCAATTTAATCATTTATTTTTCAAAATATGTGAATTTAGTCATTTTAATCAAATTCTGCTAAGTTTATTTGATGTTTTGTACGTATTTCAGGATTGTATTTGAGTTCTTTATACAATTTGACACATTTTCGCTTTAATATTAATTCAAATACTATTATGAAACGTACTTGAACTGTCAAATAAACTTAATAAAATCTGATTAAAAAAGGACTAAATCCACATATTTTGAAAGATGAAGAATTAAATTAATCCAAAATTTCAAAATGAACTAATTCCAAAATTGACTGAAAGTTAAGGGACCAAAAATATATTTAACATTTTTTTTCAAGTAGATCTGTCAAATATTATTCTATTTACGAATAATATATATATATATATATATATATATATATAATATTGAAAATAAATTATATAACTACAGATTCATGTTTAATTTACATAAACTTATACATAAATTACTAAAAATTATTCCTATAATAATTATTTATAATTTTCATCTAGATACTTATTTCAAATTTAAATCATGGAAGAAAGGGTTACTTAAGCATTATAAGCATTGAGTGGGGTATACCTTTTAAAAAACAAGTCAAGATACAAGGTATGGATGATCGATGAATGCGTGTTTGGATGTGGATGGAATTGAAATTTTAATTTTGGATGAAATTAAATTTACAAAAATAATTTTAGATAAAATCAAATTTGAAATTATATAATTAATATTTGAGAGTTTCTATTTTAGAAAAAAATTTCGTAAATCTTAATATAAAACAAAAGATTTATTTTACATAATTGATTTTTAAGGTGAAACGAAGTATATAAAAAATTGAAACTATGTTAACTGATAATTCAATATAATTATAATTATAACTCATTCAAGACACCTATGAAGTAGATATGTTAAAAACTCAAGATTTATGAATAGCAACTTTGAATTTGTAATTTTATTTATAAGTTTTTAATGAGAAGGATCTACGGAGTACTAAATTAAATATAATCTATTAATTGTTTTTTTTTTTTTTCATGATCTATTGACATTTTTTGTTATTCTATACTGACGTACTTGACACTAATTTTTTTTATATAATTTTATTTATAAGTTTATAACGTGGGCCCACAACATGATAAGAAAGTATTAAGCACTTCCCATTATCATTTTTCATTAGACGACGTCGTGGAAAGATTAATTAATAAATGTGATATCTGCATAAATAACACACCATAATGTTGATTTCCAAATTTAAGAAGATTTTCTCCTATAAAAATAGGAATTCCTATGTTATTATATAATTGGTATTATTTTAATACCAATATCAATAGAGAGGATGGACTAATATTCATTATTATTATTATAACAATTAAGTTTAACCAAATATATGAATACTTTTCAGTAACTTCACTTCTAGTTGAATAATGATATTTTATCACACGATACATTTGTGTATTTGATTTAATATTTAATTAGAGTTTGAATATCTCATTCAACTACTGAATCTAATACTTACACACATTTTAATATATGTCCTCAATAATCTTTCACACATATCACATGCGCACCATATAATCAATCACACCCAATACAAGTGATCATCAAATTATACTTGTTAGTTTACAATTTGTAATCACTAAAACACATCATATCTCAAATAATATATTTAAACCTTTTCATTCACTTATATACACATATACATACTATTTATCAACTTAAAAGCATATCAATATCATAATATAAAATCATTTAAGCAAAATTCGTGCAGACAAAAAAAGTTGCTCTATACATTATTCTTTTTAGAATGAGATAACCATTTTTTACACGATAAAAATTTACTCGAGTGAGAAAGACATAAGAGAAAATGATATATTCTTTTGTCTTCTTTTTCGAGATAAAATATATAAGAAAAAAAAACTTGTTTCAAGAGGATGTCATGTAACTGAAGTCATCATTATAAATTGCAAAAAATTTAATTCTCATGAATAGGATAATCATAAGTAAATTTCACAACAAATATTAAATAGAAATCCTTTAATAGATACTCATGAGTAATGAGTATGGATATATGATTATATATTGGTAATAGGATGAATACAAGTATCATGATATTCAATTATGAATTCGTTACATGGTAATAATTTTTAGTGCATTTTATTTAAGATTCTCTTAAAAATAAAGTTAGTAGTTAGAAAAATATTAACCATTGAATAATATTTTAAAACAAATTTTAAATATTTATACATTTTTATTTAGACCTATCAATTTGAAGTTATTTTAAAAAATATGAATTTTTATAAATTTGTATTTTAGTAGAACTCATATTTATTTTTAGAAAAGATTAATTTTATTTATATTAATATTTGATTGTAAAATTTTATCTTAATTTTACTTTAAAATTATTATTATTTTATCTAAGTCTTATTTTAAATAATTTTATTTAAATTATAAAAATAAAAATAACATTTATGGTTATTCATGAATATTCCCAAATATAAGAAAATCTGTGAATATTTTTTACATATACAATAAATAACAAGATGAATAATAAAATAGTTATTTTATACAAGACTATCTTTAATAACAATAAAAAAAAATAAAAGTGATAAATTTTGTAAATAAATAATTCTAATCGGATCTCAAATACCTCATATAACATTATCAAATATTAATTAGACACTAGTAAAATTTAACTTAATTTGAATTAATTTTTATTTACTATAATGTTTTATCTCATCAGATCCAAACTTAAACTTAAAAAAAGAAAATTAGGTTGGAATGAATTATTTAATGTATGGAGATCATATTTGTGTTCTTTCTTAACAGTATTTGTATAACTTACGATCAGTTTTTATTTTTCCCTCTACTTTCTATACCACCAAAACTGTTTTTTATTTCATTTTCCTTCACAAAGTAACATAAAAACCATAAACCTTCTATTTATTCAATTTCATTCCTTTTTCCTTCATTATTTTATTATATCTTTATTAAAAACCAAATAAAAGTGTATACATAATCTTTTTTTTCTGCACAGGAAATATATTATTCTGTGTTATCACATGCATAATTTTATTTTCACTTTTCTTCATGATATACCACATAATGTATTTATATGATTAGATACATATAATAGTTTTGTGAAGCATGAAAAAATATGAAGGGAGGAATCGGTAAAAGCAAGAGGAACATGAGAAGGTGGAAGAGAATCTAATACGTTTTCTTTATTCAAATAGAGTAGAGAATGTGAATGAAAAAAAATAAAATAAAATTATATATACACTAATAAACAAAGAGTCAGGATTATGTTAGAAATGAGCTTTAAGCTTAACTCAATATCATAAAATCTTGTACCTATTTATATATATTATGAATTAACTTTATCTCTAGTCGATGTGAGACTTCTAACACACTTTCTAATTAGTGGTCCAATATCGGGTAGAATAAAATGTCAAAAAAAAATCGTTAAGATAAACTTTAATTTTTGTGTAAACAATGACTTTGATACTATGTTAGAAATGAACTTTAAGTCTAACTTAATCCCACAAAACCGGTTTGTAAAATAAGAATTGCATCCACTTATATATTGTATATTGTGAATTGACCTTATCTGTAATTGATGTAACATTTTCAACAGTACCATTTGTCAAAGTTTGAAAAGGCTCTCGTTGCTTTTTGACAATTCATTGTGAAAATGAAAAAAATAAAAAGAAAAAGAAAAGTGATAAATGTGCAATAAAAGTTTAAAAATGTAGAATATCTGATATTTTAAAGGACAAGTTAAGATTTTATTGATTAATGGAATACATAGCAACATAGTTGAGCCACGATAGCGATACAACAACTGACATAATTATTTTTAGGAAAAGATGTTCACTCTGTCTCTCATGTCGGATCTCTAACTTTCTGCAAATACTATCTCTAAACACTAATCAATTTAATTAATCTTACCATTATTATTATTTTTTTTTTACTTTTTTACTTTTTTACTTTTCCAGTTTTAAACTATGTATCCAAATTTTAGTTCTATATCAAACAGGACATTTAAAAATGCTAATTTGTTGGATTTGTTTTTCATATTAAATATGAAAATCCAATATTTAATAAAGAGATGAGATAAAAATGATTATGTAAATGCAAGTAATAACTCCATTTTGTAATATCTATAGGATTCTACTTTTTTTGTGGATACATTATTTTTTACAAATTTATTCTTTCAGTAATGTTATTTTAAAAAATATTATATTTTTAGTTTTATTCTTTAAATAATCGTTAATTTAAATTTAATTATTTTTAAAATTAAAATTATTATTTATTTAAATTCAATTATTTTAAATTAAATTAATTATCTACAATAAAAGAGCAGGACACACATGCATGTGTTAGTGTTTTTACCAGTAATTATGAGGATGAATTAAATGAAAATTTATTTTTTAACAATAAATTATTTTAATAAATTCTGAATAGAGTTTACTAAAATAGTTTGTGGTTAAAGATTTTTCTAATGACTAACTAAATCAGTACACTTTTAAGCCTCCAAATGCACTATATGTTTTTTATATTTTATTTTCAGTGGATGATGTTGTCAATACATTTAATTCATTTGCTGTTTGGTTGATGCCCAGTAAGTTGTAAACAAGATTTAAAAAGTGTAAATGTGTTTGATATTTTATAAATAATGAATGAGAAATCTATTATTATTTTTTATATATAGATTACCACATGTAGTTTATTTTGATCGTTTGTTCAGTACCTCCAATTGTTAAAATTAAATCAACAAATTACCAATTTATTTTTTTTATTTAGTTTAGAACCGATCTACTATATTTTAATTCATCTTATTGGTTGAGAGTCTTTATTTTTTATTTTTAAATGGAATACAAATTCAAAACTCTAAGATAGAAGGGAGATATAATTAAATGTTATAAAATAAGACACTAATTTGGATATGAATTAAAATTATGAGTCATTATTATTGGACTAAACTTGGATACAATTTCAAGGTGCTTTTGGTATTGTTTTACTTAGATAAAAATTTAAATAACACTAAAAACACTTAAAAAAAACATATTATTTTTGTCCATTTTTATATCGATGCCATATTATTTTTTCAAAAAAGTCAGTTCCTAAAAAAAAAAATCTTTTAGATGCATTAAGTTAAGTGATTGAAAAGTCTCAAGGGATTGCGTGATTAACATAAATACCAAACAATGTGGTTAAGTACCTTGTACGAGAGATAAACTATTTTAATTAGGAAAGAAAGTGAAATGAATTTTCAGGTTGTATGAGGAAAAGATATTAAATGAAAGAAAAAATTTAATTTAATTTATTAGATTTTATAAAAAGTAAAAGAAAAGAAATTAGTACATAACATAACATTTTTAATAAAAATATGTAAAAATAATGATATTTTACTCCTTTATAGTAAAAAGCAATTCTCTCTCACTTTCTTTTTCTGATTTTGAACAGACTGCAAACAAATATGAGTCTCACCTTTATTTTTTCTTTTTAATCATTTAAGCTTCCTTGCAGATGATTCAAACACCAGAAAAACTATAAATACTACCACTTTCATCTTCTGTCTTTTTTTCCTCATTCATCCATTCAAAACAAACCCTAAAGTCAAAAGTATCACTACTAAAAATTCTCATAAAATTCTCATATTACATGAGAATTCTTTTGTGATTTGTTAAAAATATTTACAAGAAAAAGATTCTTTTCTACTATTTTTTCTAAGAATTTTAATTGACAGATAATTCTTTTGTGAATAATTGTTTCTTACAAAATTATAAAATTCGCAAGTATTTTTTACAAAATTTATTGCGAAAAATGTTTTATACAAAATATTTTACAAAAAATTCGCAACAATTTATTTTTCATAACAAAATTTATAAGTATTTTTTACAAAAAAATATTCAAAACAAAATTAGTAGGAAATATGAAATTTTTTTAGATACTTTAATATCATTTGTTTTATTAATCGTAAGTCATAAAAAAAGTATTTATTTATGAATTAAATATGTTTTTGATCGATATAAAATATTGATAGTCTTTAAACTTTAAAAATAAATAAATATAATTCATTTTTTTAATAACGTTAAGTCTTTATTATATGTTCAACGTTGTTTTAAATTGACATGTAAGTTTAAGTTGTTGAGGTGTCAAATGTTAAAAATAACTCAAAAGTCAATTCGAAAGAAATATCATTTAACATGTCATAAAATAAAATTTTTATTAACAAATATTAGTCGTTAGTTTTTTATAAATGAATCCTCACTTCTAAATTAATCTTATTTTTCTAAATTATTAGTGATGGATCAAACCCACGACCTTTTCTCTTTTCTTTCTATCTAACAACTAAATAACACCCTTTGAATAAACTAGGTTTGATACTTGGACAGAAGAAGGTTTTATTTTAGATTTGTAGAAAGCTAAACGAAAGCATATATTATAGTGACAGAGAGACATGCATGGTAGTAGAAAAATGATCCATAAGGTTAGATGGTAGTAGCGTGCGTGAAATACTTAGTTACTAATACCTTCTTAAAAACAAAAAACCTTATCACTTGTTGTTCTAATCTAATCAGAACATTACAGACCACATGTTTGATATCCCCTTCATTTTGTTCAACTTTCGTTTTCATGTCAACATCATTCCACCATCCAACAACTTTATTCTTTCCAATTAACAAATTCGAAAACTCACTATTCTTCCTCTGCACCAATCTTCACTCATTATGTCACGTCAGTTCAAGAAGAACACAAACTGTAACTGCTGTAACTGTAACTGTAACTGTAACTGCTGTAATAACACATTGTACTTCCACCTGTCGTATTGCTAAACATTTTTTTACTGATAAGAAAATATTTTATTGTTCATATACTTTTTCTGTCGTCCAAATAAATCCTGAGATTGGAGGATTATTCAATCAGAATCCAGAACTTTAATTTAGAGTTAATGTGTGTTTGTCAAAACTGGATTATACTTTTCGTGTTTCACATTAAATTCACGTTCAGCATGTTTCAAAGTTGATTTAACAGGGTCTTGGTCAATGATAACGTTTATCCATATGCACATACAAATCTTACATTACAGATTACTGTTCTTTGGACAAGAAGCTTTTCACATAAACTTTTAAAATTGTGTTTGATAGATATAATTTATTAGATTTACTAAAATTAAAATTATGATGTATTTGAATGCAGAGAATGTTGATTCGGCTGACAGAAGTCTTATCAATCAGTCTCAGGTTGACGTGGTTCGTTCTCTTTTTTTATTCATCTACTTTTACCTTATCCCAACAACATCAATGATCATATACATTTATTTTTTTAGTTATTCTCAACGGCTCTTGTTTAATCCATTCTTTCAATTCTTCTATTCGTTGCACCTTCTAAATAGTTGTGTATGTACTGTTATGAAGGTTAAAGTATAGAGTAGAGAGGTGTTGATATTTGGTGAAGGAAGGTTTGAAAGTGAGGAAAAATGGAGGTTTGGATAGTGTTGAAACGATAGCATGCATCGGGTGAGGCAAGGGTGAGTGAGAGAGACGTAGAGAATGGGAGTTGCAGTTATGGTTGAAGATGTTTAAATTGGAAGTCAAATGGTAAAAACCCTAAATATAAAAAAAATGGGTCTACTCTTGTTTGTTTGCGTGGATGAAGAAGACTTTTGTTCAAGAGTACCACGCGTTTACGACAACCAGAACCGAACTTATGCAACGAATAACAACTTTATCCCATTACAATAATACCTTTTAAGTTGGAACTTCTCACTTCTCATCCAAAAGCAGATTAAAAGTAAATACAATACAGTTTGGCAATAATCCACTGTCAGAAAAAGACCTTAGGATAAATTTGACAATCAAAGCCTAAATTCAAGCTTAGCGTGGATCGTTGAACAATCAAATTCTTTGAATATTAAACCAAACCATGTAAGCAAAACACTCCAAGGAATGTAATATATGTATTATATATGAATAGAATATGAACTGAGCACAATTCGGCACGTGTTTGAGAAAAAAAAAAAAAACTCATTCTATGCGAAAGAGCCGTGTACAAGACCTCTATGTCCGCAGACACCAAATGCATCTTTTCATAACACAAAAATAAACATGATTTAGTTGGCTACTTATCGTCGACAACATGAGCTGTATTTGCTTAAATTCCAAGGGTCGATCCTTTGGAGATTTCCTTTAATCATAACATCGATAAACTAATGGGCCTTTTCAGACTGTACATAAGAAACCCAACTTAAAATCATTGTGGATCAAGCAAGGGTATATTGCTTTCATCAAAATCTGCAGCCATCAGGCTCTTGCGTTTGCACCAACATAAGTACCCAGGGAGTGGGCCATCATTTCCAATAACCCAGACATGCTCGGCAACATCGCCCAATGTCATCCTTTTTTCTGGGTCTGCATAAGTTGGGAACAATATAAAATGAATAAAAATTAGGATGATGATAAAATTACGTCACCGAAAATGATATATACAGTTAAGCCTGTGAAACTTGAATGCTGCGTACCTTTGCACAGTAATCCTTCTATTAAGTTCTTTAACTGGGGATTAATGTCATCTGGCAGAACTAAAGGATCATTGACTATCTGTACAAGGAAGAAAACAGCAAGCTCAGATTTCTGTGATAGGATACAAACCCGTAACATGAATTCTACGTGATAATATCTGAGGTTAAGTTAATATATGTCATACTTTGTCATATGTATCTTGAAGTGTATCTCCAAGAAATGGGTATTCACCCAATATCATACAGTACAAAGTAACTCCTACGGCCCAAGTGTCAGAAGCTTTACCATGATAAGTAAGACCTAAATAATATCAACAAAACTGCAGTTAGAACATGTACTTTTCATATAGTCCATGGAGAAGGGTCTTGCAAGCTTGAAAGCAAACCTCTAACCTAAACAACATTCTGGTGCAGTGAAAACAGGAGTGCCAGGTGATCGACGAAGTTCATCATTTCCATCCTGCAAAATGAAATCAAGGTTAGGTATTGATTCCTAATTAGTTGAGATTATATCTACACTTGTGATGTCACCAATATACCACAGGAATGTGCTAGGAGATGTCAAACACATTAGTTAGGAGAAAAAAATTTCTCCCTGATTGATCACTTTCAACTTCCTAGGTTCTGCCCCCATTCTCATACCAGCTAGATTGTTATAGGTACCCCCAAGAAAGAAAACTAAGTGTCAAAATAACAGCTATGGACCTATTTCCAGCGATAGTTTCAAGAGTGGAGTCAGAATCCTATGGATTTGTTGCAAAGACATGCGCTATCAGCAAAATGAAGTAAAAGAATCAACAAAAATGAGGCTTCTGACTCTTAAATTATGTCATTCACATATTAATGACTTCCAGCTTTCAAGGACGCCTTAACAAGATACATTCACCAGCTTTCCTTCAACCAATCAAATTTCAAACTCCCTCATAAAATGATGTCCTTTCAAGTATCAAATTTCGAATACACAAGTAAAATAATATGAGAAGCCTGGAGTAAATAATCAGCTTTCACATCTTTTCAAGAATTTGAGTTTAGTAATTACATCACCTCAAAAGCCTGGCTGACACTGAAATCCACTATCTTTACTGTGCCATGACGAGTAATCAACAGATTATCAGGTTTTATATCCCCATGCACTATATTCTGCATTAAAACAAATATCGAATCACCATAGTAACATAGTCAAACTATTTTAAAGCATATAACATCAATGAGCCCGAGCGTGTCCAATAAATGAGATGCTGGTTCCAGTTTTTAAGCACGCATATCTAATATATGTATTTCTATTAATATGCAAAAATATACTTCAGCCAACTATAGGCAAACAAAAATAAATATTAACAGCTTCAAGTTGACAGAAAAAACTGATTTTAAGTCTGAGAAGAATAACATACATCAACGAACAAGAAACTGAGCAGTGTCTATTTGCAATTCAATTCGTAAATGTTTTTCTTTTTATACAGAAAAAGCATAGAAATGTGAAAGACATGAACTAAAGTAAATATAAAAACTACAGGCATATGATTGAAGATAAAAATGTGCGTTTGGGATAGAGGGGGGCACTGAGTCATCATTAACCACAATAAGATTTGGTTGAGAGATAATACGTGAGCATGGAGATATCTTAATCCTGAGACTATATCACGCAAGTATTTCCTAGCAGTCTCTTCACCTAATGCACAAGGACGACCTGTACCCTCACACACCCATTTGCTTTCCACATATTCAAGTACTGTAAAAGTAAAAAACAGTAGTTAAACCAAGTACTTAATAGAGATTCTTATTAAAACTTGAGGTTCAGGTTAAAAAAACATAAGAACAAATTACAGGAACAATCTTCTCTAAATTAAAAAACCAAGACACTAGTATTGGGTACCCATGTAGAAGTCGTCTGACTCTGGGTCATCAATAACTTCAATGAGATTGACTATATTAGGATGTTCCACCATTTTCATAATCAGTACCTGAAAATAACGTATGCCTATTAAAATACTGAAGAGACAGTAAAGAACATCCCAATAAATGAGTTAAACATTATAATAAATCATAAAATAAACAACATAACATAGGAAGAAAAATAAAAAGCGAACTCTTGGCAAAAGATTATAAATATTAAAATTTATTGGAAGAACCAAATTGCACATGACTAGCTTTTGGGGTTGAATTAGGTTAAGATTCAAAATTTAAGAACATATAAGAGCCTGTCCTAAATCCGACGTGGTCATTTACCATATTATCCGCACACCAAGCCCAATAATAAAAGGCGTGAGATGGAGTAGAAGTTAAAACTCAAGTCTCACATTAACTAGGAATAGTGCCTAAATAGAATTTATAAATGGGGAACAACCCTCATTCTATGAGCTAGCTTTTGGGGTTGTGTCAGACCCTAAGCTAAAATTCTAAGAAAATAGAACATAAAAAATTTGCACTCGGAAAGTTTCCATTTTCGAAAACTGACCTATATGCATACTTTGGTATAAAAAAGAATACAGACGAAAATATATTCCATAAGAACAGAAAATCTCTAGGAGCAGAAAATTTAGAAGTAGTTTCAATATACTGTTAGTGAAGTTAAAGAGCCATATGAAGCAGTTGGTGGCCAGCAAATAGCTGCCAGGTAATAACCAACATGTTATCAGGTTCAATGAAAATTCACACTTGGACTATATTTCTACCACAAATTATGATTGAAGGTGTTAAAAAGAAAAGGCCAATGATCCAACCATGAAATGAGAACTCCATACTTGTTCATAGAAAGATACTAAGGATATATGTATATACCTCCCTTAGAACATCAGTCATGGCAGTCTCAAAGGGTGCAACGCGAAGCTTTTGTAAATGAGATTTGTGAAAGGACTGCAGTTGAAAAAAGTTAACCTCAATAAATGACTATCTTTGCCCTTTTTCACGATAATGACATTTCACACATGCATGTTGCGATGAATAAGTGAGCTTTTTATTAGAGTTCTTATGTTCTTCTCAGTCTCTTAAAGTAATATAGTATGCAATTTCTCAGTCACACTAGCTGGCTGAATCATCTACCAGTGTCACACTTCCCGATTATCAGGAGCAGCGACTACTGCCCTGTTAAAAACCTTCTATAATAAAATAATCTGCATATTCACTCAAAAAGTGTTCATACCTTAATTGCATAGTGATTTCCGTCTAAGGAACTTCTATAAAGAGCCTGCAATTTGTATAAGGGAAGGGACTCAGGACAGTGGATCCAATGAGAATAGACGAAGCATAACTTAAAAACTAAGCTTACCACTTTGGCATAGCTTCCAGAACCAATTTTGTACTCTCGGATGTATTCATTTATCATCTTGTTCCCATATTCATCCTGAAGGAATGAAAGCATTTAAATAAAGACCGTGATAAAAAAAGACGAAGATATTCATCACAGTACAGACGTTTGCCCGAATACAGTTAACAACTGTCAGGTAAGGATAGACGAAAAATTCAAGACCAAGATTACCATGTAGGATGTAAAGTAATCTCTCTAAATCTATGGTTACAACTTGCAAATGCAGAAAAGTAGAATAAGTCAACAACTAGACATAAAAAAATTTACCCCAAGCATTTCAATGTTTAGTCTTAATACAATGTCATATGACCAAATATGTAAAATAGTGTCAAACCCAACTTCCCTTTATCATGTAGGGGTCATTCAAAAGTAAAAGCAATTCTTTTCTAACTATATTAAATAAATTTCACAAATATTCAGGCAAAGGTTTGGATACCATAAAGTGATGAAAACACACATGACTTCACTGTTCACTCGCATATCAAAACTAGTCAACCTAGTCTCGACGTTTTACGTTTGACTATAAACTGAGAAAAAACTAAAAAGCTATCTCCACATATACCTCTGAGCGAACAAGTTCAATAGTCTCCTTGACAGGAAATGGCCTACAAACCATGCCATTCTCAGCTCTAAAGTTCAAAATATCCTCGGAACGGTTCCGAACAACATGCGCCTCATTATCATCTCCACTGGTGGCGTTACTAGTAACATCACCACTAAACGACTCATCACCTTCAGTTTCTACATCATATAATAGGCCATGGGAGAGGAAATTGCTGATGCTACGCTTAGCCCGACGCCGTCTAGGTTTTTTCACAAATCCGAAGCAACCACAGCAGCCAATCATTTTGGAAAATGAAAATCTCTTATAATCTCCCATCACAGCAGTAACTCACCTCAAACGGCCAAAGCCAATATATCCTAATAACTAAATTGTCTCTGCTGACCCTGCAAATTGCTTTCACAATAGGAATCTCATCAAATGGGTAGGTTATCTCAACACAGCTGCAAGGATTAAGCACAATCATAAAACAGGATTGGACTTATCCCTTAAAGAGATGATGATTACCTGATACGAGAGGAAGAGAAGGGCCTCAAGCCCCGTTTATCATTACTATTCTAAGGGATGCCATTCGGCTAGGTGGAGAAAACGGCTACAGAAATTAAAGCCGCAGCGATTCACACCCAACATTGTGATAGCTCCAGTTTATAGTAACGGTTGCAGGCTCAGCCCACAACTCACCACCAACAATTCGTTGACCTTTTACACAAACAGGAACAGGAAAAAAATTTAAAAATGATTAAAAGTAAAAACTACAGATTAATAAAATAACATTGGGAAAATAGAAATAAGAAAAGAACAGAAGCCCATCAAAGAGAAACGTCAACGGCTGAGTCTATTATTATTATAATTATAAAAAATATAGATAAAAGTTCAATAATTTACCCCTCCCTCTTTTCCTCCAGGGGGAAAATGACAAAATGGAAGAACCCTATCCCTGCGGTTCCGAAAGTCTAGAATTCCAGCACGAATCGACGGCCTTTAGAGTAAGACTCGGAACCCTAAATCCAAAATTGAATCGAGAGAGTTGCAATTACCACAGAAGGAACCCGAAGGAAACGAAAACCCTATTACATTTGCAGTTGTGGATGGGGAGGAGAAAAGTTGGAATCGAAAATCGGAATGCGGAAAAACCCTAGGCGGAGGAAATCGATCGGTCGGGAAGGGAGAGAGTGAAGAAAAAATGAATAAATACAGGGTATTGTGAAAGTGCGAAGCTAAAAAGAGGGGCAGTATAGCAATTAAAAAATTTGTTCAATTTTTAGGAGGAATCCAACAACGGTAACAGGTTGGCCACATTGGGCATCACTCATTTTTTCAGACTATAAATACAATTTATAACTGTTTCTTGCATGCCATTTCTCATTATTAGAACACGCCATAAACGCATTTTTGTACTTTAAATAAATTTTAATAGTTCATCACAATTACAATCAAAATCCAATTTTTTCAACTATTAAATTTTAATAATAACTCATATCCATTTATATCTGTTTCTACCAAATCACTTTTTAGAGGTCGAAATTTTAATCTTGAAGTCAACTATTTGGGGAGTTTGGTTTTCTTTAAACTCAAATATAAGATTTTTTTTTCTGTGCAGCTTCTACCAGTAATGTAATATTTTGTTACACATGTCTCTATTATTTTTGTAAAAATAATCAATTGAAAAGTGAGTACATTTAATTTAATACTTCAAAAATATAAATCACATCTTATATAAGACATATTCTTCAGGAACAAATTGTTCACATGTTGTGTAATGCATATGTACGCCTCCAAGACAAATTAAGGGTGTACCATAATGTTTCTCATCGCAATAATTTGTTCAATGGAAGGTTCTTGTTTGGTACTGGTCACATGCACAAACGTTTTGCATTTATTATTCACCAATGGGAGGTTCTACTTGTTAGAAAATGCTCACAATTTCTTGATGACACTGCATCGCATGGTTTGATTTCTACTCATCAAACTCGTGAATTTCAAATGCTCAACACATCCTTTTACATTTCAGTAAATTTTTTACCATAGATTACGTCAATCCAACTTGTCTCATGAAGAAAAGTCTATATTCCTAAGTTTCAACATTTTACTGTTCACTTTCCTCACACCAATCATGAGAACAACTTGTCTTGCAAGTTGACAAATCAGTCATCTTTTTCAGTAAAAGCATAAATAAAAATGCCATTTGTGGCGTATCTTGCATCAGCCAAGACTTTTTTCTTTTATTGCACTTGACTTGAGACTAGACTGTTATACAGTTGACAATTTTTCATGGATGTTCCAAGATTGCAAATCTACCGTGACGTATTAGTAGGAATCATCTTGAGACAATTGAGGATTGTTCTTGTAGCAAAACATTCTCTGTCTATGCACAAGAAGCTTCAACAGCTAAACTCTTTGCAACTCCTCTACAAGGATCTCCAAATGTATCAGTTGACACTCCAACACTACAATTTCTTGATCCAATGCAGGCCTGTTTAAAATCATTTGATGAGTCAGTCTAAACCAAAGCAAAAAACATCAATGTCACAAGAGGAAGAGGAAGCTAAATAACACCTTCTGCACAATAGACAAAGTCTTGCTGCTGCTGCAGCGTCCATGGTAGAAGTTCCCACAAGTTCCAAGGGGGGTTCCGTAGCTTGCAAATTTAATGGAAGAGATGACCTGATTCTGCTGAGGGCATGTGAGTGATAGCACAGGACCTACTTCTCTTCCTGATTCTGTGTACGAGTTCCACAATTCTACTGGTGGTGGATGAGAATCAGATACATGTGCACACAAACTTTCTATCTGTTTTGTGACAAAAGATATTTGTGTTGGATCACCTCCCTTTTCCTCAAGCAAAACAAGGGTGTTGCCACTTGGTTTCAACCACGATCGTGGTACATGATACCTGCAGGATTGGTGAGTGCCTCAGTGATATCATCAACCAAAGATTATTTTCATTTTTCAACTTCACTCTTTTATGGTATCCAACACTCACAGTGTCTGTGATGGTTTTCCACAATTCCTGCGGCATTTGGATGCACTGTAAGGTCCTCTGTAATTGCAAGATTCTGTGCAACCAGCATCTGAAGCTACAAATATAGGCCAGTATCGGCCAATGCTTTGTCCATTCACCCAAGCCTCACCTTTCCTCATTCCAGTGAAGTCAATTGCAACTGGACTTGTGCCGGATGGAGCAGCAAAGGTTGTCTAATCCAACATGAACTACATTAGTTAGTAGCAGAAGTAGTGTTCCCAACATTTTAATTATTGTATGCTAATGCAAGTTGAAGATAGACATTGCTGGTAAAACTATATGAAGATATGGGAGTTGTAATAATTCTAAATTCCCTTATTCGTAACCAGTAAAACAAGGAAATGAAAATCAGATTACCTTGTACCAAGTCAAAGGTTGGTTCTTAGGGAAGGTAGACTGCGAATTCCACTGTCCAGAACTTCCACTAGACAGGCCTAAGTCTTCACCTTTAAGTCCAACCTGCATCAAAAAAATTAAGACTGCATTCTATGATTTTAACCAAAACAAAAATATGGAATCCAGTTGACCTCAGTTTTATATCTTCTAGTCTCTTGAACTAAAAAAATAGCACTATTCTTCTTCTGTCATGAACTTATTGATCTATGAAATTCATTGGCGGGAACAGAGAAAATGACTGTAACATACAAGTACACTTTATGGATAGATTTAAGTAATACATGAATCTCACCAATGTTTACTTGTTTAAGTTATGTACAAAGGAGAAAGAATGGAGTTTAACCAAAGGAGAAAACTGACTTGATATGTCCACTTCTGGGAGGAGAGATCAAGTGCACTGGCATTTGCCAAACCTTTCAGTATCACTGGACCAGTGATACCTGCTCCTGTTAAGTCAAAAAATGCTCCATAGTTCTGTTGTGTGTAAGGTTTAATTAATCGATGTTAGTGATCAATGATATAAATCACTGGACGAGCAAGTAAGATAATGTGGAACAGAAACTAACAAGCCAATGCATAATTGCATACTATAAAAAAATAATTTCATATCTTGTAAATTTGTATATGCAGTATGGTGTGGAAAATTTAACCTGAAGTCCCACAGTTAAACTCAAGAGATCAATTGTGTTCTTTCCAGCCACTAGGGTGACAGGGATGTCCACAGTGAACTTGGCTTTGCCACTGTTGCCTGCTTGACTCCCTGAGTAGTTTTCAATAATATGGCAGATAATTAAAATTAATTAATTCAAGAAGAACTTAATTGAAAGAGTAAACTCTGAACATTTCAGGAAAGAGCAACAACGAGCCTGCAGTCCTTAAAATGATACCAAGGTCAACATAACCAGCAATTAAATATGAATCTCAATTATATAAAACAATAACATAAGAACATTCAGGAAGAAAGAGTTGTAGATACATAGTTACCCCGATATATAATCAGTTCTAATTGTTTTACTATTATTTACCTGCAAGCTTCCCATTGATGAAAGCATGAAGACCATGACCAAGTGACTCAATATGAAGGGAAGTTTGAGAACTAGCACCATAGTTATGATCAATGCTTTAAGAAAGAACAAAGAACAGTGTTAACATGGTAGAGAGAACTATAGGTCAGAGGAAAAGTCTTTCAACATGTAGGCCTAATATCTACCTTAATGAGTACCACAAGTAATCACTTTTATCAGCTGTTGTATTTATTTGCTCCAATAATCCAGTTTGTGAGAATGGATCGGCCTTTGAAATACCCACTGGTTCACTTATCCAACTCCATCCTGCACTAGAAGTTTCTGAAGAACCAGCATCTTCTTTTGAAGATTCTTTTGTGAAGCTTGAAACTGAAGAAGCAGAATTAATCTGCCATGAAAAATGTGATTTTAAGTATATGCTACTTGCTTTTTGGACTAGCCAAAAACAATTTTTTTTTTACTATATTCATTACACTTTCATATTAACTCCAGCCAATTAAACTATTTATTAGATTGGGAAAATCAACCAACAACACATTTAATGTTTTGGAGCCACTAATTAGTGAAGACACGTTAAAATGAAAAAGAAGTTGATGAGATTAACCTTTGCAGTGTTAAGCACTACATTCTTGCAGTCTGGTAAGATGCTCACAGACCATGCAGGCAAGTGATATGAGTTGCCACTGAAATTTACGGTTGCATCAGATGTGGTGCCTACATTAGCAAGGAAGGCTGAGCATACAGATCCTGTCTTGTAAACTGCAGCCTGTGGTTTAGATAGTAAAAAATACATTATGGAGAGACAATTTTTTCATAAAGTATATACGTGGTAATGCAGAACAAAAAAAATAAGCATCAGTATGCAATGGCATTATTGCAAAAGGAGGTAACCAGTGTAACCTGTGACAATGTGTCAGTGTACCAATTCAAAATTAAGTTAGCATTTCACTATCACGGGGCATTTCAAGGGAAAGAAACTTACAAAAAATTTATATATAATGGACCAAAATTTTGAACATAAACCACTCATACCTCAAGGTTTGGACCAAGGGATACAATTGATGGATCAGTAGCTATCAATGCTTCTTCACAAAGCTTTATGGCCTTATGAACATCTTTAAGGTGACCCCATTTAGGCTGTCTAACAATTCCTGAAGCATATGGTAGAGATATTTTTTAAAATCCCACACAAATTTGTCGACTGTAATTTGTCTTACATAAATAATTAATAAATTGTACATCATACAATATTGTTCATCCAACTTCATCAATGCATATGGAAGCTAAGCTTCCCTCAACTGACAGTTAGTAGCACGATTGTGATGTCTGCAATATCAACAAAATAAATGCAATGTGAAGGAAGAGTGAGGGCATACCATACTCATCAATAGGTGCATCATAATCATAACTTGTAGCAATGAAAGGTCCACCAGAAGTTCGGTCAAAGTTGGTCCCTCCATGGTACTGTTTCAAAGCAAGCAATATTAACTGTATCATATTCTTTCTGGAAGTATCATATCAAATGAAATGCAGACACCACATTTAAGGTTGCATTACCATATAGTAATTTTGAAATGTTCCTCCTCGCTGAAAAAAGCGTGCCACAGCAAATGCAAGATCTTCCACAGGTCTGAAAGGGACAGCACCACCAAATGAAAGAAACCTACCGTTCCAAAGAATTTAAAACAACAGAAACAAAGCCTTATTCCAAAAAAGTTCAAAAGATAGAGGAAAATAAAGAAAAAAATAGACTCTAATATGAGATACAAAAACTAATCAGATGACATTTCAAGGTCATTGAAATAACTAACTGATTCAAATAGAAAAAGATGCTAACCATCCACTCCAATTCTCAGTCCACATTTTTGGTTTTGTGTTAGAGTTTGGTGTAAATTGATCGCAGTAAAATCCATTGCATGTATTAATCTGCGGGTTGTTACAGTATCAATAAAGTAAAAAGAATGTAGACAGAAGAACAACCTGCTTTCTCCTTCAAGGAAGACAAACAATCTAGTAAAACATAAACCACCAACCCTTGATGTTGAAAAAGAAACAGGAGAAAACTTACAATTGGATCAGGAGCATCAGCTTGTTGACACATGACCCATGGAACCCCTGTATCAAGAGATGTAGCCATAGTTGCTGCCCACTTGATGTAGGATTTGCCAGCAGCACCGTAGGAAGAATCAATGTTTCCATACTCATTTTCAATCTGGCAATTGAAAGTACTAATATTATCATATTGACAAACTATGGTAATTTACAGCCATACCTCAAAATCTGGATGTTAGTAATTCCTTTTAAACAAAAAGGTGTTTTCATTAAATGAGACTAATTTGTATGCACCACCAATGTAAAGATTTTTGCCCTTGATTAGAAAGTGTTAGGTATGACATAAAAGATAGTTATTATAACAATCAATCCAATTATGATTAAATTCTTGTTAGATTAAAAGAAGAAAAACCTGAGATAAAATAATAGGTCCTCCCTGTGACGCATATAGCTTCTCTTGCTTCATCATATCCACAATTTTGGCAGTGAACCGCTTCATTTCTGCCTGAATACAAAGTTGTTGATGAGTAAACTCGAATCCAAGGACAGCACCACAGAACAGAAGGAGGAGAGTTACCTTGAAGGGTTCATTATCAGTTCGGAACTTGATTCCAGGAATGAAGTGCAACCAAACAGGGAAACCACTGTTGAAAAATGAAATCCCCCAATTAGACATGAACACCCCCAGAAAATAGAACACAAAAAGGAACAAACTTTACCCATAGTTCCATTCAGCACAAACGTATGGACCAATGCGGAGATGCACATAGAGACCTGCCGCTGCCACTGTCTTCACAAATTTCACCAAGTCCTTCCTCCCATCAAAATCATACTGCCAATTTTTTCTTATTAGTCTTTTCATCCAAAACCACACAAAGAATCTGCTCAACATTTCATGCTTCAATAAATGCAATGCTGATACTGGAAGCCGTAGGAGAATGCAAAATTACAATAAATACAAAATGGAAAGCGAACAATCATAACCTGTCCTCGAACCGGTTCGTGTATGTTCCAAAAAACATAAGTCTCTATCATATCCAATCCTCCATCTTTGGATTTTTGAATAAGGTCTGGCCACATCTGCAACATTTCCCTTCTAAGTTCAAAAACCACGCAGAAGTCAGAGAGAGAGAGAGAGAGGGAAAGAAAAAAACCTCTGGAGTACTACGAGGGTAATGAATGGAACCGGAGATCAAGACCCTGCGTTTGCCATCGATAACTAATGCTCTGTGATCATACTGCACATTGGCACAGAACAACCCCGGAGTGTGAATACTGAGAAACCAAAACAGAGCCAACACAACATGCGTCGCTCTCATGTTTTGTCTTGTAGATTTTTGAACGGAGAGAAAGGAGAAAACCCAGAAGGAAAGGAGGAGGCTTTATTGAAACCAAAATGGCAACAAATAATGGGGTTGCCTTGTTTGTTAACACAATGCAAAGCGATCTTGCTTTGCTTGATTTGTTACTTGTGCCGGGCCTCACATGCGTGTGAAATGCAAATGCTGCTTTTCGGAGAGAGATATAAATGGGAAGTAAAAGTGGTTGAACTGAAAGAGGTAATAAAACTTGGAGAGAGGGAAGGGAATCAAATGGGAGAAGAAGTAGAGTGAAGAGTTGAGCTAACAAGAAGCTATATATGTAGATTAATGATTTATTTGTTATTTGTTATTTATTCTGCTTGAGAAAAGGACACTCCATGTGTCAGATTTGTGTGTCAACAAAGAACAAATGGTTGTCGGTGAGATTGTCGTTTTGGTCTGTCGGCGAGTCAATGGTGAAGAAGGGTGAAGCATAGGGATTGGGGTCTTACCAATGACGCATTTTATAGCAATGGCGGTCAAAAATGGTAGTTAAAAAGGAAAAAGTAGGATATGGTGGAGAAGGAGGAAACCGTAAATGGTGAATTTCATGACTCAGGACAATAATAAGAGGTATATGTTATACATTACAAATTGCTTAAGTTAAGATTTGTGACAAAATCTAAGTATGGTTTAGGTAAGAGAGACACAAACACAGGTATAGCAGCTGTAACGAGGAATGACCAACCTGTTTCAGACCATATTTATTCACCCAAGTTTTTTGTTCCTTTTACGGTATTTTTTTGGATTCAGTTGCATTGCATGAAGCAGCGTTTTGTTTGTCTTATGTTAACTTTACTTTCCTCAATCAAAAATAGTCTCTAACATTGAGTCTCTGCCAAAAACCACAGCTTAAAATAAAAACTAATTATTTTTCACCTTTTATTTCCTTTTATGTTCTCTTGTAACCAACCAACAGGGAAATAATAAAACACAACTATGTTAGAAATAGTTAGTATAAAAAAATATATAATCACTCTTACAATAAGTAGGGTAACATGATCTAATTAATTAGACTGGTAAGAGAAAGATGCAACTTTTATTCAATAATGACCCGATTGACTATAAAACTTATTAATCGCATTTTATACAAAAATTGTTTCTTTTATTTAGTAACAATATTTTTTGTTTTATTTCACACAACCAAATCATAATACTTATTATAAAAGTAAAATCTTCAAACACTTATTCATGTTTTTTATCAATAAAATTCATTAGACGAGAGTCTACACTTATTATTCTCATTCTCTAGTCGATAATTGACTAAACAAGAGAAATAGTTGACTGAGGAAGGAAATTTTTGAGCAAGAAATCATATTGACATGAATAGCTTTATTTCTTTCATGTTTTCATGTTTTTTTCCTTAAAATTAGGTTAAGCCAAAATAAAGAATTACTTAGCCACTCTTAGTATATTAATATCCTTATTTGATTTGCTTTTTTGTTACTCATATTTATCTTTGTTCTTATAACTTTTTTTCTTCACCAAATTATATGTTAGATGTGTTAGTAAAAAAGAGTATAATTAATCACCTTTTTTTTCTATAATCATATAAATTAAACATAAAACCCAGAAAGTTATACTAAATAGTATATATATGAATAATTGTAAAAATATAAAGACGAACGATTTATAAAAGAAAAAAATATGCACAACTCATGCATGAAATCACTATCAAAAAATGATAAGTCAAAGTTTCTTAACCATTTAATTGATTATTGGAATTGAACTAAACATCCAAAATGGTACCCACCATGACATCATGTTGTTGGAAGGAAAAAGAAAACATGGTTGTATATTTGTCTACTACGTACCCTCCACTCAAGACTTTATGGAACAAAACCAGATATTTCATATATGAAAGCAAAACACAACAAAAATTCATGACAATTTTACGTTATCTTTTATGAATTTAAATATAAGTTAAAAATCTCGTATTAATAAAAATTAAAAAGTTGATTACTATATAAAAAATAAAATAAAATTCACAAACATTAAACTTTGAGATTTTATATTAGAAGTTCTATCAATTCTCTTCTCTATAATCTTATCGATTTATCTCAATAAAAGAAATTCTAACTGAGACAACAAATTTCACCGAACAAAACTTTACAACAATATTTATACGTTGGTCTTTTAGTTTCTCAAAACAACCTCAAATATTGTTTTATTTGCTTAGCTCTGCAAATTTTTTAAATTCGCAATTGAAAACAGAAAATTATTAGATTAATAATTTTGTGATTTTATTTTAAAAAAATAATATAAAATGATATGATTTTATAATTTTATATTCTATTATATTTTCATATATATATATATATATATTAATAAAAAATAAATAAATAAAATAAAATAATAAATTTCTCCCAATAACATATATTTTATATCTTTGATATATCTTATATCTCTCATATTTTCACAATCTCTACAAATTTTCAATATTCATATTATTCCATTCCATTTTGTAATAATATGGTTTTTAAAAAGTTATAAATCTATATTCCAATTAAGTTTGCATCAAATTCTTAATATCAAAATGCAAACTTAAAAATATTTAAAAATATTTACGTTCTTTTCTATTATTTTGATCAACTCTAAATCAACTTTTATTATTTATAAATGGAATAAAATTTATGTAAAATTAAAAGTAAGCACACTACTTATTTTGTATTAGAATAAATTAACTCAGTATTAAGATTTAAAAGTAAACACTAACTACTTTGGTATATACATGTATATTAAAAAGATTTAATATTTCAAATAAAGGTAAAAGTAAAATAAAGATATTCAAAATTTTACATTCTGAGTGGAATTTAAAATTTCAGAATAAAAAAATCATACTAGCAGGGTTGATCACTTACTTCAATTTCATTCATCTACTACCACACCTAAATGACAATGATCTCTTCCTTATCTTTTTTTTTTTTTTTCTGAATATCTTGAATTTATGATCTGAGTATGAAAGAGATTAATTTGCAAGAACCCATGGATGAGTATTTCTTAAGCAGCACACCCACCATTCAAATATTTTTATTATTAGGGTTCATACTTTATCACCTAATTAAATTAAAAAAAAAAAAACGAGATCGTGGGACCATGAAATCAAAGCCACACAATTAAAAAAACAACTTCTCCTTCACAATCGCTTCTCACATCGTATTCAGCACTAAATTTTCTGCAATTCCGATATATTCATATTAAGAAGACTTAAATCTCTTGATTTCACACTGAGGTTCAGTTTATATCAAAACTAGAAATATCTTTTAGAATCTTTTTATTGAAAATCTTATTTTTTAACAGATAAGTTCTTCGAGATTTTTTAATTTTGTATCCAATAGTTTCACAATTGCATTTAAAATTGTTCACTAATCTTCAAAAACTGTGGTTTTAAAGTTTTGTAAACAAAACTTTGGAGTTCCTTTCAACCTTATAAATCCATTAAATTCTATCAGATCTTGTACTATATACATTTTTTATTTTTAAAAATTTCCAAATTACAACGTTCGTACATAAGATCTAAAATTACAATATATTTTTAATTACTTCAAAATACTTTTTAAAATGCACGACTTTAATTTTAAGGTTAAGATATCTTTTTTGTACTAATTTTCGTCAAGTTTTGTCAAATAAGTATGAATTTTGATTTTGTGTTCAAATAAGTCTCAATTTTCATTAATTTTGTTCAATTGGGTCATTTTTTTATAACATTGTTTAAATCATTAACGGCCGTGAACAGTGACTGTCATGTGTCACTTCGTGATTTTTTTGAATTTTTTAAATTTTTCTTTAAATATTTTATTTTTTTTAAATGTCCACGTGTCAACCCAACAGCGTGTCACGTGTCAAAGTCAATGTTCTATATATAATTTGGTGCTTATATTTGTTATTTTTATTTAATTTTTATATTAAAATTCACCAGTTTTATTAAATATTTTTATATAATATATTAAAATTCATATCATTATAACTTTGATATAAAAATTAAATTTGGTCACATCTTCAAAAGAGACAAAATTGATCAATTTTAAACAAAATTGAGACTAAATTGAACAAAAATAACAAATATAGAAACCAAATTAAATATAAAACATTAAATTTGACACATGACACACTACTGGATTGACACGTGGACATTTTAAAAAAAATAAAAAAAAATCTAAAAAAACCACGAAGTGACACGTGACTATAATTGTTCATGCTCGTTAATGATTTAAACGGTGTTAACAAAAAAGACACAATTAAGATTGATGAAAATTGAAACTTATTTAAACACAAAATCAAAATTATGACTTATTTAATGACGAAAATTAGAAAAGAAAAGTATTTTAACCTAATTTTAATTTGATGCATACATCACTGCAATTTTAATATACATGGATGGATTTACATGACAAATAACAACTCTGATGGAAATTTGGATAATTACCAAATGCAGTAGGGACAAAAATCAATGATATTCAATTTTACGTAGTTCAAAAAGCTATTAACATAGTTTTTTTTCTTTTTTTTCTTGACAAAGTTTTAAGCTATAACAAAAATATTTAAAATTTAAGAAATTAAAATAATAAAATAAGATAAAAAAGAGATATAATGTCTCTCTCGTTCTCGTACCAATTTTGAATACTTCCATTCTTGTATTCCTTCATTTCCGTCTCCTGATAAATATTTTGTATTTGACTGTTATTTTTAAAGTTTAAAATAACATTAATTATTTATTTATATTCTTACATTTATCTTATTTTTAATTAGTTTCATGTTATAAACATTTTATCAAAATAAAATTTTATTATACTGTATGATTATTCATAAAATTTTAAACTGGCATTTAAAAAAAGTAGCTTGGATATGAAACAAACTAACATAAAAGTATGAATTTTAAAATGCATTTCATTGACTTAAATGTCACTTCATTAAAGAAGCAAGTGTGTACCAGCCAACAATAGTTGTCATTTTTTTCTTCTTTCATTTTTCTTATTTTCGAATAATATTTGATTTCTTAAATTAAACATGGAAAAAGATGGATATCTATATTGCTCCTCTTAAATAACTCATTTTTAATGTTCTTTTTGCTTTTATTTTTCTTTTGTTTTATTTGAAGAATTCTCCTTTGTTACACAACTACCAATCATCTTTACAAATTGTTTAACTTATTCATTATTTATCAAGTTTACTTAGATCTTTAATTTATTCTTCCATTATAATTTCAATTATAATTTTTTTTCTTATGTAAACATTAATTTTATCAAATTAATTTTTTTAAAACATATATTTGATCCTTTTTGTTTTAAATTTTTATTTGTTGTTGATTTTATTATTTAGTAAAAATGTTTGAGTATCAATTTTAATTATTCAATGATGTAAATTCTTAGTTTATAAGGTAAACTTGAAAAATGTATTTTTTTTTTCTTTTCTCCTTAGTGTTTTAATTTTAATTACTCCTCTTTCACCGTACAAGTTTTCATTTTCTCTTCAAATTTTCCCTTCTCAACATTTACAAAGTAATATATATTATAGTTATTATTAAATTTCGTGTATTATGAGTTATCCGATCAAGAATGAAAGATGAGAACAATAATAAATGTGAAGTTTTACCATAAAGAAAGAAAGACTATAAATGATTATGGATATGAAGTAAAGAAAGAAAGACACAAAAAGCATAACAAATTTTGTTGGCTATAAAATAACCACAACAAGCTCATTTTAGTTTCAGATCATTTTATTTAATATAGAAACATCTAAGAGAAGTTCAATTTTTTATGTAATTGTCTGGGACCACACTTTTTTCCACCAATTGAAGTTGATCGAATACTTTCTTTCTTTTAAGTAATTCATGGTGTAAGCATTAAGCAAGTGAAGCAGACATGTCACATGACAAAACTCTGTTTGTTAAAACTTATGTTTTCTGGTTTGATTCCTCAAAAAGGAAAAAAAAAAAAATAACGGTTCTCTGCTTTGTAAAATATTCATTTACATTGCTATGGCCGCAACATTCTTATTGGGGCAGCTTCAGCAACTGTTTAGACTTTGATTACCTATTCCAACCAAATTTTGAAACCTTAATTATCTGAATTAGTCATCAAATTGGTTCTGATAATACCTATTCTTAAAACCCACTTACATTTTTAATCCAAACCAGGAGAAGCTTGTTACTGAATCTAATTTTATGTGAATCCCCTTTTCCGATTAAAATGGAGTGCAGCTGAAGAGTGGGATTCAGATCATTTCCTGTTCCTATATAATGAGATATGATTCGCTGTGCAGAGATACATTATTTCTATCTCATAAATCATTCATAATGAAAAGTGCTCGATTACCTGATACATTATTTCTCTCTCTTCACTATTGTTCTTTAAGAACATAAGATTCAAATTGGTGTCAACTCAAATCAAGCCTTTAAAGCATAGTTCGCTGACGTCTGACCAAGATAATTATATTTTATAAATGATTAAAGATGTAACTTTAAACCAGTTATAATTACTTTTATTTATATCAGTATCTTAATCAAATAACCACTATAGCGACTTAAATTTCCTTACTTGAACGGTGAAGATCAGGTCAAAATGAGTGCTTGTGGTGTTAGTTTTAGGTATATATCAAAGCAAACAGCAGTTGCTAATTTTAACATAACTAAGTTGTCAACCTTTCAAACCTCATTAAACTTTGTCTCATTGTTTTAGGGGCTGATGGCCATGATGTCAAAGTATCTATACTAGATCATATGATGCAAACAAAAGAAAAAGTTGCAGAGAGAACGGGTAAAATAACTACCACTTCCTTCTTTGTATATATGCATAGGACAATGAGAAAATTCTATGAACTAAAGCAAATAGCGCAATGACCCACAGGCATTCAACACCGACCAAGTAGCAATGCATCATAGGTTACATGTTACCGTCCATGTAAGATTCATCCAACTCTCTCCACCTGATGAATTCATCATTGTTAAAAAGTGAATTTTAAACTAATTCAACCTTACAAAATTTATCGATAAGATGAGAAAGTTCCAACGATAGTAAAACTTCCTCAAATCGGAAAAATAAAGAAATAAATTAGGGACTTGTTCCTTAAGATATCAGCAAAACAAACACTTTGATTCTCTTACCTATTTCAGAACAATTTCCAACTTACAAGCGAACGCAAAGCAATCATGGCCATCTTTTTTTGCCCCCACACCCCACTTGAGATTCCACTGTTTTTCCTGCATTTCCAAGCAAAATCCCTCTCCATTGACACACACACACCACCTTTCAATAATGTTCATAATCTAACACCAAAGCTTTGCTAAATGCTAACCAAACATTCCACCTAATTTCAACCTCATCCTCATGAACACCTCAATAAATTCCACTCTTCCATTCACTCACACACTCACTCACTCACTCACTGATTCTCATAACACAAAACATGGTGATGATCACGATGATGATCACGAAGATGAAGAAGAAACACCCTCTCCTCTCTCTCTCACTTCTCCTAACGCTTCTCTGCTACACCACCACCGTTTCAGCTCAAACCCCAGCACCAGCACCATCCTCATCCCCGACAGACATCATCAGAATCCTCAAAAAAGCAGGAGGCTTCACCACTCTAATCCGTCTTCTCACCACAACGCAGGTCTCAACCCAGATCAACGCCCAACTCCTCAACTCAAACAACGGTTTAACACTGTTTGCACCCAACGACAACTCCTTCCAAAGCCTCAAACCTGGCTTCCTCAACTCCCTCAACGACCAGCAGAAGAACGAGCTCATCCAATTCCACGTGCTTCCCACTTTTGTTTCCATCTCAAACTTCGACACTCTGAGCAACCCCGTCAGAACACAGGCCGGTGATGACCCTGATAGGTTGGCCTTGAACATCACCAGCTCCGGGAACCAAGTGAACTTGACAACGGGTGTTGTTAACGCCACTGTTGGTGGCAGTGTCTACTCTGATCACCAGCTTGCGATTTATCAAGTCGACAAGGTTCTTCTTCCCAGGGACTTCTTCGTTCCCAAGCCTCCACCACCTGCTCCTGCACCTGCAAAGGCTAAGGCTTCTTCTGCTAAGACTTCTTCTGCAGATGGTCCTGCTTCTGCTGATACCCACTCTTCTGCTATCAGTTTCAAACTCAAAATGTGGGTGTCTCTTGCAGTTGCAGTTGCAGCTGGAGTATTCTCGTTGTGACCGTGACACCTTCATGAACCACGTTACTTGGGTCCAATGTTGTTGTGCTTTTTGTTCATTTCCACCTGCTTTTTTGTGATTGGTTGGATTCATGGGGAATCGTGAACTTTTTGTAGCACTTTTCGATGATTTTCTTCTTTTTCATTTTTGTTTTTGTATTCGGTCCTGGTGAAATATGTATTCGATTTTGAAGGTATTTCTTTCTCTTTTTACTCGTTCGTGTCTCATGTTACGTACATCGAAATTTTTGTGTAGTCTTGGAAGATGCCAACAAGTAATCATGTTCAAATGCTTAAGCACCAAGTGTGTCTGTCTCGCTAAAAACCAGAACCATTTGTGTTTTCCACTTTTCAGAAAAACTAACTCTTTCTGATAAACATCGTATCGTTGGGTTGGAATATTTACACAAGCAAAATAATATTTTAACTACTAAATTTTTACAACTTTTTCTTACAACATTAAGTGGTATTTTTTAAATGGTTTCCTAACTTTTTATTTTTTTTATTCTCAATATTTCAAAATCATTTAGAATATAACACCTCATGTTATAAAAAAAAATTATTAAAATTTAATAGTTAAAATATATTTCTTTCCATAATCAATTTTTGTTGGATAGGAGAATAATGTTGACAAGTTTTCTAAGATAGTACAGTGATAACAAGTTTGGCTATTTAAGTTCCTTTTTAGTTTGAGAAAATATTCTCTGTTTTTTATAAGTTGTAATTTATGTTTTGAACGTGTCTTCTTCCTTTTTCCAATTACGAATTATTTGTATAAGTGTATATATAGGATGTTTGACTTAAACATGATTAGATTCAATCTCGTAATTGAAGTGGTAAACTTAATGTTGGTGAATGAATTAAAATATATTCAACATTCACTAAAAGTCGCAACGAAATTAAACTGTTTTTTTACCGTATTTATCCAATAGAATATAATATTTTAATAATTTTTTTTTTCATAAAATTTGACAAAGTTTATTTTTTAACATATATTAATTTTTTTTTCTTTTTTCCAAATCATATCAAACCTTTCTTTATTAATGTATTGTTACATACGTATTTTAAAAAAATTGTCCATAAAATTTTGTTAAAATTAATTTTCCTTATCTAAATCATCAATCCTATCATGACCATAAAATCTTAAACTGTTTCTTAAATATAGAAAGTAATCAACAGAGGGGAAAAGATACTGCTATGCTTATTTCAAATGTCCTTTAAGTATTTTTAAAAAATAAAAACATAACCGTTTTTAGATAATAAAAGAATATTATTAAAGACTTAAGTCTTACTAAATTTAGGTATTTTCGATTAAATCTTTATTAATTTTTTTAGTCTATTGAATACTTAATTTTTTTATTTATTTTTTAATTAAGTATATCTAATTTTAATCTCATTAATTTTCCATTAATTTGTATTAAAAATATATTAAATAATGAGATTATTAAATTTTCTTGTATGTCATCATCTACATTAATAAAAGAATATGTTATTTGGTATGTTTTCGATAGCATATTGTTATTTTCCATTAACTTATTATTTTATATTAAATATAATATCCCTTTTATTTAACAATTTAATTAAAAAATAAGTAAGATGATAATGCAAAAAGAAAAGTCACATTATTTCTATAACAAAAAAAATTAAACAATAGAAAAGTACAAAAATATTAGGTATTTGATAAAATAACAAAAATTAAATAAAAAATAATTAAATTTATCATATTAACTTAAAATTTAATTAAAAATATTTATTAAGCAAACATATTCTCATCTATCTAATTGAAAAAACAAAATATGTGTTGTGTCCTAAATGTATGAATCATTGAATTTTATGTATTTTATCAAACTGTATCTCCATTTCATTGTAATGGCCCATCTTCTCAAATTATTTGTGTGCCTACATAGAACACTTATTTGTTACCAAGCTGTATGAGGGCTCCACTGCTATTTTTGTTTCCTTTCTTTCTTTGCAGAAAAATTTCATAAACCGCAGCTCACCACCAAATCTGAATTTCATATTTTATACAGAGTTACATACCGCAATCTAAAATGCATGGCTAGAGGTATTAATTTAGCTCATAGTCTATGGATAAGCTCTAACCCACTCTTCATTAAATCCTTTTTTTATGGAGCACAAACGAGGGGACAAAAATAAATTTCCAGCTCCCAAAGCTCCCTTTTCAATGGCTTAGGGTCAGAATTAAGGTGGGTTAGGTCTCCAAAATAATACTAAATTAAGCCAGAGTTAATGATAGTCGAACGACTCGGACAAGTTCGAAGATCCAGACAGGCTCGTCAAGCAAGATGGGCACAATCACCCAGACAAGGTCGAGCCCTAGATGGGTATGATGACTCGGGCGGGCCCAAAGACCCGGACGGGTCAAACGATAAGGACAGGCCCAACAACCAAGACAAGCCCCACGAACTAAATGAGCCCGACAAACCGAACGGGCCCGACTATCCGACTGCGCCAAATGACCTGGACAAGCATGACGACCTAAACAAGCACGACGACCTGGACGGGTCTGACCATTCGGATGGGCCCAACGACTAGGATAAGCATGACGACGTGGACGAGCCAAACGAGCATAACAACCCAAACGAGGTCGACGGCCAGGACGAGCCTAACAACCTAAATGGGCTCGATGAGCCAGACAGGCCCGATGATCTAGACGGGTCGAATGAACTTAACGAGTCAGACAACCTCAACGAGTCAAACATAAACGACGAGACGGACGGGCTCGACGATCTGGACAGGTCTGACGAACCCAACGAGTCAGACGACCCCAACGACACAAATGGGTTTGACAACTAGGATGGGCCTAACAACTAGAACAGGCCCAAAGATCTGGACAGGCTGAATGAACCCAACGATTCGGACAACCCTAATGAGTCTGACAAACACGACAAGACGGACGAGCCCGACGATCTGGACCAGCCTAACAAATCCAACGAATCAGATGGGCCCGACGAGTTGGACGAACACAAAGAGACTGACGGGCACGACGATCCGGACGGATTGGAAGATCCGAACTGGCCCAATGACTCAGACCTGTCCGATAAACCGTACAAGCAAGACGACCCGAACGAGCTCAATGACAGGTACAGGTCCGACAACTCGAACGAGCTCGGCGTCCTAAACGAGCCCTAGGATCCGAACAGGCCCAACTATCTGGCCGGGCCCGACGATCCAGACGAACAAAATGACCAGGGTAAGCATGACGCATTTCAAGATTGTATTAGTTGTTTATACTATTTGGACACATTTTTACTTTAATGTTAAGTCAAATACTATTATGAAACACGCTTAAAATGTCAAATAAACTTAATAAAATTTGATTAAAAGGACTAAATCCACATATTTCGAAAGATGAAGGATTAAATTGGTCCAGAGTTTCAAAATGAACTAATTCCAAAATTCATTGAAAGTTAAAGGACCAAAAACATGTTCAACCCATTTAAATTTGATTGGAATCATTTGGCTATATTAGTTCAATTACATTTGTAGATCTAAGCTTTGTTAATAGGCCGACAACCATAAATGATACAACACAACACTTTTTTTTATTAACCTTATGAAGCGTCGCCTGAACAAACACAAAAGTTTTATTTTTTTTTTATTTTGGTTAAAATACCTTTTTGTCCCAATTTTTGTCAAGTTTTTTCAAATAAGTCCTAATTTTGGTTTTCTGTTCAATTTGATCACAATTTTTGAATTTTTTTTGAATTTTTTTTTTGAATTTTTTGAATTTTTTTAAATTTTTTTAAATGTACACGTGTTAACCCAGGAGTGTGCCACGTGTCACTTCGTGATTTTTCTGAATTTTTTTTAAATTTAAAAAAAAAAATTTTAAATGTCCGCGTGTCAACCCAATAACGTGCCACGTGTCAAAGTCAATGTTCTAAATTCAATTTGGTCCCTCTCCAAATTAAAACCAAATTTAATTTTTATATTAAAATTCACATTTTTTTTAAATATTTTTATATAATATATTAAAATTCACATCATTATAACTTTCATATAAAAATTTAATTTGGTCACATCTTTGATAGGGACCAAATTGGTTAATGTTAACAAAAATTGGGACCTAATTGAACAAAAATAATAAATATAGGGACCAAATTGAATATAGAATATTGACTTTAACATGTGGCACACTATTAGGTTGACACGTGAACTTTTAAAAAAAAATTCAAAAAAAATAAAATAAAAAATTCAGAAAAACCACGAAGTGACACGTGGCACGCTCTTGGGTTGACACGTGTACATTTAAAAAAGATATTAAAAAAATTTAAAAATTTTTTTTAAAAAAAATTAAAAAAAATAAAAATAAAAATAAAAATTCAAAAAAATCACGAAGTGACACGTGGCAGTCACTGTTCATGGCCGTTAATGATTTAAACAGTTTTAGCAAAAAAGAACCTAATTGAACAAAATTGACGAAAATTAGGACCTATTTGAACACAAAACCAAAATTAGAACTTATTTGAAAAAACTTGACAGAAATTGGGACTAAAAAAGTATTTTAATCTTTTATTTTTAAAAGTGTTGGTTTTTGGGTGGGTTAGGCCCACACTATTTTGAGTCCGATGTTATAGCCCACCCACAAAGTTAGATTGCTTCCATATATGGAGGGTGGGGTGAAAACTAACGGAGAACAGACGCATTTGCGTTTGTTTTCTCGTTTAGTTGTATTTTTAAGTTGGACTCTAAATTTTTGATTTTTTTATTTTTTATAGGGAAAAAATAGAGAATGTTGTACCTTTTTTTTCTTCAATAAGTTTTTATCCCAACAACTTTTTTCTTAATAAAAATTTGATGAGACACATTCTCTTATTAATAGACACATAAGAAAGATTATTATGAATTAATGGATATTATTAACAATTCTTGTATGTGATGAATCTAATATCTTCAAATTATATTTTATAAGTGTTTTGTGAACAAAGAATGAGAAGAAATTTTGGTAAATACTTTTGCTGTTCTTTACAAATAATTGTTTTTCAATAAAAATATTATTTTTTATTTGATATTGTTCTCTTCCTGCTTTCCCTTTTTTTGTCCCGGCAACCGTCTAAACGTTGCCGCCATGACATTCGTTCTCTCCCCAACCATCTTTTCGACGGGGACGACCATCCTTCCGATACTAACACGGGTGCGTTGATTAAAACTGTAACGTCTTTTCTTCAAGAAGCATTTGTGTACGACAAAGAAACCTATTGTCGTCAATGCAGAGAAAGTTCGACATAAGTGAAGATAGGTGCAATGATATGAAAACTCAACTCGAAAAAGCCAACGAAGAAAAGAAGTTACTGTCGTAACATTTGAAAGAGGCATGTTTCGGGTATAGGGACATAACACCTATCTAAAACACTCAATTTGTCTTAACTCTCTTCATGTTGCAACTTCTTCTGTTCGATCTCATTTTTTTCTCTCCCGTTCAGTTGTACAGACGAAGTAAAAGTCATACGATAATAATTTTCAATTCATAAAAAAATCATGAAATATTAAAATAATAAACAAGGAAATTAATTAAATAAGAAAACCCATAACTGTATTTCTTTTTAGATACAAATACAAATATAATACTTGAATAACTAAAGGGATTTTTCGGTGTTTAAAAAAATAATATTTTTTATTATTAAAAATATATTTTTATTAGTTATTGAAAATAGTTTTTTAGTTGGCATAAGAAAATATTCAGTTTAACTTAGATTTGATTTCATATATTCTTAAATTTTTTTAATTTTTTTTATTATAAATAATTGTATTACAAAAGGGTTTGTGCATAATTTTCTCCCCCAGAGTTTTTTTCTATTTTCGAATTTTTCTATTTCTAAAATTTCTAGTTCTGTAATTTTAAATTGTTAGTGAGATGAAGATGTTTGATCCTTTGGACAATATTTATATTTGCATATCCTATAAGTAGTTATTAATAATCTTTCCAGGGATTCTTCAATTTTATTGTCAGCTTTACAGAACTATAAGATTCAGTTAGGTGAAAATATAACTAACACTAAATTAATGCGTATTATTTGAGAAGGTGTTATATTTAGGTTGCACCGCCGTGTGTTTATGGAAATTAAAAAAAAAAGTGTGACTACCTTCATATTATTTCAATTAATTTGATTTCAATTAAATTTGTAACACCCCATTTAATTAAAAAATAAAATTAAAGGAAGCATCACACTGATTAATAAAAGAAAAGCGGCTCCGGACATGTACATGTACAAAGGTAAACTACGGTAGTTGATGATACACCCAAAAGCTAAACCAGAACATGGACCGTGGTCCTAAAGGAAAGTCCAAATAAAAGAACTCCAGTTTAGGTAGACTATGCAGCGGCATTATCTCTCCTTTGTTGACCACGAGTATCTCTCGCATATGCTCCCATCAATAAATTGATGATTATTGCAAAGGTAGAAGAACAACATACAAAGCAATTAAACAAACAAAGGGTAAGCTAGAACAAAAAAGATTTTTATCATGCAATCAAATATGCCTTCACAGTCCAATATACATATATCATCCAAGCATGTTATGACATTTCAATCAATACACTAAGACTCGACTTGACTCATCCGGATACATACAACCTGGTCGGATTCAGCGGATGCTTGCACTTGTGGTGGATACCTCTGCTCACCCCCGAGCTATGTGTTACAAATGTTACAATGAATCAATTCCCTCACACACAAGGTTAGCCCTTAATGGGTTTCAGGCCTCCTGCTACTCTCACCACAAGAGTCAGTCCGCTCTAAGTGAGACTAACTAACTCCTTAGAGTGTCAGGATGCAATCCTTATCTTGAATCCTTACCAAGTTATATAGATGGGGCACCACCATGGACACCCATAAATAGGGGCCATGAAATTACGTCCCTACCACTGAAGCACGACCCTGAAATCTCACCTAGAGATTCCAAGAAATTATGCACTGACACAGACCGATCATACTCAATCAATCAAGAAAGATTTATCATACATATACATATATACATGTCACATACCAGCTCTTCATAATCCACCTCTTTCATGTTTCCAGTGAATCCATACCAACTCGTTATTCTCAAACCATAAAATGTGGAATTTCATCTCATGCCAATACCATGCCACTTTAAATATCAACCATCTCATTTGTTTCACATGCCAAGATCACACATTCTCATCATTCACCATCCATGAATCACATCACTCATACATCACTGTTCATCACATATTTTACCATAACAATTATATCCAAGCAAGTGCCAACCATCCAAGAACAAGAAATAACCAAACACCACACTTCCCTCGCCCAACTCCTCGCTCAGGTTGAAGGATCTCGCTCAGGCGAGAGACTCTCGCTCAAGCGAGCCCCCTTCGCCTAGGCGAGGGCTCAAAAAGGGGGAACAGTAACCTCACGTGGGATCTCACTTAGGCGAGACCCCTCTCGCTTGGGCGAGATGTTCGCTCGCTCAGAAAGAACGTGGGTCGCCTGAGCGACTACTCGCGTGAAGTAGCTGCGACTACTCGCGTGAAGTAGCTTGGGCGAGCCTCTGTTGATCTCGCCTAGACGAGACATGCTCGCTTGGGCGAGAAAACCAGTGCTCACCACTGTTCTCTCGTGCAACAGTCCAATAACACAGCCCAAACAACACAATACGACATTTTATAAGCTCAAAGCAGTAAACAATCCATGAATCATGTAATATCATCAAAGACATCATGAAAAATCAAAGCTTTAACAAAATCCTAACTTTCCTTACCTGGAAATAAGCTAACAAGGACTTCTACACCCAATAGCCGAGCACGACAGCTCACAAAACAGATTTATGAACTGAACAAGATAGCGAAACAGATTTTTAAATGAGTTTACTACGAAACCTTAACTGGAAAATACGAAAATATGCCTAGAGAGGAGAAGTATGAGTTGGAGAATAACTTACATGGAGAAAGAAATGAGGTTGAGCTACTTGACCAAGATTGGGGCTAAAACCCTAGCAGAGCCTCTATAGGAAAAAGGGGGAATGTGAGAGTATTGTTTCTGCAAGAATGACATAAATGAGAGGAGTTTGGCTGTCTTAGAGGCCTTGGACACCCTAGGACAAGCCCTTAAGCCCATTAGATTAGGGACAATCCTTTAAAAATTAGGACAGAATAAAAAGAGAGTTTTACAAAATTCCTTTATTATAATAATAATAATAATAATAATAATAATAGTAATAATAATAATATCATCGTTAATTTGATAAAAAGATTATATTAACTCGATTAAAAAATCAAATCAAATTAAAAATATTGAAAACAAGAAGATAAAGTTGTAAAAAAAAACCCGTAATACTACGTAAGTACCCAAGGGATTGATCCAAATTTGAATGAAACAAATAAATAAATGAGACGGATGAAAAAAAAGTGAAAGCAAAAGTTTGGTAATGTGTGTTGTTTTAGGCTTTTTTCGTGATATTGATGTTCCATTCCTGATAAAACTTAAGATTGAACTGAGTGTTTTGTGAATTCCAAAAGAAAAAAAAGGATAATAAAAACCATAGCCGAAATCGGTTTACCTTTCGATGGGCCTAAAGCCATATACAACCTTCGCCACAACATGTAAACCTTCCCTATCTGCACATTGCATAAACACATGCGCATGAAGCATAAAATACACAAATCAAGGTGCAACAAATCTCACGTAAACATGGAGGGGAAGATTATGGGAGTTCACATTTTTTTTCCATTTCATCAAATGAAATTTGTATTTATATAAATCATGCACTTCACGTGTTTATGCACTTCACATATTGATTATGCTTTTTAATATTCAAATATTAAAGAAGTATTTGTTTATGCATTTAAATATTCAAAAATAAAAAAAGTACTTTGTAATTTCACGTGGATAATGTTATTTATATAGTTCTTCTAACAGTGTAATAGGACCCATCAACATTAATTAAAAGATTATTATATATTAGAAGAATGAAAACATTATTATATACTATAAAAATGAAAATAACAAAGAAAGAATCAATCTTTTATTGAATGCATAGCAAACTAATTATATTTTGGTTTGTCGTCATAGCAGCCTCAGTAGATCAACAGGGTACATGATGCAGAGCAAGAACCCTAATTGTTCAGTGAACACTTGATCTGAAAAGAAAAATAGAGAAAATTACAATTGGGAAGAAACATGAAGTTATAAAGTGATTGCTTATATAATCAATAATACCAGAAGAATGAAAAAAAAAATCAAGTTGACAGTGAGTGAGGAATGCAAATTTATCTGCTTGTTGAGTCACAATTGAAGTCGGTCCTTAAGTTGAGATGCAACGTCAATCTCCTTACCATTTGTAGTTAAGGTTAGGTTTTCATTTGCCAATCCATCAATGTTAGTTAAAAAAACAGCTCAACATTGCAAAGTCCAATATAATGTGTGTCATCATGTGAGTTGGTGACCCAACCTGGCCTACCACAGTTTTAACTTGGGTGAATAAACCATAATTACATTTGTAAAAATATAAGAGAAAGAAGAATAAGATGAGTAATATGTGTTGAGCACGCATCATGTACCTCATGGTGACATGTGTTAAATAATTCTTTAAGTCAAACAAATCATAACTTTATATTCTGCTTTTGTAGTAGATCTTTTCACAGTATTTTGTTTTGTGCTCTTTCAAGAGATCAAGTTATTATCAATGGAGACACAATATCTTAAAATATACACTCTATCAAAAGGAGATCCTACCTAATCAACATCTCAATAACAAACAATTTTAGTATGATTATTCGTGACCATATAACAAACCTTTTAACATAAAATCCTTTAATATACGAATATGTATGCATTCTAATGATATATACATGAAAAATTAAAAAATTGACACACCATATATTGAGTGCAAATGAAATATCACTACGAATAATAATAACATATATAATTCAATTTTTTGATTAATCTTTTTATAGTTCTGAATATCTAAAAAATACTCTCCTAAGTAGGAACTTGAAATTGAATTCATTAATATGTCAATATTTTGAGTTTATCAATCTAATATTCTTCCGAATATTTAATACATACTTCCTTTGAAATATAATTTGAAATATAACACAGTTATTTAAAAGCAACACATAATACTATGTTAATACTATATAACAACATTTATTCGTATCTCATCGTCCTTTCAACTTTTCTTTATCATTCAATATTTCTCTTATTTTTGTTGTAAATATGATATTTAGACACATTTGTTAAGACTACGAGATGATAAAAAAATGAAATAAAATCAGGATTTTCTTCATTACAAGAACTTAAAAGGGTTTATTTAGATTTTCATAACGCTTTCTAAATTAGACGCAATATATATGCATCTAATAACTCAATGTAATTTAATAGGGCCTTCTCAATCAAAATAAAACAAATAGAAAAGTGCTCCCTTGTTTCAATCCTAAATGACACCTTACCTTAATCTTTCCAACATAAACCATACACACATGCATCCAACTATTCTCACATCTTATTCACATATTCATCTCAAATGATCCAACACCTTAATTATATCCCAAAACAACAACACAACTCACAACAATCCACAATATATAAATCCCCTCCTTTCATCTCTCCAACACATCAACCAACCAACCAAACACACACTCATCATTACAACCACCCAACTAACACCCTCTCACAACCTTAATTTTTCCAAAATGACAAAACACCCTCCTTTTCCCACCTCACTTGCACTTCTCTTCTCCCTATTGCATGCAACCGCTCTAACAGCTCTATCTCCGACCACCGCACCCGCCGCCGCCCCAACCCTACCCCAGCCGCCTCCCACCGACAACAATCCCGGCGCCACCGACATAGCATCAATCCTAACACAAACGAACTCCTTCAACATCTTCCTCCGCCTCATGAAAACCACGCAACTGATCAACCAACTCAACTCCCAACTCCTAACCATAAAATCCGGTGGCTTAACCATTCTCGCACCCGAAGACGGCGCCTTCTCGGAGCTCCCACCGGGCTTCCTCAACACGCTCTCCGACGGTCAGAAACTGAAGCTCGTCCAGTTCCACGTCCTCCCGGACTTCATCTCCAGCGCCAGCTTCGACACCCTCACCAACCCCGTTCGAACCCTCGCCGGAAACAAGCCCGGGAAGGTGGAGCTCGACGTCATAAGTTACGGGGGCATCGTTAACATCTCTACGGGACAAGTTAACACCACCATCAATGGGATCGTATACATGGATAAGCATCTTGCTGTTTATAAGGTAGGTAAGGTGCTTCTTCCTTCCGAGTTTTTCGCTACTAAGAAGAAGACAATCGTTGCTGCACCAATTCACCCGCCGGCGCCGGTCACTGAAACGGCGAAGGCCCCTGAACCGGCAAAGGTGAAGCCGCCGTCCCCCGAAGCATCGCCGGCGTCGTCGACCCAGGTTGTTCCCACTGTGACCTCTGGAGGTGTGAGAATTGATGTAAGTGGAACTTGGGTGTTCCTTGTTCTTGATGTTGTCTTTTTGAGGTTTCTGAATATATAGGAATGTGATGTGTCTGAATATACCAACCAATTGAAGAACTAACTGTTATATATGTTTTGATGGGGTGATCCTTCTGTCTCTTTATGTATTTGAATCTTTATGAATTCATAACTCTTCAAATAAACGAGTGTTATGCTACTTTACTTCTATGCTTTGTCTTATTCTTCTAAAGTTTTGTTTTCTTCTTAGTAGCCGAAACAAAATTTATTTTGTTGAAATTCTTATGTTTGCCAACTCTAATATCTTCATTATTTCATATCACTAATGTTAGATGAATAACCATAAGAATTATTGAAAAATACTAGCTATTAAAACGAATTTATATTTTATTTTTTAATAAATAAATTTAGCAGTTGAAATTTTTTTCACACTTAACAACACTTCAAAATTAACTACATGTACACAACGTTTAAATTATTGAACATGTCGTGAGACGGAATTTGGTTAAAAATAAAAATAAATAAATTATTCACGAAGCTTAAACATATATTTCAATTTAACACTTGAATAAACTTATCTTAATTGAAAAACATAAAGAAAGATTTAACATACTAAAAAAAAAAAATCCACACTCTCCCTCACACACACCTCTCTCTATATGTGTGTGTGTATATATATAT